>Ga0315274_10004385_pt1 | contig 20734 bp, 10 predicted proteins | sample YL17G02_20_MG_FD_203700 | JGI IMG/M metagenome (GOLD analysis project Ga0315274, IMG submission 203700) | Sediment microbial communities from Yellowstone Lake, YNP, Wyoming, USA - YL17G02_20 | ecosystem: Environmental > Aquatic > Freshwater > Lake > Sediment | place: USA: Wyoming | collected...
ACCTGGTGCCGCGGCGCCGGACACCCGCCCCACGACAGAACCGAAGCCTTTCATCAGCTACTTCCTTCCCACGCCTCCGCACGGCGAGTTGGTCCGTGAGTCCTGGGGTGCGCCGAACGTCCTCCCGCGCGACATCCAGAACGGACTGGAGGACCCCACCATGAAGAACTACTGCTACTGGGACGGCCAGATCCTCAAGACCCCCGACGGCAAGTACCACATGTTTGCCAGCCGCTGGAGTGAATCCAAGGGCCACAACGGCTGGTTCGGCTCGGTCGCCGTCCACGCCGTTTCCGATTCCCTGACCGGCCCTTATGTGGACAAGGGTCTCTGCTGGCCCAACGACCAGGGTGGCAGAGGGCACAACGTCACCGCCCTCACCCTGCCGGACGGCCGCTACGCCATCGTCATCAGCGAAACCCGCCCCTGCGAAGTCTATGTCTCCAATTCGCTCGATGGGCCTTGGGAACACCTCGGCACCATCACGGTTGAGGGCGACCCAAGGTGGCACGCCTCCAACGTCTCGATCATGGCCCGCCCCGATGGCAACTTCGAGTTCGTCCCCCGCGACGGCAGAATTTTCTACAGCGCCCTAGGCATCCTCGGACCTTACACACCGCAGGGCAACTCGGTTTTCCCCGCGGGAATCCCAAACCTCGAAGACCCCTGCATCTGGTATGCCGGCGGCCTCTATCACATCGTGGTCAACTCCTGGTCCACCCGCAAAGCGTATCACCTCACTTCCCGCGATGGCCTCCGTGACTGGACCCACCGCGGCGTGGCCTACGATCCGCATGAGGCCATCGTCCGTTACCCCGACGGCACCGTGAACCACTGGAATAAGGCCGAACGGCCCTCGGTCTATATCGAAAACGGCCATGTCGCTGCCCTAACCCTGGCCGTGATTGATGTCGAAAAGGAACAGGACAAGGGCAACGATGGTCATGGCAGCAAGGTCATCGTGATCCCCTTCGACGGCGCCGCCCTCGATCGCGACCTGCAGTCAGCAGACTCGTCCAAGCCGTAAGCCATGAAGCCGCACTCTCGCCTCGTCATTTGTCTTCTGGGGATTCTCCCGATCCTCCTGACGACCAGTTGTCGGACCGGCCCTGCCGGCCGGTCCGAGTGGACCTCGCTCTTCAACGGCCAAGACCTGTCCGGCTGGGCGATCCAGTGCCAACCCCAGGACCAGGGCAAGGCCTTCTGGACGGTCGCGGACGGCTCGATCGTGTGCGACTCCATGGGTCGCAAGGACCACAACTACGTTTGGCTGCTGACCGAGACAGAATTCGCCGACTTCGAGTTGCGCTTGCAGTTCCAGGCCTACAAAGATTCGCCCGGCAACAGCGGGCTCCAGTTCCGCAGCCGGTTTGACGCCGCGGCCAACGGCGGTTGGTTGGACGGCCCGCAAGTGGACATTCATCCGCCGGGCCCGATGAATTGGCGCACGGGCCTCATCTACGACGAGACGCGCGAAGAGAAGCGCTGGATTGCACCCAGTCTGAAGGATTGGAATATGGAGACGCGATTCAAGCCGGAGTCGTTCGTCTTCAAGTACGCCGGCGACGGCGATGGCTGGAACGACCTCATCCTGATATGCCGGGGCAACCAGGTGGAAACGATTCTTAACGGCGTGGTGCGGGCGGATTGGGATGGCGCCGGGGTGCTGGACAACGCCAGCCACGCCCGACACAACGTGGGCCGGGTCGGCCACTTCGCGCTGCAGCTCCACGCCGGCGACGAACTGCGGATACGCTTCCGGGACATCCGGATCAGGACACTGTGATCTCTGCGCCAGGTCCAATGCACTTCTTTCAATTCTGTGGCAGCGGACGTGAGTCCGCTCTGTCTTCTTGGCGAATGGAGCGGACGCACGTCCGCTGCAGCAGGGTTTTGAAACAGCCTCCAACTTCTATGAGAATAAAAGCGCTTCGTTTCGCGAGGCTCGTGTTGCTCGCTACCATGACCGGATGGTGCTGCGGCGCACTGGCGACGACGCGCGTTGTCAATATACGCGACCGCTCCTTCGACTCCGGCTGGCGTTTCCTGCGCGCGGATGTGTCGGGCGCAGAAGCTCCGGGCTTTGATGACTCTCACTGGCGTTCGCTCCACGTGCCGCATAATTGGAGCATCGAAGACTTGCCGCCGCGCGAGACTTCGGCGCCGGGACTGTATTCGGCGGGAATCGACATTGTAGCCGCCGGCAAAACGCTCGATACGACTGCGACTCGTTTTGGCATCCGCAAGATCGAGGTGGACGCCGAGAACGGCTTCCGGTCAACGGCCAGATGCTCAAGCTCAAAGGCGGTTGCATGCACCACGACAACGGCCCGCTCGGTTCGGCGACGATTGATCGTGCCCAGGAACGCCGCGTGGAGTTGATGAAGGCGAACGGCTTCAACGCAATCCGCACCAGCCACAATCCGCCGTCGCCCGCGTTTCTCGCCGCTTGCGACCGGTTGGGAATCATGGTGATTGACGAGGCGTTCGACTGTTGGGAAGTCGGCAAGAACGGGCAGGACTACAACGTGTATTTCAAGGATTGGGCGCAGCGCGACATCGCCAAGATGGTCCGGCGCAACCGCAATCATCCGTCCGTGGTGAAGCGGTCCATCGGCAACGAGGTTCCCGATCAGTTCCGCGCCGAGGCGACGGCGAAGATGCTGCCCGAAGCCGCGCTTTCGCACGACGCAACACGCTTTTGGCGTGCCGGCGCGGAAGACCTATGAAGGCCGTTGCCTGGCAATCTTGCGTCCCAAAGGTGGTTCCGGCAAGATCACGCTCAAAGCCGAAGCCGACGGACTGAAACCCGCGATGATTGTCGTCAAAACCCGCTGACATCGTGATCCCAATCCCCGGTCGTTTCATTCGAAGCCTCCACTTCCTCATGCCCCTTTGCTTGGGCGCGCTGGTCTTCGCTTCCACTTCTGCCGTTGCTGTCGCAACGCGGACGCTCGAAGTGGAATCCGCCAAACGCATCGGCGGAGCGCCCAGGGTCGTGGATCGCACTGCGTCTGGACGCCGTCTGGTAAGTTTACGCAACCCCGGCCAAGGTGTGGAGTTCACCCGGCTTCCGGCGGCGAGCAAACTGGCAATTCGCTATGCTTCGACAAACGTTGGTACGATCAGTGTCGCGGTCAACGGCCCGCCCGCGCGAAAGGTGAATGTTCATGCCTCGGGCGCGCTCACCAATTCTTTTCTGCACGCAATCATAGACGTCACGATTCCAGCCAAAGCCACGGTGACCATCAGCCTGGCGACCAACGACGTTGCCATAAACATTGATCGCATCGTCGTTGGCGACGGTGACCTCGGCTTGCCGCCGGACATTTGGAACCTGCCGCCGCTGCCGATTGCCAGCGGTCCGTATCCTGCCGACTGGAAAGGGATGAGCCGGATTTACGCCGTGCCGGAGTGGTGGCGCGACGCCAAGTTCGGCGCGTGGTCGCACTGGGACCCGCAATCCATGCCCGAGCAGGGCGATTGGTATGCGCGCGGCATGTACATGGAAGGCAACGGGCAGTATCGTTACCACACCAACCTCTTCGGCCATCCGTCGGAATACGGCTACAAGGACATTTGTCACAACTGGGTGATTGACCGATGGAAACCCGAGGAGTTGATGGACCTGTATGTCGAAATGGGCGCGCAGTACTTCATGGCGATGGGTGTACACCACGACAACTTCGATTGCTGGGATTCGGCTTATCAACCGTGGAATTCCGTCCGCGTCGGCCCCAAGGTGGACGTCGTCGGCAGGTGGGAAAAGATGGCGCGCCAGCGCGGGCTTCGTTTTGGCATTGGTTTCCACAACACGCCGGCGCGAACCTGGGGACAGTTCATGACGGTACGTTACACCGGCGACAAGAACGGCCCGAAGCGGGGCGTGTCTTACGATGCCCTGCAAACGATCCTCGACGGAAAAGGCGAACGGTGGGAGGGCCTGGACCCGGTGGACCTTTACGGTCCGCCGCACACCGTGGCAAGAGGTCCGCGCCGTCCGGAGAACGATTCACTGCTCTCGCCTTTTGCGAATCAATTCATGTGGCGCGTGGATGACGCCATCACCAAGTATCATCCCGATGTGATCTATTTCGACGAGCACGCCGGCGATTCGCAGGTGGATTTGGGCGTTCACATGGGCCTGGGTTTTCTGGGGCCGCAGTTGGCCGCGAATTACTACAACACATCGTTGAAGTGGAATGACGGGAAAATGGAAGCCGTGCTCAACCTCAAAGGCGTCGGAGGGCGGTACGACAGCTTTCAAAACAGTCCCGCACTACTGCCCTATGTGGATCGTTCCCTGGTCAAGAGCACCGAGGCCATCATTGAACCGGAAATCATGGCCTGCTCGTTTCAGACCGAAACCACCATCGCTCCCTGGCACTATCAAGCGCGGCAGAGATACACGGATGCCAAGAGGCTGGTTTCGCTACTCATGGAGAACGTCTGCCGCAACGGAACCATGTTGCTCAACCTCACTCAGCATGGCCGCGGCGATCTGGATCCTGAAGCGATTCGGATCGCCAAAGACGTCGGCGCCTGGTTGAAGGTCAATGGCGAAGCGGTCTATGCCTCACGCCCATTTGAAATCTATGGCGAGGATTCAGTTCGTTACACGCGCAACAAAGGCAACGTCTATGCCGTGCTTCTGAATTGGGACGGCGGCCCGGTCACGCTCAAAGCTCTGCGCGCAGGCGGCGTGACCCTGGGTAAAGTCTCGAAGGTTGAACTGCTCGGCTCTGATGCGGCGCTGACGTTCGGTCAAAACGAACAAGGGCTGACGGTGACGCCCGGCGGGCCCGTGCCGCCGCTGGCTGGAATCATGAATCAGTCTCTGGCATCGGCGTGCCGCGTTCTGCGCATCACCCACGACAAGGGCTGGTTCAACGATGATGATCCCGGCGTCAGGTATCCCGGGTGGATTCGCCGCTGCAACCTGGGCACGGGCGACTTCAACAACGACCTGACCATCAGCGAAACGCCCGGCGATGTCTGGAGTTATTCGTTCACCGGAAGCGGTGTCCAAGTCATCGCTCCGAAAGAAGCAGGAGCAGGAAAGATTGAACTTCACATTGACGGCGCCGCCCGTGCAACGGTGGATTTGTCCACGACGGGCGCGCGCCTGACGCAGCAGACGGTTTGTGAAGTGTCCGGCCTGGCTCTCGGCAAACATTCCGTTAACATAATCAACCGCGGCCCCGGACCGGTGGCCATGGATGCCCTAGTCGTCCGCTAGCCGTGCAGTGTGGCACATTGCCGATGACATGAGTCCTCGAAATCCAAAGGCAACCATGACGCGCGGAGAATACATCCGCTGATCCCTTTCACCGTCCTGCTACCCCATGATCACGAGAATCCTGTCAGCCTGCGCTGTGGCGATGTGTTTCGCGTGTGTTTGCGTCGCGCAACCGCATTTTGTTGCGCCGGCGGGCGACGACGCGAATCCCGGCACGCTGGAGCAACCGTTCGCCACGCTGCAACGTGCGCAACAGGCGGTGCGACAGAAACGGGGCGACATTTTCCTGCGCGGCGGCACTTACTATCTGCCCGCGACGCTCGTGTTCAATGTCGAGGACTCCGGCACGAAGGAAGCGCCGGTGCTTTTTCAGAATTATCGGGACGAAAAGCCCGTCCTCAGCGGCGGCGTCCGGCTCGAGAATCTGAACTGGCAGCCGTACACAAATGGAATCTTTCAGGCACAAGTTCCGACGCATTTGTCGACGGAGGAACTTTTCATCAACGGTGAACGGCAGATTCTGGCGCGTTACCCGAACTTCAATCCCAAGGCGCAATACTTCGACGGGTTTTCCGCCGACGCTATTTCACCGCAGCGAGCCGCGCGATGGGCGAACCCCACGGGAGGCTATTACCACGCCATGCACCCGGCGTTGTGGGGCGATTTCACGTGGCGCATCACCGGCAAGGACACCAACAATCAGGTGCCACTCGAAGGCGGCTGGCAGAACAACCGTGGCGCGGCGGCGCACCGGGACATTCGCTTCGTGGAAAACATCTTTGAGGAGCTGGATACGCCCGGTGAGTGGTTTCTCAATTCCAAAACGCGCACGCTGTATTTCCATCCGCCCGCCGGGCTTGATCTGAAGAAAGCCGTTGTCGAGGCCACAACTCTGCGGACGCTGGTCGAATTCCGCGGCGACCAGGCGCATCCGGTGAAGTGGATCACGCTGCGCGGGCTGACCTTTCGCCAGGCGGCGCGCACAGTCATGGACACACGCGAACCGCTCCTGCGTTCGGACTGGGCGATCTATCGTGGCGGCGCGATTGTCTTCAACGGCGCGGAGGATTGCGCGCTGGAAGACAGCTTCATTGATCAAGTCGGCGGCAATGCTGTCTTCGTGAACAATTACAGCCGCCGCATCGTGGTTCGCGGCACGCAAATCGCCAAGGCCGGCGCGAGCGGCATTTGTTTTGTCGGCGACCCGAACGCCGCGCGCAATCCGCTATTCAATTATGGCCAGGTCCAGAGACTTGAGGCGATGGATCGCACACCTGGGCCGAAATCCGAGAACTACCCCGCCGACTGCCTGCTGGACAATTGCCTGATCTATCTTACCGGGCGAGTGGAGAAACAGACCGCGGGGGTGCACATAGACCTCGCGCGGAACATCACCATCCGGCACTGCTCGATCTACGATATGCCGCGCGCGGGCATCAACATCGGCGACGGCTGCTGGGGCGGCCATGCCATCGAGTTTTGCGACGTGTTCGACACGGTGAAGGAGACGGGCGACCACGGCTCGTTCAATTCGTGGGGACGCGACCGATTCTGGCGGCCCAACATCCGCGAGGTCAACGCGTGGGTGAAACAAGTTCCCGAATTGCCGAAGCTGGACGCGATCGCGCCGGTCGTGCTCGCGAACAACCGCTGGCGTTGCGATCACGGCTGGGACATTGACCTCGACGACGGCTCGTCGTTTTACATCATCACGAACAATCTTTGCCTGCACGGCGGCATCAAGAACCGCGAAGGTTTCGGGCGCATCGTCGAAAACAACATCATGGTGCACAACGGTTTTCATCCGCACGTCTGGTACGCCGAGAGCGGCGACGTTTTCCGGCGGAACATCGTTTGGACCGAGTATCGTCCGGCCAACATGCATCGTCCGCCGTGGGGCGCGGAAATGGATTTCAACCTGACGCACAAGCCCGACACGACGGGAAGCCAGCCGGCGACGCAGTTGCAGCGGCAAAGCGGACGCGACCCACATTCCATCGTGGCCGACGCGCAATTCGTTGATCCGGCGCGCGGCGACTATCGCGTGAAGGACAGCTCACCGGCGCTGGCGCTCGGTTTCGTGAATTTTCCGATGGACCGCTTCGGTGTGCAAAAGCCGGAACTCAAAGCCATCGCCCGCACGCCGGCTTTGCCCGCGCCGCAGGTTGCCGTCGTCCCGGCTATCGCGAGCGACACAGCGCCGTGCGACTGGCAGGGCGCGAGTGTCCGCAACCTCGTGGAAAAAGGCGAAATGTCCGCCTTCGGCGTTGGCAGCCCTGCGGTGCTGGTGCGCGACGTTTCACCGGAATCCGCTCTGGCGAAAAGTGGTCTGCAGAAGGGCGATGTGATTTTGTGGTTGGACGGAACCGCCGTGAACGACACAGCGCAGCTGGTCGCGCGAGCACGGACATTGCCGGCCGGGCAAAGCATCACGGTGGGCATTTCGCGCGACCAAAAAGAGATGACGCTCAGAATCGTTCCCTGAGTCTTTAACCATGAAAGCTATGAGCTTGAATCGAATCCTTTTGACCGCATTCGCATTGGGCTTTTCGCTCGCGGCCATCACCGCCGCGCCAATTCCTTACTCCGCCGTCAAGGTGATTGAGCAAGGAGATTCCGAGGCCGTCATCGCCGAGAAGGCGGCGAAGGTATTGCCGCGCCCGAATCAAGCGGCGTGGATGCGGTTGGAGCGGACGTTCTTTCTCCACTTCGGCGTGAACACGTTCAACGAAGTCGAGTGGGGCAGTGGACGTGAAGAGCCTTCGATTTTCAATCCTACCGAACTCGACGCGAACCAACGGCTGGGCGCGGTGAACCATTTCGGCGGCACTTTATTCGTGCTCGTCGCCAAGCATCACGATGGTTTTTGCATGTGGCCGACGCGCTACACGCCGCACTCGACCGTCGCCAGTCCGTGGCGCGGCGGCAGCGGGGATCTCGTGCGCGAAGTGGCTGATGCCGCGCGGGCGCGTGGAGTCAAACTCGCCGTGTATCTGTCGCCGGCGGACCTTTATCAGTTGAAGACAAACCCGAACAATCCGGCGGGCTATTACGGCAACGGCAGCAGCAACGTGCTTTCCGTCATCCCGACCGATCCATCCAGCTTCCAAAGCAATCCGGCGAAAGGTCGCGCGCCCGCGCCGGGGTTCACGAATTACACCTACATGGTGGACGACTACAATCGTTACTTCCTCAACCAGCTTTACGAGTTGCTGACGGAATACGGGCCGATCCAGGAAGTCTGGTTCGACGGCGCTAATCCGGATCGCAGCGTCCAGCAGACTTACAATTACGCAGCGTGGTATAATCTAATCCGCAACCTCCAGCCCAAGGCCGTCATCATGGGCAAAGGGCCGGACGTGCGCTGGGTGGGCAATGAAGGCGGCGTGGGCCGCACCACGGAATGGAGCGTGATTCCTCTGCCGACCTCACCCGACACATTCAACTGGCCGGACATGACGGCGGGCGATCTCGGCGGCCGCGCGAAGCTCAGGCCCGGTTCGCATCTCTGGTGGTATCCGGCGGAAGTGAACACCACCATCCTCGGTGGCAACCAATGGTTCTGGGCGCGCAACAAACATCCGCGCACGGTCACTCAGTTGGTGGACATCTTCTACACATCCGTCGGACGCAATGGAAACCTCATCCTCAATCTTTCGCCCGACAAACGCGGGCTTGTTCCCAACAATCAACTCGACGCGCTGAACAAGGCGGCGCAGATCATCAACGAAACCTTCGCCGCGGACTTCGCCAAGGGCGGCAAAGTCACGGCGGACGACTCAAACCCGGAGAATAGCGCGGCGCTTGTTTTGGATGGTAACCTCGACACCTGGTGGGAAGCCGCGCCGGGCCGGACCAACGGCACGGTGACGCTCACGCTACCGAAGGTGGTCGCGTTCGATGTCGTTTCGTTGCAGGAAGCCGTGGATCATCGCGGGCAGCGGATTGAATCGTTCGCCATCGAAGCGTGGGACGGTTCCGCGTGGGTCAACACGGAGAAGATTCAATCCGACGACCTCACGACCGTGGGCCATCGCCGGCTCATCCGATTGAAATCGCCCGTCACGACCGAGAAGGTTCGCATCCGCATCATCGGCGCGCGCCTTGAACCGACGCTGGCCGAACTGGGCCTTTTCAAGCAATCCATCAAGACCTTGCCGCCGACGATTTCCGACCGCACCACCAACGGCGCGGTGAGCTTGAGCAATCTCGCCGGCAACAAGATGGTGTACACCTTGGACGGCGGCGAGCCGACGGCGAAGTCGCCGGTTTATACCGCGCCCATGGTGTTGCCGCCGGACCGCAGCGTCACGGTGCGAACCGCGAGCCTGTTGCCGGACGGCAAACTCGGGATTATCGGCTCGCGCGTCTTCGCGGGCATGATGCCGGTCGGTTGGAAAGTCGTGAACGTGGACAGTGAGGAACTGGCCGGCGAACACAGCAGCGGCGCGAACGCGATTGACGGCAGTTCCACCACGATTTGGCACACGCGCTGGAATGCCGACCAGAAACAGCCGCACTCCATCACCGTGGACATGGGCAGGACGCATCGCATCGGCGGGTTCACCTACCTGCCGCGCCAGGATGGATTGCTCAACGGCGTGGTGGAGAAGTGGCGTTTGGAAACGAGCACCGACGGCGTGAACTGGACTACGAACATCGCCGACGGTTCGTTCGCCAACATCCAGAACAATCCGAGTCTTCAGGTAGTGAGTTTCGCTCCCGGGGAGGCGCGCTATTTCCGCTTCACCTCCTTGCGAGCCATTTGGAACAGCGGCTGGACGAGCGCGGCGGAATTGTCCGTGCTGCCGGCTGGCGGAGAAGGTAACTAGCTGGAGCAATATGACCATTCGCACTTGTCTCACCCTGGTATGCCTGCTGTCGCCCGGGCTCGCCTGGTCGCAACAGGCCAACGTTAACCTCGACTACAACCCGCAGAAGAACACGGAGAACCTCATCCCGTTCAGCGCCCCGCTCAATTCGCCCGACGTGCATGACGACCGGACGGTCACGTTCCGTTTGAATGCGCCGGCGGCGAAGGAAGTCCGGTTGGCCGGTGTCGCCATCCTGACTGGGCTCGGACGAACCAACCAGCCCGTGCCGTTCACGCGAGGTGATGATGGCCTCTGGACGCTGACCGTCGGCCCACTTCGGCCGGACATGTACGCCTACCATTTGAATGTGGACGGCGTGCAGATGGCTGACCCGAACAATACTTGCGCGGCATTCACTGCCATGCCGCCCTACAGCCAGCTTGTGGTGCATGGCGACGGCCCGGCCTACTACGACGCCCGCAACGTCCCGCATGGCTCGGTGACGCGCCACGTTTATTACTCCGAGGTGACCCGTGGCGAACGCGAGCTGTACGTTTACACACCGCCGGGTTACGACCGCACCAAGACCTATCCGGTGCTGTATCTCGTCGGCGGCAGCGGTGAACTGCCTTCCAACTGGGTCTATGACGGGCGCGCCAATTTCATCATGGACAATCTGGTGGCGGAGAAGAAAGCCGTCCCGATGGTGATCGCCATTCCGAACAATCAGGTCGTTCACCGCAACAACCCCAAGCACACCGAGCTGACCTTCAAATTGTTTGAAGCCGAGCTCCGGCAGCACGTGCTCCCGCTGGTGGAGCGCGAGTACTCCGTCCGCCGCGATCCCAAGGGCCGTGCCCTGTCCGGTTTGTCCATGGGCGGGCGGCACACCATGTTCGTCGGATTCAATTCACTCGACCTGTTCGCTTCTTTCGGCGTCCTCAGCGCCGGCGATGTGGACAGCGAGAAGTCGGTCGCGAAGTTCCTCAACGATCCCGACGCGAACCAGAAGATTGACTACCTGTTTGTGGGGCAAGGCACGGAGGAAGCGGCGGGCCGCATGGGCGAGCGCTGCGTGGTTCTGCACCAGGCGCTCGAGCGCCACGCCATCAAACACGAGTACTACGTCGGCGGGCATGGCGGACATGATTGGGCGACCTGGCGACACTTGCTTTACAGCCGATTCCTGCCGAACCTCTGGCGGAAGAACTGATCCGCTCACGAAACGTCTATTCCGATGAAAAAGAAGACCGTCTTGGCTGCCGTTGTCTCCATCTTCGTTGCCGGGCTCGGCCTCGCAGAGCAACCCGCGCCGGCTCAGGTGGAACAAGGACTCGTGCAGGGAACGGGGGAGAACGGCTTGACCGTCTATCGCGGCATCCCGTTCGCCGCGCCGCCGGTCGGCGACCTCCGCTGGCGCGCGCCGCAGCCCGCCGCGAAGTGGGACGGCGTGCGGCCCGCCGCCAAGTTCGGCCCGAAGCCGATCCAAGGATCGCGCAACGCTCCCGACATGAGCGAGGACTGCCTGTATCTCAATGTCTGGACGCCCGCAAAGACCACGAACGACCGCATCCCCGTGCTTGTTTGGATCTACGGAGGCGGATTCGCTACAGGATCCACTTCTGACCCGACCAGCAGCGGCGAGAAACTGGCCCAAAAGGGCGTGCTGCTGGTCAGTATCGCCTACCGCGTCGGGCAACTTGGATTTCTCGCGCATCCGCAATTGAGCGCCGAAACCACGAATCGCGTCTCGGGCAACTACGGCTTGCTGGACATGATCGCCGGGCTGCAATGGGTGCAGAACAATATCGCCACGTTCGGTGGCGACCCGAACAAGGTGACGATCTTCGGTGAGTCCGCGGGCGGCATTGCCGTCAGCATGTTGTGCGCGTCGCCTCTGGCCAAAGGGCTGTTCCACGGCGCCATTTCGCAGAGTGGCGGCTCGTTCGGACCGCCACGGCCAACCACCTTTCCGGGTGAGAATCTGAAATGTCTTTCCGACGCAGAGCGCGCCGGGGAAGCCTACGCCAACAGCGCGGGCGTTTGGTCGATCTCCGAGCTGCGCAAGATCGATCCTGACAAACTCCCCGCCGGGCGCGGCCTGGGCATGTCCTGGCCGATCATTGACGGCTGGGGGATTCCCGACGATCAATACAAGCTCTACGCTGCGGGCAAATACAACGACGCGCCGATCCTCGTGGGCTACAACTCCGACGAAGGTGCGAGCTTTTCCGGGGCGAAGACGCCAAAGGAACACATCGCCAGCGTCAAGACGCGTTACGGCAAGTTCGCGGACGATCTCCTCAAAGCGTATCCGGTCGGCACGAACGCCGTTCCCAAGACCGCGCGCGACCTGATGCGTGACGCGGCGTTCGGCTGGCACACGTGGACCTGGGCGCGGCTGCAATCACAGACCGGGAAGTCCAAGGTGTTCTACTACTACTTCGACCAGCACCCGGAGCATCCGGAAGACTCGCCCCGGGCCGGTTTCGGCGCGCTGCACGGTGCGGATGTGGCCTACGTTTTCCAGCATCTCAATCCCAACCATCCGCAGACGACCAAGGCGGACTTGGAGATCTCGGAGGCCATGTCTACGTACTGGGTGAACTTCGCTAAACGCGGCGATCCGAACGGCGACGGCGTCCCCCGGTGGCCGGCATTCACCGAAGCCAATCCCCAGGTGATGTACTTCCACCAGAAGCCCTACCCCGGCCCGGTGCCAAGCGCTGATTCCCTCAGGGTACTCGACCTGTATTTCGCCTGGAGACGCACGCCGGAAGGCGAGGCGTGGGCCAAATGAACGTTGCGCCCATGAACACTGCCCTCGACTCCCAACCCGCGCCATCGTGAGCACGCACCCGTCAGCGCCAGCTACCGCCAACGGCGATCGCCTCAAGACAGGCGAATACATCGGCTACGCCCTGGGCGACACGGCTTCCAATTTCTTCTTCCAGACGTTCAACATCTTCCTGACCTACTACTACGTGGATGTCTGGGGCATCCCAGCGACCGTGCTGCTTTGGCTGATCCCGGTGGTGCGGGCCTTTGGCGCGTTTGACGATGTGATCATGGGCCTCATTGCCGATCGGACCCACACACGCTGGGGCAAGTTCAGGCCCTATCTGCTGTTTGGCGCCCTCCCCTACGGCATCTGCGGCTACCTGATGTTCGCCGGCCCGGACCTCGGGCCCAACGGTAAGATCATCTACGCCGCCGTCACCTACGCGCTCATGATGGTGAGCTACACGGTGATCAACGTGCCCTACTCGGCCATGCTGGGTGTCATCAGCCCGTCGCCGCGCACGCGCACCGTCGCCTCCACCTGCCGCTTCGTCGGGGCCTTCGGAGCGGCCTTCCTGATCTCGTTGTTTGTCCGCCCTCTGGTCAAACACCTCGGGGCCGAGAGCGAGATTCGTGGGTTTCAGTTGACCATGGCGATTTTCGCGGTCGTCTCGGTGGTGCTCCTCCTGATCACGTTCGCCACGACGAAGGAGCGGGTGACGCCTCCGCCCCAGCAGAAGACCAATGTCCGGGAGGAACTGGGTGAACTCTTCCATAACTGGCCGTGGGTCGTGCTGCTCATCACCTCGATCTTCTCTAATGCCTTTTCGGCGTTGCGCTCCGGCAGCACCATCTTCTACTTCAAGTACGTGCAGGGCTACGACTCCACCCCGTTCCTGTGGGGGCTGGATCGCACCACTTTGTTCCTGACCAGTGGGGCGCTGGGATTGGTGCTGGGCACCGTGTGTCTGGGGCCCATTGCCCGGAAGATTGACAAGAAGCACTACGCCGCCGGGCTCAGCCTGGTGACCGGTCTGTGCTTTCTCTCCTTCTTCTTCATTCCGAGGGGACAGTTTGGGCTGATGGTGGTGGTGAACGTCCTGGCCCAGTTCTGCGCCGGACCGACTTCCGCGCTGACCTGGGCGCTGTATGCCGATGTGGCGGATTACGGGGAGCTCAAATATGGGCGTCGCTCGACGGGCCTGATCTACTCCGCCTCCCTCTTCTCCATCAAGACGGGGATCCTCATCGGCGGCTTCCTCGTCCCGCTGTTCCTCGCCCGGTTCGGCTATGTGAAAGGGGCGGACACTCAGACCGCGAACGCCCTGCTGGGCATCGCCATCGCCTTCTCGATCGGGCCCGCGTTGTTCGCCCTGCTGAAAGCCGTCGCGCTGCTGATTTATCCGCTGAACCAGAAACGCGTGGACGCCATCGAACAAGAACTGGCTGCGCGGCGCGCCGCCGCTCCCCCAGCCAAGCCCGCATGACCATCCGCAACCCCATTCTCCCCGGCTTTAACCCCGACCCCTCCATCGTCCGCGTTGGCGACGACTACTACATCGCCACCTCGACCTTCGAGTGGTTTCCGGGGGTGCAGATTCATCATTCGCGCGACCTGGTTCACTGGCGGTTAATCACCCGCCCGCTTAATCGCGCGAGCCAGCTCAACATGCTTGGCGACCCTGATTCCTGCGGCGTTTGGGCGCCGTGTCTGACGCACGCCGACGGATTGTTCTGGCTCATCTACACCGACGTGAAACGCTTCGGGCGCACGACGGTAGGCGGCGCCAGCGGCGCTTCGCTGCGCGACTTCCACAATTACCTTGTCACGAGCCCGCGCATTGACGGTGATTGGTCCGACCCGGTCCATCTGAACAGCAGCGGTTTCGACCCTTCACTCTTTCACGATCACGATGGCCGCAAATATCTGGTCAACATGCTTTGGGACCATCGGCCCGCAAACAATCGCTTTGCGGGAATTGTGTTGAAGGAATACTCGGTGAAGGAACGCAGGCTCATCGGTGAACGGAAGACGATCTTCACCGGCACGCCGCTCGGCTTCACCGAGGCTCCGCATCTCTACCAGCGCAATGGCTGGTACTATCTGCTCACCGCGGAAGGGGGCACCGGCTGGGGTCACGCGGTAACGATGGCACGCTCGCGGACGCTGACCGGCCCCTACGAACTGCATCCCGACAAGCACATCCTGAGCGCGCGGCACCGGCCTGACGCCGAGCTGCAGCGGGCTGGACACGCTGATTTGGTCGAAACGCAGAACGGTGAGATCTACATGGTATATCTCTGTGGCAGACCGCTGCGCAACCGCGGCCGCTGCACGCTCGGTCGCGAGACAGCGATCCAGAAGATGATCTGGGGCGAGGACGATTGGCTGCGCACCCTGGATGGACAGGGAATCCCCACGTTGGAAACGCCTGCGCCAACGCTGTCCGGCCCCTGCCCCACCACCGCGGGCGAAGACCGGGGCGAGGGAGTCGTCGCCAGCAGCGCGTACACCGTTTGCCATCACGACTTCGACGAACCTCAGCTTCCTATGGAGTTCCAATGGTTGCGCACACCGTGGCCGGAGGAAATCTTCAGCCTCACCGCGCGTCCTGGTTTCCTGCGACTGTTCGGCCGTGAAACGACCGGCAGTTTGTTTCGACAATCGCTGGTCGCGCGTCGCCAGCAGTCGCATTGCTTCAGCGTGGCAACGGTGGTGGAGTTCGAGCCGGAACATTTCCAACAAATGGCCGGCCTCGTCTGTTACTACAACGGTGCGAAGTTCCATTACCTCTACCTCTCGCACGACGAAACCGTCGGTAAACACCTGCGCGCGATGTCCTGCGCGCCGGATTCGCCGCAGATTGACGCCTTCACGCCGCCCATCGCGATTCCGGCTGGCTGGCCCGTGCATCTGCGTGTCGAGATTGACCACGAGCGGCTCCACTTCGCCTATCGTGTCGGGGGAGCGGACAATGACTGGCGCTGGCTGCCGCAGCAGTTCGACGCCAGCGTTCTCTCCGACGAGGCGACCGCGCCCGGCCTCCCGAATTTCACCGGCACATTCGTCGGCATGGCCTGTCAGGATCTGGCAGGAACCATGAAGGCTGCGGACTTTGACTTTTTTGAATACCGCGAGCGAGACTATTGCCCAAGTGCGCTTTCCGTTTCATTGGGGTGACCGGACCACACACACTGCTCCAGGGAGAGTGTCAGCATTCATCTCGGCCGTAAGGTCAAAGTGCTCGAACGGGCCAGGGCACAACGGTTTGTGAGGCCATCAGACGGTTGAGCCGCGGCCGGAGCGCTGGTTCACTGTGTCCCGATGAATGGGTAGCGACTGCTCGCCTATATCACCGGCTCCGTTGATCAGGAACTTCTCCTGTGCAACGAGTATCTGGCGATGGAAAACCGAATCCTCCGGAGCCAGATCAAAGGGCGATTGCGGCTCACGCATCCGGAGGGCATCCGCCTGGCCGAGGCCGGCGGGCGTCTTGGCGGCAGTGGATTGCCTCACGGTGGAAGTGTGGACCTCGGCAGGCTTGATCACCTATTGCGTGCCGAGCTTCATGCGGGTGGCGTCGAGGAGAGTGTGTCTCGCGGGGATCACGACCTCGCCGGATTCGCATTGGATAGGGCAGATGGCGAGGAACGTGACTCTGGCGGACGTCGGATTGCTCAATGGGTGCCGGTATTTGCTGCACGATCGCGATGCCAAGTTCTGCGCCGCCTTCGATGGAATCCTGGAAGCGGCCGGCAGCCAGACGGTGACCGTGCCGCCCCGGAGTCCGAATCTGAACGCACATCTGGAGCGGTGGAATCGATCCCTCTTTTCCCGCGTGAGGAAGGGTCAGCAGCCCGCATCTAAAGCTCGGACCGAAGTCCCAAATCGAAACGATGAACGACCTTCGCTACGCCGTCCGGATGCTGCTGAAGAATCCCGGCTTCAGCACCGTCGTCCTGCTCTCACTGGCTCTGGGCATCGCGGCGAACACGGCGGTGTTCAGCTATGTGGACACAATCATTCTTCGCCCGTTGCCACTGCCGGAGCCGGAGCAACTGGTGATTCTCTGGGGCAAGTCTCCGAACTCGGATCACTCGCGCGTGCCCGCTTCCGACTTCCTCCAATGGCGGCAGCGAAGCCAGTCGTTCCAACGGATGGCGGCGCTGGCCGGAGGCACCGCCGTGCTGGCCGAAGGAGACCAACTCGAAAAGGTGCGAGGCTGGCGGGTCACCCCGGAGTTCTTCACTCTGCTCGGCTTCCGAACCGCGCTCGGACGCACGTTGGCGCCCGCGGACTGCGACCCGGCGGAAAGCAAGGTGGTGGTGCTGACGCATCGATTGTGGAAGCGTCGATTCCAGGCGGACACCGACATCGTGGGTCGCACGGTCCTGTTAAACCAGCAGCCTCACGTCGTTGTGGGAGTGCTCACGCCGGAAAGCACCTTCGACCGCGGCCCGCGGGATATCTATACCCCGCTGGTTGAGAACCCCGCCACTCGTCAAGAACCCGTACTGGTCCTGGGACGACTCAAGCCCGGGATCAGCCAGGCAGCAGCCGTGTCAGAGATGAATGTCATCGCCCGCCAGATCGAGCCGGCATTCGCGGACACTCACAGCGATCAGGGTGTCAATGTCGGTCCGCTCGAGGGGTGGCTCGGCAGCCCGGCGGAAGAAAAGCACTCGTTGCTCGTCGTCTTCGCCGCCGTCGTTTTCGTTCAACTCATTGTCTGCGCCAACGTCGCCAATCTGCTGCTGGCGCGAGCGACCACTCGGGAAAAGGAGGTGACCATTCGCGCCGCGCTCGGCGCCAGCCGGGGTCGCTTGACGCGGCAGTTGCTGACGGAAGGTCTGCTGCTGTCGCTGATCGGGGGCGCTTTGGGCGGGATCTTGGCGGTGTGGCTGGCCGGAGCCCTCACGCCGTGGATGCCGCCGTCCCCCCTGCTGGGGCCTCAACCGGTCGCCCTCAACGTCCGGGTGTTCGGCTTCACTCTCGGCGTGTCGATCCTGACGGGAATGCTATTCGGATTGGCCCCGGCCTGGCAGATGAGGAATCCCAACCTGAATGAGTTTCTCAAGGAGGGCGCCCGGGGCACGTGCGGAGCGCGACGACATTGGCTGCGCAGCCTGCTCGTGGTCACGGAAGTGGCGTTGGCTGTGGTGCTGTTGGTCGGAGCGGGCTTGATGGTCCAAACGATCCGGCGCCTGAATCGGATCTCACCGGGTTTCGAGCCCCGGAATCTGGGCCTGCTCTACATGACTTGGCCCCGGGAGAAATATCGCGACGACCAGCAGAGGACGGCGCTTTATCAGCAGGTCATTGAGCGCGTGCAAGCGTTTCCCGGCGTGCAACACGTGGCCATCACCACCTTGTTCGCCTACGGTGCCCGTGGTCCCATTTCCGTTGCCGGCCGCCCGCTGCCGTCCTTGACCGACCGTCCCGACGCGGAACTCGAGGCGGTCAGTCCGGACTGGTTGGCGACGTTTGGGATCCGGCTTCTGCGAGGTCGCACCTTCTCGGTTCAGGATACGGCCCATTCGACCCGGGTTGCGCTCATCAACCAGAATCTGGCGCAGCGGTTCTTCGCGGCGGCCAATCCCGTCGGCGAACACCTGCTCTTGGACCCGCCCGATGGGGGCGAGGGGAAAACCGGCACTCCAGTCCTGTGGGAAATCGTTGGGGTGATTCCCAACGTGAAGGGGCCAGGCGCCATGACGGAGGAATCGATTATCTATGTCCCGTTCACGCAGTATCCGATGGCCGGCGCTGGTTTGGCCATCCGTACGGCAGGCGATCCCCGCAACCTGGCCAGCGCCCTACGGAAGGAAATCGGGAGAATCGATCCGAATGTATTGGTTGATAACTTCGATACGGTGGAGCGAATGCTCGATTGGTCTCGAAGCTGGGCAGGCCAGCAGGCGTGGCTGCTGAGCGGCACGGCGGCGATAGCGCTCGTGCTGGCGGCTGTGGGAATCTACGGCGTCATGGCCTATGCCATCAGCCAACGAACGCGGGAGATCGGGATTCGCCTGGCGCTCGGGGCCCAGCGCGCCGAGGTGGTGGGGCTCGTCGTGTGGCAAGGGATGTTGCCCGTCGCGGCGGGCGTGGCGCTGGGAGCCGGGGGCGCCCGGGCCCTGACACGGGTCATCAGCAGCCTGCATTACGGGGTGAGCGCCAACGATCCCCTGACCTTCCTCGGGGTCACGGTGGTGCTGGCGCTCATCGCTTTGCTGGCGTGTTATCTCCCGGCCCGCCGGGCCGCGAGCGTCGATCCGATGGTGACGCTGAGACATGAGTGATCCGTGAATCGCGACGACTGACAGGCGCGCAAGACGACAAGCCGAGTTCCCATAGGAGAAATCGTGCAAACTCTGATTCAAGATCTCCGCTACGGAGTCCGGATGCTGTCCAAGAACCCCGGCTTTACCGCCGTGGCCGTGCTTACGCTGGCGCTGGGCATCGGGGCGACCACGGCCATCGTCAGCGTGGTGCGCGTCACGCTATTGGCTCCGTTGCCGGTGCAGCATCCGGAACGGTTGGTGCAGGTGTGGGCCGTGCGGAAGGACGGTGATCGCACTCCGGGGCTGGATGCGCGAGCGATCAAGGAGTTGCGCCAACAAACCAATCTCTTCGAGCGCATAGTCACCTACGAGCGGGACGTCCAGATGCTGACCGGTGACGGCCTCCCCGAAAGAATTCGCGGCGTGCGGGTTTCCCCCGGGTTCTTCTCCCTCCTCAACGTGTGCCCGGAGCGGGGCCGCGGTTTCACTGCCGATGAGGCCAGCTCCGGTCATGACGATGTCGTGATCCTGAGTCACTTGCTGTGGCAGCGTTCTTTCGGCGGTGATTCGGCCATCGTCGGCAGTTCGATTCGCTTCGAGGAGGGCTCGCTGACGGTGGTCGGGGTCATGCCGCCGAGCTTCGCCTTTCCACCGTCTTCTTCCAGCGTCTTCCCAGAGGCCTCCACCACTTCTTACTGGCGGCCTCTGGGTTCGCGATATCGGCCCGTAGTGATGAATATCGGCGTGGTTGCCGAGCTGCGAGAAGACATCCAACCGCGGCAGGTGCAGGCCGCGCTCGAGATTCTGCAACAGCGTCTCACCGCGGATCCGCCCCTGGATGATACGGAGGATCGCTTCGAAGTCCAACCCCTCCGCGACGGCTTTGCCACCCCATTCCTGCGGCGGACACTCTGGGTGTTGTTCGGCGCCATCGCCCTGGTGCTGCTCATCGCCAGCGGTAACCTCGCCAACCTGCAGTTCGCACGGATGGCGCCTCGCCTGCAGGAGATCGCCATCCGGGCGGCGCTGGGCGCTGGACGCTGGCGGCTGTTCCGCCAGTTGCTCACCGAGAGCCTCCTGCTGGCGGCGTTCGGAGGCCTGGCCGGTCTGGCTGTTGCCGTCCTCGGCATCAAGGGGCTGGTCGAGCTACTGCCACCGGGGCTCCCGAGACTAAAGCCGATTTCGCTGGACCTCGGGGCCCTTGCCGTCGCGGCGGGCGTCACGTTTGCCACCGGTAGCGCGTTCGGGCTGCTGCCGGCATGGCGAAGTCGTGCAACCAACCTCGGTGCGGCGCTCAAGCTCAGCGCGGCTACGACCACCCAGGACCGGCGGGGGCGCTGGCTCAACCGGACGCTCCTCACCGGCCAGGTGGCGCTAGCGGTGGTGTTGCTCGGGGGCGCAGGCCTCATGGTCCGCAGCGTGGTGGCGTTGCTGACGGTGGACCCGGGCTTCGACCCTCGCGGGGTGGTGAATTTTACTCCGCAGTTCGATGCCGACCAACTTCCAAGCGCGGCGGCTTTCGAGACCGGCGTTCGGCGGCGCGTGGCTTCGGTGCCCGGCGTCGAAGCGGTGGGTCTGTGGTTCCTTGGCAATCAGGTGGAGGTTGCTTCCGGGGCGG
>Ga0315274_10004386_pt1 | contig 20733 bp, 11 predicted proteins | sample YL17G02_20_MG_FD_203700 | JGI IMG/M metagenome (GOLD analysis project Ga0315274, IMG submission 203700) | Sediment microbial communities from Yellowstone Lake, YNP, Wyoming, USA - YL17G02_20 | ecosystem: Environmental > Aquatic > Freshwater > Lake > Sediment | place: USA: Wyoming | collected...
GACCTGCCGCAGCCCGGATGGCTGGGCGCCGCGGATTTCACCTAGATCAATCTTCGCTGTCGAGTTTGTCCACAGACTGACTGCCCCCTTCGAACTGATGGTCACAAACTGATCGGCGGTCGGGCTGACGAAGAGCGAACCGCCGGAAATGGCCGGAAGTGAGAGGAGGCCCAAGTCAACTTTGCCCTCGCCATCGAACAGGCGAGCCTCTCCTTCCGTTCTAACGAGCAGCCGGCTTCCTCCTGAAATGAAAGTCACGGACGCGACTGGGATATGCGTCCGCTGGCGCCCGATCACCGCACCGGTCGTCGCGTCACAGACGCTGATCTCCGTTCCACCGTGGAAGCCGAGGCGCGTACCATCTCGTCGGTAGGTCAACTGTTCGACTCTCCCGGTCTCGAAGCGGAAATCCCAATGCTTCTGCCATTTGCCTGCATCCCAGACTTCCACGGCCCCATCCGAGAATACGGTGGCGAGTTGGTGCGACGAAGGATTGAACGCGACGGCTGTGGCGGGACGGTTTGTGCCTCCGAGGGCGAAGAGCCGATGGCCGTCCTTGGCGTCCCACACTTTGACTGAGCCGTCACGGCCCAAGGAGGCAAGCTGGAAACCATCATGGTTGAGAATGACCCTCTGGGGCTGATCCGTCGCTGAGGCCTCCCGAAGCTTCGAGTCGAACTTGGTGTCCGTGTGGGCGGGGATGGAGAGGACATCCTGGTGGCAGCGGAAGAACAGATGGCCCCATTCCCAGTGCCGGAATCGCGCCGAGCATCTCAGCAGAGCCTCCTTGGCCTGGTCGATCTCGCCTTTCTCCACCAGTTCCTGCGCAAGGCCGATGAGGGCGTAGTAGGTCTCGCGTTCTTCAACTCGCCGTGACGCGGCGATCCGAATGCCTGCGACCGTTGAAACCACTGTCATCGTGATCAGCAGCGCCACAGCAATGCTAGTCGTCGTCGCCAGTGCTGGTTTGCGCCGGCACCAGCGCCAAATCCTGCCCGCAGCGCCAATCGGTCGGGCGCGGATCGGTTCGCCTTTCAGGAACCGATCCAGTTCGTCGGCCAGTTCACCGGCGGACGCGTATCGACGTGCCGGGTCTTTCTCCAGGCATTTGAGGCAGAGCGTTTCCAGGTCACGCGGAATGCTCGGATTCAGTTGGCGTGGAGCGACCGGTTCCGTGTTCAGCACCTGGGCCAGCGTGGCCTCAAACGTCTCAGCCATGAACGGTGGACGCGCCGTCAACAGGTAGTAGAGCAAGGCGCCGAGCCCGTAGATGTCGCTCGCCGGACCGACTCGGGCGTGTTTGCCGGCCCCTTGTTCGGGCGGCATGAAGTTGGGCGAGCCGATAACCTGACCGGTCAACGTCAGTTCCGAGTCACCTGTGAGCTTCCGGGCCAAACCGAAATCGGTGATCCGTGGCTCGTCGAACTCGTCGATCAGGACATTGGCCGGCTTGAGGTCACGATGGAGCACGCCCTGGGCATGGGCGTATTGGACGGCCTGCGCGATCTTTCGGGCATAACCCGCGGTCTGGCGCGCCAGCAATGGACGGTCCCGGACCACGTCCGCCAGGTTCCGACCGGCCACATAGTCCATCGAGAAGTAGGGCTGGCCATCCGCCTCGCCAATCTCGTGGATGGCCACGATGTTCGGGTGTTGGAGGCGGGCGACGGTCTCGGCCTCGGCGCGGAACCGTTCGAAGGCGGTTTTGCCGCCAAACTGCCCGCACAACATCATTTTGACCGCGACGACGCGTTTGAGGCTGATCTGTCGGGCGCGATACACGACGCCCATGCCGCCGTGGGCGATTTCTTCGAGCAGTTCGTAGTCACCGAAGGCAGTGCCGAGCGGCGAGGGACGAGGAACGAGCGAGGGATCTTGTGTTGTGGCCGCGTCGCCGTTTCCTGGTTCCTGTCTCTTGCCTCCAGATTCCTCGTTTCCAGCCTCAGGCTCCTGGTTTCCGTCTTCTGGTGCCAGGAGTGAGAAGCGGGCAATGCAGCGCGAACACAACCCCTCTCGCGTGTGACGCCCCAGGGGAGCACCGCACTGATCGCACACCTGACTGTCAGAATCTGCCGTACTCACTCAACAGGTCCCATCATGTTTCTACGGAAAAACCTGACGCGGATAACAGCCTTTCGGATCAAGATCAGGACTGGGAGCGCAAAACCAGTTGCTCACCCCGTTAGCAACTCGACCAGATACCGCATCTCAGCGTCGATCTCCGCCGGCGTGGCGACGGTGTTCGCCACTTCGGCCCGGACCATCGCCCGGTATCGCCGCCGCAACCGCGCTACTGCCATTGCCACAGCATCAGCACTCATGCCCAGTCGTCGGCCAGTGGCGGTGTAGGCTTCTCGATGTGCGGGCTTGGACAAGTAGCGCTTGATGCCGTGGAATAGGGCCCGTTGACCGTCAGTCTCGTACTCCGCGCGAAGCCGCTCCACGCTGTTCTGCACGACGGTCTCAGCCCAAGCGCGGTCGAACAGCGCTTCCGGAGTTTGGAGTGACGCCGCCGCCTGATCGAACTGGGCCTCGGCCTGCACGGCTTCCAGCGCGAAGATCGGGAGACCGCCGCCGCGTTTAGCGGCCGTCGAGCGATCGAATTGGTCGGAAAGGAATCGCTGGAGCGTCGTCAACAGGAAGGTTCGGAAGCGACCCTTCTCGGCCAGGACACCTTTGAGGTAGTGCTTCTCCAGGAACCTTTTGAAGAACGCCTGCGTCAGATCCTCAGCATCCTCAGACGAATAGCCCTTCCGGCGCACGAAGGCGTAGAGCGGATACCAGTACGTCCGGCAGAGTTTTTCCAGCGCCTCCCGCGAGTCAGGCGACGCGCTATCGCCCGCGGCCAGCACCGTGCTCCAGTGCGTCGTCGCGAACTGGGCTGCGGTTCGCGGTCCTGACTCGTTCTCTGACTGGTTCGAGGACATGATCTCAGAGTTTCCAGTCCCTTGGCCATCCCTACGACGATGACGCGAGCGGTGCTCGGGATGGGCCGGGACTTCACCGGGAGTCCACCACATTCCAGGGCCCAAGGCGAGCGGAGAAATGAGCGGCGACAGGGCTCCAAGTCCCTCCAGAAAACACTCCCCCCACGACCCATCACGCCGAACCCCGCCTCACACCTCCCCGAAAAACACTCCCCGCCACACCCCTCCTACATCAGATAATTCCTCGCTGGCGTAGGCAAACCCAGACCCCGGCGCCGCAATACCCGGGTTCAACTTTGTGCTGCTCGACTTCGTGCTTGCATATTCGGCCGCCGGTGCGACGCGTGGGTAGCTCTCGGTCACAGGCCTGGGTAAGTGATTTCACTCGATGCAAGCAGTGGCATAAACTGTGGCATAACCGAACCGCCCACTTTCACAGTATATTGACAACTAAACTGTTGCGAATGGCAGCATGAAGACCGGAGGTCGGCGTTCCGGCACACCGTTGGGTAGCGTGGGGGCAACAACTCGGAGATGCCCCATTATCTTCGTCTATGATCCTCGGGGAGGCCGGGCCGGGCAACGCTCTCCGCGTAAAAAAGTTTGGCAACCCGCGCTGCATCCGTATTGTTGCCCCGCACTCGTGGAACCGAGTCTCGAACTGAGCTATGAGCACTGACAACGCAAAGCGCCGCTATCGCGAAGACCTCTCCGAAACGCCGGAATGGCTGAAGAAGAAGAAATGCCCGCACCGGGACCAATTCATGTCCGGCAAACGCATCCTGCCCAAGAATATCACCGGCAAGGAGAAGCTGCCCGCCCTGATTGACGAGACCTTCCTCGCCTACAACGCCGCGCGCCTCAAGGAGGGCTGCAAGCTGTTCACCGAAAAAATGCTCGCGCCCGACGTGACCATCGGCATGAGCTTCGCTGGCGCGCTCACGCCCGCCGGCATGGGCTGCTCCAGCATCGTGCCGCTGATCAAGGCCGGCTTTGTGGACTGGCTCGTCGCCACCGGCGCAAACCTGTATCACGACATGCACTTTGCGCTGAATTATCCGGTGCGTGTCGGCAACTTCAAGTTCGACGACACCGAACTGCGCAACAACGACATCGTCCGCATCTACGACGTGCTCCTCGGCTACAGCGATTGCCTGATGGCCACGGACGAAATTCTGCGCGCGATCCTCATCCAGCCGGAATTCCAGAAGGAAATGGGCACCGCCGAACTGCACTCCCTCATTGGCAAATACTGCGCCGAATGGGAACGCAAGGCCGGCCTCATAGATGTGTCCGTGCTCGCCGCGGCCTATCGCGTGGGGGTGCCGTGCTACACCAGCTCGCCCGGCGACTCCACTATCGGCATGAACTTCGCCGGCGTGGAGCTGCGTGGCAACAAACTCCGCGTCAACCCTTCGATTGACGTGAACGAAACCACGGCCATCGTCCTGGCCGCCAAACGCGCGGGCGGCAAGAGCGCCGTGGTGTTGTGGGGCGGCGGCAGTCCAAAGAACTTCATGCTCCAGACCGAGCCGCAAATTCAGGAGGTCCTCCGCATCAAGGAGTACGGCCAGGACTACTTCCTCCAGGTGACGGATGCGCGTCCCGACACGGGCGGTCTCTCCGGCGCCACGCCGAGCGAAGCGGTGAGCTGGGGCAAGGTGGACCCGGACCGCTTGCCCGACGCGGTGGTCTGCTACACGGATACGACTATTGCCATGCCGCTGCTGACGCACTACGCGCTGGCCAGGCACAAGCCGCGCAAGCTGAAGCGACTTTACGATCACCGCGCGCAGATGGTCAAGGCGCTGACCCAGGAGTACTTCGCCCACAACAAAGTGAAGATGATCGACGGCAGCGAGCCGGTACTGGACTAACGTAGGCCGGATGACTTGCCTGTCACTCAATTCCGCCAAGGCCGAGGCCGAGGCTGACACTCTGGCCATCTTTCGTGAAACTCAGACGCAGGTTGGCACTTGAGAGGGAGAGAGAACCCGCACACACGCGCGCGCGCCACGGAAGGCCGTGGAGGTGGTGCGCGCGAGAGGACTCGAACCTCCACCCCTTGCGGGACCAGATCCTAAGTCTGGAGCGTCTGCCATTCCGCCACGCGCGCCGCCGCCAAGCCAACGATGCCCGGCCCGCCCCCGAACCTCAAGCCCGCCTTTGCTCTCCCCCCTCTCCACTCCTGCAGAAGACAGGCGGCAAAATGGCTGGCTGACCTGGCCAACTCAGGCTCGATCCGATGCTTCGAGAACGAGGGCATCGGTCCCCACAGGGCGCTCACTCTGTCGCGGTAGGCAAGGCGAGCTGGCACAACTGCGATTGTGAAGGTGGAGCAGCCGACCGGCTAGTTGGTCTGAACCACGCGGTAGAAGCGCTGGCTGGAACCCGGCGATGGATCGGTGGCGGAAGTGGAATTGCCTGTGGCCGGATAGTTGCCCAGCAACGTCCAGGTGCCGGTCGCTCCATCGCTTCGGTACTCGACGCTGTAGGTCTTTCCGGCCTGCGAGGCCCACGTCAACGTAACCGCACCTGTCGGAGAAACCGTGATGCCGGTGATTCGCAGGCTGGTGGCAGCGGAGACGACGACGGTGAAGGTCCGGTTGGTGCTCATCACTGGCGAGCCGTTGTCCGTGACCTGCACGGTGATCGCGTTGGTGCTGGGCGCCTGATTCGTGGAGGGGGTCCACGTGAAAATGCCGCTGGAAGGATTGATGGCCGCTCCGGTTGGCACTGTTCCGGTCAGACTGAACGTAAGGGTGTTGGTGGGTTGATCCGTGTCGCTCGCGCTGGCCGTGACTGTCAACAGGGAGACTGCGGTGACGCTTTGATCGGAAATGACTGCGAGCGTCGGTTCCGAGTTCACCTCGGCGACGATGACCTGGAAGGACTGGGTGGCCGTCAGGCTGGTCGGGGTGGCGTTGTCGCTGACGCGGACGGTGACGGTGTTGGTGCTGGGGCCTTGGGCCTCGGACGGCGTCCAGCTCACCAAGCCGGCGCCGCTGACCGTGAGGCTGGCGGGGCCGCTGACCAGATTGTAGGTGAGGGTCTGAGCGGGCAGATCGGGGTCGCTGGCGCTGAGCTGATAGGTCCAGGCAACGGCTTCGTTGAGGTTGGTGTCGGGCGGATCGACGAGCGTCGGTGCCGAGTTCACCTCATCCACGACGACGGTAAAGGTTTCCTCGATGAAGAGGGCAGGAGAACCGTTGTCAGTCACGCGGATGACGATATTGGAATAGGTCGCGGGGCCTTGCGCCTCGGTTGGGGTCCAGGAGAACACGCCGCTGTTCGCGTTGATGGAGGCGCCCGAGGGGGCGGCGGGGAGACTGTAAGTGAGAAGCTGCGCCGGCACGTCGGGATCCGTGCCAAGGACTGTGAAGGTGAGAAGTGAACCTTCGCTGACGGTCCGGTCGCTGACGCCAGACAACGACGGCCCGGTGTTCACTTCGTTCACCGTGATGGTGATCAACTCCGAATCGGAGAGAGCAGGAGAGCCGTCGTCGCGGACGCGGACGGTGACTGGGTAGCTGCCCGGGCCCTGGGCCTCAGTAGGCGTCCAGGCGAAGACGCCGCTGGAAGGATTGATGGTGGCGTTGGTGGGAGCGCCTGGATCCAGGCTGTAGGTGAGCGTCTGGCCGGAATTCGGATCGGTGGCCGAGGCGGTGAAGGTGATGAGGCTGCCTTCGTTGCCAGACTTGTTGCCGATGGCGGCCAGCAGCGGCGGGGCGTTGTTGGTATTGCCAATCGTGTTCGCCTCCCGCGGGGTGGGAGCAGTCATGAAATAGAGGGTGGAGTTGCCATCCGGCCAGCGACCTTGGCTGACGTCATTGGTCTGCTGACCGAAGGTGACGCTGTCGATGTTGGTGCCGTTGGGCGCCAGGAGATGAATGCCATCGCTGGCAAGGTTGAGCTTGAAGTTGGCGTGCAGGTCGGAGCCGCCATAACCGTTCTGGCCCGTCTCGCTGTCAGCCCACACCAACAGGTAGGCATTGGCTGGAATGCTTGTGCCGGCAGGGATGGTCCACCGGGTTGGCGTGGGTTGGCCATCCTCAAGGACGTAGCCCGAGAGATCCACCTCGACCGGCCCGGCGTTGTAGAGCTCGAACCAATCCTCCCAATCGCCGTCCACCGGATCGGCGAGGGTCCCGTTGTTGCCGGCCATCCACTCGTTGATGTAGATTGGAGCGTCCGGCCAGGCGGGGTTGTTGGTGGCCGCTGGAGTGGCGTAGTAGAACTTCTGCCGTTTCGCCGGGCTTCCATCGGGCCAGGCACCGTACGAGCGGTCATTGTTGACGGGAGAGTAATTCAGGTAATCCACGATGGTGGTGACGCTGCCGCTGACGCGGGTGAGCACGACTGAGCCGTTGGTGGAGGAAGCGCGGAAGTTGGCGTGCAACTCGCCGGCGCCGGTTTCTCCGGGTTCGTTGTCGAGCCAGACCAACCGGAACTGGTTTGAGGCGAGGGTGGTGCTGGCCGGGAAAGGCCACTTCGTCAGGTTCGTGTAGGTGTCGCTCAGGTAGAAGCCGGTGAGATCGGCCGTGTTGGTCCCGGAGTTGTAGAGTTCCACCCAAGGATCGCGGTCGCCCATGCGATCCAGCAGGCCATTGACGTTGTTGGGCTGGACTTCGTTGAGCCAGACCAGCGGAAGGGCACCCAGAGTAATGCCCGCCGTGGAGTTAGCGGCTCCCGGCGTGTACATCGAACCGCTGCTGCCAGGCTGCCACAGGATGCTCTGGTCCACACGAAGCGCGCTCTGGGAGAACCGGATGGTCAGCGTTCCACCGTTCGTGTTCGGGAGATACCAGAAGCTCAGAGTGTACTGGTTGCCGACGGTGATGCCCGAGACGCTCTGCCAGAGGGAATTGCCCTGCGTCGTGCCACCCGCCTCACAAACCAGATGCAGACCACTATTGCCTGAATGCCTGACGGTTGTGCTGATGCTGCTGTTGATGGTGTTCGCAGTCGTTGTCCAGCCCGTGGACAAGGCGGACTCGAAATCGCCGTTGACCACGAGATTCTGCCCCACTTCCGGAGTGCTACCCGCCACAACCATCAAGTCATCGATGTACTCGTCGCCGGCAGCCTGGAGGTAGATGTAAAGTCGCGGATCGCTCACCGTGCCCGTGAAGGTCACGTACTGCCATTGCGGAGGCTGAGCCGGCGCGTTGGTGGTGACAGCCGCCCAGTTGGCCACGCGGTTGTTGTCCTGGGCGGAGTCGATCAACTGGAGCGAGGGGCCAAAACCGTCGGCCGCGGCCGGCCAGGGCGCGTCGTCGTCGTAGGTCACTTCATCGATCACGACGTCCTGGTCAGGCGTGGCGCCGGGTTGAATCAGTTGCAGCGTCTCGCCGCCGTTGTCCAGGGCCCCGCTGTAAACACCCGCCATGGGAATGGAATCGCCATACATCATCGGGAAGGCAAACGGATCGCAGACGATGACGAGGTATTGGCCGGCCCGGATGAGGGTGCCTTCGGGGAAGGTGAAATCGATTCCATTGATCCGGTAGTTCGAGAGATCGAACGCGGTCGTCATGGATCGGTTGTAGATCTCCACGAAGGAAGTGCCAGGCAGCACGCCATTGTACATGATTTCGTTGATCACCAGATTGCCTTGCGGCGAGACGCTACTGCCGGTGTAGGTGATGGTGATCGTGTCCGAAGACCCAGCGACCGCGTTACCGCGGAGGTCGTAGCCAATCACCGTGAGCACATTGGCGCCGGGGCTGAGGGCGTAGTTTAAGGTCCAGGTGTTGCGGCTGGTCCAGGTGACGGGGTAAGCGATGCCGTTGATCTCAATGGTCTTCACGCCGATAGGGGCGGTGCCGGTCAGCATGATGTAGTTTTGGTTCGTGCTGAAGTTATTCCCGTTGTTGCTGGTGACGGCGAAACCGCTGGCCACGCCGCTTAACTGACCCACGAGATAAGCGCGGCGGCTGTCGATCCATTGTTTGATGCCCGTGGGGGCTTCGAGCGAGATTCGGTTGGCAGTCAGAGCGTCGTACTTGGCATCCACCAGAGCGGCCACGTTGGCGGCGACCAGCGGTCCGTTGACGGCGTCTTCCACGGCGCGCCAGTAAGCGCGTTGGAAGGCCGGATGGTTGTACATGCGCGTGATGGTGGGATCGTTGCACCCGAACAAGCCGCTGGTTGGCCCATCGCTGCCCAGGCCCAGAACGAAGTCGATGTCCCACGGCATCACGCCCCATTTCCCTTCCGTGGGCTTGTAGGCGTACATGTTCTTGCCACGGCTATAGCCGTAAGCGTCCCAGTTGCCGACGATGTGCTCGACGGCGAACACCCGCATCCACTCTTCAACATCCACGAGGTTCTCCACCCGGCGGGTGTACTCCGGGTCGGCAGCATTCACGGCGTCCACCAACTCGAAGAGGTTCGTGTAGTTGTTGGCGGAGTCCTGCACCGCCCGTTTGCGCCAGTCCCAGCGATAGCGCGCGAGTTTGAGCACGCCACCGGTGGTCGTAAACCGCTGGAGTGTGGCATCCACGTTACTGAAACCCGATCCGGCATCATCGAACTCAAACCAGTCTTCGATCTTGTAGAGGTCGCCGTTGTCGTCCTCGGGAAACCAGACGCTCACGTAATTGCCGTTGGGCTCCTCCGTGTCTTCGTAGAGATTCTGTTTGCGAGTCCCGTTTTCGAAGAAATAGACAAAGCGCCGGTAGAGGGTCGGGATATTCAGCCGCTCGGCAATCCAGAACGCCGTCTGTTCATGCTGAAGCGCGTTGTCATTGCCACTGTTGCCGACCGTGACCAGCGCCATGTCGGTGTCGCCCAGGAATTGGTCGTCCTCCGGGAAGGCGTAGAGGTAGTCGGTGCCGACACTGCCGCCGTGAAAGGGACTTCCCTTGGCCCGCATTGCCATGTTGTAGATGGCGCGCTGGTCGCCGTACACGAAGGTGGCGTCCAAGGGATCATTGGCGAGCGGCTCACGGCTGCGGAGCAGGTTATAGTTGGCCTGGGTCTGCCAGAGACGGTAAACGCCAAGGTTCCCGAGCGGTTGAGTCTCTCCCCAACGCACCAAGCACTCGTGCGTGGGCGCATCGCTCGGGAAACGAGTGGTCGCCGCGGGTGAGCCAGTATCGGTGGCTTGTACGTAGAAGGCGACCAACGTGCCGGCACTTTGTGCGGGGACCGTGGCCGAGTAGAAACCATCGCCCGCCACCGCGTCGCCGCCTGTGCCGTTGTCCACCATCGTCACGTTGGCTGGCGTCCCGGACGGATCCACGCGGTAGGTGAGGCGGATGGTGCCCAAGCCGTTGGGATCGCTGACCCGGGCCGACACCACCACCGCTTGACCTCCGGCCGGGAGGACGGGCGTGTGCTTCACGTCGAAGATGGCGGGGCCGGCGTTGGTGACCCGGCGACTGTTGACCTGGCCGGGAGTTCCGAGGTTCTTCGGGATGGCCATGGGGCCGGCGGCCTCCAACCAGTTTCCCCGCAGGCGCAGCAGGAACTCTGGCCATCCTTTCAGCCAGCGCACTTTGGCTCGAAGTGTGACCGTTTTGCCCGAACTCAGAGCGGTCGTGCTTGACAGCGTAGTTCGAATCCGGTTTGCGCCGGTGTCACCGCGGCCGGTGGTTCGAACATGGAGACAGCCACTATTGCCCGTGCCGCCGGTAGCGTCGCGGCTCGTGATGCGGTGATTTCCTTGGAACACCCAGCCCGAGGCACCGGTGTCGAACGTGGGATTGGAGATCAGGTTGCCGCCTCCGGACTCGAATGCCTCCACATCGTCGATCAGGCACTCGCCGGCGCCAAGAATGTGCATCTGGAACGAATCGCTTGGATTGTAGTTGCCGTTGCCGTTGTCCATGACGCCGGTCCACTGCAGAGTGGTCCAAGCGGCCTTGCTCGTTTCATCGCTATCGGCCCAACTCGAAGGACGGAGGTGATCGCTGTTCGGGTCAATGAGTTCGAGGCTGCTGCCGCCACCATCGGACCACTGCGGCCAGCGACCGCCGTCCCGGTAGCGGACTTCGTCCACGACGATGTGGATGGTGTTGGTGACGACGACGCTGTTATTTGTGTTCAGGATCGTGTCGGGTTTCGTAAGGGTAACGCGATCCCCGCCATCGGCCAGGGAGCCACCGTAGTTACCGAGCGTGTTGATGGTGGTGAGGACTCCCGGGTAATTGGTCAGGAGGCGCGAAAGGCTGTTGGCCACCACCAGGAAACTGTTGGCCGAGATCGTGGTGTTCGACGGGAAGGTGAAGGAGATGCCGCCACCCAGACGCCAGCCGCTCAAGTTGACCGAGGCTCCACTCCAGTTATGGATCTCAACAAACTCGTCATCACTGTCGCCGGAGACCGGGTTGTACAGGATCTCGTTGATGACGACATCGGAGACACGGAAACGAGAATTGGCGGATCCGGCCGTCCGAGTGGTAAGCGGGCGGAACTCCGCAGTGCCATCCGGATAGCGGCCGGTCGAAACCGAGTTCTCTTGATTGGAAAAGCGGATGGCGTCGATGACTCGCGTCGCGTTCGAGCTGACCAGATAAACCGTTTCCCCCTCGGCGTTGAGCATGAAGCCCAATTGGTCGGAATCGTAGGCCACGAAGCCGCGCGCCGGAATCGAGGTGCCATCGGGAATCCGGAAGCGGTTGGTCGTTGGATCGTCCGTGAGGTAACAGCCGGAAAGATCCACCGAGGTGTTGCTGTGGTTGTACAACTCGATGAAGTCCAGCAGCGGAGGGTCCGTGTGGGCCAGCAACTCATTGATCAACACGGTGGCCTGTGGGTTGGAGCGAATCGCGTCATATGTTCCCGGCGAACCGCCGATGATATCGCTAGCGGCCCATCCTTTGGAATCGGTTGATCCGTACGACGGACGGACCAGAACGAGAGAGTGCCCGGCGCCGTCTGCGGCGGCAGGCCAGGGCCAGGTACTGCCATAATTGGCCTCGAGAAGGACGGCGTCAGCCGGGTTGCGCAGGCGAATCGTGTCCGCGTCATTCCGCATTGCGTTGGGATAGCCGCCGACCACATTCGCGATTCCATAGACGCTCTGGAGGTCGGCGGGAATGCGGGCGACGACGAGGAATCCGCCGGCGGGCAGGATCGTGCCGTTGGGGAAGGCGAAGTCCACCGCGCCAGACAGGCGATAGCCGGTGAGGTCCGCCGCGATCAATCCCGAGTTGAACAGTTCGACGAACTCGAGTTGCCTCCCGTCAGTCCGCTCCGCAGGATGGTACATGATCTCGGAGATGACCAACGGAGTGTGACGGCTGCTGGGGCCGAGCGGCTCCGTCGAGGGCAGGAAGTTGCCGACGATCGGGCTGGGTGAGGTGCCAATATCGCGGAACTGAACCGAAGCCGCTTCGATGCTGCTGCGGCTAGTGACCGCCATCCCGAAGTAAACGGTGGCCGGCATCGCGATGGTGGTCGTGCCAAGCTGGGTCCAGTTCTGGCCGTCGAGGCTGGCGTAGCCGGTGAAACTGTTGCCGGAGCGCACGAGGCGCAACCAGGTTTCCGAGTAGTTGACCGGGAAGTAACCGGCGGTCGTGGCGCTTGCCCCCGTCGTGGCCCGGCTCTCGAAGAACGAGCCCACCATCGCTGGCGTCGCCAAGGCGGCGGCGAAGGTGCTGTTGGCGTTCAAGCTTTCTCGCGCCATCAAACCGGCGAGCGCCCACGGATGGGTTGGCTCAAAGGACGCGACACGCAGGCGGATATCGAAATTGCCGGTGCGCGTTTCGTAGTCGAAATGGAAGCTGTCGCTCGTGCCGCCGATCATGCCACTGCCCACGATGTCGAAGGAGGACGAGTTCAACCGGGTTTGGGAGCCGGCCAAAGGCGGGCCGCCCACATCGGTCGGTGCATATTCGCTGGCGGTGAAGTCAAGGTAACTACCCGGCAGGATGGTGTTAGGGGTAACCGCGCGGTCTTGAACGTTGTTGACCGTCAGGCGGTAGGTCGTGCCGAAGGTCAGCGTCGAAGTGGTCAACGCGATGGTGCGGGTGTCTGCGCCAAAGGCGGCCGCGGACACCGTGGCGCCGTTGTTCAGCGTGTAATTCCCCGCAGTGGTGGCGCTCGGCGCGGCCACGCCCTCTGAGAACACCACCTGGAGTGTGGTCTGGCCACTGTTTCGAGCGACCACCAGCGTGGGGCGGACGTTGTCGGGATTGACGTAGAGGGTGGCGGCGGAGCTGGTGACGCTGCCGGACAGGTTCGTCACGATGCAGCGGTAGGTGGAGAGGTTGGCGGCGAGCGGGGTGGGATTGATGACGAGGCTTGCGGCGGTGGCGCCCGTGATGTTCACCTGGTTGCTCTGCCACTGGTAGCTCGCTCCGTAGGTTCGCGCGAGGCCAATGGTGAACGTGGCGGGATTGCCCTCCATGACCGTAGTAGTGGCCGGCTGCTGTGTGATCTGCGGAGGTCCCATGCCATAGGGTGTCAGTCGCGAACCGGGGATGGGCTCTTCAATCGTAGCGTTGGGGAGTCGCCAGCGCACCGCCAGGTTGTCTCCCCCGCCGCCTTCCTTCATCAGGGCCTCAATATAGTACTTCTGACCAGCCACCAAGCTGATGGCGGAGGACGTCTGTTCCGGGTACTTGGTCCACTCCCGCGAAGCCGTCCAACCCGGAACGCTGGCGATCTCCCGCTTGTTGCCGGGCTGGTCGTTGGTGCTCAGGAAGAGCGTCGAGCCGTCGTCGCTGGCAATCCAGAAGACATAATTGCCGGTCTGGGGTGCTTCGATTAGCGCCATCAGCCGCTGGCCATAGTCGTCCATCACATCGGTCGGGGCCTCGAAGCTCGACAGGGCTTCTTCGCTGTTCGGGTTGTTGGGGAAGTTCGCGTTGTTGGTCAGGTCGGCGACCGAGGTGCCCGTGATGCCGGTCCAGACTTCACGAAAGACGCCGCTGCTCTGGCCGCGGGCCATGAAGGGCAACCCGCCAAGAAGGATTCCGGCAACGAGGGCGATCCGTAACAGTCTTGCGATGTCGTTCATAGGACCTTTACTCAAACGATTCCAATAACAACCTACAGGTGAATGATTCACTCGGAACGGCTGAATCACGCGCAGCATCCCTCTCGTTCAGCACGATCCAGACCAGCAACGGTCATCCTGACGCGGCTGTGGCTCATGACGCAGCCCAGCGATCCTGTGGTGCTCCGTGCCCCCTTCCGTTCAAGGGAATCCACCTTGCTCGATCGACGCCCTCGGCGCAGATCCAGCGCAGCGGAGCATCCCAGGCCGTTCGCAAGCCTGCAACTGTGTTTTCGAACGTCCTCAGAGCCAAGAACTCAAGACCCTGGTGGCGTCCAACAATGGCACACCCACGTTGCCCATAAACCAAACACGGCCCCTGCGTGTTGGCATCGCCTCGCTTCCCCTGGCAAACCGGATTCGCCGTCCAAACGGTGCGGGATGGCTGGTGTTCCGGTTGGGATCGCTCAAGGGGAGGTTTCGCCCTCCGCACGACCACCGGACTGCCTGAGAGCCGGCACTTCGCTGATGCTGCACTGCTATTCGACGGAATCTTGTTTTTGTAGCGAGACGTCTGGTTGCGGCGGCGCCATGCTGTGGGCAATCCGGCGTTGCCTCCCGCCGGCCCCCGTTTTATCGTGACGCTAATGACAACGAACACAGGCTGGAAACCGTGGTGGAGTCTGCTGGTTCTGCTGCCGCTCTCGGCATCGCAAGGCGCCGGACCCTTTACCGTCTCCGCACCCCAGCTCCATGCCGGCATGTGCGACGCCTCCGCGGCCGTAGCCCTGACCGAAACGCTGTTCGCGGTGGGCAGTGACGAGGACAACGTCCTCAGGGTGTATCGCAACGATCGGCCCGGCCCGGCGTTAGAAAAGATAAACCTTACGTCCGCTTTGAAGGTGGACCCCAAGTTCCCGGAAACTGACTTGGAAGGCGCCGCCCGTGTCGGCGATCGCATCTACTGGATCACGTCACACGGACGGAACCAGGACGGTGAAGACCGGCCGAGCCGGCGCCGGTTCTTCGCGACCGATCTGAAGGTGGAGGGGGAACAGGTTCGGCTGCAGTTCGTCGGGGCACCTTGCACGCGGCTGCTCTCCGACTTGGCGAAGGACCGGCGCTATGAAGCCTTTCGGCTTGCGCAAGCCGCAGCCCGCGCACCGAAGGCGCCGGAAGGTCTCAACATCGAGGGATTATGCGCCGCTGGGGACGCCTCGCTGTTGATCGGCTTCCGCAACCCCGTCCCGAACGGCCAGGCCCTCGTCGTTCCTCTGCTGAACCCGGGCGAGGTGATCGAGGGTCGCCCGGCGCAGTTCGGGGAACCGATCCTCCTGGATCTCGGCGGGTACGGCATCCGCGACTTCGGGATGCTGGAAGGGCGGGGGGTGATCATCGCGGGGGCTTATGACGGGAAGGGGAAGCAACGCCTCTACCTCTGGAGCGGCGCGGGCCAGACGCCGCGTCTGATTGAGGGCCTGCGCTTCAAGGAATTGAACCCGGAGGCTGTGGTGCTCTACCCGGGGCGGGGTCTCCAGCACATACAGATCCTGAGCGACGATGGCACGCGCAAAGTCGAGCGCAAGCCGTGCAAGGAGGTCACGGCCGCGGCGAAGCAGACCTTCCGCAGCGTGTGGCTGGACGCGCGCTAGCGAATCGTCCGTCACAGCGACGCCTGAAACCGGGCGAGACGCCTCTATTCGAACCTCTCCCCCAGCTTCTTCTTCGGCTTCGGGAAATAGTAATAGCCGCCCTCTTCCGACTGGATGAGCCCTTGCAGACGCAATTGCTCCAAGTGTGGCCGGGCCCAGTTCGCGTTCTCCCGAAACTCAACTCGGTCGATCTTCTTGCCGACCTCCTTGACCGAGAACAACTGATCGGGAGACTGCTGCAGGAGTTGGAGGATTTGCTCTTCCATATAAAAATGGCTGAAGGGAGCTGTGTCAATGCACGGGCGGAACCACCAGTGCATGCTCGTAATCCGAAACCTGCCAGCGACTGCCCTTCCGGACGATCCGATGGCCTTCTGCGATCAGTCGCTTCCGTTGGGCCGGCGCCCCGCCGGGGTACTTGTCGTTCAGTTGTCCGCCCGTCTTCAAGGTGCGCCAATACGGCGTGATCTTCTTCTTCCCGGCCGCCGCCGCCTCGGCCGCGGCGTGGGCTGCGATCCACGCGAAGATGCCGGTAGTAATTGGACAGCCGATGGTCGCGCCGTGTTTTGCCGCCAGTGCAGCCCGAATTCCGTTGATCGTGATCAATTTCCCCTTCGGCACTTTCCGCATGAGCCCATCAACCTCGCGGGGGGCGGGGATCACGACGGTGCCACGGCCCCACCGCTGGCTCATCCTCCCAGTGATGTTGACAACTTTTGGCAGGTCTTTGTCATCGGCCAGTTTCTCGGCCCAGGTTCTTCTTGGTTTCATCGCATTCTCAATGCGCCGAATTCTACCCGCGACGTGGCAGATTGCCACCCGCTAAATCGCGTACTTCCGGATGATCCAATCCGGGATCGGTTCGGCTCGGCCGGTCTTCAGGCTGACCATGGTGTAGTGGAAGCTGCCGTCGCAGCACCTTTTACCGTTCTTCTTCCGGTCGATCTCAAAGCGAACCAGCACGCCGTTGGTGAAGACCTCGTCGATCCAGGTCCGGACCGTGAAGCGCTCACCGAGTCCGAGGGCGCGTTTGAAGTCGAGGTGGCAGCCCCGGACCACCCAGCCGAAGCCCGCCTGGAAGAACTCCTCCATCGACATCCCATAGCAGCGTGCCATCTGGTCATAGCGGGCGGCGAGCACGTAGTCCAGGTAACGGCTGGCGTGGACGTGCTGGTTCATGTCGATGTCATCCGGGCGGACCTGGAGTTCCGTTTCAAACCTGGATTTACCTGGCGAGACAGTCATAGGGCCAACCAAGCCAGCGTTCAGTTTTTCAGCGAGCCAGTCTGGTGGGAGCTGGGCACTCGGTAACGAGCCTCAAGGCTTCGTCCATGTAAAGTTCGCCGGTCCTCTCGCCCAGGCAGGTGCGGGTGATATAGTCGTAGCGCTTGAAGCTGCTCCAATCGACCTGGGTCAGGAGGTAGCCGAAGGCGTCATTCGTCAGGCCGAACAGCAGGTTGTGCTCGCCGCGCATCTTCCGCTTGAGGTAGTACCCAATGTTCGGCAACGCCTCTCCCGGGATGGTCAGAATCTGCGTGTTGCCGACATTGACCAGGTTGAGTCGCGTGGTGACACGGGTGGTGTCGGAGTTCCCGCGCTGCAGTGGCGAAGCCGCCAGCACGGCGCGGAGCAGGGGGGAATCAAGCGGGAAGGTGATCGTCTTGGCGGCGCAGAAGAGGACGGGGTCGCTCTGCTCGGGCGCACCGGCGACGATACGCAAGGCTTCGTCGGCGAGCAGGTGACCGATGCGAACGCACTCGTCCCAGGTGTTTCTTTCCCCGCCGTTGGGAGTGCGGGTATCGGCCGTGACCATGCCGCCCTGCGCGCTGTTCATGAATATGCCGACACCGCCACCGCCCTTGCGGATCCGGTCGTAGAGCGGGCCGATCAAGTCCGGACTCAGAATGCCCGCGTCGGAGCCGAGAACCTCCGGGTGGATCGCGTAATTCACCAGGGTAGCGATGGTCTTCCCGTCGTCGCCGACCGCTTGGATAACGTGGCAGCGCGGGTCGTAAAGTTGTTCGGCGTAATAATTGTAGGCGATCCGGCCGCGCGCCTCGCCGGTGGCAATCCTGAGGCGGGCCTTCTTCAAGTTGGCCGCTGCCTCGTTGATGGCTTCGGTCATGCGAACGCAGACCCGGTCGAGATACTTCAGGTCGGCGGCTGACTTGCCGGTTTCGTCGGGGAAACCATAGCAATCGGGTGCGCTGTGGGTGTGCGTGGCGCCAATGAGGATGTTCGCCGGCGGAATGGCCTGAACGCCTGTCCGAACCTTGTCGCCCAAGGCTGCGGGAAAGCCGAGGAAGTCCGCGCTCACAAAAGCCACTTGCGTGGTGTCGTTCGCCAGGACCAGCGCCCGCACGGTCAACTCGCCTTCCTTGCGGGTGACGGGATGTGAGGGTCCCACCCCGCCGGAGACGGGCAGCAGTGGGTCCGGGGTCACGTTGCGAACCGCGATGCCGGCTCGGAACTCCGCCCGCAGCGGGGCCGCCGTCATCAGGACCAGACACGCCGCGGCAATCGTCCTACGCCACCGGCCCCAAGGAAAGGCGCCGGATGTGAGTGGAGGAGCAAGGGCAGGAAGCGACTCTTGGGAGGTTTGTCGTTTTGCTGACATGAGGCTCGATCGTTTGTTGAGCACTGTAGCCGAGTAACGCCTGCCGACAAGTCCGGCTTCATCGTCGGTCGCAGAGCCTGCCGGCCGAACTGGACCCGCCAAGGCGGCCGCTGCTGGGCGTGAACCCGAGACGTCGTTGGTGGGGGGGTGCGGTTGCGCAACTGATTGCAACTCCACGAAACCAACGCTGTGCCCCAGACCGCCGACGCACCCCACTGATGACCGGGATCCGACCGTGGCGATGGCGGAAGGCCGGGGCTAAAGAACCTCGGGTGTGTTCAGAAGTGCCGCGATCCGCGTCAGCAAGCGGCCGGCGGCGCCACCATCGAGAAAGCGGTGGTCGAAGCTGAGCGTGAAGTTGGCCTCCATCACCGGCACGAACTGGCCTTTGGTCTCGTCCCAGGCCGGCACCTTGCGCGCGGCGCCCACGCCCAGGACCAGCGTCTGTTCCGGCAGCGGGATGGGGGTGGCCCACATCAGCCCGAACGTGCCGTAGTTGGTGACAATGCCGATCGAACCACCGGCCGCTTCCACCGGCAGTTTGCGTTGGTGGCAGAGCTGAATCAACTCGTTGTAGCGGGGCAAGAGGTCCTTGAGCGACTTCTGGTCCGCCTGTCGAATCACCGGCACAAACACACCGTCCTCCGCTTCCACCGCAAACCCGAGATCGATGGATGAGGGGTGAACAATCTTCTTGCCAATGAGGCGGCCGGCGGGCGCGCTGTTCTCGGCCAACGCCATCGCCAGGGCGCGAAGCGCATACAGAGCCGGGCCCGGCTTGGGATTCGACGCCTTGCGGTGCGCGAACAGCGCGTCGAGGCACATGGGCAGTCCCACCGTGGCGATCGGCCGCGTCCAACTGCGCCGCATGGCGTCGGCCACGGCGATGCGCATGCTGGAGGCGGGGCTCTGCTTGTGCTTCTCGATGCTGGCGATGAAATGTTCGAAGTCCTGGATGGTGACGCGTCCCCCGGCGCCACTGCCAGCGATGCCCGCGAGGTCCGCTGCATGAAGGCCCAGTTCAGCCATGCGGGCCTTGAGCCGTGGCGACATGAAGCTGGCACCCGCCGCGTGCGCCGGGACGGGCAGGCCGCGGATGGTGGGTTCCACGGTCTTGCGCTCCGGCGTGGCACTCTGACCATTCGCTCCACTGCTGGCGCCCCCGGGTTGTCTGGCCAACACCGCCGTGTCGAAGCCGGCGCGCGCCGCGTCCTCCGGCGTGGCCTCGACGCTGCCCAGCACGGCTCCGACCGGATAGCTCTCGTTCAGCTCGACGGAGAACTTGGCGATCTTGCCCCGACACGGCGACGTGACGTTCATGGTCGCCTTGTTCGTTTCGACCTCGATCAGATCCTGGTCCACCGCCACTTCGTCGCCAACCTGGACGAGGAAGCTGATGATGGTGGCTTCCGCGATGGACTCGCCGAGCTGCGGCATGATGATGGGGATGGACGGCATAAGCTATTGGCGAAGGAGCTTGCGGGCGGCGGCGGCGATGCTGCGGGCCGTCGGGCGATGTGCCGCCCAGAGGTGCGGATGAAACGGGATCGGCGTGTCCTTGGCGTTGAGGCGCTGCGGCGGGGCGTCGAGCAAGCCAAAGCCTTCGCTCGACACGCGGGCGATGACCTCGGCGGTGACGCCGCCCCAGGGCCACGCCTCGCCCACGCAGAGGAGGCGGCCCGTGCGTGCCACGGAGGCCACCACCGTGTCCGTGTCGAGCGGGCGGACGGACCGGAGATCGACCACTTCGATCTGCGATCCCTCGGCCGCCAGTTCCTCGGCGGCCGCCAAGGCCTCGTGCACCATGGCGCTGTAGGCCACGATCGTCAGGTCGCGTCCTTGCCGGGCGATCCGCGCCTTGCCGATCGGCAAGGCCTCTGTGGGCAGGCGCTCGGCCTTGAGATGGTAATACAGCAGCTTGTGCTCACAGAAAATGACCGGGTCGTCGAGCGCGATGGCCTCCAGCAACATGCTGTAGGCGTCTTCCACGGTGGCAGGCGTGAGGACGACCAAGCCAGGCCAGTAGGCATAGACGGACTCCAGGCTTTGACTGTGAAACGGCCCGCTGCCGGAGGTGCCGCCGGAGGGCAGGCGGACCACGATGGGACAGGGAACCTGCGTGCGCCAGAAGAGGGTGGCGGCCTGGTTGACAATCTGATTCAGACCCACGGTGGAGAAGTCCGCGAACTGCATCTCCACGATGGGGCGCATCCCCTCGATGGCCGCACCGACCGCCAGGCCGACCATGGCGTCCTCGCTCAAAGTGGCGTCCAGGACGCGCCCCGGATACTCCTTCATGAGGTTCTTGGTCGCCTTGAACGCGCCGCCAAACATGCCGACGTCCTGGCCGTAGATGAACACGCGGGGATCGTCGGCCAGCGCGCGGGCCTGGGCTTCACGAATGGCTTCCAGGTAGGTGATGCTCATGTTCGTCCGGCGGGGCGATGACAGCGGCAAAGGTCAGGACTCGGGATACACATCCGCCAGGTGGCGGGAAGACAAGGCACGCCAATCTTCAACAAAGGGGTCGGGCGTGGGCTCGCGCTGAACCTGCGCCACGGCCGCCTCGATTTCCTGAGCCGCTTCCTC
>Ga0315274_10004387_pt1 | contig 20729 bp, 17 predicted proteins | sample YL17G02_20_MG_FD_203700 | JGI IMG/M metagenome (GOLD analysis project Ga0315274, IMG submission 203700) | Sediment microbial communities from Yellowstone Lake, YNP, Wyoming, USA - YL17G02_20 | ecosystem: Environmental > Aquatic > Freshwater > Lake > Sediment | place: USA: Wyoming | collected...
CGCGAAGCTCCGCGAGTTCGCCGATTGTGAGCATTGCGATTTGATCGTGACGACGGGCGGCACGGGCATTTCCGCGCGCGACGTGACGCCCGAGGCGACGCGCGCCACCCTGGAGAAGGAGCTTCCCGGATTTGGCGAAACCCTGCGGAGAGGGTCGTTCGCCAAAGTGCCGACGGCGATCCTGTCCCGCGCGACGGCGGGCACGCGGGGCCGTTCGTTGATTGTGAACCTGCCCGGCAAACCGGCCGCCGTCAGCGAGTGCCTGGAGATCCTTGAGCCCGCGATCCGCGAGGCCGTGGCGCACTTGCGGGGAGACGATCCACATGCGACAAAGTAGCTCCGTGGACTTGTTTGGCCGCCGGGTGGATTACCTTCGCATCTCGGTGACGGACCGCTGCAACGAGCGGTGCCTCTACTGCATGCCGGAGGGTTACCGGGGGTGGGAGCGCAAGCCCGACCACCTGACCGCCGCGGAGATCGTGCGCGTGGTGCGGGTCGCGGCCGGGATGGGCGTTCGCTACTTCCGGCTCACCGGCGGCGAGCCGCTCGTGCGGACCGACACGCTGGAGCTGGTGCGCGCGCTGGCGGTGGTACCGGGCGTGGCGTGCCTGGGACTCTCGACCAACGGCAGGCGCCTGGCCGCCGGGGCCCAGGCGCTGCGCCGCGCAGGCTTGCGCACCGTGAACATCAGCCTCGACGCGCTGGACCCGCAGGTTTACCGACGGATCACCGGTGCCGCCCTGGAACCCGTGCTCGACGGCATTCGTGCCGCCGTCGCCGCCGGTTTTGAACGCGTCAAACTGAATTGCGTCCTCATGCGTGGCGTGAACGAATCGGAGATCTGGCCGCTGGTGTTGTTTGCCGCCGAGCACGGCCTGCCCCTGCGTCTGATCGAGTTGATGCCCGTCACCAGCACTGAGGTGCTGACCGAGAGGAACTTCCTGCCCTTGGGACAAGCCCTGGAATTGCTGCGGCAGCGCGACGAACTGGTTCCGCAGCCGGATCCACACCTGGGCTGGGGACCGGCGGAGTACTATCGGCTCAGGCACACGGGCGCCTGGGTGGGCTTCATCGGCGCGATGACACGTCCGCGCTTCTGTGACGCGTGCAACAAAATGCGCCTCACGGCCGACGGTAAGGTGCGCCCCTGCCTGGGCGACCACGCGGAGGTGGACTTGCGTAGCGCGCTGCGGTCGGCGTCGGGGGACGAGGCCGTGCGGGAACGGCTGCGGCAAGCGCTGCAGGGCAAGCCCCGGCGGCATGCGTTTGAGAACCATTACCAGCCGGGCCGCCCGATGACGGCCATCGGTGGCTGATCGCGAAAGAACCCATCCTATGGACCAACCCTTCCATCTCACCCTCAACGGTCAGCCGCACACGGTGACCACCGACCCCCAGCGGCCCTTGCTCCAGGTGCTGCGCGAGGACTTGAAAGTGACCGGCCCCAAACCCGGCTGCGGCGAAGGCCAGTGCGGCGCCTGCACCGTGTTGATCGACGGCAAGCGACAGCACTCGTGTATCCTGCCGATCAAGGATGCCGCCGGAAAAGCCATCACGACCCTCGAAGGCCTGAGCGCAGGCGGCCAGTTGCATCCGGTGCAAGAGGCGTTTCTGGCGGAGGGCGCGATGCAATGCGGCTTCTGCACCTCGGGCATGATCGTCTCCACCGTCGCGCTCCTCAAAGAAGTGCCGAAGCCGACCGACACGGAGATTCTTTCCTGGATGAATCCCCACATTTGCCGGTGCTGCGGCTATCCGAGAATCCTCAAAGCCGTGCATCGCGCTGTGTCCGAAGCGAAGAGGTGACGCATGAACACCAACGCAACAAACGAGAAGATCCCAGTCGCGCCCGCCGAGGAAACGGTTGACGGCGTGGAGTTCGATTTCGCGATGGACCGGCGCCGGTTCGTGCAGGTGCTCGGCGCGGGCTTGGTCATCGCGGTGGGCGGTGGATCAGCATGGGCGCAAGACCGCGGCGGACGGGGCGGCCGCGGCGGTAGCCCCAGCGCCGTCGCCGCGCGAATCCACCTTGCCAACGACGGCACGATCACCGTGCTCACCGGCAAGATCGAGATGGGCCAGGGCGCGCGCACGGAACTCGCCCAAGCCGCCGCCGAGGAACTCCGGGTGGCCGTCGGCCAGGTGCAAATGGTCATGGGCGACACCAGCCTCGTCCCGGACGACGGTGTGACGGCCGGCAGCCGGACCACGCCGGCCACGGTGCCCGCAGTGCGCCAGGGCGCCGCCGCGGCTCGCAATCTTCTCCTGGACTTGGCCGCCAGGAAATGGAACGTCGAGCGCAACACGTTGGAGGTGCGCGACGGCCGGATCACGCATACCGCCAGCCAGCGCACGCTCACCTACGCGGACCTGGCGCGGAGCGGCGAAGCCGCCGAGGTATTCAAGCAGAGCGTTCCGAACGACGTCACCCTCACCGCCGTCGAGAAATGGCGTGTCATGGGTACTTCGGTTCCCCGCCCGAACCGGCGTGACCTCGTTACCGGCGTTCACAAGTATCCTTCCGACCACACCCGGCCCGGGATGCTCTACGGCAAGGTGCTCCGTGCCCCATCGTACGGCGCGAAGCTCCTCTCCGTGGACCTCAGCCCCGCCCAGGCCATGACGGGAGTCGTGGTCGTGCGGGACGGCGCCTTCGTGGGGGTGGCGGCCTCGACGACCTTTGTCGCCGAGCAAGCACTCCGGGCCGTGGCGGAGACGGCGAAGTGGGAGTCGGCGCCCCATCCATCCAGTCGGGAGATCTTCGATTACCTGCGACAGGGCGTGCGGGGTGGGGTCCCGAAGAACCCACATTCCGAGGAGCTCGCGCAGGCGGCACGGAAGCTCCAAGCCACCTACCACGTGGCCTACGTTCAACACGCGCCGATGGAGACCCGCGTCGCCTTGGCGGAGTGGAACGAGGGCAAGCTGACGGTGTGGACCGGCACGCAGGCTCCGTTCGGCTACCACAGTGAGCTGGTCCGCACCTTCAGTCTGCCGAACGAGAACGTGCGCGTCATCGTGCCCGATTTCGGGGGTGGCTTTGGCGGCAAACACACCGCCGAGGCCGCGATTGAAGCGGCGCGGCTCGCCCAGGCCGCCGGCAAGCCGGTGTTGCTGCGCTGGACCCGGGAGGAAGAATTCACCTGGGCCTACTTCCGTCCCGCCGCGGTGATCGACGCCGAAGCCAGTCTCGACGCGAGCGGCAAGCTGACTTCGTGGCATTTCATCAACATCAACTCCGGCGGTGCGGCAGTGGACACGCCCTATCGCGCGGGCAAGGCGTCCAGCCGGTTCATCGGTTCGAACCCGCCCTTACGCCAGGGGTCGTATCGCACCCTGGCCGCCACGGCGAACAACTTCGCCCGCGAGTGTTTCATGGACGAGCTCGCCGCCGCCGCGGGCGCCGACCCGCTCGACTTCCGGCTGGCCCATCTGGAGAACGCCCGCTTGCGGGCCGTCCTCGAGGAGGCCGCGAGACGGTTCAACTGGCGTGAGCGCGTCAAACAGAAGCAGCCAAACACCGGCGTCGGCCTGGCCTGCGGCACCGAGAAGGGCTCTTATGTCGCCGGCTGCGTAGAGATCGCGATTAATCGGACCCAGGACCAGATCAGCGTGCGACGCGTGTGCGAGGTGTTTGAGTGCGGGGCAGTGGTGAATCCGGATAATCTCCTGGCCCAGGTGCAAGGCTGCATCATCATGGGCCTGGGGCCCGCGTTGCGTGAGGAAATGCGCTTCGCCGACGGCAAAATGCGCAACGCCGTGTTCAGCACGTATCCGGTGCCGCGCTTTGCGGACGTGCCGGAGCTCGACATCCACCTGTTGAACCGGCCCGATCTGCCCAGCGCCGGCGGCGGTGAAACGCCCATCATCGCCATCGCACCGGCCATCGCCAACGCGGTGTTCCACGCCACCGGACGGCGCATCCGGAGCATGCCCATCCGGCTCCAGACCGGCCAGGACGCTTGAAACCCGCCGCCGAGACACGCGGAACGGAGCCGGGCGATTGGGTCGCCACCATCCTGGCCTCCATCGAGTCCGGGCGTCCCTTTGCCGTCGCCACGGTTCTCCAAGCCGACCATTCCACGCCCGTCAAGGCCGGGGCCAAAGCGGTCATCGAAGCCGATGGAACCATTCACGGCACCGTGGGCGGCGGCGCGGTGGAAGCCGAGGCGCAACAGCGCGCGCGGTTGGCGGTGCAATCGGGAAGTCCGCTCCTGTTCGAGGTTGGGCTGCGCGGCCCGGGCGGGGATGACGCCCGGCCGATCTGCGGCGGATCGATGCGCTTGCTCGTCGATCCCACCGCCGCCCCCAGCCAAGTCGAGTATCGCCGTGCCGCGGATGCGCTCGCCACGCGTGAGCGCGGCCTGTGGCTCACGGCCCTGCGACAGCAAGGCAGCCTGGTGGTGGAGGCGCATTATGTCGCGGAACGGGATTTCGCTTCGGTGGGTGGGTTCCCTGGCGCGGACGCACTCCGCTCTTGTCTCGCCGAGGAAACGCCCGAACTGTTTGCGGCCCCGGCCTCACCGGGGAGCGAGCGCGTCGAGGTTTTGGCGGAACCGCTGGTTCCCAGGCCGGTGCTGCTGGTGGTCGGCGCCGGGCACATTGGACAGGCGGTGGCGGCTCACGCCGGTCTGCTGGGGTTCGAAATCGTCGTGATCGACGATCGGCCCGAGTTTGCCGATCCCACGCTCTTTCCGCCGGGCGTGACCATTCGCTGCGGCGAGGTCGCGCGAGAGGTCGCAGCATTCCCGGTCCATGAGGACACCTTCATCGTCCTCGTCACGCGTGGCCACCAACACGATGCGGCGGCGCTGCGGGCCTGCATCCGACGGCCGGCCGCGTACATCGGCATGATCGGAAGCCGTCGCAAGGTGCCGCTCGTGCGCCGGCAATTCCTCGAGGCCGGCTGGGCGACGGCGGCGGAATTCGACGGCGTTTACGCGCCCATCGGCTTGGATCTCGGCGCCGTCACGGTGCCGGAAATCGCGGCCAGCATCGTCGCCCAAATCGTCGCCGTGCGACGCAAAGGGACGGCGCCGCGAATGCCGTTGACGTGAGGCCGCCATGGTGGGCGCCATCATACCCGCGGCTGGCCGGTCCCAGCGGATGGGTACCCAGAAGCTGGTTCTGCCCTTCGCTGGCTCGACCGTCGTGGCTCGCGTGATCGATGCGTTCCTCGGTGCTTCGGTGGACACAGTCGTCGTCGTGATCCGGGCGGATGACACGCAAGTCCGCGCCGCGCTGGCCGGTCGTCGCTTGGTCTTCGTCGAGAACCCTGACTTGGCTGGCGACATGTTGAGCTCGGTGCGCTGCGGACTGCGGGCGCTTCCCTCCGCGGCGGAGACGGTCGTGGTTTCGCCCGGCGATCAACCGTCGCTCGAGCCGGGTTTGATCCGCCAGATGCTTTCTGCTTTCCGGGCCAGCGGTCGCGGCATACTGGTCCCGGTTCACGAGGGGCGGCGCGGTCATCCACTGGTGTTCGGCGCACGGTTTCGGGAGGAGCTGCTGACCTCACACGACGGAACCGGTTTGCGCGGTCTGCTGCGAAGCCACCCCGCGGAAATCGTCGAATGGCCGACCCCCGAAGCGGTCGTGCTGGAAGACCTGGACACGCCCGAAGACTATCAGAGGGTGGTGCGATAATCGTGATGCAGCGTCGTGGTCGTTGGTCCCAGGCAAGCGGACCTGGAGCACGTCGGCGTGGGCACGGTTGTCGGGGGCGCCCATCGGCGCATCGTGCGATTTCGTGCTATGCGATGCGGCGCGACACGGCTGGACTCCGCTTAACTAAGCGCTATGCACGTGGACCTTCTCACGCTTGATGCAGGAGACACCGAAAGACCGAAAGACACCCACCTTGACAACGGTGGGAATTCCCACCAGATTACGGCCATGCCAACAGCAACCCTCGAACGCCGGAAGAAATCCCAAGGCATCACCGTCATCGAGCACTACGACGTGGCCGCCGACGCGAAGAAGCGCATCAGCTTGCGGAACGCCAAGACGAAATACTTCCACATCAAATCCCTCTCCAACGGCTGTTATCTGCTGGAGCCGCGCGTTCTGGTGCCGCCGCAGGCCGTCCCGACGCGCACGCTCAAGATGCTGGAGAGGTCGGTGGCCCACTTAAAGAAGGGGATGGCTTCGGCCCCGATTGATCTGGCGCCTTTCCTGAAGGACTGAGCGGCGCATGGCGTTCGGCATCCGCATGGGCGTGCCGGAGATGGAGGCATTCTGGAACGACGTCTCAGCCAGAAAACTCCAGGGCAAGCTGAGCAAGGGCGAGCAGAAATTCTTTAAGAAGCTCGTCCAGGCCCTGGCCTTTCTCGGCCAGAATCCGCGCCATCCCGGGCTGGCCTCGCATGAGATTGACGACCTGACCCGCAAGCACCGACGACGTATCCCCGATCCAACGCTCCATTCACGTGCCACCGTCCCTGTCAGCGGGGCCGCTGGCCTCCGTTAGTCTGCTCGATTACGTGTTGCCACCATGAGCACCACAGCACGGAGTGATGGCGGTCGGTGGAGATCCTCAGGGGGTCTTACACCCCAAGAGGGCACCAGGACCCTGTGGTCGTGTACGGGACGAGGGTCTCGGTAAACGAACCACTGAGCCCCATCACAATCACACTGACGGGTTCGGTGGGGTAGGTGCTTTCGTGTGTATGTTCTAGGTGTGAAGCCTCGGCGAGGGAACTCACGAGGAGATCCCCGACAAGAATGACAATGATAAGTGTGTTTCCATTCATAGTTTCTCGACTCTGACTTCCTCACGGTCCCAACCGTAGGGATCCTGTTTCGGACGAAGTCGTCTCCCTATAACTACTGTCGCCAAATCCCAAAGCGCAGAAAATCAGCGGTTCGGGACACTTTCTCCGCGAAGCATCTTGCCGGCTGCCCGCCCAGTCCGCCACCTGACGAACAGGGCATGGCTCTGATTGACGGGCGGCGGGCGGGGCTGTCCGAGGACCGCGCCGACCGTCCCCGCACCCCGCCAGGGCGAAACCTGTCACCGCAGAACCCATCCTGGCCCTGCCTGGCTGGTTCGTCGAGCGGCGCGGGAGGGCGCGGTGAGGATTCTGAACTCGAAGGAACCAAGGTCCGCCTTGTCCGGTAAGGCAAGGCTGGCGGTGGTGCAGATTCAGCGGATCGTCCGCCAGTCGGACCGGCAGTGCCGGATTGCCGTGGCCTGTCTGCGAGCGACCTCCCTCCGGGCTGAACTGGGTAGGACGTGCCAATCAGGGAGTACCGGGCCAGGCATGGCCGGGTACGGAAAATCTGGAGCAAGGGCAGCGGGATTTCTGTTGCGCCGGTCCGGGCCGAGCATACGATCTGGCCACAAGTCACCGTAATCGCTTTGGCCTGACGGCTCGGCCTGCGGCGTTTCTTGAGTGACTTCCTGGCGATGAAGCTCGATGTCTCAGCCCTGGAACCCTGGCCCTGGGAGGGGCGTGCATCATTCCCGGCTTGGGGGACGTTACTCGGTCCAAGGATTACATCCTGCCCCTGGCGTTTCCCAGATGGCTTTAGGGCGGGCTCTCCAGGAGCGCACCACGAATGAACTTTCCGACCTTTGACAGTTTCTTCACCGCCGCCAGCGGCTATGCGAAAGCGTTCGATTATCAACGCCGCTTGGCCGGGGGTGACGCCGGCTGCCCCTGCGAATCTAAGCTGATCAACATCCCTACTGGCCTGGGGAAAACGGCCGCCGTCGTCCTCGCCTGGCTCTGGAACCGGCTGAAAACACGGAATGCGGAAAGTGGAGTGTCGGGCCAGGCGTGGCCTCGGCGACTGGTTTACTGCCTCCCTATGCGGACGCTGGTGGAACAAACGCGAGATAACGTCGAGACGTGGCTGACGAACTTGGCGCGGGTGCTTCCGAACAACTCCGAGCTTCGGTGGCTCGCGACGCACTCGCCGGTAGTCCTCATGGGCGGGGAGGAACTCGACGCCACGAGGGGTGAGTGGGACATCTATCCGGAGCGCCCAGCGATTCTCATCGGCACGCAGGACATGCTACTCTCCCGCGCCCTCAATCGCGGCTATGGCATGAGCCGTTACCGCTGGCCCATGCACTTCGGGTTGCTGAGCAATGATGCCCTGTGGGTCATGGACGAAACTCAACTCATGGGCGTCGGGGTTGAAACCAGCGCCCAACTGGACGGATTTCGCAACAGGTCGGGAGATTCAGTGACCGGGGCATGCCCAACCTGGTGGATGAGTGCCACACTCGACGCGCAACGCCTCGCCACAGTGGACCACCCTCAGCCTGGCACAGGCTGGCCCGCCATCCAGCTTGAACAGGCGGACCGCGAACAACCAGAGGCTCACAGTCGCCTTCACGCCCGCAAGCGGGTAGCCCCGGCGCCGGTTCGGCTCACAGGTGAGACGAAGAAAACCTACGCCCCCACCCTCGCTTCCTTCGTGAAGGAGAAGCACGCCAAAGGCACGCTGACCATTGTGGTGGTCAACACCGTGGCGCGTGCGCGGGACGTTTTTGCCGCCCTCCGCAAGGTGTGCAGCGCTGAACAATGCCTCGCGCTGGTCCACTCCCGCTTCCGTTCCGCAGACAGGGCCGCGCAGCAGACGAAGCTTTTGGCCGACGGGGACCGAATCGTGGTCGCCACTCAGGCCGTGGAGGCCGGCGTGGACGTTTCCGCCCGCTTGCTCGTCACGGAACTTGCCCCGTGGTCGTCTCTCGTCCAGCGATTCGGCCGGTGCAACCGGCGGGGCGAGTTCCCCAACGAGGCTGCCAACGAGGCCGAAATCGCCTGGGTTGACGTTCAACCCAAACCCAAGGACGAGAAGGAGGAACTGGCACTGCCGTATGACACCACTGAACTGACAGCGGCCCGTGACAAGCTCAAGAAGATCGGTGGTGCCAGCCCCGAGGAACTACAAGCCGTCACGGTTCCTCCCCGCCTCATCGTCCGCCCGATCCTGCGCCGCAAAGACCTCCTCGACCTCTTTGACACCACACCCGACCTCGCCGGCCACGATCTCGATATTTCGCGCTACATCCGCGACGGCGAGGATTCCGACGTGCAGGTCTTCTGGCGCGATCTGCGGGGTGAAAAGCCCGCTCCCGAGCAGCCGGAACCAAGCCGGGCCGAGCTGTGCCAGGTCTCGCTCTCACGGTTTGGAGGATTTCTTGGCGACCTGAAGAAGTCGCGCGACAAAAAGAAAGCCCGGTTCGCCACCCTCACCGCTTTCACCTGGAACCCGCTCGATGAACAATGGGAGCCTGCCACCCGCGCCCATGCCGGCGGCATCTACTTGCTGGACATTCGCGCTGGCGGCTATTCCGCGGAACTCGGTTGGACGGGCGAACCGGCCGACGCGAAGGAGTCGAGTTGGGTGAAGGCTTTGCCGGACGAAACGCGCAGCGCCCCCAACCGGGGTTACGGTGGCAATGAAAGGAGCTTTCTCCGTTCCTGGGTTACGCTCACGGATCATACCCGGCACGTCGAGGAGCAGGCCGGTGCGCTGCTCAAGACGCTTGCCACCTGCGAACTGTTGAAGGAGGACTGCGCCAGTGCACTCCGCACCGCCGCGCACTGGCACGATTTGGGCAAGGCCCACGCTGCCTTCCAAGCAATGCTTGCTGCCGGCGACGAAAACCGGCGCGTCATGCTCTGGGCCAAGTCGGGGAAGAACACCGGACGCTGCACCCGCCCCAACTTCCGTCACGAACTCGCCTCCGCCCTCGCCTGGCTGCAGGCTGGGCCGGCTACCCATGCCGAGCGCGATCTGGTGGCCTACCTCATCGCCGCCCACCATGGCAAGGTCCGGCTCTCCATCTGCTCGCTGCCGGGCGAAGAACCGCCAGCAGACTGCCCACCGGATACCCGGATGGCGCGCGGGATCCTTGATGGCGACGAGGTTCCGGCCGAAGGGTTCATCGCCCTCAACCTCAGTGCGCCTTCAGGCAGCGAACCCCTCAAGCTGGATCTCGGCTTGATGGAAATGGGGTTCGACACCGCGCGCGGCCCATCATGGCTCGCCCGCATGTTGGCCCTGCGCGACCGCCTCGGACTTTTCCAGCTCGCCTACCTCGAAACCTTGCTGCGCGCTGCGGATGGCCGGGCTTCAGCAGAGGAAGCCGCCAGCAGCGCCAAGCCCCGCACTGGTGCTTCCGCGGACCTGGAATTGCGCGAAGAGCCGCCCGCCTACGGGACTGCCGAAGCCCTGTCCCCGACCGAGCAAGCACTCGTGGCCGTCTTGGTCGCCGACGGCTTGAGGATCCAAGAGAAATTCCGTCCTGAACCCCTCTACAAGGAAACCGGCAAAGGCCATTACGCGAGTGACACCGTCGAAGAAATCCGCCAGGCGAAGCAATCCAAACCGAAGGGAGACAAGTCGTGAAACGCGCCTGGCTTCAACCCTTCACCTGGGCGGTGATTGTCGAAACGAATCGCCAACTGTGCCTCCCCAAAGGCGCGCTCCACAAACCCACCAGCGACGGCTACGAACCGACCCGCCAGCTTTGGGAATCGCTTTATCGCACCCAGATGACGCTGGCCGAGGTGACCGACCTCTGCCGTCGTTGTCACCGTCTCGCGCCGTTCTGCAATTTCAACGGCAACACGTTCGTCGCCGTCATCCGCCGCATCATCACGGACCTCGCGCTCCCGCCCGACCAGGCCGCGGCCCTGCGCAGTCTGGCCGGTCACATTGTGGCCGGAACAGCCACACTGGAAGAGCAGACAGCGTTCGGCGAAATCCTCGATCAACTCGGACAGCAACCATGAGCCAACACCGCCTCCCTCTTCCCGGCTGCGCCCCGGTCCCGCTCGCGCACTACCTCAAAGCGCTCGGCATTCTGCGCCTGGTGGCCGAACAGGCCGACCCTGCCGCCGCCGGTTGCTGGCCGCGCGACACGTTTGTCCTTCATTCCTCGCTCGACCGCGAAGCGCTGCTCGATTTCTTCCTGCACCGCTATCGGCCAACGCCGATTTTGGCACCTTGGAATAATGACGGAGGGTTCTTCAAGAATTCGCGGCGGTCGGCGCGTGAGACATTGCAGAAAGTGGAGTTCAGCGCGGCTGCGAGATTGTCACCTTACCGGGTGGCGATAAAAGCCGCTCGTGATGCAATCGCTGTGTGTGGGATCACTGAGCCGCCAAGCGCCGAGGCAAAGGCCGATTTCCTTACGGCTTGTCGAGGACACCTTCCGGACGATTCGTTGAGTTGGCTAGATGCCGCCGTAGTCTTGACCGAGGAGGGTGCCAAATACCCACCTCTCTTGGGATCAGGCGGAAATGACGGAAGCCTTGATTTTTCAAAAAACCTGCTGCTGCGCATCATCGAGGTTATGGACCCTGTTTCAGGCGCGCAAACGGCCGAGGCAGCTTCTTGGTTGCGACAAGCACTCTTCGCCGAGGCCGGCGCGAGCCAGGGCATAAAAGCACCAATCGGACAGTTCTTCCCCGGAACGGCCGGTGGGGCAAACGCAACGTCAGGCTTCGCTGCCGAGTCCGTGGTGAATCCGTGGGATTATATCCTGATGCTGGAGGGCGCGCTGCTGTTCGCATCTGCGAGCGTTAAGAGACTTGAGTCGGGCGGTACAGGCGTATTGGCCTACCCATTCTGCGTGCGCTCCAGCGGGGTCGGCTTTGCCAGTGCGGCTGGGGCAGACGAAGTAGATGGGAAAAGCGCTACTGAAGAAATATGGCTTCCCATCTGGGGAAATGAGACAAGCTACCCGGAAATTCGCGCGCTCTTGGCCGAAGGCCGTGTTCAAGTTGGAAAGCGAGCCGCCAAAACGGGCGTGGACTTCACCCAGGCTGTCGTGACCCTCGGCGTCGACCGTGGGATTTCGGCTTTTCAACGATACGGCTTCCTGATCCGCAATGGATTATCGACCTTTGCGACGCCCCTCGGACGTGTGGTGGTTCGGCGCAACGCTCGCGCCGATCTGCTCAGCGAGTTCGATGAATGGCTGGGTCGCCTGCGGCGCGCAGTCAATCCGACAGCCAAACCGCTGCCTCCAGCCTCGGTCAGCCGCGCGGTGCGTCAACTCGAAGATAGCATCCTAAACCTGTGCCGACACAACGATGCGGCGCGCCTGCAACGAGTGCTGGTCACGCTCGGCGGCAGCGAAAGGGCCATAGCACGCAGCCAACGCTGGGCGAAGGGGCAGGATCTCAATCCGCCAAAGCTAAGAATTCAGCCGCTAGCATGCCTCTCCTACCGCTGGCTGGCGGATGCCGACACCGGTTCACGCGAATTTCGCCTTGCCGCCGCGCTGGCGTCCCTCACCGGCAGTTTCGGCGAAGACTGGCTGGCCCTGCGCTGCCATCTCGAACCGGTTGAGACACCGCGGCGCGGACAATTCGCGTGGGCCGCGAACGCTTCCAACGACGTGCAGTGGAGCGAAGCCCCGTTGCCAGGCGTTCTCAACGCCATCTTTGCTCGGCGCCTGATCCGCGCCGAACAAGCGGGCACCGGCAGTTTGCCCGAAACCGCCCACTGCTACGCCACCGTTGCCGACATCACCGCCTTCATCGAAGGCGAGACGGACGATACACTCCTTCGAGACTTGCTCTGGGGCTTGTCCTTGATCGACTGGTCGGCGGATATGGAGAGCAGGCCCGCCCCGGCTGTGTGTGCGCCCCCGGCGCTCTACGCGCTGCTGAAGCTGTGCTTCCTGCCCCAGCGAGCGAGCAACGAGACCATTCCCCTGGTCCCGGCTATCCACCACCGCGCCGCCGCTGGCGACGGTGCCACAGCGTCCCAACTTGCTGCCCGTCGCTTGCGCGCTTCCGGCTTCCCACCCGCCCTGCGGGAAATTCCACTGCGCGGCGAAGTCGTCCAACGCACCGCTGCCGCCATACTCTTCCCGCTCGACCCTCGTGAGTGGACGAATCTCCGCGATACCGTGCTTCGCCCTGCGGAGGTGTCCCGTGCCTGAATGCCGATGAATCCTTAACTCTCAACAAATACATCAACATGAACCTCGATTCACTCAAATCCGAACCGCGCCTTCTCCTGGAGGCCAAACTCAAACCCCTCGCCGGCACGCGCTTTCAGCCAACCGGCTTCCCGGACCTGGGCGCTGCGCAATACAAGCTGCCTGAAGGCACCGCCATGCTCCTCGTCGAATCCGCCCAGAGTATGGCCAACCGCCTCGAAGCCGTTTGCTGGGACGAGGTCAAGCAGCGTCCTGTGGAGGCATTGACTGGCTTGCCTTACGTCGAGAGCACACTTCCGGACGGCGCAAAGACCAACTCGCTCTTGGAAGCACACCGGATCAATTCTCCCTACATCGTCAACAGCTCGGAGTTCTCGGAGATTGAAGCGGCAGTTGGATTTCAAAAGAACAAACCGTTCGACCGCCAGAAGCTTGTCCAAGCGCTCTTCAAATACGACCCGAGCAGTCTGCTGCATGGCATCTTCTTGGAGAAGATTGGCGGTGTCGTCCGACTGCCCAGGGTGTTGACTGCGTTTATCGAGGCGAGCAACGTCCAAAGCGTCGCTTTTGGCGGGGTGAAGATTGACCGGGTTCAACCGGGCACTTCCGAGAAAGATACCGTCACCCAATACGGCAAGGCCAAAGATGGCTACGGGAACGTGCCGTATCATCGTGAGGAGTTCGCGGGGCAGATCAAAGCCTACTTCTCTCTGGACCTGTCACTTCTCCGCGGCTTTGGTCTCCCGCCAAATGGCTGCGAGTTTCTGGCAACACTTGCTGCATTTAAGATTCGGCGTTTCTTGGCTGACGGCCTGCGTCTCCGGACGGCTTGTGACCTCGAACTGGCGGAACTGAAGACAACTCGCCCGGTCAAGCCAGGCTGGGAACTGCCACCAATGGATGAGGTGGAGAAGGACTTGAAGCGGCTCCTGCTGCTGCTGAAGAACGCCGGGACTATTGGCAAGTCGCCGTTCCCCGTGAACTACAACTCCAAGGTTGCGAAAGCCAAAGAAGCAGCCAAAGAGAAGGAACAGAAGCAACCAGCGGATGCGGACGCAGCTCCTGAAGCGAAGGAGTGACCATGCCCGTCATCGAACTTCGGTTTCCGGTCAACCGCTTCCACGCGACGCCGTGGGGCCGCCACGTCAACGAAGGCGCTGTCGAGTGGCCGCCGTCGCCGTGGCGCTTCTTCCGGGCGTTAATTGCCACCTGGCATCTCAAAACGACGCGGGTGGAAGTCCCCGAGATGGTGATGCGCACGTTGATCGAAACCCTGGTGGAACACTCGATAACCTACCAACTGCCGCCAGCGTCACTCGGTCATTTGCGTCACTTCATGCCCGATGGAGCTGCGACTCATACCGAGAACAAGCAAGTCACCTTCGGCCCGGGCAAGGACAAAGTCTTCGACACCTTCATCCACGCAGCCGGTCCGCTGCGGATGAAGTGGGACGCCCCGCTGGCTTCCGATCAGCGTGGCGCCTTAGCTCTGCTCTGCGAACGAATGGGCTACCTGGGTCGGGCCGAAAGCCTCGTCGAAACCAAGCTGCTGGCCGACGATGTCACCTTTACTGCCAACTCCCGCGCACTGCCGGAGAACGAACCGGTGCCTGCCGGGCAAGAATTGGTTCGCGTGCTGGTTCCTCAAAGCGAAGCCGACTTCCAACAGTGGCGCGCCACGGTCGCCCCCGCTCACGCACTTGCGGAAACCGCACCAAAGTCCAAGCCCAAGCGAGCCGCCAAGAAGAACGCCGGGCCAAAATTGCCTGCCGACCTCTTTGAGGCGTTGCATGCGGACACCGGCAACCTGCAAGCCGCCGGTTGGACGCTCCCGCCCGGCTCCAAGCTGGTGGATTATGTGCGGCGTGAAGATTGTTTCGACCTCGCCCCCGTCCGGCCCCAGCCCCGACTCCGTCGCCCTACCGTGGCGCGTTTCGCCGTCGCCAGCGCCGTCCTGCCGCGCATCACCCGCGCCGTTTCTGTGGCGGAGCGTGTGCATCAAGCCTTGGTGTCGCGCTTCAAGGACGGGCCGGCTCCCGCCGTGTTCACCGGGCTTGGCCCGGACGGCAAGCCGCAGGCTGGTCATCGCCACGCGTTCATCTTCTGCGAGGCCAACGGAATGCGCGACGCCGTCACCCACGTCGCCGTGTTCGCGCGCGATGGCTTCGACGCCACCGCACGACGGGCGCTGGAATCATTGGGGCGAGTCTGGGGGCACGGCGGCCATGACCTGCAGCTTGTGCTGCTGGGTTTCGGCGAGCCGGAAACGTTTCTCGACTCGCCGATCCTCAACGGCGGAAACCCTGCGCGGGTGTGGCAGTCGCTCACGCCGTTCGTGCCCACGCGCCATCCCAAGACGTTCCGCGATGGCCGCCCGAAGTTCGATGCGGACGGTTGGCCCATCGGTTCGCCCGCGCATGACCTGCGGCGATTGCTGGCCGAGGCTGGCCTGCCTTTGCCCGCGGAGATTGATCCCATCGAAGCGATCCCGGTCGGCTCCCGGCGTTTGCGCCCATTGGAATTCCAGAGCCAGCGGTTCCACGGCGAGGGGCTGCGCGGGGGGCACCTCGGAACAGCGTTCAGACTCACATTTGCCGAACCCGTTTCCGGCCCGCTGGCCTTTGGTTACGGCGCCCACTTTAGCCTCGGCCTGTTCGTGCCGGCCTACCAGGAAGGATCGTGATGAAGAAAGAATGCCGCATAGACGACGAATCGTGCCAGTCGTTTCCAATAAGCCGTCCGATCCGGTTGGACTGCGGGCTGGCGGAATTGCGCCGACAGGTTGCAGGGCTGGGCGGGGATTGCTACGCCTACATCGTCGGTACGGTTAAGATGAACGCCTCTGGTGAATTCTCCCAAGAGGGCAGCGGCCCCAACTGGCAGGGAGGTCGCATCACACTCTGCACGTGCAAGCATTACATGCGCACATTCAAGGGCGCGCCCGAGGCCTGGAAAGACTGCTGGATAGCAGGATTCACCAGCCGCTCACACGATGGCTGCCATTGGCTGGTTTATCTCGTGCAGGTGGAACGGGCCTTTGCGTCGCACGCCGAGCCTTGGGATAAAGGAGGCTTGCCGCAAAGGGCATTGGCAGCCAAAAGGGCGTCAGAACACCAGTTGGGGGATTTGTTTGAGCCGAAGAGTGATGCACGCAAGGACGTCTTTTCGTGGAGGAGCTATCGGGCGCCTGTGTCAGGGCATTCGCATTCGAAAACGCATCCGGACCAGTGGCACGATGACATTGACTACAACAAAGGTGTCGCCGGTCGGCGACCGGCCCTCTTGGCAGGAAATCCTGAACGCAGCTTTCTCTGGAGCAACACGATTGTTCGGTACAGAGGGAAACTTCCACGCGGTCAAAAGCGGCTTGAGTTGGCCGCGCTCATCGAAACTCAGTTGGAAGAAGAACCATCATGAACGTTGTATTGTTGCGAGTCGGGATTGACAAAGGTTCGGGAGGCATCCTGGGACCTCTGTTCTCGGACGGGCGCTTTGAATTCATCCCCATCGATGAAGAACGCTGGCCGGAGTCCCGCACTTACGGGAACACGCCGGCAAGGACCGGTGGCTGCTTGATCGACTACTTCCCGCCCGCGCGCCGGGCCGCCATGAAGGACGTTCGGCTTCATTTCGATCCCGAGTTCGGGACGTTCACTTATGGAGATCCGACCCAGCCCAAACGCGGTCTTCATCGGCTCCAGCCGGGTGACATCCTGGTGTTGTATGCGGGTCTGCAAGGGTGGAACTGCGACGTACCCCCGGCCCTTTACATCGTCGGGTTCTTCGAGGTTGAGCACGCGGGTTTCTACCCCCTCCTCGTCGAGGGTCTGGGGAAGCGGGAGATTCATCGCTTGTTCCGGAACAATCCCCACGTGCGATACGGCGATCCGAAGCATCATGACCTGTTGGTTCTCGTCAAAGGCGGCGGCAAGAGCCGGCTGCTGAGGAAGGCGGTCCGGATCAGCGCTCTGCAACGAGACATCGATCGAGGCGGCCACCCGGTCTTCGTTCTCGATCGGGGGATGAAGAAGCACTTCGGCAGCTTCACCTCTTTGAACGCCATCCAGCGCAGCATTCCTCGATGGGTTCCCGGGGAATATGTCGAACGCGCAGCGCTATTCGTCCGTTCACTGAAGTAGCTTCCGATGAACTCGAAACCAAATCACCGGAACCACTTCGGCCTCGGCCTCTTTGTCCCGGCAGTTGTGACGGCGGATCGAGATTGCCGCTGACAAATCGCTGACAGGCACGCAAGACTAAAGCCGCTATGCTCGAGTTTCATTCCTTGTGTCCGGAAGTCGCCCAGCGCGAGGTGCGCTGCGTGCATATTGGCCCCGGACCTGATCCGGGCCCGCCGGCGGACGAGTACGCGTACGTCGAGTCCAACGAGCAATCGGAGTTCGCGGCGGATTTCCTGGAGCTGTTCCAACAGATTGTGTTGGACGAGCCTTATCGGCTGCGGCTCCGCCGGCATCACCGCCTGTTTCGGGAGGAGTTGCGGCGGCGGGGCGCTGCGCCGGTGGCGCCAGATTGCTAGCGTGAAACGGGAGCCACAGAAGAAGCGCGTCCGCCGACCCAACCGTCCGGTTCTGATGAAGGACGAGGAGCGGTGCCGGCTGCTGTACGGTCCCTATGAGCCGCCTTTGGTGAAACGCGGATTCCTGGTTGATGCGGTGCGCGGAAAGGTCAGGTTCGGCACGTTTACCAACGCTTTGATTCCCTGGCCGAAGTTCAAAAGGCGCGGAAAAGGCGGAAGCGGGGGAATCGTTTTGTGCGGCGACTTGATCCGGGCGTTGGAGAAGGAGGCGATCCCGGCGATCGCGCATCACTGGGGGGTGTCCCGGGCCACGGTGGGCAACTGGAGACGCGCCCTCGAGTTGAGAGGGCGAACCCCGGGAGCACAGAGACTCGTCAGCCTGGGCGTGGAATTGTCCCGGCTCCCTGAAAGCCGCAAGAAAATCGGCGATGCGGCCCGCGGCCGGGTCCTCTCGGCGCGGCACAAATCCAGATTCCATGGGGCCATGCGGAGAGGTTGGAGGGAAAGATTCGAGGCGCGCCGCGCCGAGTATCGCCGGACCGGTCGATTCCCCAAAGCCAGCAAATCGGACCCGTGGATTCCGGAGGAAGAGAAGCTGCTCCCTGAATTGCCCACGGCCGAGTTGGTGGGGGTGCTCGGGCGCCCGTTCAACGGCATCCAGGCGCACAGGATTTCCCTGGGTATCAGGGCGCGTCCACCTGTGGTGCAGCAGCCGTGGAAGGAACGGGAGATCAAACTTCTCGGAACGGCCTCCGATAGCGCCCTCGCCCGGCGCCTGGGACGCTCGGTTTCCTCGGTGCAACACAGACGCCGCAGCCTCGGCATCAGGTCAGCGTCGACGCGGTGGTGGACGGCCGAGGAGGAAGCGATCATCGGCAAGGTGTCGGACGCCGAAGCGGCGCGCCGCTTGGGCCGGTCGATGAAGGCCGTTGGGCAGCGCCGCCGGGCGCTGGGAATGGCGTTCTTCCGTGTAGAAAACCGCCGCCAGTGGACGGCCGCGGAGGAGGCTCTGCTCGGCACCGACACGGATGCGCGGATCGCCAAGCAGTTGGGGAGAAGCCCGCTCTCGGTGGCGATCAAGCGGCGTGAAAGGGGGATCCGACCGCGGACCAAAGTGCGTCCGTGGACACGGGAGGAGATGGCGGTGCTGGGAACGATGTCTGACCGTGAGGTGGCGCGGAAGCTCCATCGCACGGTCTTGGCCGTCAGGTGCAAGCGCCTGCTCTCCAGGATTCCGCCGGGAACCCACCGTCGCTGGACACGATCTGAGGAAAAGCTGTTGGGAAAGATGCGAGATGAAGAAGTCGCGCGGAAGCTCGGGCGGGTCGTGGGCGCGGTGCGGGTGCGCCGGGGACACCTTCGTATCCCCATTTTTCAATCCAAGGTCCGCCGCTGGGAGGAATCGGAACTGGGCCTGCTCGGCCGCGTGCCGGATCGGGAGGTCGCGCGACTCACTGGGCGTCCGGTGGCCAGCGTCCGCCACGCACGCTCCGAGCGCCGCATTCCCAGCGTGCATCCGGTTGCCCCGGATTGGCGGTCGGAGGAGGAAGCGTTGCTGGGAACCGGGCCGGATCCGGACATTGCGGCGCGTTTGAACCGCACCGTGAACGCGGTGGCGCACCGGCGCGTGATCAAGCGCATCCCGGTATGGCGCCCGGGTTGACCCATTCTTGGGGTTGTCGGCCGGGCGGAGTTGGGGGTATCGTCCCGACTGTAAGCCTGGACCATGAACGACCTGGATGCCTCCACCGAACCGGTGCGCCGGAGTTCGCGCGCTGGAAACCGTCTGACGGAAACCCCAACCGATCGTCGCGGCCAGCCGCCGGGGGAAGATCGCGGCGCGGCCATCCGGGAAAAGGCGTTCGAAATCCTGCGCCGGGAGTTCCCCAAGTCTGTAGCCGCGCCTCGTGAGAGCGCGGACCCATCTGCGCCCGAGAACGTGCCGCCGGGCGTCCCGCCGGCGGAGCCAATCACCCCGGGCGAAACCGATCGAACGTCGGAGAGTGAGAGGCAAAACGCCGAGCCCGCCCGTTCCGCGTCCCGCGCGCCGAGTTCCGAGTTTCCCGAGGCGATTCCCGCACGGATGCTCAATGAGTTCGTCTATTGTCCGCGCCTTTTTTATTACGAGTTTGTCGAGGGCGTGTTCGTCGAAAACGCCGATACGGTGCGCGGCAAATCGCTGCATCGCCGCGTGGATACCGACGGAGGAGCGTTGCCGCCGGCGACCGGAAGTCAGAAGACGGAGGGCGGAAGTCAGAGGACGGACGACGGAAGGCGGCAAGCAGAAGATGGAGGGCAGGAACCCGAAGCCGCCAAGCTCGAAAATCGAAAAGCGGCAATCGAGAATGAGACCATCCATTCCCGCTCGGTCCAGATGGGGTCGCAACGCCTGGGCGTGACGGCGAAGATGGATTTGGTGGAGGTCCGCGCCGCAGGGGACGACCTGTTCAACACGCTGGAAGTCTGCCCGGTGGATTACAAAGCCGGAGCGCCCAAGCCCGGCGACGAGGGCAACGAGCTTTGGGACGCGGACAGGATGCAGCTCGGGTTGCAGGCGTTGATCCTGCGCGAGCACGGTTACACGTGCCGCGAGGGCATCATCTACTACCGCGCGACGAAGCAGCGCGTGCGCTTGCCCATCACTCAGGAACTGGAGGCGTGGATCGTCGAGCAAGTCGGCGCGGCGCGGCGCGCGGCGGTGGGCGCTATTCCGCCGCCGTTGTACAATTCGGCCAAGTGCCCGCGGTGCTCGATGGTCACCGTCTGCCTACCGGATGAGACGCGAATGCTGGCCAGCCCTCCTGTCGCAGCCGACGTGAGGAGGCTCCCTTCCTCCGCCGAGCAGCCGCAATCCACTGGCCAGAAGGATCAAAGCCTCCTCACGTCGGCTGCGACGGTTCGTCGCTTGATCGCCGCGCGCGATGACACGCGGGCGCTTTACCTGAACAAGCCGGGCTTGCGCGTCGGGCGTAAGGATGAGTTGCTCCAGATCAAGGAGGAGCGCTCGGTGCTCGATGAAGTGCGCCTCAACGACGTGTCGCACGTGGCGCTGTTCGGTAACATCCAGATTTCGACGCAAGCCGTCCAGGCGCTCTGCGAGGCGGAAGTGCCGGTCACGTATTTCTCGATGGGGGGTTGGTTCTACGGCATCACGCGCGGGCACGAGTTGAAGAACGTGTTCCTGCGGATCGAGCAGTTCCGCCAGGCGCGCGACCCGGCGGTGTGCCTCCGCTTGGCGCGGCAGTTCGTGCATGGGAAGATTCGGAATCACCGCACCAT
>Ga0315274_10004390_pt1 | contig 20718 bp, 18 predicted proteins | sample YL17G02_20_MG_FD_203700 | JGI IMG/M metagenome (GOLD analysis project Ga0315274, IMG submission 203700) | Sediment microbial communities from Yellowstone Lake, YNP, Wyoming, USA - YL17G02_20 | ecosystem: Environmental > Aquatic > Freshwater > Lake > Sediment | place: USA: Wyoming | collected...
ATCAGTGGCTCCAGGTGATACCACCTGCGACTACTCTGTCAGCCGATCTTAATACCGATAAGAAGGTTGACCTGAAAGATTATGTTGTGTTGGCCTCTACCTGGCTTGAGGAGAAACTCTGGCCGTAAATAGGGTGTAGGGGATAGGGTTTAGATTACTATACCCTATATGCTCTACCCTCTGATAGTTTGTACACTTCGGGGCCTATGGTAACACCCATAGGCCCCGATTGTTTATGCTGTGTCACATACTGTTTGGAAGAAAAGGCGGGCATCTCGCTAGTAGAAGGGGATTACGTAATGACATGTTCGTGCCCTAAGCGAAGGATGCTGCCGGTAGTGGCACCGTAAATGCGGCATAACTTTTTGACAACCTCGGTGGGTGAGGATATATTGCAGCAATCGGTGAGTTTGCACCGTGCGTATGTGAATCTTTTAGAGGCAGGTGTGAATATGAAATCACAAACTAAGAGTCTGTTCATAATAGTTATAGCGTTGGTGTGCGGCCTTGAGAATGTGGATGTTACTTTTGGGCAGACGAAAATCGAGGGGAAAACCGGGATGAGCGTCGTGAAGGAGCGTTTTGGGCAGATGCCCGATGGTCGGCAAGTTGATTTGTACACTCTTACTAATGCCAAGAGTCTTAAAGCAAAGGTCATGAACTTTGGAGCAATCTTAGTTGCGATGGAAGTGCCGGACAAAAACGGCAATCTGACCGACGTGACGCTGGGTTATGATGCCCTCGACAGATACATCAAAAGAGGCAGCTTTTTCGGTGCGACTGTGGGGCGATATGCGAATCGCATCGGCAAAGCGAGGTTCGTGCTTAACGGTGTCGAGTACAAACTTGCAGCCAACAATGGTGAAAACCATCTGCACGGCGGCATTAAGGGTTTTGACAAGGTTCTTTGGGACGCCGAGGAGGTCAAGACAAAGGATGCCGTGGGCGTAACGATGAGCTACCTGAGCAAGGATGGCGAAGAAGGATACCCCGGAAACTTGAAGTGTACCGTTACATATACCCTCACAAACGATAACGAACTGAAAATCGGCTACGGCGCCCAGACCGATAAGACCACTATCGTCAATCTGACCAACCACAGCTATTGGAATCTGGCAGGTCAGGGTAATGGGGATGTGCTCGGCCATGAACTCATGATCAACGCCGACAAATACACGGTGTTTGATAAAGGGCTTATACCGACCGGAGAAATCACATCTGTCAAGGGTACTGCTCTGGATTTCACACAGCCTGCGTCAATCGGCTCACGTATTGCTCAGGTCGGCGGCGGGTACGACCACAATTATGTACTAAACGGTGGAGGTGGCTCGCTGGTCTTGTGTGCCAGAGTCTATGAGCCAACCAGCGGGCGTGTGATGGAAGTCTATACTACCGAGCCTGGTGTGCAACTCTATACCAGCAACTCTTTTAACGGCTCAGTAACCGGCAAGGCCGGCAAGGTTTACAATAAGCATGGCGGATTCTGTCTTGAGACGCAGCACTTTCCGGATTCACCGAACAAGCCGAGCTTTCCACCGGTTGTGCTTGAGCCGGGCAAAAAGTACATAAGTACCACCATCTACAGGTTCTCCGTCAAGTAACCTGCCTGCCGGCTGGTCGGCCCTGAAGAAACGGTCTATTTCGTGCCCGAAGGCCGTATGCCTTCGACTGCTCTCTTCACCGCCAGCACCGCAGGCACATTACCCAGCACCTTGTAAGCTCTGTCAATAGCATCCATAGCGTGGTCCAGCTCACCGACGCGATAATAAACATAAGCCAAAAGTAAATTCATCTCAGGCGCGTCGGCTGTCTTCGCACAGCGCTCCAGGTCAGTCAACCGCTGCTCAAATATCGCCGGGCCGCCTGTCATGCCCACCAGGTTTACCTTTTGCAGCATATAATCGGGCGAAATTTCAAGGCACCGGCTAAGAAATATAGCGCTACTGACATATTCGCCGGCGGCAAATAGCGCATGAGCCCTTCCCGCGTATGCAAACGGGTCATCTGGGCGATATAGAGATGCCAGCGCGTATGCGTCAGCGGCACGGTAGAATCTACCCTGTTTCATATATCCTTGCGCGGCGCTCATGTATCGCTCATATTTTTCTTTTGAGAAAGACTCAAAAGGAGTGCGCTTAGTCGCGTCGGTCTTTGCCGACGTAGCCGATTGATCCTTTTCTATATCCTGGTCGGTATATCCGGCTTTGCCGCGGGGGCCGGGGAGTCGCGTCATTCTTTCCATCACAGAAGCTATCCGATCGACCGCCGTAGAATTGCCCACCTCGGCTTGATCGAGCTTCTGCAGGCTTTTTGGGGCAAGCTCAGTGAAGTCGGAAGTCATTGTGGTTTGCTGCTTACCGACGTCATCGAACGCCTTAGCAGTCTGGCGGATTCTTTCCAATGCCGGCAGCTCACCATCGGACTTCTTTTGCGGCTCGTCTGCTCCGGGCCCGGTAGGCAACCTGCCGGAGTCCGTTGACTGAGCTACCTCCATCGCCTCATTTGACAATATCGGTAAGCCTGCGAGTACCTGCTTGGGCTTTTCTACTATTCCATTTTCGCCTTGGGTAGAATCAATAACTCGACCTCTGGGGACAAGGTCGGTCGAGGTCTTCTGCCAACCTTCGTATGACCCAAGACGCCGGACATCACGAGTAATCCCGCCGGGCTCTTCGCGCAGTGACGAATCAACAGCGGCAGCTTCATTACCAAACTCCGATTTTACCGTGTCCGACAACTGCGATGACTCGGTTTTGAGCGACAGACCTTCGCGAAGCTCCTGCGCCTGGTTACTTATGCTCTCTAATTTATCCCTTATCTGCTGCATCTGCTGCCGATACCGTTCGGTACCCATGTTCTGCTCTTGTTGTGCCGAAGTTGCCTCACCGGGTGATTGTACACCTAATTCATCCGAAATCATCTGTTCCATTTCTAATGGCGTTCGAGAGGCGGGCCAATCTCTTAATCGGTACGAATTCCATAATCCCGCATCCACGTTATCACCGTGATGAGCATCTGTCGCCAGTCCCGGCGTCATCTGACCTAAGCTGAGACTGTCGGGCAAGGCCGACATTCGGGGCGAACTGACACGTCCGACAATCCGCGGACTGGCAGGCGGTGAGATGGTGCTGTAACCCTGCCCGCTCATAGTTACTGTCCCGGTAGGTGAATAAAAAGGCCGATAGTCGCCCCTGTAGGGCGAGACATATTCACCTATATCCTCCGGGCCGGCGGAATCCCTCAAAAACGAATCGAGTGACGATGAGCCTAACGATGTTCCGAAGCCGGTAGTTGAACGATAAGGCATTGGTCCTTGAAAGCTCTTGCCCCCACGAACGTTGCCCGTCATCATCAGGTTTCCGGTTGTGTCAACCGGGTTTGGTACTCCGACAAGCCCACCTCGCAGGCTGCTCTGCGGTACTGTCGCAGGGCCCACGGGGTTCCTGACGTACGGGTTGGCTTTCGCCCGGGCATGGTCTGCCAAACCCACAACGAGCACCAACATAACAACCACGGACGCTACCTTGTGACAGGCCTCGGAACGGAGTACCATTACCAACCCTTCTCTCGTGGGCAGTGAATTGGTGGGCATAACACACCCTACCCTTTCAATCTTGCACTTTGGCTTTTGGTTTTACCTTTTGATTTTTCCGTTGCTTATGGCTGGCTGCCCAACCGTCTAATTCTCATTCTGCGACGGCTACGGCTGCTTATATTTCGGCGGTTCCGCCCAACTGAGTTTTGTCGCAAGGGTTTCCCATCGTGTCCGAAGCGGATTATTCACAATAAGAAAGCTCTTACTATCCTTACGGACCCTCACCACATCCTCGGCCGACAGCTTCAGCGACACCTGCCCATCGATCAATACGGTCGTGCCTTCATTGACTCGTATGCAAAAGACCTCAACAGCGCTATGTGCATCAATGACGATGGGCCTAAAACTCAGCGAATGTGGACATATCGGAGTAATAACCATCGCTTCCATAGACCCTGCCAGTATCGGCCCGCCTGCGGAAAGATTATACGCGGTCGAGCCGGTCGGAGTCGAGATTATCAATCCGTCGCCGATGCAGCTTGCCACCTGCTGGCCGTCCACGGCAATCCTCAACTCTACAAGCCTAAAAGGCTGCCCAGCCGTGATATAAACATCATTGATCGAGGTGGAGCTGAACCTTTCCTGCCGTCCGCCGGCCACAGAAAAGACCCGGCAGCTCAGCAGCATACGTTTTTCTACCGGCGTCCTGCCGCAGATAATGTCGTCGAACAACTCCTCCAACTCTCTGACGCCGAACTCCGCCAGGAAGCCAAGTTTACCGAGGTTGACCCCAATTACCGGCACGCCGGCCTCGCTTAGTTTTCTGGCGGCAAAGATAATCGTCCCGTCTCCGCCGAAGACGAAAGCAAAATCGCTCTTTGCCAGCATCTGGGCGGTGCAGTCTTCTATACAGCAACTGGCGACAATATCAGCCTTACCTTCGGCAAACGCACCAAACCGCTCCATCGCCTCGGCGACAGGGACCTTCCCGGAGTCGCCAAAAATCACCAACTTTGGCAGAGCAGCCTTGTTCGTCATCAGGTTTTCACTTTTTCTTGCACGTGTTGCAGCAGTTGCTTGGCCGTATTGACTATCTCATCGGCATTTATACCCGCCTCCATAAGCTGATAGATGCGGGAATTGTGTCCTATAAATCTCCTAGGCGCGCCAAGAATCCGCAAAGTGCCTACGTGTTCTCCGCACAGCCCTTTATCGGCTGCCAACTCGAGTACAGCCGAACCAAAACCACAGGCAAGGCTGTGTTCCTCAACGGTTATGATGCTCTTACCCGACTGCAGAAGCGAAATGATTTTGGGATCAACCGGAACCGCAAAACGCGCATTAATCACATCTACGGAAATTGCCTCCGTCGCGAGCCGTCTGGCTGCTTTTAGAACCTCAATCAGGATACTACCATAGCTGACAATAGTGATGCTCGACCTTCTGGGTTTCCTTACGGTGACACTTTTACCTAAGACGAAAGGCTCACCGAGTGCGGCAGGAAAAACCTCTTCCGGCGGCACAAAGTCCTTGGGATACCGAATAACCACCGGTCCATCGTGCGACAATGCAAACTCCACTGCCAACCTCATCTCGCCGGCACTGGCGGGGGCGGTCAACACCATATTCGGCAGCATTCGCAGATAGCCGATGTCCATTAACCCGTGATGTGTGGGGCCGTCCGGACCAACCACCCCGGCCCGGTCAATACAAAAAACAACCGGCAGATTCTGCAATGAGACTTCCTGAGATATCTGGTCGAAACTGCGCTGCAAGAAAGTCGAGTAGATGCACACTACCGGCTTGAGACCGCTGCGGGCAAGACCGGCGGCAATGTCAACAGCGGCACTTTCAGCAATGCCTACATCGTAAAACCTGTCAGGGAACATCTGACGAAAGCGACCCAGGCCTGTCCCGTCACACATTGCACTTGTAATGGCAACGATCCGTGCGTCTTTTTCGGCCAGCTCCGCCAGCCTTTCACCGAATACATCGGTGAAGGTTTGCCTGCCTCCGGATGCAGCCGAGGCCACACTGTCTCCGTTTATTTTGAACGGACCTGTCGAATGGAATTTGCTCGGGCCGATGTCGGCAGGCTGAAAACCCTTGCCCTTCTTGGTAAATATATGCAGCAGTACAGGATGATTCGCTTCGCTTAGGGTCTTAAACAGTTCAGTCAGAGAACCAATATCGTGCCCATCAACAGGACCAAAATAAGGGATATTGAGACTCTCAAATATCTGACTTGGCGGCAGTACCATTCTGATGGTCTTCTTGAGCCGCTCAACCGCCTCATCGACGCTCTTACCGATTCCCGGTACGTGAGTGAGAATATTCTTGGTGGTCCTTCGCATATCATCGTAGGTCTGGCTCAAGCGAACCTTCAAGAAATATTTCGCCAGTGATCCGACAGTCTGGTCAATCGCCATTGAGTTATCATTAAGTACTATCAACAACTGCCGCTTGACCAGCCCAAGGTTGTTCAAGGCCTCAAATGATTCTCCGTTGACGATGCTTGCATCACCGATGACGACCACAATTTTGTTCGCCGGTTCAATTGGCCCGGCCTCGTCGATATTCTGAGGGCCGGCTGCTTCATTATCCTTCGCCTTTAGCTGCTCGGCCAGGGCCATTCCAATCGCCGTCGCTATCGAGGTCCCCGCGTGCCCGAATGCAAACTGGTCGTAGATACTCTCATCCGGGCAAGGAAACCCGCTTATCCCTTCGGCCTGCCGCAGCCGTGTGAACTTGTCTTTCCTGCCGGTTACTATCTTATGCGTGTAGCACTGGTGGCCGACATCCCACAAAACCTTATCGCGCTTGAAATCAAAGACATAATGTAGCGCCAACGTCAGTTCCACCGCCCCCAAATTGCTCGATAAGTGCCCGCCGGTCTTACTGACTGAGCAAAGAATAAACTGCCTTATCTCCTCAGCTAAGCTGCTAAGTTGCGGCACCGGCAGCGACTTCAAATCCTCAGGACTATTAACCCGATCTAGTATTTCAGCCATGCTAAACAGCACCTTTTATAGAAAATCAACAAATTCGTATTCTACCCGAAATCACCCTTTGCTGTAAGCAAATCCCTCTCATATCAAACAAGAGTCCGATTCACATTGTCAGGCAGGTTTTTGGTTTTCCGGCCTGTTTTTTTACTCGCCTTCGCAGAAAGCCACGCCTGTAAAGCCGTGGGGCTCCACAAATAGAGGGACTATTTCTGTAAAAAGCTTAATCATCGAGTCCCAGAAGTATATTTACCCTCCCTGCCATGGGAACAATATTTACCTGGGAATTTCGCTGGTATAGCGATTCTATGCACAAACTTGATTTGATCCAGTCAAAATGGCGAAAAATGCTTGACTTATGAATGGTAATATAGTCAAATGAATGCGTCGGATTTTGCGCGCATAGTCTGGTCTTTAGGCCTTGTAAGCTGCCGAAATCCGGTGGGTAGGAGGTGTTGTGATTAGAAACTATATCGCCGGACTATCCAAAAGGTGGATCAATGCATTGGGGTTAGTGCTTATTGTCTGCGCCTTAAGCTGCCGAGCACACTGCGAGGATATAAGCGTTGCGGTACTGCTCCAGCAGTCACCCATTATGGCCGGCACTGTAAGCCCAAATCCCGGTGTGCACCATTTCACATTGAATAGCGAAGTGGTCTTGACAGCCATCGCCCGACCCGGCTATGAGTTTGTGTACTGGCTGGGCGAAGTAACTAATCCCACCTCCAGCCGAACCACAGCATACATGAACAAACCCAAGATCATAATTGCGGTCTTTCAGCAGTCTCAATACCAGATTGCAATCCCTACGGTCGGTGGAGCCGGCCAAAGTGGCGGCGCCAGAGCTACCGGCGACCTGTTTGGCTCCGCTGTCGATTTATACCAGCCTCAAGACGTTAGCGGCGGGTCGTCGGGTACCTCAGGGCATCGCGGCCCGAGTACAGAAGCTAAGAATCCAGGCCCTGAACCTCCGGAACTACCACAACCACCCGTGCCGGAACCAGCCACAGGCTTACTTCTGCTTGCAGGCAGTGCATTGTTTCTGTCGAGACACCGGACGCCATAATCATCGAATTCAAAAATAAAGTATCAAAAATCAAAAATACAAATCAAAATCCAAAATATCCAATATTTTCATTTCGCTGTGAATAGCTGCGCAGAACCGCCCTACTCAAACGTGTACCCGCAGGTCTCTTCCGTAATGAACTCAGAATTGCTGCGGGGGTATCTTCTGCAGTTCAGCGGTCGAAGGGCATAGATAGAGCAATAGGATTTGCCGTCTGGCTTGTATTTCAGGAATGGACAAACATTCGGCAGCTTGCAGCAGGCGCCGCATTGGACACATTGGCCTTTACGATTCTCAGCAACCGGCATAAGCGAAGTTACAGTCCTTTTGAATCTTGCAGACCAAGTGTTTTTCTGTTCAATAATCATGGCTGATGATTCTACCAATAGTTAGCCCGAAAGAAGAGCGTTAAACAGCCACTCTGCGCGTGATTATTGTTTTGGCGGCGGCTGATTCGGATCAAGACATTTTTCGTAATAAACGGTTGCCCCCGTGACGTCCGTTTTAGCCAGATCAAGCTGCTGCCAGCCGGTGGAGGGCGAAGGTTTATCACCCGGCTGTTCACAAAAAGCCAAACAGCAAAATAATAGAGACAGACAACCGCATGGGCTTCCGCCTTCGTAGCCGACTACGGCGGAGTAGGCAAAGCCCATCCTATATTTACCACGTTTGCTATCGTCGCGCGTATAGCGTCGCCCGTCCATCATCTATCATCCCTCTTGCCTTGTCCCTCGCTGGTTTCACGCCTTTCTAAAGACCGCGACGACGTTTTCAACCTCGACAACAAACAGGCGGTTATCACCCTCGAAATCGACCGGAATGGCACCTTTGGGATTGAACAGCACTTTGTCGTACTTAGCCAGCGGGATATCGGGCGAGTTTTCTACCTCCACCGAAACCGCAACAATCCTGCCTGTTATGGTGGGGATTTCTATGTTGTCGGGTAGTTGTATTCCGCCTTTGGTTTGCTTCTTGTCCTCATCCTTGCGAATCAGGACTCGCTTGCCGATAGGCTCAACCGTCTCAAAAACATCGGAATCGGCATGTTCTTTCTTATTCACGCGGGATATTTCCACAAAAGGTGCTGTTTACAAGCATACGATAAGACTATTATACCCCGAGCCGCCGGACCGACAAGGCACATAATGTCAGCAGCTCTTGGTTGGCGAGCCTTTGCCGGCGTCTTTAAACTTCGCCGCGAAGTGTTTGTACAAAAGATATGTTACGAGAATGGAGCCTGCCACCATCAAGGCCGGCACAACAATACTCCAGAAGAAGAGAAAATCGCCTGCGTTTTCGCCGGGCATGGTCTAATCTCCTTTGTCTGCGACATCACGGCTTTCCTTTGCGCCGGGGCCGCGTTTTTTGTAGTTGTAGTAAGCTAAGAGCAGTCCAAGAAAGCTGACAACATAGGCCATGAACATGCCGATTATTTTGCCGCCGGTCTCAGGGTCTATCTTCATTGCTATTTCTCCCAACGGACAGCCTTGTCAACTTGTTCGAGGTACTGCTGCTGACGCTTGGCGAAAGCCTTTGACATCGCCCGCAGCTTTGGGTCGATGACACGATACATCAGTACCCCACAGATAATTCCGATCGCCAGAGCAACAAAACCCCACACAAGCAGCAGCAATGCCGCCGCGATTCCGACTGCCACCAGAACATAGGACACCACCGACAGGACACAAGCAACAAGGTCATGCACAGTCCACTCATCAGCCTGCTCCGGCGTCCAGTTCTTCTCGAAGATACCCATTCCAAACTCCTACAATTACCCAAACCGAATTCTGGGAACGCAATTACGCTGCTTTGATGAGGCCGCGCTTTATTGCCTCCCGACGTACCGGCCCCCAAAATCCCAGGGGCCGAGCCATAACATAGTAACGAACAAGATGTTCCATATCATCAGGCTTAGTGAGAAAGGTTACCGGCAGATAAACCACGCCCACCATCAATGCCAGCAGCCAGAACTGCTGGTAATCCGGCAGCTTCGGCAGTACGCCCAGACCCGGCAGAACCAACACCACCAGCCAGCTCATAATTAGATTAGCCACCCAAGCGCTCAGATACGCCCAGGAGTTAAACCGCCACCAGATAACCTGCAATATGGATGGTATCCATATTCCGGCAGCCTGCAACCACAGTGCAAATATCAGCCACTCGGTTATCCTTCTCATACTCAGCCCTAAGACAAAGCACCCTATGAGCATCAAAAAGGTATTGAAGCGAGCTACTTGCACAAGGCGACTCTCTGAGGCCTGCGGGTTGATGTAATGATGATACAGGTCTCTGGTTGCGTACAATGCACCGAGGTTCAGATGTGTCGCGATAGTGCTCAGGTGTATCGCCAGGATCACCGCAAAGAAAATACCTATCATGCCCATCGGCAGATATTCGAATCCCAGGCGGAACCAACCCATCTCGTATTCCTTCTGGTCGGCGATATTGGGAAACATTACGAAGAACGCCAGGATTGCCGCCACCCATAGTCCATTTCGCAGTAACGTCATTAACGCCCCCGCCCATATACTATAGCTCGCATCGCGAATTGTCTTTGCCGATTGGATTCTCTGGGCTTCCGGATACCAATCTATGAAGTTGCCCATGCCTATGCCGCCGACTGTCGCCATTACAAACAATGTCAGGAACTGGGCCAGCGGGAAATCTTTATCGAAGTAGAATGGATTGAGGCGCCAGCTTTGGCCTGAGGCTGCGAGCTTAGCCACTATCGCTGTGGGGCCACCGGCCTCGTGGATGTTCCAGCCGCAGATGATTGTAATACCCAGGAAGGCTATAACCCCCTGTTGGAAGTCCGACATAATCACGCCCCAGTAGCCGGCAGCCAGGACGTAGAAGGCGCACATCCCGGTGAAGCTCACCAAGCCCAGCCAGTGAGGCCAGCCGAATAGATATGTACACACCTTACCCATCGCTGCGCTGACCCAGGCCAGCACGAACATATTCATGAAGGTTTGCCAGCCAGCCAGCCAGCCGCGAAGCAGCTCCGCCCCCAGTCCGCTATATCGCAGGTTCTGCCATTCCGCCTGGCTCATCGCCAGCGACCTTCGGAATATCTTAGTTGAGACAAATGCGCTTACCGCACACCAGGCACAGTAAAACGGAAACCAGATTCCCCGCATCCCGTATTTATAGATCACGCCGGTAATCCACATGGGCGTGTCGGTAGCTGTGTGCGTGGCAAAAATGGACGTCGCCGGCAACCACCACGGCAGCCCGCGGCCGGCGAGAAAAAACTCCGACTCCGACCGCTTGCCCAACCTGTAGAAAATTATGCCGCAGGCAACCATCACAACAATGAGAGCCACCGCCCAGAACCAATCCAAACCCGAGAATTTAATCACAGAAAGGATATGCTCCGACATGAAAAAGTCTCCCTACCAAAACAACACCGATGCCCTTTTACGTGTTCTTACTACAGCATATATCATCAGAGTCATTAGCAACAATACAAGGTCGTTACTATACACCGACTCTACTCAATTACGCAACTTTTTTATCGAGCATGAGCAGGTGAGTAAATGTGTTCACAAATGGGCAGGGCGTGCTCCACATAGTGCGGTCATTCGACTATGAGCTACGAACAATGGACGCGAGATGTCACTTGTTTGCAGTGACAGGCTTCCCCGATTTAGTTTTTCCAAGGATTTGGTCTGCCTGTTCAGGTGTTTCAGGCGGCCATTGGCCGGCGGCCTGGAGCTGTTGCAGGTGCTCCAATTGCTTGTCGCTTATAATAGTCCGGCATTTGGGGAACTTATTGCAGCCGAGGAATGGTCCTCTTTTGCCCTGTCTTATTACAAGCTGGCCGTCCTTGCACTTGTAGCATTTCAAACCGGTTGACTTGGGCTGGGGTTTCGGCGGGAGGACATTACCTGCTTGATCCAGCTTCAGGGTCGTCTTACAGTTGGGATAATCACTGCAACCTAAGAACGACCCAAACCTTCCGCTCTTGTGCACCATCGGTTTGCCACAGGTGGGACATTGATGTTCGGTAGTCTTTTCTTCAATCATTTTACCATCCTTGTCGCATGGGCAGGCGAACTTACACTGCGGATACGTTGAGCAGCTAAGGAACCTGCCGTTCTTGCCGAATCGGTAATTAAGCTGTGCTCCGCATTGCGGGCATTTATATTCGCTGGGTGTTACTTCCGCCTTGGCATGTTTCATCTCCTTTTGCGCTACATCCAGGCTTTGCTTGAAAGGACCATAAAAATTCTGCAAAACCCCCACCCAATCGAGGTGCTGCTCCTCGATTTTATCGAGCTGCTCCTCCATGTAGCGGGTAAATGCGATATCCATTATATTCGGGAAATACTGGTCTAATTTGTCCGTAACAATCTCGCCTAAGTCTGTGGCGTTAAATTTCTTCTCCCGCTGTTCGACATATCTGCGGTCCTGAATGGTGCTTATTATCGCGGCATAAGTGCTTGGCCTGCCGATACCCTCTTTCTCAAGGGCCTTAACAAGCGACGCCTCGGTATATCGGGCGGGCGGTTTGGTGAAATGCTGCTCTGCCTTAATGTCAACGACGGACAATTTCTGGCCGACCTTTATCACGGGCAATTGCTGCTCGCCCGACGAAACCAGCCAGACTTTCGTGAATCCATCGAAAACCAAAAGTCTGCCCGCCGCCTTGTATAGACACAGCCCGACAGGAGTCTGGGCGGTAATATCCAGCGTCGTCACATCATAACGAGCGGCAGCCATCTGGCACGCCACAAAACGCCGCCAGATGAGATCGTACAGCTTGTATTGCTCATCCGAGAGAAATGTCTTGATGTCCTCCGGCGTCAAATCAACATCGGCGGGCCGAATTGCCTCATGGGCCTGCTGTGCGCTCTTCTTGGATGCGTAAACACACGGCTGCTCAGGCAGATACTGCGGCCCGAGGTGCCGCTTTATGTAATTTCGGGCCTCGCCGACAGCTTCGCCCGACAGGTGCGTGCTATCCGTCCTCATATAGGTAATAAGACCCAGCGAACCCATCTCACCAGCGTTTATGCCCTCATATAACTGCTGGGCGACTATCATTGTCCTCTTCGTACTAAAGCCCAAGCGATTGGCCGCCGCCTGCTGCAACGTTGAGGTTATAAAAGGAGCCGAAGGCTGTGAGACGGACTCTTTGGTCTCGATATTGGCGATTGTAAACTGCGCTGCCTTGAGCGAAAGAAAGACCTTCTCCGCCTGCTCCTTGTTCGAAGCCTTGAATTTCTCATCGCCGATTTTATGCAGCTCAGACTTGAAGGCGTTGTGCTCTATCAGCCATCGGCTTTGCTGTTCGACAGAGGGTCCTTTGCCGTTTTGGCCCGCCGAGGCCGTAAAATCAAGCCACTGGGAACGATAATCGCGAGTAATATCCGTTGTGAAGACTGCGGGGATAAGCCAATACTCTTCGGCCTTAAAGCTGCGTATTTCTCGCTCCCGCCCGACAATCATCTTTACGGCCACAGACTGGACCCTGCCCGCCGAAAGCCCCCGCGTAATCTTTTTCCACAAAAGCGGACTTATCTGGTAGCCAACTATCCTGTCAAGGATTCGCCGCGCCTGCTGGGCCATGACCTTGTCCATATTTATCCTGCCCGGCTCGGCAAAGGCACGCTCGATGGCGGATTTGGTTATGGCGTTGAAGATGACACGATAGGTTTTTCCATCCGGAACGCCCAGAATTTGCGCCAGATGCCAGGCGATGGCCTCGCCCTCGCGGTCGAGGTCTGTCGCCAAAAAGAGCCTGTCGCACTTACCGGCCGAGGCCTTTAGTGACGAGACGACGCGCTTCTTGCCCGGCATAACCTCGTACGTAGGCTCAAAATCGTGCTCTATATCAACGGAAAGACCCCGCTCCGGCAAATCCCGTATATGTCCCATCGAGGCCTTGACCTCGTAGCCCGACCCTAAGTACCTGTTTATCGTCTTAGCCTTTGCAGGCGACTCAACTATTACCAGCGACTTGCCATTGGTTGATTTTGCCATAAACCAAGCCCCGCATATTTTCACGCGGCCCGCTCAAAAAAACGCGCCGCGAACTCATTTCACATCAAACAGAACTTACTGCCAAACGAACTACAACTAAAAACTAAAGACTATCAACTGCTTCAGGTATCCTCCCTGAATTCCGCCCGGCGTGTGGATTTTACCGGGGCACATCCATCACTTATCGGCTGTTAAGGACGGTAGATTTATCCGCTATACGTCCCACCCGGCGGATTTAGAATTGGACAAATACAGACAGCCACCCGCATTGTCAAGAAAAAAGGGCGGTTGAACTTCATTTCACCATTACCAAAGCCATCAGGTGTCGAGTGCCAAATACAAAACATAACCAATTCCGAGCAGACCGAAAAAAGTCCGCTAAATCAACTATCTTCTATACCCATAAGCACTATTTCGGTGTGTAATAGGACGAAGAATGATCATTTTTCATATAAGCGTGCACGATGGTAGAAGACAAGCTGCTTGTTTTCAGGTTTAAACAGGGTCGTCATGAGGCCTTACGACGGATCTATGACAAGTACAAGGTCGAGCTGCTAAAGCTCGCTGTAGTGCTCATTGGCGATGTGAATACGGCTGAGGACATAGTCCATGATGTGTTTGTCAAATTCGCTCAGTCAGCCGAGCGTATCAAACTGACCGGCAGCCTTAAGAGCTACTTGGTTACGAGCGTAATCAATCGAGTTCGAAATCAAAGGCGTGATAACAGTCGGCACTGTGTAGCTAACCTTGAAGGAGCGGATTTACTCCCTTCATTCGAACCGGGTCCCCAGCAATGGGCAATTCTTAGTGAGCAACTGATAGTCCTTGGCCAGGCTCTCCAGGAATTGCCATACGAACAGCGGGAAGTAGTTTGCCTTCGCGAAGAAATGGACATGACGTTTCGCCAGATTGCGGCACTACAGAATGTACCGATTGATACGGTTAAAGGTCGTTTCAGATATGCCATACAGAAACTGCGGTCAGTCCTTGATGGTGAGGTGGAAAAATGAAGTCCGCAGAAACGATAAAACGATTGTTCAAAAACGCTGAGCTTCGCGTCCATCCCGATACCGATGAACAGGTATTCAAAGATGTGCTCCAGGCTCAGCAAGAAACCAAAAAGAACTTACCCCCCAGCTTTCTTGCAGAAGTAAGAAGGGGGGAAAATATATGGAGAATAACCATGAAAAGTCCATTAACCAAACTTGCTATTGCCGCGGTTCTAATTATCGCGTGTGTGATCGGTCTATCTCTCTGGCGGACCACCGGCTCAGGGATCGCCCTGGCGGACGTGCTGGCCCGCATTGAAAAGGTCAAGGCCTACAGGTGCCAATGGAGTATGAAGATAACTGGCGAAGGGGCTCCTGGCAAGCCTTACAATTACGAAGTACGCGCCACTGACTTGGTATCACAAGAACATGGCACGAAAAGTAAATGGGAAGAACTGGACCCCAATGGCGGAGAGAGCACGTTCGAAGAACAGTATTTTTTACCACAGGAAAAGACCAAGATTCGTATCATCCCCAAGCAGAAGAAGTACGAGCGCACAGAACTTGACGATGCTTGGGCTGAACGGGGTCAGAAGTTTAAGGATCCGCGATGGATGGTCAAAGAAATCCTGGGATGCAAATACGAGAGCATGGGCAAATCAACTATCGACGGCATTGAAGTCGAAGGGTTTCAAACCACCGACCCCAACTATTGCCGCAACTATTGGACTGGATTGCCGCGTCAGATCGATGCTAAGATATGGGTGGATGTGAAGACATGGCTACCTGTGCGAACAGAACACGACATAATGCAAGACATAAAGGACAACAAGATTCGCACGCACATCGTGACACACGATTACCGGTGGGATGTGCCCGTTGATGCGGCCGAATTTGAGTCGGTCATACCAGATGACTATACAAGAATTGCCGGTACAGTGGTCAAGTGGCCGGCCCTCACCGAGGAGACCGCCATCCAGGGCCTAAAGCTATGTGTCGATTTGCTCGGCAAGTATCCAGAGGGCACCCATTTCTACTCATATCAATGGCCAGCATTTCAAAAGAGTAACACCCCTGCAGCCATGCGATTAGAGGAAGAGGTAAAAGGGCTTGCGGAAGACGAGAAAGTCAACAGACTCCTGGATACCATGCTGCCCATGCGCTCACTCGATAGGTTCTACGCTGGGCTCAAGTTCGATAACAAGGACCCCGCCTACTACGGCAAGACCGTTACCCCCAAAGATGCGGATAAGGTCCTGATGCGGTGGAAGGTCTCGGACAATGAATACCGCGTCATATATGGTGATCTGCACGTTGAGACAGTTACTTCTGAGAAACTGGCGGAGCTTGAGAAGGCCTTGCCGAAATAGCAGTTGCGACCTTTGTTTATCCATGAGGCCGAGCAAATAAGCTCGGCCTTTTTTTATGTCAAATACTGGTGTATTTATGAAACGTAAATCTTACCTCCTATTATCATCGACTTTTTCTCAAATAATTTTTGAACCATATATAAAAATGCCCCCCTTTGGTGTGTAATAGGGAGATGGAAGATAAGCTGCTTATCTGGAAATTTAAGCGGGGAAGTCGCGAATCCCTGCGGCGGATCTATGATAAGTATCATGGTAATCTGCTCAAGCTTGCTATTGTTTTGACAGGCGATATGAACAACGCTGAAGATGTTGTGCAGGAGGTGTTTATTAAATTCGCCCAATCGGCTGCTCGATTCGGCCTGTCCGGCAGCTTGAAAAGTTACCTAATAACAAGCACTCTGAACTGCGTTCGCAACCGCCGTCGTGATGACCTGCGCCATAGAACACAAAATCTCAATGAGATTGAGGATTTACCTTCTATGGCCAGACGACCCGAGCAATGGGCAGTTTTGAGTGAAGAACTTGAGCGTCTGAGTTGTGCAATGACCTGCTTGCCGTATGAACAAAGAGAGGTCGTAACATTACGTATGGAAGCAGACATGACTTTCCGGAAAATCGCTGGTTTGCAGAAAACATCCATTAGCACAGTTCATGGACGATACCGGTATGGCATTGAAAAACTGCGGTCTTTGCTGAATAGTGAGGTGAAAGTATGAAATCCGCAGAAGACATAAAGAAATATTTTCAAAAATCAACGTTGAGCACCAACAGCGACAGGCATGAGGCTATCTTTGAAACAATCCAGCGTGCTCAAGACCAATCAGGAACAACAGAACCGGCTTTTAACCGGTTTAGTTTCAGGAGTTTTATCATGAAAAGTCCATTAGTCAAAATTAGTGTTGCCGCGGTTGTTATTATCGCGTGTTTGATAGGTCTGTCTTTCTGGAGGACTACCGGGTCAGGTATTGCCCTGGCGGACGTGCTGGCCCAAATTGAAAAGGTTGGTGCCTACAGGCACCAATGTAATTCGACGCTAACCAACCTAATGGAGCCTAACACTCCTGCCAAATCGCATTACACTATGTTGAGATCACAAAAATATGGCTATAAAACTGTATCAGACGACCCCAATGACGCAGTAAATTATTATTCAATACAGGAGAAGGCCGGATTTATCATCAGGCCCAAGCAGAAGGAGTACGAGCGCATAGATTTCCCCGGTGACAAGCTTACCTCATTGGCTCAGAGCCAATATAACTATTATGCAGGCGAGATTGTCAAAAAAATCCTGGGATGCAAATACGAGAGCATGGGCAGGTCAATTGTTGACGGCGTTGAAGTCGAAGGGTTTCGAACCACCGATCCCAACTACGCAAGCCAGAAGAAACCGAGTCAGGTCGATGTCAGGATATGGGTGGATGTGAAGACACAGTTGCCTGTGCGGACAGAAGAACACATAACGAAGGACAAGACAATCTGGGATTTTATCACGCATGATTACCGGTGGGATATACCAGTTGATGCGGCCGATTTTAAACCGGTCATACCAGATGACTACACACGAACTGAGAAAGATTTTTTCTATGAATTCGCCAAATTGAAGGACATCACGGAGGAAGACGCCATTCAGGGTCTAAAACTATATGCTGATTTGAGCGGCCATTATCCTAAGATCGTCAATTGGTTCCCTAAGCTACAATATCAATGGTCAGAATTTGAAAAGAGTGAAACCCCTGCAGCCCTCCGATTAAAGGAAGAGCTAAAAGGGCTATCGGAAGACGACAAAGCGAAAAGACTTAGTGATGCCTTGATGCCCATGGGTCGCATCAATGGATTCTACTATTGGCTCCGGCGGCAGAATAAGGACCGCGCATACTATGGAGAGACCGTTACCCCCAAAGACGCGGATAAGGTACTCATGCGATGGAAGGTCTCAGATAAGGAATACCGAGTCATCTTCGGTGATCTTCACGTTGAGACGGATACCTCTGAGAAACTGGCGGAACTTGAAGCGGCGTTGCCTAAATAGGGTCACTATCTTGTGAATCTGCGAATAAGGCCGGGGTTTTTTGCCCGGCCTTTTTGTCGCGCTCCAAATTGGTAAGCCAAATTTAACGGAGAAGTTCGCTGCGCGCAGGCATCTCTTTTCGTCTATAATAGTGACGGCTGGACCGAAAAGGCACGGGAGCTTGCAAGTTGACAGACTGTCACAAACAACTTCTAGAACTTCTGGATAGGTCGGGTGCAAAGCTGCATGCGCTTCTGACCCGGCTGACGCTCCACGAAGATGTCGCTGAAGAGCTTATGCAGGAGCTGTTTATAAAGCTTAGCGACGTCGCGACGACCAAAAAGATTTCCAACCTGGATTCTTATGCTTACAGAACTGCTGTGAATCTGGCATTTGACTGGAGAAGAAGTAATAAATCCCGACAAATCGGGGTGCCTCTTGATGAAGTTGCTGAGCCGGTGTCAAGTGATTTTCCGACTCTGGATACTCTTATACAAAATGAAGTGATTCAAAAAATTTTAACTGCTGTTGGCTGTTTGAATGGTGCTGCTCGCGAGGCTTTCGTAATGCGATATATCCAGCAGGAGTCCTATGAGTTTATTGCCGGGCAGCTTGATAAGACGCCTCATCAGATCCGTGCATTATGTTCGAGAGTTACTAATTACCTTCGAGACACCCTAAGCTCTGTCGGAGAGGAGATGTGCGATGTCTAAAATCAGCGAAGAAGATATTCGCCGTAACCTTGAGTTTCTCTCACAGCTTCAGCCTTCTGCGCAGTCAACCGACCGTGCTGTTCAATGTGTCCGGCGTATGCTCGCAGAGTACGAACAACCACCCAAAACAAAGAACGCAAATGTTTGGAGTATAATCATGAAAAGCCCAATTACGAAACTTGCTGTTGCCGCGGTTGTTATTATTGCGTGTTTGATAGGTCTATCTTTCTGGAGGACCACCGGGTCAGGGATTGCCCTGGCGGACGTGCTCGCCCAAATTGAAAAGGTCAAGTCTGTCAGGTGGCAATGGAGTTATAAGGTAACCGGCGGGGACCCTAACACTTACGATTACAACGAAACGCGCGTTACCTGGTTGACATCACAGGAATATGGCTCGAAAAGCACCTGGGAATGGCTCGATCCCAATGGCGAATGGAGCCAGTATGTGGAAAGGTATCTTTTACCACAGAAGAAGACTGAGATTGTCATCTACCCCACAGAGAAAATATACATCTGCCAAGAATTGGAGGATGCTGACGTTGAACAGATAAAGGAGGACAATATCGCAAGAGACCCGTTGGGGATTCTCAAAGGAATCCTGGAAACCAAATACGAGAGCCTGAGCAAGTCAACTATGGACGGTGTTGAAGTCGCAGGGTTCCGGATTACAGATCCCAACTGGTTTATCAACCTAGGTGAGAATCAACAGGTCGACTACAAGATATGGGTGGATGTGAAGACACTGTTGCCTGTGCGATTCGATGTTCTCGCAAGTGCTGAGGTTGACGAAATGGGAGATAGGCTGACCCACCACGTCGTGATGCACGATTTCCAATGGGATGTTCCCGTTGATGCGGCCGAATTTGAGCCACCTATATCAGATGGCTATACCTTTAAGGTAATCAAGTTGCCCCCCAGCAACGAGGAGACTGCCATCCAGGGTCTAAAGGTATGGGTCGAGTTGCTCGACAAGTATCCAGAAAAAATCAGCGATGTCACTCCACAGTTAGCACTAAAGAGTAAAACCCCCGCCGCCCTGCGATTACAGGAAGAGATAAAAGGGCTTACGGAAGGCGAGACAATCATCAAACTTGCGGACTTCCTGGTGCCTATACGGGGGGTCGCCAGGTTCTACGTTCTGCTCGTTCATGACAAGAAGGACCCCGCATACTACGGAAAGACCGTTACCCCCAAAAACGCAGATAAGGTCCTGATGCGGTGGAAGGTCTCAGATAACGAATATCGCGTCATATTTGGCGATTTGCACGCAGAAACGGTCTCCCCGGAGAAACTGGCGGAACTTGAAGCGGCGTTGCCTAAGTAGGTTGACTATCTTGTGAATCTGCGAACACGGCCGGGCTTTTTAGCCCGGCCTTTTTATGCGCCAGCAGGTACTCAACTTCCACAAATGTGAAAAAAGTTGAATTCTCATAGACCCGTAATACCCTGTTGGTTGTTATATTAGCGACAGAGGTTTGTGCAGAGGTTTTCGGCTGGCCAATATGGAAGACAAGCTGCTTGTTTTCAGATGCAAACGCGGGAGCAGAGACGCTCTGGCGCGGATATATCAAAAGTACAAGAGGGACCTGCTGCTTTTAGCAGCCACCCTGCTGAATGACAGCGGTATCGCAGAAGATGTTGTGCACGATGTCTTTGTGCGGTTCGTTGAGAACATTCAAAACTTCCGTCTGACCGGCAGTCTCAAGGGATATCTGTTGACCTGTGCCGCCAATTGTGCCCGTAATAGAAATAGGGCTGCGGCTGGCCGGGCGAGCATTGAAGTAGGTCTCGAAGATACTGAGAGCTCCAGGTCGGATGAGCCTGCTGAAGTGATTGTCTGCAATGAGCAGTTGCGGCAGCTCAGTGCAGCGATGGCACAACTACCATACGAACAGCGTGAGGTGGTAATGCTGCACCTGCACGCGGCGATGACTTTCGATACGATTGCCGAATCGCAGGGAATCTCTGTCAACACGGCCAAAAGCCGGTACCGGTATGGTCTTGGTAAGCTGAGACTGATTTTGAATCACGAGGCCAACAAATG
>Ga0315274_10004392_pt1 | contig 20714 bp, 20 predicted proteins | sample YL17G02_20_MG_FD_203700 | JGI IMG/M metagenome (GOLD analysis project Ga0315274, IMG submission 203700) | Sediment microbial communities from Yellowstone Lake, YNP, Wyoming, USA - YL17G02_20 | ecosystem: Environmental > Aquatic > Freshwater > Lake > Sediment | place: USA: Wyoming | collected...
GAGAGCCAACGAAGCGAAATCGTCCGGATCGATGTAGAAGGCCATCGTGCGCACGAGGATCGTCTCGATCTCTTGAAGCCGTCGCCTCACCAAACCTAGACACGGGTCCGCCACCGAGCAGGCCTCTCCCTGGACCCGAGTCAGAACCACCCACCTCGACAAGTGTTCGAGGGGCTCCTCCACTTCGAGAACAAGCGGCAAGTCCAGTTCGATCGTTTGGCGCAATCCCGCCGTCGTCTCGAAAGACTGCAGATGGATCATCCTGCCGAGAATCTCGGGCATGTTCAGTCCGAGGATCGTCTCTCTTTCGTAGGATCGGAAGATCTCGAGATCCACCGGGTGCTTCCACAGATTCGACACGGTGAGGAGGGACGCCGTGTGAGCGAAGCCGGGATCGGAGACCCGGGCGACATCGTTCTCGTCGTAGTACCAGTCTCGAGGCTGCGCGGTCGCCGCCGGAGGCGGCTCGGCCGTTGGGACAGGGGTTGGCGCGGCCGTCGGGGACGCAGGCAGGGCCATCGACACCCGCTTGGCCGGAGGGAGCGCAGAGCTCGGACCGTCGGGGGAATGCTCGGGCGAGTCCCGGCTCGCGATGGACAACGCCGGCGGAGTCGCCGGAGCCCTTCCCAATCTCGCGCCGGCCCAAAAAGCCCCCGCCAGAACCGCCGCCGCGGCGAGAGTGAAGAGGAGAAGAAGCGCCAGCGCTCCCGGCCGGGGCAAGAGAAGCCCGCTCCCGGGCGCCGGCCGTCTTTGCCGTCCCCTCATCTCCTTTTCCGAGGTGGCAACCATTTTTGCGTCAATTTGGAAACTCCCCGCGACGTACGCAGCCAGCAGCGCCCGGTCGCAAAGGAGGTTGATGCGCCGCGGGATGCCTCTGGAGCAGTGGTAGATGCGATTGAGTGCGGCGGGCGTAAGGGAGATGTTTATCTTGGCGCCCGCCACGTGCAGACGGTGACGAATGTAATGGTAAATCTCGTCCTTCTTCAGGGGGCCGATATGAGACCGCACCGTGATGCGTTGCGCCAGCTGCTCCAGATCCGGAAGGGCAAGAATGTCGTTCAGCTGAGGCTGCCCGATCAAGACGATCTGCAAAAGCTTGTTGGCTTCCGTTTCGAGGTTGCCGAGCATCCGGATCTGTTCCAGCACGGCGGGGCTGAGGTTCTGCGCTTCGTCGATGATCAGGACCGTCGTTTTTCCCTTGGCGTTTGCATCGAGAAGGAACGCGTTGAGCGTGTCGATCAGCTCTTTTCTGGTCTCGGCCGTGGCGGGTATGGCGAGCTCGTCGTTGATCGTGCGCAGAAGCTCCGTCTCGTCCAGGAACGAGTTCAGAATCAATGCGACGTTGACGGCGTCGGGATTGAGCTCGCGCAGAAAGGCGCGACAGAGAGTCGTTTTGCCGGATCCGATCTCGCCCGTGAGAGCAATGAAGCCCTTGCGCTCCTTGATGCCGTAGATGAGCGAGGCGAGGGCTTCGCGGTGATGCCGGCTCAGGTAGAGAAACCGGGGATCGGGCGTTAGGTTAAAGGGGGGCTCTTCGAGGCCGAGGAACTCTTTATACATGGTTCGGACCGGCGGAGGGATACGACCAGACGCGTCGGCTTACCGGGCGCCACCCCACCCCACCTTATCTTCAGAATGGCGGCCCAAGTCAACTCGGAAAGCGGGATGGGGTGGCAGCGCTGAGGGAGCACAATCGGACCCGGCGCGGCGCGGAGGGGCGCCGTGAGACGGGTCCGTCGGGCCCGCCGCTGGACCTGCGCAATCCATACATATAAAGGCCGCGCACCCTTCTCCGACCATCCGGAACGAAGCGTTTGGCCGGCCGGTGACTCCTCCGAGGCGCCCCCGCGGCACACGCCCGAGTCTCCTTATGGCTGCTGCCTTCCGGCCCTGACCAGATTCGAAGGCGGACGTTGCGCGGGACCCCGGGATCGATGCTCCGTACCGGCGACTGACCCCCACCCCGAAAGGCCTCGGAAGGGAATTCAGCCCTGCTATACCGGGTTACAGGTTACAGGGAACCGGTATCTCCCCACCTAGCGCGGCCAAAAAGGGCAAAACCATCGGCCCGAAGGGGCGTCGAGAGGAGAAGCTGCCGCCCCTCCTCGAAGAGACCCACCATCCTATATCCCCCGCCGCGTCCAGTCAAAAGGTATTTTCCGCGCCGCCGCAAAGGCATTTTCCGCGCCCCCTCCCGCGTCCCGCGGCCCCCTCCCGCGTCCCGCGGCCCCCTCCCGCGTCCCGCGGCCCCCTCCCGCGTCCCGCGGCCCCCTCCCGCGTCCCGCGGCTCCCTCCCGCGACAGCGGAGAGATGAAAAACCTTGCGCGGCAGGGGGGGCTGAGGCATATAGTGGCCTTAGCGACTGTTCGATTCGGCGGGAAAGGGCGGCGCCGTCATCATGCTACGCCCGATTGTTCTGGCTCGCATTCTCTTCGTGCTCTTGGCCACAGCCTGTGGTTTCTGGGCGACATACAAGGGCTCGGATGCGGCTGACGCGGAGAATATGGCCCGCGCCATCGACGTGAGCATCCTGTCTTTTCTCATGGCGACCGTGATCGTGCTCTTCGAGTACAGTCTGCGCACGGTCTCGACCAAGCGGATCTTCCTGGCCTCGCTCGGCTTGGTGTTCGGCCTTGTCATTTCGACGCTCGTCTATGAGACGATCCCCGAGAATCTGATCGGCAGCCCCAAGATCGCCCGGATTGTATGCAATCTTCTCTTCGGCTATCTGGGGATGATGATTGCGCTGAAACACGCCGGCCAGATCAGCCTGGGCGACATGCGCTTCGTTTTGGCCAGCCCCGGCGCGGCAGTGCCCCGAATCATGGATACGAGCGTCATCATCGACGGGCGCATCCGCGAAATGATCGCCGCCGGCTTTGTCCACAGCGGCGTGATCGTTCCGTCCTTCATCATCCGCGAACTGCAAGTCCTGGCGGACAGCGCCGATCCGATCAAGCGAGCCAGAGGACGTCGGGGACTGACGATCCTTGAGGCCCTCCAGAACGATTTCCCCAACCTGCAAGTCGTGGAGAAGGACTACCCGGACGTTCCGGAGGTGGACCGCAAGTTGCTCGAACTGGCCCGCGAGCTGGAAGCGCAGGTCGTCACCAACGACTCCAATCTCCAGAAGGTCGCTTCCCTCTACAAGGTGTCCGTTCTCAACGTCAACGAGTTGGCCAACATGCTGCGACCCGCGGTCTTCGTGGGCGAGACCTTCCCCCTTTCGATCATCCGCGACGGCAAGGAGCCGAACCAGGGCGTCGGCTACCTCGGAGACGGCACCATGGTGATCGTCGACGAAGGGCACGGGCACTTGGGCACGGAGATCGACGTGGTCGTCACCAGCGTCTTGCAGACCAACACCGGGCGGATGGTGTTCGCCCGGCCCCTGGTCAGGGAGGACTCGCAAGCCGAGCTGACGCGTGTGGCCCGGCATTGAGTGCATCCGCCGACGGAGCCTGCCGGGCCGGCGCCCTGTCGGCTCGGACTCCCTCTCTTCGGGGTTCGGCTTCCCCCGCGCGAAGAGATCGAGCGGAAAGGAGTTGCCCCTTTGGCCCCCTCGATAGCCGTGGTTATCGCCGCGGCAGGTCGCGGCCACAGGGCGGGTCGCGGCCGCGGAATGGCGTCGTCGACCCAGCCCCTGCCAGGGGGCGGCGCGCCGAAACAGTGGGCAATGCTGGGCGGGGCGCCTCTGGTCGTGCATTCGTTCCGCTTCTTTGACCGGCTGCCCGAGATCGACCAGATCGTCGTCGGTCTGGACGCGGAAAGCCTGGATTCCACTGAACGGAGGGCCTTCCTGAGCTCGGCCCATGGCAAGAAGGTGCAGTTGGTTGCCGGCGGCCCCCACCGTCAGGAGACCGTCTGGCGGGCGCTGCAGGCGCTCCAACCCACGCCGGAGATCGTCTTGATCCATGATGCCGCCCGGCCCTTCCCGCCCATCGAAGCGGTGCGGGAGTGCATGGCGGCGGCTGGCGCCCACGGGGGGGCCATCCTGGCTCGGCCCGTGACCGAAACAGTGAAACGGGTTGATGACCGTCTGCGCGTCGTCGAGACGCCGGAGCGACGGACGCTCTGGGCCGCCCAGACCCCTCAGGGGTTCCGCTACGCCGAACTCGTCGAAGCCTACCGCCAACAAGCGGCTTGCCTCGACGATTTCTCCGACGACGCGGGAATCTTCGAGGCTTGGGGGGGATGCGTCCAGATCGTCCCCGCGCCGCCCGCGAACCTGAAAGTGACTCTTCCGGAGGACTTCGAGCGGGCTGAGGAACTGCTGCAAGCCCGCGGGCGCCAGGAACCCGAAGGAGTCTCCTGAGACGTTTGCTGGGGATCTCGCTTATGCGCGAAATGAGAATCGGACAAGGCTTTGACGTTCACGTTTTCCGCCGAGGCCGTCCTCTTATCCTGGGCGGCGTGGAGATCCCCTACCTCGAGGGGCTCCAAGGCCACAGCGACGCGGACGCTCTCACCCACGCGGTGTGCGACGCGATCCTGGGCGCGGCCGGCTTGGGCGACATCGGGCGCCATTTTCCCGACGACGATCCCCGGTTCGCGGGCATCAGCAGCATCAGACTCCTTGACGACGTCGTCGCGCTCATCGCCGAGAAGGGGTACCAGGTTGAGAATGTCGATGCGACCGTGATCGCCGAAAGCCCCAAACTCCAGCCTCACGTCGACGCCATGGAAGCCAAGCTCCGCGCAGTCCTCCAAAAGGCCGGCGGCCCGGGGGAGGTCAACATCAAGGCAACCACCAGCGAGGGGGTCGGCTTCGTTGGCCGCGGCGAGGGCATCGCCGCGCACGCCGTCGCTCTCCTCACTCGCCCGCGAGCGAGCGACGAAGCCTGATCGGGCGCGGACGCGGCGAGAACCGGGACGTCACCCGCCCCTGCGAGCGCAGGCGACATCCGGAGAGACATGCCCCTTCCTTCGAGAGAGCGAATCCCAAGATGGGTGCGGCGGTCTCTGAGAGAGATTCAGGGCGCGTTGGCCAGGCTAGCCTTCGCCCTGCGCCTGTGGAAGTGGCGAACCTTCGGCAGACCGCGCCGCTGGCTCGAAACGTCGAAGGCCAAAGCGCGCCGAACGCGGGAGGGCTTCTTCGAGAAGCACTGCCAAGGCCGCGGACTGGACATCGGCTACGGCGGCGATCTCGTGACGGAGACGGCCAGAGGGTGGGACATCGAGCACGGCGACGCCCAATGCCTGAAGGGCCTCAAAGACGAGACGTTCGACTTCGTTTACTCCTCCCACACTCTCGAAGACATGGTCGATCCGGCGGCGGCATTGCGGAATTGGTGGCGCGTTCTGAGGCCGGGGGGCCGGCTGATCCTTTACGTTCCCCACCGCGATCTGTACGAGAAGAAGAAAGACCTTCCCTCACGATGGAACCGCAGTCACCGGCATTTCTTCCTGATCGACCGAGACGAGGAGCCGGCGACGATCGGGCTCGTTCCGCTCCTGGGGCGAGCCCTGACCGACGTCGAGATCGTCCATGTCAAGGAATGCCGGGAGGGCCACACGATCACGGACCCGCTTCGCCATAGCGACGGGGAGTACTCCATCGAGGCGGTCGTCCGCAAGAAAAGGCCTTGCGGCGCGGAAATGGGCCGCAACCGTCCGCAGAAAACCCCTCGGGGCGCCTGACGCGCGCGCCGTGTCTTTGCGGTGAGAAGACCCTTCACGTTCATTGCCTCAGGACGGCGAAAAAGGCCCCTTTCGCTAGAGGCGATGCGTGGGCGCATCTGCGAGGAGCCGCGTAAGAAACGGATCCTTTCAATCCTTGTCCTTGGGCTTTTCTGGCCGAAGATCGGACTCGTGGCGGCCGAGAAGGCTCTTGCCGCCGTCGACGGGCAGGAAGGCGCCCGTGATGTAATCCGAGCCCTCAACGAGAAAGACGCACGCCTTCGCGATATCCTCAGGGGCGCCCATGCGTCCGAGCAGGGAGGCGCGCTCCGCGCGGCGTTGGAGCGATTCGCTTGCGCCGTCGGGCAGGAGTACCGTGCCGGGACCGATGGCGTTGACGCGGACCGCCGGGGCGAGTTCCATGGCGAGGCCGCGGGTGAGGTTGATCAGCGCCGCTTTCGCCGCGCAATAGGGGATATATCGAGGCCAGGGCCGCTCGCCGCACACGTCGGCGATGTTGATGATGACGCCTTCGCCCCGTTCGATCATGCCGGGCGCCACGGCGCGGCAGAACCACGCGGGGCCGCGCAGGTTCGTGTCGAGCATCGCGTCCCACTGCTCCCGCGTCATCTTGAGGAACGGCGTCGAGTGAAAGATCGACGCGCTGTTGACCAGGATGTCGATGCGTCCCGTCCGGTCGAGGACCTCGACGACGGCCCGCTCGATCGCCTCGGGGTCGGTCTGGTCGGCGGCGACCGTCAGCGCCTCGCGCCCGCCGCTCAGGCGCGCGCATTCTTCGGCGGTCGCGAACGCATCCTCGCGGGATGAGCGATAATGGACTGCAACCCGCGCGCCGCGCCGCGCGAATTCGAGGGAAATCGCCCGCCCCACGCGTCGCGCGGCGCCGGTGACGAGACACACTGAGTTCTCCAGGTTCATTGCGTGACCCCGAACGCCGGGGAAAGTCCGCGCCCGCAAAGGCGCCGGTCGAACCGCATGACCGAATCGCGATGTCTTTCGCTAAGAGGCCAAGAGGGGTGGAGAGCGTGGAACAGCCGCCCTCGGCTGTCAAGAGTGTGGAACAGCCGCCCTCGGCTGTTATGCGCGTAGGACCTCTCAGATTGCTTCATGGCTTCCACCGGCGAGGGCGCCGCGGCGAGACGCCGGCGCCACATCGCCCCACTGCCCTTTTCATACGCCCTGTGAGGCGCCGCCGCGCGTCGACCCGAAGCCCCGCCGCGTCGAGTCATTGTATGGCCGGCGCCGTGACCCTGTCGAGCAGTTCTTTCGGCGCGCTTGGCGGTGATTGGGTGCATCCCCACTCCGCTTGGGGGGCGATCGCCGCTCGTTGTTTCGAGCGGGTCGGAGCGCTAATAACCGAAGTCCTCGCCCGCCGTCGCCGCCGGGACTTTCCCTCGAAAGGCCCAGTACACCCACGCCTGGTAGGCGATGGCGATGGGGACAAGGACGAGGGCCACGCCGAGCATGATCTTGAGGGTCTTGGGGCTGGAGGCGGAGTTGTGGATCGTCATGCTGTAGTCGGAACTCAGGCTCGAGGGCAGGAGCGCGGGGTACATGCCGATGACGCCGAAGAGGGCGATGGCGACGATGGCCGCGCTCGAAAATGCCCATGCCGGCAACCACGCGCCTTTCGCCATCGGGACGCGGATCGAGAACAGGGCGAGAATGCCAACGAGCGGAACGACGAAGAGAACCGGCGACGCTTTGTAGTTCTCGAAAAGGCTCGTCATGGGCTTCGTGAGGACGAGGAAGACAACCTCCGTTACCACCAAGGCAGCCCAAAGCCGCGCGGCGGTCTTGGCCGCCCGCGCCCGCACGTCGCCTTCGCATTTGTGGGCCAGCCACAGCGCCCCGTGGGTGGCAAACAGAAGCACAAACAGCGCGCCGCCGACAAGGCCGTAGGGATTCAGGAGAGTCAGAAGCGTTCCGTGAAAGACCCCCTTCTGGTCGATGGGCACACCTCGGAAGAGATTGGCGAAGGCGACCCCCAGAAGGAGCGCCGCCGTGGAACTCCCCAGAACGAAGCACCAGTCCCACGCCTTCCGCGCGCCGTCGCTCTCGGACTCGGGCCGCAGGGCCACGGCGGCGCCGCGGAAAATGAGGGCGAAGAGAATGAGCATCAAAGGCGTGTAAAGTGCGCTGAACATGACGGCGTAAGTCGTGGGGAAAGCGGCGAAAGTCACGCCTCCCGCCGCGATGAGCCAGACCTCGTTGCCGTCCCAATACGGACCGATGGCGCGATAGACGGTTCTCCGGTCATCCTCGTTCTTCGCCAAGAACGGCAGCAGCGCGCCCGCGCCGAGGTCGAAACCGTCGAGCATGAAGTAGACGGCCCAGAGAACGCCCCAGAGGATGAACCAGATCAATTCGAGCATGGCTCGGCTCTCCCCCTCACGCGCGCGCCTTGTCCGCGACCGCCGGCGGCGCGGACAAGGTCCGTGAAGCGGGCCCGGGGCCCCGGCGCGCGTACTTCGCCAGGAGATAGAAATCCGCGATCCCGAGGATCGTGTAGACAAGGACGAAGGCGGCCAGCGAGGTCCCGGCCTGGGTCGTCGTGATGGGAGACACGGCCTCGGACGTGCGCATCAGGCCGTAGACGATCCAGGGCTGGCGTCCGATCTCGGTCACGATCCATCCCGCCTGGAGGGCGATGTAGGGCAACGGGATCGACCAGGTCATGAGCCGGAGATAGCGGGGACGCGCCTCGAGGTTCCGCCGCCAGATCCAACCCACAGCCGTGAGCGCGATGAAGACGAGTCCAAGCCCGAACATGACGCGGAAAGCGAGATACGTCGGCGCCACGGGAGGTCGTTCATCCCGCGGGAAGTCCTGAAGGCCCTTGACTTCGGCGTCGGCTCTTCCGTACGCGAGAACGCTGAGGAGGGGGGGCATCTCTCCGAACTCGAAGCAGTTTCTTTCGTTTTTCTCGTCCGGGAAGGCGAGAAGCGCCAGGGGCGCCCCGGCCTTGCTTTCCCAGAAAGACTCCATGGCGGCGAGCTTGGCCGGCTGCGTCTTGGCGACCTCCATGCCGCTCAGATGCCCGAGGGCGAGCTCCCAGATCGAGAAGATCAGCGCGAAGGCCAGCCCCATCCGAAAGGATTTCGTGAAGAAGGACCTTTCGTTTCCGCGCAGGAGATGCCACGCGCTGATCCCCATGACGAAGAAGCCGGCAAGCGTATAGGCGCCGCCGACGGTGTGCAGGAAGGAGAGGATCGCCGTTCTCTGCGCGAGGACCTCGAAGAGACTGGTCAGTTCGGCCCGTCCGTTGCGGATCGCAAAACCGACGGGGTGCTGCATCCAGGCGTTGGCCGTAAGAATCCAGTAGGCCGACAGGTTCGAGGCGGCGGCCACGATCCAGATGCTCAGAGCATGCAACCGAGGCGACAGAACTCGCCATCCAAAGATCCAGACGCCCAGGAAAGTGGACTCCAGGAAAAAGGCGAGCGTCGCCTCAATCGCCAGCAGAGAGCCGAAAACGTCGCCTACGTAGGCGGAGTATCGCGACCAGTTCGTGCCGAACTGGAATTCCAGCGTGATGCCGGTGACCACGCCGAGGGCGAAGTTGATGACAAAGAGGCGGCCCCAGAACCGCGCCATGCGCCGGTACTGCTCGTCGCCCGCCCGCACCCAGAGGGTTTCCATGATGGCGACGAGGATGGACAGACCGAGGGTCAGCGGAACGAAGAGAAAATGGAAAAGGGCGGCAGCGGCGAACTGCAGACGCGAGATGAGAAGCACGTCCATCAACCACGTTCCCTTCCGCCGGAGTATGCCCGCCTCACGGACCCCGTCCGCCGGCTCCTTGCGCCTCGCGCTCATTGACTCCCAGGGAACAGGCGCGCAGGGCGCCGCCAGTGGGTCGCGGTGCACCGCGAGCAGGGTGGCGCCCGCTTCGCGCCATGGCGATCTGCGAGCCGTCGCGAGCCGCGTTGGCCTCCCAGTTCGTGGGATGATGATGGGGGGTCAAGCAGGGGTCGTCGCGGCCGGGGGGGTAAAGACGCGGGCGCCCAGCTCCTGATCGAGCATGAACATGCCTGCCCCGTCGGCGCCGATGCGCTTCAGTTTCCGCGCAACGGCGTCGGCGGACGCCTCCTCCTCGACCTGTTCGGCGACGAACCACTGCAGGAAATTGTTCGTGGCGTGGTCGCTGTGTTTCAAGGCGAGGTCCACGAGCTTGTTGATCCTCTCGGTGACTCCGCGTTCGTGAGCCAGCGCCGCGTCAAAAGCGGCGACGGGCGAATCCCACTCCGTCTCGGGCGCCGCCACTTGCGTCAGCCGCACGCGCCCGTCCCGCTCGACCACGAAGTCGTAGAACTTGAGGGCGTGGACCAGTTCCTCCTGGGCTTGAACCCGGAACCAGTTCGCTCCTCCCGGAAGATCGATCGATTCGAAGTAAGCCGCCATCGACAGGTAAAGATAGGACGAAAACAGCTCGGCGTTGATCTGATCGTTGATTGCCTTTTCGATCGCCTTTTTGATCATCCTTGGGCTCCTCCCCAATGCGCGGCGCCCGGCGTCTCAGCCTTCCTCCGCCGTAAGGGGCAAGGCTCAGTACGCCTGGTTTAGGACGCCGTCGTCGTACTCGATCTCAAACCGCAGTTTGTGGCCGGCTTCTTCCTGGGCCAAGGCTCGAAACGCCTTGCGGATCTCCTCGTTTTCAGACGCTTCCGCCAAACGGCTGTACAGACGAAAAGCGTTCTTCTCTTTCTGCATGGCCACCGCCAGGGCCTGTTGGTAATCCATCTCCGGCGCGATCTCCACGTCGACCAGATGATCGGCGATTCCGAGATCCCGCACGTCCTTTCCCGGTGAGAGGAGGGGGACGTCCCCGCTCTTAATGGCCTCGAGCTTGGCTCGGTGGCCCTCCTCTTCCCGGGCGAATCCTTCCAGCGCCCGCCGCATCTCCGGGCGCTCCATCTCAGCCGCCAGTCTGCGGTAGAAGGCCGCGGCTTCCGCTTCTTCCCGAATCGCGAAGTCCAGCACGTCCTCTATGGACCCGAAATCCACCGTCTCTTCCTCCCCGAATCCTGCGCGCGAAGACTCGCCTGCGAGACGCGCCCCGCCCCGCTGCGCGCTTCACTCGCGGCGGATCCGCCTTCGCGATCCCCTGAGAAATCACGCCTTCCACAGACCGTGGAGATTGCAGAACTCGCGGGCCGTGATGTCGCCCGCGTCGACTTGGAAGACGGCTTCCGGAGCGTCATTCGGGCTAAGAAACTCTCGACAAGAACGGCCGTCCGCGTTAACCTCGATCCACTCGATGAAATGCTCTTTCGTCATCGGGTGGGCGACGCTGCCCACCTTGACGAGAACACCGGCGTCCGTCTCCTCGATAACGGGAACGTGCTTCTCTTGAGCGGCGTCAGTTGAGTTCTCTTCCAGAAGCGTCATGTTCTGTTTGCAGCACATCAGGGCGCCGGCTCTGGCGCGGATGACTTCCACCATGTTCCCGCACACCTGACATTGATAGACTTGCAGCAGCTGAGTCACCTGGCAATCCCTCCTTCCGGCCCTGTATGGTCTCGGTCTTCGCGCGCTCTCCAGGCGCCCGACCAACACAGGCGCGAATCCGGCGTCTTTATAGGGCGACTCCGCCAACATGTCAAAGCCTTTTCTCGGCAAAACCTGGCGTCCGCGGGCGAGTGCGAGATGACGACGTCGCGCCCGCGCGACGCCGCCGTCGGCTGCCGAGCAAAAATACTTGACACCGGATCCTTCCTGTTGCACAATATGTGCCCGGTTCGGGGAATGTGCTCCGGCGGGGGAGGTCGGCGACTGCGCCATGGCGAACAAGAAACCAACCGATCCTCTGGACCGACTGGTCGAGGCGGGGCTGCTTTTGGACACCTACGGCGCCCTCCTGACGGAACGCCAGCGCCGGTTCATGGGGCTGCATTTCGAAGAGGATCGCTCTTTCAGCGAGATCGCGCGGGAGTTTCGGATCTCACGCCAGGCGGTTCACGACTCGGTGAAGCACGCCGCGAGCGCTCTCGAGCGCTTCGAACGCGCCTTGGGGGTTGTGAAGAAGTCCCGCGCCGGGGGATCGGGCGGCCCCATCGGGGACCAGTGGCTCATTGAGCGTCTGCAGGAACTGCGGTCGCGAGTCCAAGAGAGAGAGCCAAGCGCAGGGATTGACTGGATCATCGACGAGATCTCGGAGATGGTCGACGCGCTCGGGGAGCGGCATGCCGGTCCAAGGGCGTCTGAAGCCCCGCGTCCGGCCGCGGGTTCCCCGCGGTGAGCGCCTCGGATCGGCGGACGGAACATCATGTTCGACGCGCTAGGGAAAAAGCTCCACAACGTCATCCGCACCGTCAGCGGCCAAGGCGCCATTACGGAGAAGAACATCCAGGACGCCTTGCGCGAGGTCCGGTTGGCGTTGCTCGAGGCGGACGTGCACTTCAAGGTCGCCAGGGACTTTGTCGCTCGGGCCAGGGAGAAGGCCCTTGGCGCCGACGTCCTGCGCGGAATCAACCCCGGCCAGCAGTTCATCAGGATCGTCCACGATGAGCTCGTGGAGACGATGGGAGGGCGCGCCGCAGCGTTCGAACTGGACCAGGACAAGGTCAACGTCGTCATGCTCGTGGGGTTGCAGGGGTCGGGCAAGACAACCTTTGCCGCCAAACTGGCCAAGCATCTGGCGCAGAAGGGGTGGAAGCCGCTCCTCGTGGCCTGTGACATTTACCGCCCCGCCGCCATCAAGCAGCTCAAAACCGTCGGCGCCCAGGTCGACGCGCCCGTCTTTGACATGGGAACGGACGTGCCCGTCGCGACAATCTCGCGCGAGGCGCTGAAGGTCGCTCAGGCCGAGAGCCGCAACGTCATGATCGTCGATACGGCCGGACGTCTGCATATCGACGAGATGAAGATGGACGAAATCGTGGCGCTGCGCGAGGCGATCCGGCCGCGATTCACGTTTCTGGTGGCGGATGCCATGACCGGCCAGGACGCCGTGAACTCGGCGGGGCGCTTCCACGAGCAGGTGGGGATTGATGGGGTTTGCCTGACCAAGCTCGACGGCGACGCGCGGGGGGGGGCGGCCTTGAGCATCCGGGCGGTCACGGGGCGCCCGATCTACTTCGCCGCGACAGGGGAGGGACTTGGAGACCTCGAGGTTTTTCACCCCGACCGCATGGCCCAGCGGATCTTGGGGATGGGTGACGTGCTCACCTTGGTCGAGAAGGCCCAGGAGACCTTCGACCTCGGAGAAGCCCAGGCGATGCGGCGCAAGATCCGCAGGGAGTCTTTCACCCTCGATGATTTCCTCAAGCAGATGAAGACGATGAAGAGGATGGGGTCCATGTCGAAACTGATCCGCATGATCCCCGGCATGGGCCAGATGATGGAGGGGGTCGATGAAGAGGAAATGCAGAGGGAGATGAAGCACACCGAGGCGATCATCAGTTCCATGACGCCCCTCGAGCGGGAGCATCCCGCCGTCCTGAACGGAAGCCGGCGCGCCCGAATCAGCCGCGGATGCGGACAGGAGGTGGCGGCGGTCAACAGACTCCTCAAGGAGTTCGAGGTGGCCCGCCGGATGATGAAGGAGATGATAAGCGGCGGTCCCAGGGGCCTGCTGGCAGGCGCCGGCAACCCCGGGAGCGCCGGCGGACATGGGCCGGGCAGAGGCCGAAGCAAGAAGGACCTGAAAAAGAAGGGAAAGAAGAGAAGCCGCTAGGGCCTCCCGCGCTTCGCTCCCGGCCAGGAGCGCTCGGGGTCCCTGGAAAGCGGTTGCGGCCGCGCCTTCGGCCGACACATGAAGCCCGAGCGCGCGGGAATCCCGCGCGCAGGCCAAACCCAGAACGGGAGGAGATCCACCATTATGACGTTGTCTATTCGTTTGACCCGTGTGGGCCGGCGTAAGAGCCCATTCTACCGGTTGGTTGTGGCCGATTCCCGCGCTCCCCGCGACGGGCGTTTCATCGAGATCATCGGTCACTATCAACCCCTGAAGAAGGAGATGGTGCTGGAAGTGAACGAGGAGCGCGCCTTGCACTGGCTGCACGTGGGCGCCCAGCCCAGCGACACGGCCCGCTCACTCTTGCGCAGGAAGAACATCATGAGACGTTGGCATGAAGAGCGCCTTGCGGCGCGCAAGGCGCGCAAAAGCGCCGCGGCGGCCGAGACGTCCGCCGCCGGCGAACCGCAACCGGCCGAACGGGTCGAGCCTCCACCGGCCGAACCCCCAGCCGGGGCGGAGTAGGAGTCCCTGTAGCGTCAACCCGCGACCAATGGAGAGCCACTAGAGGCCTGGACGAGGAAGCGCACACTGCAGCGACGAACGGGAGGGAGTCATGCACAGTTCCACCGATGTATCCCCGTCTCATCCCATTCCAGAGAAGGAGGGTCCTGTCATGGAGAAGCTCATTCGCCATATCGCCGAAGCCCTTGTTGACCAACCCGACAAAGTGGAAGTGACGTGCATTGAGGGAGAGAACAGCATCATCATCGAGTTGAGAGTGGCGCCCGAGGACATCGGGAAAGTCATCGGCAAGGGAGGTCAGACGGCCAAGGCCATGCGGAAGGTGCTGAGCGCGGCGGCGACGAAACTGAAGAAAAAATCGATGCTTCAGATCGTTGAGTGATTCCGCGCAATGGGAAGGCAACCTGCGACCGTAATCCCCACATTCGAGCCGCCGGCGGGGGACGAGATCTTGGCGATCGGCGCCATCGTCAAGCCTCACGGGCTCACGGGCGAGCTCCGGGTCCACCTGCTGTGCAGCGGCTTCGACCACTTCCGCGAATGCCTCAAGGCGGGCGACCTTTACCTGTGGAGACCCTCGTCGGACTGCCCCCGCGTGTTCGCCCCGACCACACCCCAAAGGATCCCGGGCGATTCCGCCTCGGCGGTCGACGGGGGCGGCCCCTTTCGGGTTGAAGCGGAATCTGCGCGGGTCTGCAACGCCGGCGCGCTGGTGCGCGTTGCGGGAATCGGCTCCAGGGAGACGGCCGAGCGGATTCGGCGTTGGCGCCTGGGCGTGGAAGCCTGCCAGCTGCCCCCGGCGGGCGAGGACGCCTACTACCACTTCCAACTCCAAGGGTTGACAATGCGCTCCAAAGAAGGTGAAATGTTGGGGCAGGTGGTTGAAGTGCTCGAGAGCCCAGCTCACGACCACCTTGTCGTGAAACCCCCGTCGCCGCAATCCGAGGCGTTCCTGGTTCCTCTGGTTGAGGCCTTCGTGAAGAGGGTGGATCTCGATGGGCGCCAGATCGTGGTGGAACTGCCGGAGGGGTTGACGGGGACGTGACGCTGAGATGCTCCGCGGGGCTTTGGGCAAGCAGTTTCTCCTTGGGAACATGAAGAAAGACGTTTACGGAGGATACGGTTTCTGGTAACAACTGCGATCAGGAAAAGGATGGGATCTAACGGGGCAGTTCCCACATCCTATCTCCACCTGCGATAGATACCACACAAGAGACGGGAGGGAGCACCATGACAGGCGAAACCATCGGCTCGCTTATCGGGAGAAGTCGAGCGGACAGCGGATTGACGCAGGACCAGTTCGGCAGGAAGTACAACGTGAGTGGACCGGCCATCTTCAAGTTCGAGAAAGGGTACGTCAAACCGTCCCTCGACTTGTGGCTCGAGATGGCCAAAGACGTGAACTTGTCCGAACAGAAGGCGGTCCTGATGTGGGTGCGCGAGAAGCTGCCCAAGAAGTTCCAGGATTTCATCAGCTTGGAGCCTCCGATGATGGCCAAGGAGGCCGGGGCGAAGTACGGCAAGGGGAAGAGACAAGCCGGGGCCAAGGCCCGCGCGGCGGCCGACCCCGAAGCGGTGCGCAAGGAGATTCTCGCCGATCGTCTGGCCCCCAAGGGGCTGAAGCGCCTGCTCAGGGATGACGACCTCTGGGCTCTCTATAGACCCCAGAGCGAGGAACTCGTCATTCTAAAAGACGTGTTCGGTCAGATGGGGGATGGCTCCAAGTCTTCCTACGGCGAGGCCCTGCGGCTCGTCCGCGAGTTCGGCAGAAACTGATCCCCGGCAAACCCCTGGAGGTTCGGATTTCCCGGACGCGGGACCTCCCTGCTCGCCTTGGAATTGAGAACGCGGCGGGAGAGCGAAGGGAAAGCGCGTGTTCCGCGTTTCTCGCTACAGACGCCAACCCCGCCGGTACGCGTCTCGGACGTAGCGATTGGCCTTGGGACAGTTCGTGACTTCCATTTTCTTGGCGCTCCACCGGATCTTCTCGCCGGCGCGCACCGCGAGATTGCCCAGCAGCGCCGTTTCCGTCAAAGGCCCTGCGTAGTCGAAGTTCGCCCCCGCCGGGGCGCCCCCTTTGCACGCCTGAATCCATTCCAAGTAATGGCCGATCGAGGAAGCAAGGGTTTCGGGAGGGCGGTCGAACTCTTTCATCCGCGCCTCAGGAATCAGCCGAGGGCCGCCGCCGTAAAGCTCGGGGGAGATGATCTTTCCTTTGTCCCCCACGAAGAGCACGCCGTTGTCGCCCGGCAGCCCGCGACCCTCTTCCTTCAACTCATCGGGAACGGGGGGCGTTTTCCCGCCATCGTACCAGAAGAGTCTCAGGGGCGGCTTCTCCCCTCGTGCGGGGAAGTGAAAGGTGATCTGCGACCATTCGGGCGCCGTTTCGTCGTTGACAGGGGCCGTCTCGGCCTCCACTTCCACCGTGTCGGCCGCCCCAAGATCGAGGATCCAGAATGAGGCGTCCATGGCATGACAGCCGATGTCGCCCAACGCCCCCGTTCCGAAATCCCACCAGCCGCGCCAGTTGAAGGGGAGGTAACATGGATGATAAGGCCGAGCGGGGGCGGGGCCGAGCCAGAGGTCCCAATCCAATTCGGGAGGGACTTCCGGGCTCTCCTTCGGCCGGTCGATGCCTTGGGGCCAGATAGGCCGATTCGTCCAGATGTGCACCTCGCGGACGGGGCCGACGACGCCCGCGCCGATCCATTCGGCCAGGCGACGCATCCCGTCCCCGGCGTGCCCCTGGATGCCCATGTGGGTGGCCACCTTCTGCTCTCGGGCCATTTCCGTCAGCCGTCTGGCCTCGTAAATCGAATGGGTCAAGGGCTTCTGAACGAAAACGTGTTTGCCCCGCGCTATGGCCGCCGATGCCGCCGCGGCGTGGACGTGGTCGGGCGTGGAGACGGTGACGGCGTCGATGCCCTTCTCCCGATCAAGCATGACGCGGAAATCCCGGTACTGCCTCGCCTCGGGGAAACGCTTGAACGTGTCAGCGGCGCGCCGCTCGTCTACGTCGCACAGAGCGACGATGCTCTGGCTGCTGACGCCGTCTATGTCGCCGCCGCCTTGGCCGCCGACGCCGATCCCGGCAATGTTCAGCTTCTCACTCGGCGGGACGTAGCCCCTCCCCCCAAGCACGCGCCGGGGGACGATGTGGAAGCGGCTGCACGCCTGGGTGAGGACCGCGGCCCCCATGATTGTTCCCCCGAGAAACGCTCGCCGGGAGATCCCCTTCTCGTTGCGCTGCTTCTTCATGATTCCGTCAGATTCTCCTTCTCCTGTTCCTGTTGACCCGAGCGCCGTCATGGCCTTGGCGCCGCACGATAGTCCGGTCCTTCTCGCCTGTCCAGCCAAATCCCCGCGCCGCGCCGGCACGAGTTTGAGGAGAGGAGGACCTCGGCCCATCCGTTGGCTTGCCCGTTGCGTGGGCGCGCGGACCTCGGAGCCCGGCCGTCCGCGGGGGGACCCCCGCACGGAGGGACACAGGGCCGGCGACGGGCCCCCGTGGGCGCATGAGACTGACCGCGGTCCACCGGAAAGCATCTGCCGGAACGCGTCTTGACATTCCCGCTGCCGGCGCCGGATCATCGCCCCGGCGGGGAACTCGCGTTCGCGGCTCCGTTCTCGACGAGCGTCGGACCGGGTGGCGACTTACGGCCCCCTCGGGTTTTCCATCCGAAAGGAATCCCTTGCATGAGAATCGGCGTCTGCGCCCAAGCTGAGGCGGCTCGTCAGTTCGCTTCAGGCGTGGTGGACTATATCGAAGTGAGCGCGCCTGCTTTTCTCAAGCCGGAGGCGCCCGAGAGCGCCTTCGAGGCCTCTCTCGCTCTCCTGGACGAGATGCCCGCGCCGGTCGAAGCGGCCAACTGTTTCATCATCCCGGAGATCAAGACGACGGGCCCTGACGTGGACGACGAGCGGCTGCGACGCTACGTTCGCACCGCCTGCGTTCGGGCCGGCCGGGCCGGCATCGCCGTGATCGTCTTCGGCAGCGGCGGCTCTCGACAGGTTCCCGACGGATTCGCCAAAGAGAAGGCTCTTTGCCAGCTGATCGACCGCCTCAAGCAATGGGGGGATTGGGCGGGTGAGAACGGCGTGACCCTCGCGATTGAGCCTCTGAACCGCGCCGAGTGCAACATTATCAACTCCGTGGCGGAAGGTCAGGAACTGGCCGAGAAGGTCGGGCGCGAGAGCGTTCGTCTCTTGGTCGACTTCTATCACCTTGCCAAGGAACATGAGCCGCTCGATCACGTTATCCGCGCGGGGTATCTCCTGCGCCACGCCCACATCGCGGAGGCGGCGGAGCGAACCTTCCCCGGCGCCAAAGGAGACGACTTTCGTCCCGCCTTTCGCGCCCTCAAGGCGGCAGGCTACTCGGGTCGAGTCTCGTTGGAATGCGGGTGGGGGGACCTGCCGGCCGAGGTCGCCGGCAGCGTGGCCTACCTGCGCCGGCAGAGCGAGGAGGCGGGGATCTAGGAAATGATGCTCGGCGCCGGACCGGGCGCCGCGAGGCGGGCTTCGCCGAGACGGATCGATGTCGGTTCCGGCGCGGGTTTCGCCGGATTGGTTCTGGCAGTCGCTCTGCCAGAGGGGGAGGCGACGTTCGTCGAGGCAACAGGGAAGAAAGCGCGTTTCCAGGAAGGGGCGGTCGTGGAGATTGGACTCCCCAACGCACGCGTGACAAACGGGCGAGCGGAGATGATCCGGCGACGCGCGACACGCCCTTCAGCGCAGAAAAAAGAGAGCGGCCACTCTAACGGGTGACCGCTCTTTCTCAGTAGCATCGGTCTCAGCTAGACGACTGCCTCAGCAATTCGCACACCCTGGACAGGAGTGTGCAATTGCCACGCCCTACTGTTTGACGCGCCAGACGTCGCCGTTGGACGTCGTGCCATTAGTCGAGTCGTAGGTGACGTACGGCGGGCCAGCCACCAGGGTAACAGTCGGGTTTGACATGGCCGGGTTGTAGACCGACTGGTTGAGCCGAGCAAACTCGTCCGTACCATCCCCCGGGCCCATGTCATCGTCCTGATCCGGCCCAACGGACCACAGTATCCACCCCATCTCGTTGAAGTTCCAGTAGTTGAACGGGGTGCCCTTCTTGCCCGCGAACGTATCGTTGGGAATCGAGGTAATGTAGGACACGGGCGTCGTCAGAGTCATCTGCGCAGTTGTGCCGCGGACGACAAAAGTGCGCTTCATGTTGAGCAGTCTCATGTCCCACTTGTCGCCCGGCGGGGTGGTGGCTGATGTGTACCGCCAGGAGCCGACGTACATGTTGTTGTCGACCATGTACGCCTCGAGGGCCGTAGCCACCGACCTCAGGTCCGTGTTGATCCGTGACACCTTCGACCGAATCTGCGCTTCCAGGAAATTAGGCACTGCGATTGCAGCAAGGATGGCGATAATGGCAACAACAATCAGCAGTTCGATCAGGGTAAAGCCTTGCACCTTCTTCATCTGCTCTCCTCCCTTCCGTCAACAATAAAAATGGACAATACCGCCTACAACTAGAGCGTGCCGCGAGTACACCACCCTGGGCAGAGTCTGTCAAGATCTTTTTTTCCACGATTGCCGTTTTTTTCTGGGCGTGTTGCGCCAATCCCGAGCCCTCGGGCCGGCACGGCAGGATGCAGCCGTTGACTCTCAGAACCTGGTCCATGCTCTGAGTCGCCAAATTCCCTTTCATTTGCCGCCCCAGGCGGCCATAATCCTCCCGGCAGGCAGGAAAAATGGCTTGGCGCCCTCCTTTCCAACGCGTTCTCCTCGTCAACCCGCCCTCCGGACTCTTTCGCCGCGACGACCGGTGCCAGTCGCGGGTGGAAGACCAGACGGTCCGCGTCGTCTTTCCCCCCATTGATTTGGCCATCTTGGCGGCCGTAGCGCGCCGAGCGGGCGCTGAAGCGCGCATTGGCGACTACCCCGCCACAGGGGGCAAATGGGAAGACTTCGAGAGGGATCTGAAGGACTTCGGACCGGACGCGGTCCTTTTCAACGTCACCGCCCCCACCATTCTGGCCGATCTGGAGACGGCGCGGCGAGCCAGGAGGCACAACAGCCGGATTCAGACGATCGCACGCGGGGACATTTTTGAACAGGCGGGAGAGCCGATCTTGCGCCATGCTCCCGACCTGGACCTGGCTTTCTGGGGGGATGTGGAGGATCGCTTCGAGCGGATTGTCCGGGGGGAGTCTCCCGCCCAAATGGAGGCGGTCGTCTTCCGCGATCTGGCCGATTCACGGACCCCGTCCGCCGGCGCCGTCCGCCGCAATGCCGGTCGGGGCGTGGTCTCGGACCTTGATTCCCTGCCGTTGCCGGCACGGGACCTTCTGGACAACGCCCTCTATCGAAGTCCCGAAACGGGCCATCCTCTCACCGTGATCCAGGCGTCCCGCGGCTGCCCGGCTCGGTGCATTTTCTGCCCGGCGGGCCGGCTGAGCGGCCACCGTTTCCGGGCTCGCGCCCCGGAGGGGATCGTCCAGGAACTCCGCCAGTGTGTGGAGCGCTTTGGGCTTCGCGAGTTCCTCTTCAACGGCGACACCTTCACCCTGGACAAGCGATGGGTGATCGAACTATGCGAGCGGATCATCGAGAGCGGCCTCGACATTCGGTGGGGATGCAACAGCCGGGTGGATTCGATGGACCGCGAGCGGGCCGAAGCGCTGGGGAAGGCGGGGTGCTGGGTCGTGGCTTTCGGCGTGGAAACGGGCGATGCCGATCTCTTGGTTAGGATGAAGAAGGGGGCGACGCTGGCCCAGGCTGAAAAGGCGGTGGCGATCTGCAAAGAGGCCGGTCTGGCAACGCATGCCTTCTTCGTCATCGGCATGCCCTGGGAAACAGCCGCGTCCCTGGAACGCACTCTGGCCTT
>Ga0315274_10004393_pt1 | contig 20712 bp, 34 predicted proteins | sample YL17G02_20_MG_FD_203700 | JGI IMG/M metagenome (GOLD analysis project Ga0315274, IMG submission 203700) | Sediment microbial communities from Yellowstone Lake, YNP, Wyoming, USA - YL17G02_20 | ecosystem: Environmental > Aquatic > Freshwater > Lake > Sediment | place: USA: Wyoming | collected...
GGTCGGGGTGGGCGCCGGCTGGGGTGCGGGCGTGGGAAGAGCCTGGCGGACCATGAGCACCAAGCCCGCTACCCCGACGATCACCAGGGCGCCGCGCAGGGCTTCCTGCCGCGTCACAGCCTAGTCCGGTCGCGCCACGCGAAAGCGGCTGGCTTCCCGGTCCTGCCGCTAGGCGGCACCCCTGCACCGCGCCGCGGCCGCCTTGAATGCCTCCTGCCAGCCCCTGTTTCGCATGCCCCCGCTACCCGGAGGAGAGGCCGGATGCTTCTGGCCGCGCAGCGCCGCACCGATGCAGCGATTGAAGTTGCTCGGCCGGTGGCCTGGAATGCCCACCATCACGCGGATGCCCCGGACGCCGAGGCCTGACTTGCTGATGTTGATTTTCATTGTCCTTTCTCCTCTGTCTGCTGCACGGCACAATCATACTCGCGCAGCGTCTGTTGAAGCTCGGGGCCCACTCGACCCTTCAGTTCATCCAGGGCCCGAGCTACCTGGATGGGGTCACTCGATTCTGCCATTCGCTCGAGGGTGCGAGCTTCCTCGGGGAGCCCGTGCTTCTCGAGAGCGTCCCGGTACCATGGCGCCATGATCGCCAGGACGCACGACCGGCACTCCTTCTCGTCCCCCCCCTGGATCCACTCCTGGAGAGGCCGGCACTTGGCCTCGTCAGCCACGTCGCTGTACCTCCACGCGGATCAATTCCAACACGGCACCCCCAGCCAGCGTCTTATGGTTCAGCACCTTCTCCAGGGAGCCCCGCAGTACCTGATTGTTCCGCGGCGAGCGAATAGCCACCTCGAGGAGGCCCGCTGCCAAGTCCGTTTTCCCCTGGCGGAGGGCCTCCCGCGCATCCAGGTACTCCTTCAGTGCTCGAGTAGACACGTCGCACCAACATGCTCAAGATCCAGGGACAGCGCCGTCGGGCGATTCCCTCTGTGACATGCTTGGAGGCCGCTTGGATACAAAAGAGGGACCGCCGCCGCGTCCGGTGACCCACCCCTACGATCGCTTCCACGTGCCATAGCGGGTCATCCTCGAAACCCTCCCGCAGCGTTCGCACGCCACGGGCTCACAAGCGCCTGCGCGCGACACCCTTTTGGGTGACCGCCACCATCGCTCCGGCCACCCCTGGCGCCACAGCGCGGTACTGACCCGTGGTGTACCGCCGGTGACACTCAGTCACAGCAGCCACGAACAGCCGTCGCCACTCGGCCTGCTTCTGAAGATCAGCGGGAGGCACACCAGGCAGCTTTCGCTGGACAAAGAGCGCCCTGACGCAATCGTCCAGCTTCTCCTCCTGCTCAGGTCGCCGCTCCCTCTGCTCAGGTGCCCGCTCCCGAATCTCTGCCGCCTCAGCAAGCTTGCGAAGAACGCTCGGCGGTAGCCGAGCCAGAACCTCCAGGGGGATCGTGATTTCAGCCAGCATGCTTATGCGCCCTGTCTTTCGGCTCTAACCAGCACACCTCTTCTCGCACTCCTGGAGCGTCTTCTTGGCCCACGCCGCGCAGGAGTTTCCATTGCTGATGCTGTACCTGGGTGCTGGCCCCTTGGACCGCTCCCGCACGCACCGCTCCACGCAAGGATCCTGGGAGGCCAGCTCGCACGTGTATCCGGGGCGCAGGTGCCCGTTGCCGTCGTAGGGCCGTTCTTTGGAGAGCTGGCCCTCCGTGCTTCCCCCGAGCAGGGTCAATGCCCCCAGGTGGTTCACCTTGGCCGCCAGGCCGATCGCCGATCCCCGCTGTCCGGTCAAGAGGCTGACGTGTCGCGGCCAGTCTCGAGCATCGTCTGGTGTCAAGGACCCTCGCATGGGTCGGCTGCAGAACTCCACGCGGCTCACGTGCTCTCCTCAATCCAAAATGATCCGCCCACGAAAGGGCGGGAGCAAATCCCGAAGATTCATCAGCGCGTTGAACAGTGGCTTTCGGATCTGCACCTTGCCTTCAAGCCCCTGGGCGTCGAATCCTTCCTTCCCGGTCAGGTCCGTGGGTTCGGGCCGTTCGCGCCCGACGAGCGCGATCGTCGTCAACCCGTCTTTGCACAACTCGCCCATCGGAAACTCCAGCGTGACCTCCTCGTAACACCACGCAGGCGTCTCCTTCACGGTACTCCCACATTGGAAGTACGGTTCTCCCTGGACCTTCTTCAACCAGTAGTCGAGGTTCTTGTGGGTGATGATTTTGCCGGGTCCACTCTCCAGGTGTTCCATCGCTCACTCCACCTTCCGCTTTCTCCCCCGCAGGCAGCCGATGCTGACGGTGGTGTAGCCGTCCTTGGGCTTGAACACCAAGGTTACAGCGTGGCAGCCACACCGGGCGGCCAGGGCTTTGGCGCTGGCCAGGACCTGCTCGATGTTGCCGGCGTCCACCTCTCGGCCCAACTCAACCCTCGCTTTACACTCTGGATCAGACATGGAGCACTCCTACGCCCTCCGGCTCCGCTTCCCCGGCGCCCAGGTGCAAAGGAGGGGAGGAGGCCGCGCCGACTTCAGGGCCGGAGGTCCCAGGCTGGGCCAGCGCCGGCACGGCCACCCTTTCCAGGGCTGTCATCAGCTCCTTGCGAAAGCCCCGGACCTCCCCGCCCAACGTATTGGCCAAGGCCTCGTCCAGGTCGCATCGCTGGAACGTGCCCTCGTGCTGACCGGCCCATGTGGCGATTTGCCGCATGAGCGGCGCCATGTCATTCAGGACGGACACCCCTTCCTCGGCCAGGGCCTCCAGCCCCATCGTGTGCTTACTCGAGCAGTGGCAGCAGATGGTCTTCTCAAGTCCGGGCTGGAAATTGCCCAGGTGCCCCTCCAGCAGGTACAGCTCGTGGATCAGGGCCCGAAGCTGGTAGCGCCGGATCTCCTGCTCGGTCACGGTGCAACCTCAGCCGCTAGATGGGCGACAGCCTTGGTGGGCTCCGTCTCCCGCAGAGCCTGCTGCATGGTCCTGTAGGAGATCACGTTGGACTTGTTCACCTCGGCCTGAAAGGCCGTGAAGCCCTTGAACAATTCCAAGAACTGCGCGAAAGCTCCTGCCAGGTTCTGAGGTTGCGCTGCCTCGCCACCCCCCAAGGCCTTTATGCCCAAGGCGTTGATGAGCGGAGCCCACATAGCCAGGGAACTGGCACCAGTACTCGCTGGGGAGGGCTCGGCTGGGGTCTCTTCCCCGGCCGGCGGCGGCTGCAACGCCGCGGCGATCGTCTTGAGCTGCTCGTTGAGCTGGCTGAGACCCGAGGCGATCTCGGTCGAGCGCGTCTCCATCGTGGCCAGCCGCTCATGCATGGCGACGATGGCCGGGCTCTTGTTGAGGAGCTGATCGAGGAGTCCGCCCTCGACCAAAGCTTGGACCTGTTCCAGGGGGAGGTTGAGCGCCTCACCCTTGGCGCTCGGGGATCCGCCCGAACCATCCTGGTTTGCTACCACTGGCGACCTCCTCGAGGACCGGGGCCGGCGCTGGTCCCGGTTCCACCACGAGCTTCCCGCTTTCCTTCAACGCCTCAATGAGGACGTCTGACACGCCCTCCTGGGCGACCAGTTCCTTGAGCAACGCCGGGCGCTTGCCGATGGCCTCCACGGCGCCCTTGCTACAGTCCCCGCCCGGGCACAGGTCCATCAGGTCTCCCCAGGTAGGCGTGCGCCCCAGGGTCTCCATGCCGGCTTCGTTGATCGCATGGAGGATGGCCTCGTGGGCGTCCTTGGGCTGAGCCGGGACCTTGGGGGACTTGGCCGCCTCCGCGGCCGGCTGGAGGTGGGCGCAGAGCTCCGGGTGGAGTTCGCACAGCGAGACGAGGGTGTCGGCCTTTTCGGCGAGCTGAGTCAGACGAGGATCCGGGGACTGCACCTTGGCCTCCAGGTCGGTCACTTGCTTCTTCACATCCTCGAGGCCCTGTGACGCTCGCGCCGCCTGGGCCTCGGCGGCGCGCTTATCCAGCGTCTCGACCACACTTTCGTTGAGACGATCCACGGTCACAGACCGCTTCTCCAGGCCGTCGAGACGAGCCTGCACGGCTTCCAGGGCCTTGCTGATGTCCTCGTTCGTTGGCGCCATGATCTCCTCCGGTTCTGTGAGGACGGGAGCAACCGGCTCTAGCTCGGGTTGCTCAGATGGAACCTCGGCCGGCGGGCCGATGGGCGGTGCCGTGGGGCTTCGGGGAGCCATCGTCCACATCCAAGGCCCGAGGCTGTGGTCCTCCTTGGTCGTCTGGAACGCTCTGCCGCCTAAGTGCCGCCTAGCTTGGCCAAGGATCTGAGGGGTAATTCCCGCACTCCGGGCTTTAGCTTGCAGGTCCTTGGCGTATTGATCGCCCGCTGCCAGTTCCTTACGCACCAACTCGACCGCGATCTGAAAAGCGCCTGGTTTGCGGGCTCGCCGCTCATCCATGCCCCACATGCTACCCTTGCCTAAGCAGTAGTGTCAAGCTAGAAAATTCCGCTTGACTTCTCTAGCCAATCGCTAGTACGCTTGCTTCCGCTGGGCCAAGGCGGGCCGAGAAGGAGATGGTTTATCCGCCTTGGCCCTTTCCTTTTTCGGCCTGCCACTTATTTCATCCCGCTTGGACAAGGAGGTCAGCCATGGCAGGTCTCGATGCGTTGACGGAGTTTCGTGCGATGGGGGTGCCCGTCGGGGGAGGTGTGGTGGTGGCGGCCGGCCAGGCCATCGCTGACGGGGTAGGGGGCCTGGGCAACAAGATCGCCGGCGCCCAGGTCGGGCGGGCGGCTCCCGCGCTCGCACAGGTGGTGGTCGCCTGGCTTGCCAGGTTCCCGACCGTGGAGCGGATCGTCGGCACGTCCACCTCGGACATCCTGGCGATGGTCCTGGTTGCCAAGGCGCTCGATTCGATGGTCGGAATCAGCGCCACGGTGCGCGGCCTGCTCACCCAGGTTGGCATCCCGGCCCTGGGATACCGCCCGGCCGCGGCCCTCGGCCAGGTGCGGGCTCCTTTGCCGCTTCTGCCGCAGCGGGTGTTCCGCACCGACGTCGCCCGCAAGGCCACCCTGACCCGACTGTAGGCCGGCACGATCGCGTAGCCCTGCAGGCGCTTTCAACAGAGGAGGGACATCTTCATGCCACGCTTTAACTCCTTCACGGTGCCCACGCCGCATACCTATGTGGCGTCCACCACGACCAGGGTGGACCTGCCCCGCAGCGGGTTCATCACGCACATTGACCACCTGCTGTTTGGCGACATCACCGCGGGTGGTGGCGCCACCGCCCTCGAGGACGGGCTGTTCCGGATCCTGCGGGCCACCAACATCCGGGCGGCTGGTTCCAAGACCTTCTTCTCACACACCGAGGGCCGCCTGTGGCACTACTGGAACCACCACAGGTACCTGGGCCAGATCCACGTGGACCCGGTGCCGACCGCGGGCGCCAACAACATCGTGCGGGCCTACATCCCGCTACACCTCGGCTTCGACCCGCTCAACATCTATGACGCCAAGGTCGTGATCCCTGGGCGGGACCTCCAGAACCTGGTGGAGGAGGTGGTGTGGGGCGTCGCCGGCGATGTGGGGGCGGTCCAGACCATCAACGCGATGAGCCTGACCCTCACTGTCAACGAGATCGCCATGGAGCCGGGCGAGGCGGTCAGCGGCTTCTGGCCGGCGGGCTTCCTGCTGCCGCGCTTCGAGTCGCGCGCCAACCGGGCCATCGCGGTCCAGTCGAACCTGGGCTTCGAGGACGACGTGCCGGTGGGCGACACGCTCTTCCATACCCTGGTGTTGATGCTGGCGGTCGCCACGACCCGGAGCGACGCCGAGGCCTCGGAGATCGGGGTCAAGTTCCCCAAGGTGCGGGAGATCCCGAGCCAGGTGCAGTGGCACACGTTCTTGAAGCAGGCCCGCGCGCTGTTCTCCTTGCCGGCCACATTGACCGGCGTGGTGCTCTTCCCGTGGGAGCGGGTCTCCCGAGATCCCTTCGGGATTGACCTCAAGCTGGCCCAGGCAGGGGACGTGAAGCTCGGCTTCACCACCATCCTGGGTACCGGGGCGCTCTCCATCCTGCACTACGCCCTCGGCTAATCCCGGGGGGGGAGGACCACGATGCCGGTGATCACGGCCGGGGTCCTCGCGGAGCGCCTGGAGCCCGGCCCGCTGGAAGTCGAACGCCTCAACCCGGAGCTGTCCACGGTGAATGTCGGGGACCGGCTCCGGTTGGTGGTGAAGCTCCCGCTGTTCTCGCCGGAGTACCTGCGGGAGTTCATCTTCACCGCCTTCCCCTTCCTGGGCACCCCAGGCGCCCACCTGGACCTGGGGCCCTACCTCGAGGCCGACACCCAGACAGCCGCCTTCGATTACGAAAACGGGCTGATGACGGTTGAGGCGGACGTTATCCGCGAGGACTCCCCCGGCGTGCCGCTGCTGATCGTCCTGGCGGCGGCGGTGATCGCCTTGGCGGCCATCTTCCCCTCCGCTACCATCGTCGTCGTCGAGCGCCTGCGGCGGGCGTTTCAGCCCCTCGGGGAGGTGGCTACAGAGATCGCCCAGACCGTCGGAGAGGCGGCCGGCGGAGTTGCCGGTGGAGTTGCTAGCGGGGTCACGGCGGGTCTGGCCAAGGGCCTTGGTTGGCCTGCCCTCCTGCTCCTCATTGGGGGTGCCATCATCGTTCTGAACCCGGCGGTCCTGGTTCAGGTCCGCCAGGCGCTGAGGAGGTAGCCATGCCCAACGCCAAGCCCCGTGCATCACCACCTCCCCCGGCCCGGGCCGAGGTAAGCGGGCCCGTTTCGCCGACTACCAAAGTGCTGATCGCAGGCGGGGTCGTGGTGGCCGGGGTCGCCCTGCTCTCCTGGATCCAGGCGAAGGGAGGCATCGGAAACATCTTTGGCCTACCCACGACGACCACGACGGCGGCCCAACAGGCGGCGCTGAAAGCCCAGGCCGCAGCGAGGGCGGGGCTCGCTGTTCCGACGCAGGCCGGCATTACCTTCCGCTCTGGCAGCGTCGGTGGCTTCATCCCCATCCCCTTCGACAAGATTATTTCAGGCGTGGCCTCGATCTTCCAACCTAGCAAGAGCGAGGCAGCGCAGGTCACGGCGCCGGCGGTCAGCGTGCCATCGCCCAGCCCGCTCCTGGGAGAGGTCCAGCAAGCAGTGTTAGGGGGGGCGATCATTGGCGGTGGGACGGGACCGGAACAGCCGGTCGAGATGTGGTCGGGCATCTTGGGCGGTGGGACGGGACCGGAACAGCCGGTGCAGATTGAGGCCAGTGGATCGTTTTTCACACCGCCTGACCAGTGGGAGGCAGGGCAACAATTCTACGGGACCGGCGAGATGGAGATTGGGTCGGAATACACGGAGTATTGGTGGTAGGAGGCGGTCATGGCAGAGGGGGCGACACAGAGGGTCCTGGTCCTGGGCGTGATCGCCGTCGGTGTCTTCCTGGTGGCCCGGGCCCTGTTCACCGCCCAGCCGGTGCAGGCAGCGACGCAGGCCTTGACGCCGAAGGCACCCGAGCAAGCGGGCCTGGTTCTGCGGGGCACCAATTATTCTGCCTTCGTGCCCTTCCCCAACATTGAGTCGTTGCTGAACTCGATGGCCACCTCGCTCCGGCCCACCGAAGAGGGCGGCATGGTCTCGGTGCAGCCAGGGCAGCGGATGCAGTTCATCACGGAGGCGACGGAGTGAGCACGGGACAGGTGGTCATGGCGATCGCGCTGGCCCTCGCCCTGGCCTGGGCTTCACGGCCCGTTGAGGCAACGCCGCCGCCCAGCGGGGTCCAGGTGGTGCTCCCGCCCATCCCCCTGACCGGCGTGTCACAGGAGAGCGCGGAGAACATCCTGAGCCGGCTGCAGCCCAGCATCCGGCCCCGCATCTTCCCGCTGGGCTGGACCATCAGTTGGCCCTCGGTCGAGATCCCTACCGACTTCGGCACGGCCAAGGTGGACCTGCCGCCGACGGAGCTGCCCTTCGTGCCATACCATGAGGTCCTGGGCATCAGCCAACGCTTGCGACCTCAGCTCGTGAACACTGAGAACGGGCTGGCCCTCCAGATGACCGTTAGCGTCTCGACATAGGAGGTATCATGCGACCCGTTGTCGTCACCTTTCCAGATTACTCCAGCTTGGGGCAGGGCGTGGTTCGGGCGCCGTTCCTGACGGTAAGGCAGGCCGTGGCGCAGGCGCAGCTTGCCCTGGCGCAGCAAACACGGCTGCAGCCGTATCTGCGGCGGATCCGCCGGTGAGGCCCTGCAGCCAGTGCGTCCGCATCCGGGTGGCGGTCCCGGAGGCGGTGAACCAGGTCCGCAACCTGCCTGGGCTCCAGGTCCTCGGCGCCGAGGGGACCCTGGTGGAGGGCATGGCCGATCGCGCCGTGCTCGAGCAGCTTCGCGGGCATCGCCTGGTCAAGAGTGTGGAGGTGAGGTCGGAGCGAACGGGGCCTGCCCCCGAGCAGCTCGAGCCCCTGGTCGCCAGCCTGGTGAGCGGACTGGTCGACCTGCTGCACCAGCCAGGTGTCCAGGTGGTACTGCTGATTGCAGCAGTACGATTGGCCCTGGGCGGGCGGCAGGGCGGCTGATGCTGCAGGTCATCGAGGCCCAGGTTGCCGACCTGGACGTCAAGCTGGCCTACATCCGGGACTTCCTGCGCCAGGGGTGCCGGGACCCGGAGTGCCGCACGCTGGCTGCCAACATCCTGCGCGAGGCCGGCCCGTATCAGGTGAGCGCCAGGGACCCCTGGTCGGTGGCCACGGCCCTCTACCGCTGGGTGCAGCGCAACGTGCCCTTCGAGCGAGATCCGCTGACGGGCGAGGTCCTGGACCTGGGCGGCATGCGCGTGAAGGGCCCGCTGGACCTGATTCAGAACCCGGCGGCCACCCTGGCGCGTGGCCGCGGGGACTGCGTGGCGCTGACGATCCTGCTGGGGGGCCTGGTGTGCGCGGCCGGCCTGCCCATCCAGATCGGCCTGCAGGACATGGCCGGCGGAGGAATTGACCACCTGTTCCTGCTGATGGGGCTGCCGACGGTGGCGCCGCAGGAGTGGCTTCCCCTGGACCTGACGGCGGACGGCCCGGGCGTTTATCGTCCCGGCGGACAGGCCTCGATGGTGGCGGCATGAAAGCCAAGGACGCTTTCCGGGGGATCGGCAGCAGGGAGCTGGAGCGGGCCGCCCAATTTTGCGAGCAGGGCACCAAGTTCCTGGCAGCGGTCAAGGAGTTCGTGCAGCTCATCATGCCTCTGGCGCCGGCGCCGGAGGTGGACCCACACCGCATCGTGGGCGTGGATCCCGAGGACCCCTGGGAGCTGGTCGAGAAGGTGTACCGGGCGAAGGCGAAAGCCCTCCACCCAGACACCAAAGTCACGGGCAACGAGGAGGCCTACAAGCGCCTCCAGGCAGCTTACGCCACACTCAAGGAGAGGAGACGACCATGAAACGGAAACTGCTGTGGATCGCTCTGCTGGCCTTCGCCCTCATCTGGCCGATCCTGGCGTCAAGCCCCTGGGTCCAGGCGCAGATACAGGCCTTGGAGCTGATCGGTGTTCGGCCCTTCATCCGCATGCAGGGAACGGAGGCCGGCGGGGTGACCTACGAGATCCGGGAGAACGCTGGGACCCTTACCTTGGCCAACGTGAACACCACGGCCACCCAGTCCATGGCGGGCATCCTCTACTCCGTGGCCGGGGGAACCACGGGCTGCACCGCCGTTCCCGGGGACGACACGGTGCTCTCGTATACCATGCCGGCCGGGCACCTCTCGGCCAATAACAAGGGCATTGAGATCGAGGCCTGGGGCATCACCGCGGCCAACGCCAACAATAAGACCGTGAAGCTCATCGTGGGCGCCACGACCCTGGTGTCGTCCGGCGTGATCGCCCTGAACAACAAGGACTGGTACGTCAAGGGGGTCTACACCCGGACGGGCGCTGCCACAGAGGACGCTGTGGGGCTGTACGGGAACTCGACCCCGACCACGGTGGGGCCGACCAGGGCCGCGGGCACGGATAACACGGCGAACGCCATCATCGTCCGGGTGACGGGGAACTGCGCCACTGCCGCCAATGACGTGGTGGGGGCGGGGATGGTGGTCCGGGCAGTCAACTAGCCCCCGGAAGGAGGTCCAGCGTGAACGGCATCGTGAACCGCAGCCGAGACGCCCGGGCGCGGAGCCTGCCCGCGGGCGGCTCCATCAGGCGGACGGCCAAGACCCAGATCCCGGAGACCCGAGGCCAGCTCGGCCAGGGAGCTTTCCCTGCAGGGGAACTGCCAGCGGAATTCCCGGAGCAATTCTACTGGCCCCAAGCCGCCCCGGCCGGTCCGGTACCCGAGATCCTCCGAGGCGTGCAACCCGAGGTGACCGAGAGCCCCGAGGGCATCCCGCTGGTCTATCCCGGGGCTACCGAGGTCAGGCTGGCCCTGGGGGACCGCGGCGACCAGGTGCGCGAGCTCCAAACCCAGCTCCGCCGCCTGGGCTTCGGCTATTCCAAGGTGGACGGCATCTTCGGCGCGCTCACCGAGCAGGCGGTCAGACAGTTCCAGCAGTCGCTGGGGCTCCCGGCCACCGGGCAGGTGGACGAGGTGACCTGGGCCGCCCTGCAGAGTGCGGTGCCGGCCCTGCCGAGCGGTGGCATCCCGACCACGCTGCCAGCGCCTATCCCGACCACGCCGGCAGCGCCCAGCGCGGTTGTGCCGGAAATTCTCCGGGCCGCCGAGCCGACGGGGCCGGCAGCGGCAGCCGAGGCCAAGGTCGTCCTGGGGCTCCCGACGGGTTTCTGGGTGGCGATCGCGGCAATCGTAATGGCGCTCTTTGCCACGGCGACTCCCGGGCCCGCGCCGCCGCCACGCCCGCAGCCGGGCAAAGTATTGCGCGCGTAATAGTCGAGCCCTCGACGAGGACTCGACGAGGAGGTGGTACCCGTGGCCGAGGATCAGAGTGTCCAGCAGGCAACCCTGGAGGCCCTGCACGATCGCCTCGACAAGCTCGAGGCCTGGATGAATGACCTGGACCGCAACCGGGCCCTGTTCCGCAACCTGGGCTGGGTCAGGCTGGGTCTCAGCGCCTTCACAGCTTTCATTCTCGGCTTCTTTGCCCCGATCCTGGCCGTGGCTGCGGTCCTGGACGGGCCGCTGCCGAGCATCGCCTGGCTCATCGGGGTCGGGGCGGGCGCCATGAACATGGCCCGGGACGTCCGGGCGCAACTCGACCTGCCGCCGGTCCCGACCAACGGCGGGGTCGCCCTGCCAGCAAAGAAGGGAGGTGCGTCGTGAAGCTCAACCGACTCATTCCGGCCAGGTGGCTCCTGGGGCTTCTTCTGATGCTGGTGTCTGCGTGCGCCGGGCCGTTCGGGATCGGCGTCTCCGGCATGACCGCCCAGGAAATCAAGGAATTTGCGAAGATCAAGGACGCGAGCGTCGTGTGTGTACGCGGGGTCTATGCCGGCGCGCTCATTACCGTGACCAGCTTGAACGTGGACAAAGGGATCCCCGCAGGCGTCACCATCAAGGAATCCTGCGAAGTGATCTTTAACACCGTGCCCGCTCCGGCAAAGCAGCCATAAGGAGTTATGGCCCAGATGACCGATTACGAGTTGCGCGTCCTGCAGAGCCTCTGCGCCCTGCAGCAGCGGCTGGATCAACTGCTGCGCGGCGACCCGCGCGCATTCCCGCCCCTGATCGGGCTCATCCGCCGGCTGGACCTGCCGATCTTTCGCATCCCGCAGCCCATCCTGGCTGGCGCCAGCCTGATCGTCACCTGGGATGTGGTGCCCCAGAGCGCCCTCGGGATCGTCACGCGCATCGGCACCCAGACGAGCAACGCCACGGACACCCGCATCACCACGCGGGTCAATGGCTTCCCGGTCGAGCCCTTGATCCAGGTGATTGGGGCTGTGGGTGACATGCAGGATCCGCCGCTGCTGGCGACTCCGATTGACCTCAACCCAGGAGATGTGTTCTCGCTGGTGATGGAGAACATCGGGATGGCCCCCAGGGACATGGCGGCCCGAACCATGGGCTACTTCTACGAACACCAGGGGGTGTGACCATGCGACGGACTCGCGTACTCTTCGCCTTGCTCCTCCTCGGGATTGCCACGCTGCTCCCGGCGGCCACCTGGGTCCGGGACGACCTGGGGGGCCCGGCGCCGCCGTGCTACTTCACCGACACCACCGGCAGCCTCGTGGCGTGCAGCGCCACCAACCGCCTGCCCATGGACCTCCTCCCGACGTCCGGCATGGCCCCCACCACGGCCACCACGGAACTTGGCGGCTGGGCCATGCAGTGGTTCACCGGCAACGTCACCGGCGCTACGGATGCCCGCAGGCTGGCCCCCTGGGCGGTCTCAGACAACCTGTACTACGGCTTCCAAGTGGCCGAGGTGCCCCCCACGGTGGATGTCGTCGTCTCCACCGACAAGGGCCGCACCTGGACGCGCAAGCAGACGCTCAGCTTCACCGCGGTCCAGTGGAACGCGATCCATGCCGCCTATCGTCTCACCTCGGGAACCTGGCTGGTGGCCGGCAACACCGGAGCCGGCGTCACGCCCGGCAACACCGGCCTGGGCGCCTGGCTCACCACCGGCACAGCCGCACAGGTGGCCCTGCCGGGATTGCCAGCCGGCATATCGGGCGGCGTGACTTCGATCTACCAGCAGGGCACCACGGTCCTGGCCCCCTACATCCGCGGCGTTGACAGTACGCTGTACCCCTGCCGGAGCACCAACGGCGGTGTGAGCTTCACCTGCGTCGGGGCGCCCGTGAACACCGCCGGGCTCGGGGGCGGGAAAATCGTGGACTCCCCGGCGGCGAACATCTGGCTCTTGGGGAAGACCCAGGGGATCCTCCGGAGCACGAACGACGGGGTGAGCTGGACATCGGTTCTGGCCGGCGCCCCCGGGACCCAGCAGGTGATCGAGTGTCTGTCCTCCACCGTCTGCCTCTTCACCGACGGGACCGCTTCCGTCTGGCGCAGCAGTGATGCCGGCGCCACCTGGGCCGTGGCCTTCACGGCCTACGGGGCCAACCCACTGTTCCAGGCCTTCGTGGATTATGGGGGCGGGGTTGTCGCGGCTCTCCCCGGTTGTGCGGACCGGGACGTGTGGCTGTCGCGGGACTCCGGGGTGAACTGGCTGCCGGTGTTCCGCCTGGCAGGAGCACAACAATACAGCTCCACGCCCCACCAGACCACACAATCGAGTGGCTCGGCGGTGTGGAGCGGAACCCCCACAGCTTTCACCGACAAGGTGGTCTACAGCCCCAGCATCGGGGCCGGCCAGGTGCAGATTGTCGGCGCCTCAAACACGCCTCTGGCCATTGATACCCTCGGGCGCATCGTGGCCAACCAGGGGACGAGCGCGGGCGTGACCGGGCCGTGGTCGGTCTATATCTCGGACGGCACCGTAAGCCGGGGCTTCACGCCGAACACGCTGGCCTTCAGCCCCGTGCAGGGGGTCACGCTCTTCAATTCGCAGACGACCGGGGCCGCCAACACCGCCGTTAGCGTGACGATCGCGGCGGCGGCCAGCACGCGCGCCCACGTGTATAACGTGCATGCTTTCTGTTCGGCGGGCACTTCGAGCCTCACTGTCACGGATGGCGGAGTGACCAAGTGGGGCACCACCGCCGCCGAGGTCGGGACCACCCGCTTCGAGAAACGGTGGGAACCGGGCCTGACCGGGGAGACCAACAGCGCGGTCGTCGCCACCTTGGCCGCCTGTGGAGGCGGCAACACGGGCACGCTGCACGTGCAGGCCGATCGCTTCTAGGAGGATCCTGTGCCAGTGGAAGATCGCCCTCAGAACGAGAACATACCGGCGGGGCTGCTTGTCTTCGGGCTCCTCCTGCTGCTCTGGTATCTCCGCCCGCGGTTAGCGGCTGCGATCCCGGAAGTGGAGATGCCAGGCAAGACGCCACAGTACGAAACCTGGTCAACGTAGGGGGGCACCATGCCCGCTGTTGTCGCACGCCGACTCACGCCGATCGCTGGGCGGCCTGCTCTTCCGACCTGGGCCCGCCGTGCGGTGGCTCCGGCCAAGCCGGTCGCCAAAGCCGCTCCTGTGAAGGCGCCACCCCCGGGCCCAGTCAAGCGGGTGCGACTCGCTCCTCGGCCGGCGAGCCCGATCACCAAGAAAGCCGCCAAGATCATTCCACCAGCGGCCCCGGTACCGGCCCGCAAGTTCCCCATCGTGCCCGTGGCCGGCGCTGCCCTGGTGCTCTACTTGCTCTACTACCTCACCGAGGAGGCCGGCGCCGCGGAGCTGCCGGCCGCGGCACTGCCGGCGTCGGAGAGTGGCGCGCTGGGCCCGGGTGGGTTCGGCTTCTACACGGGCTCGGGGGCTGGAGTCGGGCTCAGCACGCCGATCAGTGGCGCGCGGGCTGTCCTGCCTCTCTACTCGGGGAGTGTTGTCCAGACTGGCGCTCGCGTGCAGCCCGGAGGGATCCCGAGCGGGGAGGTTTGGGTTGGAGATGGAGGCGAAGGGCATGCCCCTGACGGAGCGCCCGGCGGCAATGTCGGTGGCGGCGCCCCGGGCGGCTCCAATGAGAGCGGCGCGACAGACACCGAGCCGGGTTCCACACCGGAGGCAGCGCCAGAAGCGGCGCCAGCCGGGGCTCCCGGCCGCGGGGAGGTCGTTGGTGGTACCGTGGTTGATGGAATTCTTGGTGGCGTATCCCTGCTGGGGGGCCTAATCGGGGCTGTAGCCTACGGGGGAGCCCAGACACTCAGTAAGGCGATGACGGGACGGACGATCGGTCAAAACCTCGCCAAAGCTGTGGCGCCCACGGCCGCGCCGACGGCAGCTCGCGCGAGCGTCACAGGCGGATGGTCCAGCCTAAGCCCCGAGGAGGGCGTCGCCCTGCAGGAGCAGGAGGTGGCCGGCTGGGCCGCCGAAGCGGAGGCAATGGCGTCGGCCTCACGTCAGGCTGAAAACGCTGCCCAGGAGCAGGCCATGAGCGAGGCCATCGCCGAAGCCCAGGCGCGAGCGGCGGAAGCCGAGGCGCAGGCTCAGGCCGAAGCGGAGGCACAAGCACAGGCGGAGGCACAAGCACAGGCGGCGGAAGCCGAGGCGCAGGCTCAGGCCGAAGCGGAGGCACAAGCACAGGCGGAGGCACAAGCACAGGCGGCGGAAGCCGAGGCGCAGGCTCAGGCCGAAGCGGAGGCACAAGCACAGGCGGAGGCAGCAGAAGCTCAGGCAGCGGAGGCAGAGGCAGGAGAGGAAGGAGCGGAAGCGGAGGCTGAAGCGGAAGCGGAGGCTGAAGCGGAAGCCGAAGCCGAGGCCGAAGGCGAGGCTGAGGGCGAAGGGGAGGGAGAAGGCGAAGGAGAAGGCGAAGGAGAGGGAGAGGGCGAAGGAGAAGGTGAGGGAGAGGGAGAGGGCGAAGGCTCCTCGGAAGCGGAGCCAGCCGGTGAGGGGGCTGCCGATGATGAACTGCCCGTGGTAGCCTCCGGCGCGGAAGCAGAGGAACCTCGGCCATAAGGCCATAAGGAGGACGCACATGGCTATTCTCAAGGAAGGGAAGGGGTCCACAGGGCAACGCTTGCCGATCGGGATTCTGGTGGCGCTAGGTGCCCTGCTCTGGCTTCGCTGGCGGCAGGGTGGCGCCCCCGGTCTAGCGCTCGGTCAGGGTGCGTGGGAGGCGAAAATGGCCTGGCTGCAGCAACGAGCCCAGGAGGCCACCAACCGCGCGGCCCGGGTGCGGCAAGCGGCTCAGAGTGCCACAAGCTGGGCGGCCACCGTCCGGCAAGGGGCCGCTCAGGCAACTCCTACCCAGGCGGCCGTCCTCGAGCAAGTGGCGAGCCAGGCCGATGATCACGCGGGCATGCTGGGGGTAGCGGCCGATCAGGCCGTTGCCGCAGCGGGCAGCCTGAACCAACTCGCCGAGGCCTTGCGGGTAGAGCAACCGCCGGCGCCGGCGGTGCCGGCGGGTCTCACGCCTCAACAACAACAAACCTGGCTGGCCTACCCCCAGTGGCGCCCCTTTTTGCTTAGACTGTGGGCCGTTCAGTAGCAGGTGTCGTCGCCAGAAGGCGGAAATGATTGTCAACGCCCACGAGCACCTGGAGAGCCGGAACGAGGTGCCGGTCCTGCTCGAGGCCAACGACCAGGTGGGGATCTCCACCACCGTCCTAGTCGGGAGCCCTCGCTACACCATCACCCTCAAGCCCGGGGATGGATTCGAGGGCCACCACCAGAACAACAGCGAGCTGCTCGAGGTGGCGCGCCTCTGGCCGGGCAAGTTTCGCGCGTTCCCTGCCCTCTGGCCCCTGGACCCTGGCAATGAGGAGTGGCTGAGCGCCTACATGGCCGCCGGGGCCTCGGGCATCAAGCTGTACCACGGCAACGGCGGCAGCCACGGCCAGGGGGCCTTCGCCTGTGTCCCCGTGGACGACCCCGGCCTGGATCCCGTCCTGTCCCGCTGCGAGCGGGAGGGGATCCCCGTCATCTTCCACGTGAACCTGCTGCTCTTCGAGGAGCAGCTCTGGAGCCTGCTGTCCCGGTTCCCAAACATCCGCATGGTGGTCCCACATCTCATGCTCTGCAAGCGCACCTCCACCCGCCTGGCCCGCGTGGCGGACCTGCTCACCAGCTTCCCCCACCTCTACACCGACCTCAGCTTCGGTCGCCCCGATTACCTGGCGGACGCCCTGAAGCAGATCAGCGATCGGCCGGAGACCTGTCGGGCCTTCATCAGCAAGTGGGCCCACCGGATCATGGTGGGCTCAGATATGGTGGTGACAGGGGGCAAGGTGCGGCGGGGAACCTTCATCCTTGACACCCTCCGCACCTACCGGGACCTCCTGGAGCGCGAGCGATTCGTCACGCGCTGCCGCCCGGGCGAGCTGCTCAGCGGCCTCGCCCTGCCTCCGGAGGTGCTGGAACAACTCTACACCAAGACTTTCGCCTCGCTGACCGAGGCGGGCTGGGGAGATACATGCCGACGCGAGGTAGCGGCCACCGTCCTGGGATGACGCTCCGGCTGCAGGTGGAGGACTGCCGGGGTTGCGGCCGGCGGAGGAAATATCTCTGCTACGATGTGCGGCCTGGCGGGGTCGCCTTCGTCTGTGAGCGGTGCCGCTACAAACTCTCCCTACGGTTGAAGCAGCTCGTTGTGCTGGCTAAGCGCGACCGGGAGCTGCTGCACCTGGCGCCGATCCGCTTTCTGATCGAAGGCCAGTTGGAGGCGGGATTCTCCCACATGGACGTGCCGGTCGGCGCGCGGCTTCGCCTGCACTTCTCGGGGCCCTGGAGCTGCGGCTGCCGCCAGGACTTCTGGCTCAAAGACGTCTACGATTCGGGGCCGCTGTTCTGCTGCCCGGAGGATCCGGAGCACGAGTGGCACCTGCACCTGGACCAGCTCCGCACCTTCGCGCTGGCCGATCGCCTGGCCCTGGGGGGGCCTGTGCCCTCCCGCCTCTTGGCCGACGCCTCCCTGCTGCCTCCCGTGGATCGGCGGCCCGAAGAGGCCCTGGCCGCGCTGCGTGAGGAGTCCTTGCGGCGAGGATACCATCCGAGGGAGTTGCCATGGCGCGGATAGTCTTGGTTGGACTCGTGGTAAGCCTTCTGCTGGCCTCCGCCGCCGTGGGGCAGCAGCTCCTGCAGGCCTGGCAATCTGACGGAATTGTGCTGCTGAGCGCCGGAGGATCTGAGAAGGCCGGAGCGGAGACGCTCCTGTGGCGGGTCGAGCAGATAGAGAAGGGGGTCCAGGAGCTACGGGAGGAGCAGGTTCACCTGATCTACCTCCTCCTGGCGAACCTGGTGGCCGTGATTGTCAGCCTGGTGGCCTACATCGCCACTCATCGGCAACGGCGGTGAGGCCTGGGCCTCCTCGGGGGCGGGGCCTGGCATTGCTGGATCGGCAGCGGCCCGGACCCTCTCCTCCCCCTCCAAGGCGTTGTCCACGTCAAATCCTAAGTGCAGGAGCCGGCAGCGACACTCCTTCCACAGGATGCTGTAGCTGGGGAACCCCAGGACCTCCTCCAGGCGTCGGGTCTTCTCTGGCGGAATCGGCATCCGCCCGGTTTCAACTAGCCAGAGTGGCTTGTAGCTGGCAAACCCTATCCGGATGGCCAGCTCTTCCAGCGTGAGCCCAGCCTGCAGGCGGGCCTGCCGGATGCTGGACGCAAGCTCAAGCCGGGCCTCCCGGTCCAGGGGCGTGGAGTGCTTTCTGGTGCGGCCGCTCACCGCTCGCCTCGTCCGTCTCATGGCGGGACCTACCATAGCACCACTCATTGGCTTTGTAAACATCTTCCGGACATTTCTCCCTACAAGCAGGCAAATAGTGGTGGCACTACCTTCCTGCTGGTCTATCCAGAAGTTCTTGACAAACTAGTACGTTTCTGCTATCCCTCAATCTCTCTTCGGACCGGAGGCTGTCGTGCATCTGCGTGAGCTGTTGCCAAGATACCTCTTCTGGGTCCACGGCGCCAAAAAACCCATTCGGATCACTAGTGCTCCGCTGCTGCGACGGGTCGTCGGCTTCAGTCGCACCTACTGCTACGACGCCTGGGCAGGCCAGACCCCCATGACGAAAAAGATGGCGCTCCGGCTCCACACCGCGAGCCGGAGGAGCCTGCCCATGGAGAAGCTGTTTGGGATCCAGCCGCGCACCTGGCCGGCCGAGAAGCTGGCGGCCCTGGCGGCCTATCGGGATCGAGCCAGGCGCCAGCGCGAGGAACCGCCCTCTCAAGACCGTGGTGAGATGGTTCAGACGGTTGGGGCGGACGTCCCCGATGACCGGAAACCGGACAGGGCATGAGCCGGCAGGTTGAGAGTCTACCGACGAGGCAAGCGGGGGACCTGGTGGGTCGAATTCCGGGACCCGGTGAGTGGGCGCGAAATCCGGCGCAGCCTGCGCGTGACCCAGCACCGGGCGGCGGACAGGTTGGCGTTCGAGCTGGTCGAACAGCTCGCGCGGCGGTACCATCGCCTGGCCACGCGGAAGCCATGGGAGGAGGCGGTGGACGCCTATCTCGCTCACGGCGAGATCCACAAGGAGGCCGCCACCGTCAGCGAAGACCGGCGAACAATGAAGGGGGCAAAGGCTCGAGGCGGCAGACCCGCCCGCCCTCCGCGCTTCCAGCCTCCCCCCATCGTCCGCTTCGTGGACGACGTGCGCACGGAGCACGTGGAGGCCTACGTGGTGGCGCGGAAGGTGCTCGGCCGCTCCCATTCCCGCATCAACCGGGAGCTGCGCACGCTGCGGGCCTTCTTCAACTATTCCGCGGCCCCCTCCCGACGCTGGATCACGGAGAACCCCGCGCGCGAAGTCCCGATGCTGTCCGAGCCCCAGGGGACTGCGGCGCGCGCCCTGGACGACGAGACGCTGGCCAAGATCCTACAAGCGGTCGAGGGCACCCGGCTCGAGGGGCCCGTCCTGCTGGCGCTGAATCATGGGCTGCGCGAGGGGGAGCTGGTCCACCTCCGCCGGGACGCGGTGGAGTCGGACCACGGCCGGCTGTGGATCCGCCACGATCCGTTGACGGGGTGGAAGGTGAAGGGGGGGCGAGAGCGGGTCGTCTATTTCAACGAGGTCACGCAACGCTGGCTGTCTCGCCACCTGGCCTGGCCGGGTCCGGAGCTGTGCCCTTACCTGTTCGTTATGAAACTGGGCCGCCCCTGGACGCGCGAGGCACTATGCGTGGGCATCGGTCGGGTCATGCGTCGGATTGGGGTCGCCCGGGGCGGCCTACACATGCTTCGTCATACGTGGGCCACGCGCCAGGCGGAGGCGGGAACGCCCGTCCCGGTGCTCAAGGACATGGGCGGCTGGCGCGACTGGCGATCCATGGCGGCCTACCAGCACGTCGGCGACGAAGCCCAGCGACAGGCGGCTCAGCGGGTTGCCTTCGGTCCACGCCACGCGAAGGTGATCGCCTTGCGCCTGCCACAGGGCGGCAGGAGCCGTGGCGAGGGTTGATGGTTAAAGGGGGCGCGTCATGCGATTGCTCAGGGTGAGCTTCCTAGCCCTCGGACTCTTTCTCGTCTCGTGCGCTCCCGGTACGGTCCAACCGATTAAGGGGTCCATGGCCGAACACCGCGGCAGCCTCATCGTGGCGGACCACCCGCTCAAGGACGAGGTGCGGGAGGTCCTGGAGCAGCTCCTCCGTGCGGCGGGACAGCCGGCCCGCTCGGTAACCCTCTACATCGTCCGGGGCGAAGAGGGGATCGGCGTGGCCAACTGCGCCCTACGCGAGCTCAACCTCAGCGAGGGCCTGCTCAACATGGCCCGCGACAAAATGCAGCCGGCGGCCCGGCGCACGATGTTCGCCAACCTCCTGGGGCACGAGCTCGGCCACATCCTCAAGGGGAACTGCGGCACGCACCCTGACAACGAGCTCGAGGCCGACCGGCTCGCCATCGAGTGGTCACGGAAAGCCGGCTACGGCTGCTCGTGGCTTCGCAATCTTCGCCAGGCGAACGCCGAGAAGAAGCCGGACCTCAGCCGGCGCTTCCTCAGCACCTGGGCGATCCATCCGGAACTCAACGCGCGGGCCTATGAGCAAGCCGTTCGTCTGTGCCCGCTCCCGCCGGCGCGGAAGTAGCGCCGGGGTCTCACTGGTGTACGGGAATCTGTCCCCGCATGAGGTTGGGCTTGCACAAAAGATCAGACTGCGGTAGGCTCCCGGCCGCCTGGCTGCTGGGCGATGAGGCGGTTCCACTGATGTTCAGGTCCTGTAAGCGCCCTCTCAAGGCTGAAACTCGGGTTCGAATCCCGATAGGGCCACCAAAGAAAACGCGGAGTGGACATCCACCCCGCGTTTGCTTTCCTGGCTTCTGCGAGCTGCCGCGAGGTTGCAGCTGGCGCCG
>Ga0315274_10004395_pt1 | contig 20711 bp, 18 predicted proteins | sample YL17G02_20_MG_FD_203700 | JGI IMG/M metagenome (GOLD analysis project Ga0315274, IMG submission 203700) | Sediment microbial communities from Yellowstone Lake, YNP, Wyoming, USA - YL17G02_20 | ecosystem: Environmental > Aquatic > Freshwater > Lake > Sediment | place: USA: Wyoming | collected...
ACAGAGGCAGTAGGGGGGCTGGTTTACATAAGAGAAATAGCTGAGAGGAAAAGGGAGAAGGGGAAGCAGACGAAGGACATATTCAAATTGAAAGAAGAAGGGCTGGATAAGAAAGAGATTGCGGCCAAACTCGGGATAACAGAGGAGAGAGTATCACACAGGCTTGAAGGACTATAGGACGAAATCCTAAATATCAAACCCTATAGCAATGTCAAAAACCAAAAGTTAAAAATCAAAATGAGAGGTAAAAATGCAAAAATTATTTTTCCCCTTTTTTGACTTTTGATTTGTCATTTTGCCTTTTGATATTTAACTTTTACATTTTCCCCAGCGGTGAGGCTTTAGCCTCGCCCAGGATGCTACCCTAGGGCAACCCTGAAAGGTCGCAGCCACATTGGTTGGTATTACACCATCCCCGACACAGACTTTGTCTGCCGGTGGTGCCATAACCTTCATCTTAAACTTTAGCAAGCAAGCTGCTGGTACTATAACAGTCAGAGCCGTTATCGCTGGTTCGGAGTGGTCAGGAGCGGTCAATTATACTATGGTCGGACCTTATGTGATTCCGGATATTCAGTACCTGAGACCTTTAACAACTTACCTACTGGAACTTATACCGTGAGCTACACCTCTGGCGGTCTTCACTCGGCAGTATTAGAGAAAATCACGCCAGCACCGACACAGACCTTGCCTTCGGGTGGTAACCTGACATTTACTTTGTATTTTGTCCCTGTGCTGGAAGGGGGGACGGAATAATAAGAAGTGGCCCTTTTAAGGGTCACTTAAGAGTGATTTGGTAGCGCATACCGGATTCGAACCGGTGATCTCCGCCTTGAGAGGGCGGCGTCCTAAACCCCTAGACGAATGCGCCGTAAAACCCTGATTTATTAACTTGGCTGGGGATCCAGGATTCGAACCTGGCCTCACGGATTCAGAGTCCGCTGTCCTACCGCTAGACTAATCCCCAATTGCCGGGATTATAGCAAAGGGCTACTGCCAAGACAAGCCAACTTGCTAGTTTAGCAGTCTGGTTGTTATACTCAACTGAGAAGGATTGAGCGACTTTGGTTGATTGGCAAGCTCTGCAGCAGACTATCGGGATAACCTTTCGAGATATGTCTTTACTTCAGCAGGCTTTTATTCATTCCTCTTATATCAATGAGAACCCGAGCTTTTGCCTTCTTGACAACGAGCGCCTTGAGTTCCTCGGTGATGCCTTGTTGAGCTTCATAGTTGCTGAAAAGCTATATCACGAGTTTCCCCATTTTGGTGAGGGTGAACTGACTGAAATCCGCATTTCGTTGATTCGGCAGGAGACTTTGGCTCAGCTTGCTTTAACGCTTAAACTTGGTGATTACCTCCATCTGGGAAAAGGGGAGGAGGCAACAGGTGGGCGAGAAAGGCAAACCAACCTTGCCGATGCCTTTGAATCCTTAGTGGGAGCCATATTCCTTGACCAAGGGCTGGATACTGCCAGGGATTTCGTTTTGAGCAAGCTTGATACTTATCTTGAGAGGGTAAATGCCGAGGGAATAGGGCGAAACTATAAAGCTCTGTTACAGGAGCTCACTCAAGCTAAATCTAAGCAGCTTCCAACTTATCGAGTCGTGGAAGCTTCAGGTCCCGACCATGATAAAGGCTTCACTGTTGAGGTAGTGCTTGGAGACAGAGTGTTGGGGGCCGGCTCAGGGAAGAGCAAAAGAGCCGCTGAGATGGAAGCTGCCCGCTCAGCCTGGGAGAAGCTTACGGCCGACTGAGTCCCTTCGGCTGGTGTTGGATTACTGCCTCATAATGCTGGCTGCAAGACCATAATCTCAGTAGCCTCTGGCAGCTTGCCGGCTTTGAACTCCGTCTCGCTGGAATTTAATTTCTTCACGTTCTTCTTGCCAGCCAGAAAATCCTCAATCATGTTTAGCGGCCAGTCACATTTATGTGTCTTGCAATGCATGGGTATGACGACTTTGGGCTTCAAGTCATCACTCACTGTGCTTGCCATCTTGGCATCAATGGTGAAGACACCGCCAATCGGGATGAACAATATGTCTAAAGCACCAATCTCAGCGATTTGTTCTTTGCTGAGCCTATGTCCGAGGTCACCTAAATGACAGAGCTTTATCCCATCCACAGAAAAGCAGAATATCGTGTTAGTTCCTCGTTCTTTTCCTTGTGATTCATCGTGGTGGGTAGCGATACCCTTGAATTGAATTCCTTTGACGTTCTTGACACCGTTCCCTGTGATGACCTCAGGTTTGCCCGACACTGCTGAGATATTGTTGTGGTCAAAGTGGTCGTGGCTTACCGTGACGATGTCAGCAGCCTCGTTGATGGGCGAATAATTAAGACCGCTGCCTTGGGGGTAAGGGTCAGTTATAATTCTAAGCCCTGTCTCAGATGTAATCAGAAAGCAAGAATGTCCCAGCCATTTCAGTTTCATTGCAAACCTCCTCGTATTTAGTTTATGTACGGGGCAAACTTGGAGTCTGCTTAGCTAACCTTGCCTAGCTAAAGCCAAGGCGAGGTTAATCAAGGTTCGCACGCCGACCCCCGTAGCTCCCTTTACCAAATAGCCGTGCTCCTTGTCCCTGAAAGAGGTGCCAGCAATATCAATATGCACCCAAGGTGTATCTCCAACAAATTCAGCTAGAAACTGTGCTGCAGTGATGGCACCAGCCCACCGGCCACCACTATTTTTGATATCAGCTACATCGCTTTTATTCTGCTCTTTATATTCTTCGTGCATTGGCATCTGCCAGAGACGCTCCCCGGCATCAGCCCCAGCCTTGACTACTTTTTCTAGTAGCTCCTGAGAATTACCAAAGATACCACTGTAAATATCTCCGAGAGCTACACGGCAGGCGCCGGTCAATGTAGCCAGATCTACCAGTGGTGATAGTCCTTGTTTGACGGCATAACTTAGAGCATCAGCCAAGACAAGTCTTCCTTCAGCATCAGTGTTTACGACCTCTATAGTCTTACCATTCACGGCTTTCAGGATATCCCCCGGCTTGAGAGCATTGCCTCCGGGTAGATTTTCGGTAGCTGGAACAACGGCAGTAACATTGACCTTTGGCTTTAGCTGGGCGATTGCTCCCAAGGCTGCCATGGCTGCTGCAGCACCTGCCATATCACCTTTCATCTCAGTCATGCCCTCGGATGGCTTAATTGATATGCCTCCGGAATCGAAAGTTATACCTTTGCCGACGAAGCCCAGGGTATCAGAGGACGTCTTGCCACCTTTGTAACTTAGGACTATCAGCTTTGGCGGCTGGCGGCTTCCCTGAGCTACGCCCAAAAGCGCGCCCATCCCCTCTTTTTCCATCTGCTCGCGATCCAGGATGGTTAGACCAAGGCCATGAGTTTTTGCTAACTCCTCTGCCATTTTCGCCATATCGCTAGGCGTCATGTAATTGGCCGGCTCATTTATCAAATCCCGAGCCAAATTGGTAGCCTCCGCAATTACCCTTCCTTTTTTGCAGCCCTGCTCCAGAGCTGGTAACTTGGCCGTATCCCTTTCCACAATAAGAAGTTCTTCGATATCTTGGTTTTCAGGTTCCTTAGTCATATGCTTTTGGAATCTGTACAGTCCGAGGAGACTGCCCTCGGTTATGGCTTGAGATGCTGCCTCAGGCTCAATTCCACCAACACCAGCACCGTGGACGATGGTGGCTATTCGTTGGCAGTTTAGCCTTCTTAGAGAGCGACAGAATTCTGCGGCTAAACCACGAATCTTATCCGGAGTAAATTCCGACTGTTTGCCCAGTCCGGCAACAGCCACAATGCGTGCTGGGATCCTGTCCAGGCTATGGATGATGCTGACTTCATTAAGCTTTCCCTTAATCTCGCCCTGTTCAATAAGCTTAGTGATAGCTCCATCAAGAGCCTTATCCACAGCGCCTGTTGCTCCACCGGGGCGTTTTACTCCTTCAAAAAGGTTGACTACAATGGCATCAGCTTCAACGCTTGTAATATCGCCGGTGATTATCTTTACTTCCAACTCTGCCTCCTAAATGTTAAGCCCATACTTAATTTTTGGCCCCTCATAGTTTCCTGGACTTGGTTATCATCTATTTTATCCCATCTTGCCGTGTAATTAAATGCCTTCTTTTCGATTCACCGCCTCTGAAATCTCAACGATTTATGGTGCGCATTATCTTTTCAATCACAGGGGCGATGTCCCGTGAGGTATCGACAGCGAAGTGGTTGCGTTGGAATTTTTCCGCTCGTGGTTCCATCCGTCTATATACCTCCCAATCAGCGTCTGATTTATCCGCTGGATTAGCCGCATTTTTTCGTGCTTGAAGGCGCTGATAGGCTACTGCTGGCGGTGCTTCAACGCGTACCAAAACCAGTCTTGCTCCGGTTCTGTCGCTAATTCGGTAAAGATGTTCCCGGTGTCGTTCTGAAAGGTTAGTGGCATCAAATATAATGGGTACCCCATTTTTTAGAAGCCATTCGATAAGGCTGTGACAGGCGGCGAAGAGCCGAGCACTTTCGGCAACGCTGTAATCGGGAGAGGGGGACAAAGTTTTACGCATCGCATCGCTCTCAAGGATACGGAAGGACTGTCTCTCAGCCAGTTTACGGCAGAAGAATGATTTGCCTGTCCCTGGCAAACCGCTAATGACTACGAAAGCAGGGTTAGCCATTGCTTCGGGAAGCGAGCCTAGACTTTCTTTCAGTTTCGTTAAATCCTGACTAAGCTGGTTTTGCTCCATGTGGCTTTAAGAATTATAGGATATTTCTCGAATTCATGCTATTATGTGTCTTTGTTGCCCGGCAATGAGATGAAGTTGAAAGGACGATATGGAGACTGGACATGAGGACATTTAGAAGCATTAAGAAAGAGGAGATACGGGATCTACTGGGTAAGGGATGGCTGACACACGATGGAATGTGGTTCTATCAAACCGCAAAAGAATTCGGGATTGACAAAGCCAATGAATTAAATCGGGCTGCGATAAAATCCATGTCTGTGTTTGAAGTGGAAAGGCTGATAAGAATTCTAGGCGTAGAGCAACCGGTAGAAAGCCTAGATGAAGTCAAGAAGTTACTGCTTAACGGTATGGAAATAACTTTGCCAGGTTCGGCTTTCAGCAGATTTCATGTAACTGTTAATTCGAAAAATGTCTTGCAGTGGGAGTGGGAAAATAAAGAGTGTTTTGCTTATAAAGGCATGGAGCGAATGGGACTTCTAGATGGCTATGAGTGTGGTGTAATTTATAGAATTGAATGCTGGTTTGAGAATTTAGGAATTAAATTCAATACTCATCCAACGATTGGGAAATGCATGATGCACGAAAAAGGTTATTGCCGCGTAGCTTTTGAGTTCCTTTTCAATGGCTAGATGGCTATGCCTTAAGTGATCATGTCTTTGATGAGGGGTCTCACTATTCGGCTCTAATATTTTTGGCTCTCTCTTAGTACCTTGGCCCTCTTTGTAGCCCATATGAGGTTAGGTTGTCTGTGTGAGGCTTCCTGCCTGACAGTTCACCGTCCTGGAAATCGCTGTTCTACTTAGACCTTCTTGATTTGGATTTGTTTATGTTATAAACTAATGTTACGGAACTAGAGAAAATTTCCGTAACGAAATGCATAATGAACATGGAATTTCCTTAAGAAACGTAAGAATCGGGGCGTACACGTCCCTGTTAAGCGTATGCCAGGACGGTTACTCCCTGAGCAAGACTCCAGTACCAGGCTTCGACAACAGTGAGGTTCTCGCACAAATCAATGAGTGTCAGCCGCTCACTTCTATCGACGGCAGTTTCAAGAGTGAAATACTAAATACCGTATTTAATATTGGTCTGAAAAAAACTGATGAGAAGCCTTTGTGGATAGTCCCCAATTCCATACGCCATCGCAGATATGACCTGCTGAAGAAGAGGGGCAAGCAATTGATGGCTCTGGAATTGGAGCCTCCTGGAAGTGCATTGCACCGCCAATTCGCCAGACTTATAAAGAAAAATGAGAGGGAGATACTGAACTTCGCCAAAAAATATGGCTTATTGAAGCGCCATCCGGTGCACAACCTGGTATTTAGAAACCGAAATACAGGTCAGCAGCTTCAACTGGGTGAATCCTTGCTTTGGTGGAAGGAAGAGATTGGAGATTTGGCTACATGCTTGGAATTATGGGATATGGTATTGAGGAACGATAAAAAGCTGAAGAATACTGTCTTATGGCATCGAGACGGCATAACAATAAGACTCGACAACAACGATGTGCCACTGATAAGTAGAGCAAATATGAATCTCTTGGACAGATGGAGCAAGGGGGATGCCAAGGGACCAGCATTACATTATCTTTCCCTTGAAGTGGACAGACGCTTACTTAACGCGTTAACCCCGAAACTGCTGCTTTCCCAGAACTCTGAGATTTATTTGTTTCCTGACAATTTGTTGGCCGCGATATGGTTGATGTTTCTTTTGGAGATTAGTGGTAGAACTAGGTTTATACAGTGCCATAGTTGTGGCGAGTATTTTGATACTAGAGACCCACGAGCGAGATTCTGCTCTACTCGTTGCCGGATGCGAAACTACAGAAAACGTAGGACACGCAAATCAAAGGGGCGAAAGAAGGTAAAAGAAGACGAGAGGGTTTAAATGAAACGCGTCCCTGGAGGGATTCGAACCCACGACCTACTGCTTAGAAGGCAGCCGCTCTGTCCACTGAGCTACAGGGACTCAGATTGAGTGTAGCACAGGAAAAGTTAGCTGGCAAGAGTATAGGCGACAACCTATTTTGGTTTCTCGTTGTATGCTCCGATGTGCAATGGTGGAATTAAAGTGGTGTCAGCGGAGGATGAGGCTAGCGCTTATGGGCTGTAGCGGCATGTTTTTTCCAGCAGGCAACATGCACATATACTGCACACCGGGCACAGTAATAAATTCTGGTGCTCGCTTTTTGTGGCAGACTGGACACTTCATAGCTACTTTCCTGTTTCCTCATGCCCCGCTTTTGTCTTCTTTCTTGTCTTCTTTGACTTCATTCTCGGGTGCGCTTTTTTTATTGTCAGTCACGTAGAAACCTTGGCCTTTGAAGATGATAGGTACCGAGGAGAAAAGTCGCCGAGCTCCGTTTTGGCATTTGGGGCAAACGACTATAGATTCATCAGAAAAGCTCTGTTTTAGCTCAAATTTCAAGTTGCATTTTGGGCATATGTATTGATAAATCGGCATAACCAACCTCCTAATCAACAGAGAGAATCGCGATTATAACCTGTATTACTAGCTGCCGATAAACAAATTAGCAGTCTCATTTTCCGACTGCTAATTTTACAATAATTTTTAATGTTAAGTCAAGTCCCGAGGAATGTTTCCACGTCAGTCGCTAAGGCGTTATTACTTACTCTTGAAATTCGGCTGTCTTTTGTCAAGGAAAGCTCTGATACCTTCCTCGTGGTCTTCGGATCTCAAAAGGATGTTTAAAGCCAAGCTCTCATAGCGCAATTGGCTTTCGATGCTTGCATCCAGACTTTGGTATAGTCCCTTTTTAGCCAGTTGAATAGCTATGGGGGCCCCTCGAGTTATGGTTTTTGCCCACTCATGGGTGGTTTTCTCTAGCTCGGCTGTCGGGACAACCTCATTAACCAGCCCTATCTCCTTGGCTTCTTTAGCTCCAATGAATTTACCCGTAAAGATTAACTCGCAAGCCTTGGCTATTCCTACAAGCCGGGTTAGGGCATATGTTGAACCAAATTCCGGAATTAGGCCAAGACGGACAAAGGGCAGCGAGAACACCGCCTCTTCCGAAGCAATTCTAATATCACATTGCAAGGGGAGGGTTACTCCTATGCCGACGGCGTGGCCATTTATCGATGCAATCGTCGGCTTGGGCATATTTCTAAGCTGCAGACATAACCTTTCAAGCCAGCTAATAATATCAAAGCTTGCTTCGCCGCGTTTCCTTTGGTCCATGCCTTTCAAGAAGAGTTCTTTAACATCGGCTCCAGCCCAGAAAGCACGACCGGCTCCGGTGATGACTAATACCTTTGTGTCTTTATCCTCCTCGACATGTGTGATGGCATCGAGGAGCTCGGCAGCCATCACCTCGTTAAGTGCGTTAAGCTTTTCCGGACGGTTGAGTGTGAGCGTTGCAATGCCTTCAGCTTTTTCCAAAGTGATTGTAGAATACGCCATTGTCTTTTACCTCCTGCTCATCGAGAAAGAATAAACGGGTGCGTAGTCGCTGTCAAGTTGATGCAGCTGTTTGTGACGCTATGATATACTATTGTTGCAGATAGGGCAGGGTGTGGGGGGCGCTTTCCAAATAGAGTTCTCGTCTCTCCCGGGCTCGTAGCTCAGCGGCAGAGCGACCGGCTCATAACCGGTTGGTCGCAGGTTCGAATCCTGCCGAGCCCACTTCTATTTACCAGAGTTTGACGAAAGTTAGCTAAATGCCTGACTGTTAATGCCAAGATTTACACAGCCGCCGTTCCGTATCTCTTTCTTCGGGTCATAAGAACAATACTACCTACTGTTCCAACTAAATAGGCAACTGGGCAAACAAAAATCGCCATTATAAAGAAGAGTGGCTCGTCACCTATCCCTGTTCTATCCCAGAAGTCTTCACCAAAGAGAAGGATAAATAGACCATATACAACACCGTGAAGCAGAAGACTTACGAAGACTCCCACTGCAGAAGAGCTTGCTAGTAATAGGAACCTCTTGAAGATTTTATCTAGTTTTGCTCTGGCTGTCAGAATTAGTAGTGTCAATCCTAACGCGAAGAAGAGCAGTCCAGAAAACTGAAAGAATGTTGAAACAGCGATGGCGACAATATCATCTGGGTACAAACCATTAAGCAAAGTTCTAATTGGTGGGTTCATAACAGTGACGCTTGTAAAAACTAAAACGAAGGCACCAAGTAATGACCAAAATACTGGCATAATGAACCTGTTTGCCATTTTCCCCTCCATATCACTCAGCAAGCTACATAGATACTAATTCTCTGTCATTAATTTGTCAATTCCACAATGGCCCGACCTGCCCACCAAAGAGAAGTCAAGTCCTGTTCCCGGCAGACTTAGGCAGAGTTCTACGATTCTCGTCTAAAACAAGAATTAGCTTCATTTTGAGCTGAGTTTACAAGACACACTGCTCTCTTGTCTTGTCCACTGCACAAACCTATATTGACAACGGGTATAGGCATATTATAAAATTTGCCGTTGTTACTGCGGGTTTTTATTCCGCAAAAGTCAACCGACAGGAATAAGATCCGATGCCGGCTAATAAATACATCTATCGCGAGTGACTCTGGGTTAAGTTGCTGTACCGAACAGTAACTCTGGAGTCACAGTCCTGAATATCCCCCCGCTAAACACCTGGCGCTAATCTTATCTAAAATTCCGTGTATCTTTCTTTCAAAAAAGGTACGAGCCGGAATAAGTTACAATAAAAACGATATTTTGCCTTGTAATCTTATGTGAATAGGTCAGACATTAAGAAACGAGAAACTTAATTCTTATGGAGGTGAAACCAATGAAAAAAGAGACACTGTTTATTCTGGTAGCGCTCATGGTAGCTGGAGTACTAGCATTTGGTTCTTGTGCGAAACCAGCGCCAACTGAGACAATCAAGCTGACCTACAGCAATTTCTTCCCGCCAACGAATCTGAACTCCATACTGGCTGAACGGTTTTGTGCAGAGATAAAGGCACGTACCAATGGCAGGGTGGAAATCACCTATTATCCTGGAGGCACTTTAACCCCGGCGGCAGGGGTGTATGACGGTGTGGTTAGCGGCATCTCTGACATGGGTATGTCTTGTTTCTCGTACACCATGGGCAGGTTTCCTGCCAGTGAGTTGGTTGATTTGCCTCATGCTTATCCTAACGGCTGGGTGGCTACCAAGGTAGCCAATGACTTTTATCGGGAGTTCAAGCCCAAGGAGTTGGACGATGTGCATGTGCTCTATTTACATGCCCATGGCCCAGGCGTGGTTTTCACTACCAAGAAGCCGGTGCGTAAACTGGAAGACCTGCAGGGATTGCTGATGAGGGGTACAGGTGTGGGTGTCAAGATAATGGATTCGCTTGGGGCTAAGGGTGTAGGTAAACCGCAAGGAGAGGCTTACGAGCTTATGTCCAAAGGCACGGTAGATGGCAGCTTTGCTCCTCCTGAGGTGTTGAAGGGATGGAAACAGGCTGAAGTGGTGAAATATGTGACCAATTGTTATGCTGTGGGCAACACCACAGACATGTTTGTGGTCATAAATAAGGCTAAATGGGATGGACTACCTGGTGATATAAAGAAGGTTTTCACCGAGGTGAGCGAAGAGTGGATAGAGAAACATGCTAAAGCCTGGACATATTCCGACAAGGCGGGTGTAGATTTCTTTTTGACCTTCGAAGGTAGGGAGTTGGTCCAATTGCCAAAGGATGAGATGGCAAGATGGGTGAAAACTGCCCAGCCTTTGATAGACCAATACATGACAGAGAAAACAGCTAAGGGATTGCCCGCTGCTGATTATGAGAAGTATCTGGTCAAGCGGGTGAAATACTGGAGCGATAAATCACCATCTGAAGAGTCCTGCGTGGAGTGGGCTAAACAAGAACAGCTGGCCAAGTAATAGCGCCCATTGATAAGTCCAGTTTAACTTTCGGGGGTGTCTGAAAGTGGGTATGGTGGCTTTCTGGTGCCCCCGAACTAGTTATGATTCGATGCTAGGAAAATGAATAGGTTTGAGCGTGTCATAAATTCTTTGAGCAAGTGGCTTAACTGGGTTGCCGGAGTTGCTCTGGTGCTCATGTTGATTGTGATAGTGGCTGACATAATCGGTGCTAAGTTGTTCAAGTGGCCTATTCCCGGCGGCATCGATATAGTCGGTTTATTGTGTGTGGTGGTAATTGCCTTCGCCATAGCTCAAACCCAGGTCATTCATGGGCATATTGAAGTCGAGTTTTTTGTGATGCGACTTCCTGAAAAAGCTAGAAACGTTATTGCTGGGATTATTTATTCTTTAGGAATGTTGTTATTTGTACTACTCGGTTGGCAAAGCTATGACTTTGGGCATACGTTGCAGGCCAGTGGGGAGGTTTCCATGACCGTGGGCATACCTGTTTATCCCTTTGTTTATGGTATCGCCTTTTCCTGTATCGTTGTCTTTCTGGTGCTGCTGCTGCAATATCTTAAGGAAGTATTAAAGATAGGGAAATGAGTCCGGTTACTATCGGTATCATAGGAATTATCCTTTTAATTATATTTTTCGTCCTCCGTATGCCAGTTGGCTTCGCCATGGCCCTTGTCGGAGTTGTCGGTTTCAGCTATCTGGTTTCCCCTGGGGCTGGGTTTGATATTTTTGCCAGGGACATTTTTTACACCTTCTCTTCTTATTCGCTCACAGTTATCCCCATGTTTGTCTTTATGGGTTGCATCGCTTCTGGCGCCGGCATGAGCAAGAGACTCTATGATGCCGGCTATTTGATATTAGGCAGGCTGCGCGGTGGCTTGGCAATGGCTACCATATTAGGTTGTGCCGGCTTTGCTGCTATTTGCGGCTCGACCAATGCCTGTGCTGCTGCCATGGGCAAGGTGTCACTGCCTGAGATGAAGAGGTATCATTATGATGATTCGTTGGCAACTGGGACTGTGTCTGCTGCTGGCAGCCTTGGCATACTTATCCCCCCCAGCACCATCTTCATCGTTTACGGCATAATGACTGAGCAGTCTATAGGCAAGCTTTTTATAGCCGGTGTTTTTCCTGGTTTGATTCTAGCGGCGCTTTTTATCGCCGCAGTGGCCATTGTATGCTGGCGTAATCCCTCGCTCGCCCCGGCAGGTGAAGCAACAAGCTGGAAGGAGAAACTGGATGGAATTGCCGGGGTAGGGGAGATGCTGGTATTGTTTCTGCTGGTAATATGTGGGCTTTTTCTCGGCTGGTTTAGCCCGACACAAGCCGGTGGTGCTGGTGCTGCCGGAGCCTTGATTATTGGCCTGGTCAGACGTCAGCTCACATGGGAAGGCTTTCTCAACGCAGTCAAGGATACCTTGCGTATAACCTGTATGATTATGGTCATTGTTGCTGGGGCTATGGTCTTCGGACATTTCATGGCAGTATCCAAGATCCCTCTTATTTTGGCGGATTGGGTGGGTGCTATGCCTTTCACCCCGGTGGCTGTGATGGCAGTGATAGTCCTCATTTTTCTGATTGGTGGCTGCTTTATGGACTCCCTGGCCATGATAATGCTCACCGTTCCTATCTTTTATCCTGCTGTCGTTGCGCTTGGCTTTGACCCGATATGGTTTGGCGTGATAATCGTGCTGGTGGTAGAGATGGGTGTTATCACGCCCCCGGTGGGGATAAATGTGTATGTAGTCAAGGGAATCGCTGATGGTGTCCCTCTGGAAACTGTCTTCAAAGGGGTATGGCCTTTCCTTATCGCGGAAATTGTCATGGTTGGCATACTGATGGCCTTCCCTCAGATTGCCACTTTCTTGCCCAGTTTAACCACATATTGAACCTTATGGGTTAATTTGAGATGAGCAGAAGAATGACCACTATATCAGACATGTTAGCCCAGAATGCTAGACTGTATCCTGATGATATAGCTCTTATTGAACTCAAGCCAAGCCAGAAGATAAGAAAGGAGATAACGTGGAAGCAGTTTGATGAACGGGCCAACAGAATTGCCAATGCGCTGAAGGGCAAAGGGATTGGCAAAGATGACAAAGTCATACACTGGATGATGAACTCTATTAACTGGCTTGAGTGCTATTTTGGCATTATAAGGACCGGGGCGTGGGCAGTCCCTCTAAACTTCAGGTTCACCAGCAAAGACCTTAAATATTGTGCGGATATAGCCGAAGCTAAGGTAATGATTCTGGGAGAAGAGTTTGTAGATAGGGTAGAAGCCATTCGCTCACAGCTGCACACCATTCAACACTACATTCTTGCTGGTCAGAACCTACCTGGCAATATGGACGGCTTGGAGGATTTGATAAAAAGCTCGTCATCTAGACCGACAGACGTTGAGTTAACCGATGAGGATGAGTGTGGACTGTATTTCACCTCAGGCACTACCGGAGATCCCAAGCCAATACTTCTAACGCATAAAAACATGGTATGTGCTGCCATTACCGAGCAGGCTCATCACTACCAAACACATGGGGATAACTTCATTCTCCTGCCGCCCTTGTACCATACCGGCGCCAAAATGCACTGGTTTGGTAATCTACTCACAGGCGGGAAAGCAACCATACTAAAAGAAATCAATCCCCAGAATATATTTGAAGCCGTTGAAAAAGAGATGGGGACGATTGTGTGGCTCCTGGTACCCTGGGTTCATGACATCCTGGTAGCACTCGATAGGGGAGAGTTGAAGAGAGAAGATTATGACTTAAGCTGCTGGCGACTCATGCATATAGGAGCTCAACCAGTGCCTCCAAGTCTGGTTCAACGTTGGAAAAAATACTTCCCAAATATGCAATATGACACTAACTATGGCCTAGGAGAGGCCTCAGGCCCGGGATGCGTCCATCTGGGCATAGAGAACGAGATAAAAGTTGGAGCTATCGGGAGAGCTGGTTTTAACTGGGATGTTCGCATCGTCAACGATAGCGGTAAAGATGTAGCCCAAGGTGAAGCTGGTGAGTTGATTGTCAAAGGTTGTGGTGTTATGAAGGAATATTATAAGAATCCAGAAAAAACAGCAGAAACGATAAGAGATGGCTGGCTATATACTGGTGACATGGTTCGGATGGATAGCGAGGGCTTTATCTACCTCGTTGATAGGAAGAAAGACGTAATCATCACTGGTGGTGAGAATATTTATCCTGCCGAAGTAGAGGAGATTCTCCATAGACACCCCAAAATCTACGATGTGGCAGTCATCGGGATTCCAGATGAGAGACTGGGCGAGATACCTTTAGCCATAATTGACCACAAGTCAGGCGAGACCTTGACCGAAGCCGAGGTAATCGTCTTTTGCGAACAGAACTTAGCCAAACACATCAGACCCAGGCGCATTGTGTTCGACAAAGTGCCGCGTAACCCCACTGGAAAGATAGAAAAGCCGAAACTGAGGCAGAAATTCGCTGACCAATAAGCTTAGACCACGTAAGTCTACCATCACACTGTCTTCTTAGTGGCCACAGTCTACCAGCACCCTGATCAGGAACGACTACACAACAAATGACCCTACCTGCTCATACAAGAGTCGTGACACCATCAGCATTGGTGCTTATCTTAAAAAGTGATAAAATCAGAAGGTTTGTGCACCTATCTGGTGACTAAACTAGCCTGATTTAAAGGTAATTTAAATGAGAGGGATTTTTTATGGATGGTGGATGGTAGCTGCCAGCTTTTTTATTGCCTTTTATGTTGGTGGCGCCATGTTTTATGGCTTTACTGCCTTCTTCGAGCCAATAGTAAATGAGTTCGGCTGGAGTTATACGCAGGTTTCAATCGGTATTTCCCTGCGTGGAGTAGAGATGGGAATCCTGGCTCCAATTATAGGTTTCCTTGTTGACCGCTTTGGCTCTAGGAGATTAGCGATATTCGGGGTTATTACGGTTGGATTTGGCCTCATCATCATCAGCCAGACTCAATCCCTTATCATGTTATATGCTGGTTTCTTACTTCTGTCCCTTGGAGCTGGTGGGTGTACAAGCGTAGTATTGTATACAGCAGTCGCGAACTGGTTCAGGAGAAATATCGGCAAGGCACTAGGTGTTACAGCCTGTGGTTTTGGAGCTGGTGGAGTGATGGTCCCGCTTATCCCTTGGCTTATTGATACTTATGACTGGCGAACCGCCTTGATTATTCTAGCCTTAGGAATGTGGATTTTTGGAATACCTTTGGCACTAATCATCCGTGATAAACCAGAGCAGTATGGTTATTTTCCTGACGGGGGTGTAATGCCAGAGGTCGCTTTAAGCTCTCAAATTGAAGAAGACGAAGTGGAAGCCAGCTTTGGGGAAATAGTTAGAGGCAGAACACTATGGCTCATAAGCCTTGCAGAGGCAATACGGTGGATAATCCTCACCGCAGTAGTCGTTCATATCATGCCATATCTCAACAGCATCGGCATGCCAAGAGCAAGCGCTGCCCTTGTGGCGGCGGCTATTCCCCTAATAAGCCTCATTGGAAGGTTTGGGTTTGGGTGGCTCGGAGATATCTTCGACAAAAGGTATCTCATGGCTATAACTTACTGTCTCACAGGCATGGGGATGTTAGCTTTATCGTTTGCATCTGTATCGTCAGCTATATTCTTTTTTCTCATATTTTTCGCACTGGCACTTGGTGGTGGCGTCACACTTAGAGGTGCTATGCTTAGTGAATATTTTGGCAGGGCTTCCTTCGGTAAGGCACTTGGGATAATAATGGGCATTTCGTCGATTGGAGGTATCATGGGGCCTATCCTTGCCGGATGGACTTTCGATACTATGGGGACCTACCAGTTGATATGGCTAATCTTCTGTGGACTTACCGTTATATCGATATCTGTGATACTCATGCTTAGACCGGCAACAAATTCCAGTCTGGGGAGCTAGGGAAAAATGCTAGCTATCTTGTAAATAGTTCCTCAATAATCTTTGCCGTTGAATTTATATCGCTGTGTACCCAGGCAAACTTGACAGGCGAGATCATTTTCGATAAAGTGATGTGGTTGGAGGCTATATTTTTATGTGAGCGAATGCCTGTCTTTGGACGGGCTTCTATTTGAAGGGAGGTTGTAAGCTTATGAGCAGATTTAGAGTAGGTTACTATTTAGCTTGTACTGCCCTACTAGTGATGGTATTTGGTGGGCTGGTGACTGCACCAATTACTTCGGCAATGTCCGATACACGTCTTGACCTATCCTCACCATCACCAAGTCAAAAATCACCAGAGACTGAAGAGATAACACTCACTTGCCAGTATCCCGTACTGAGCAGCTATGCCGGCACCTATTTCGCCTATAGTATTGATTTACAGTATAAGGGTGGTAAGGAGCCGCGTGTTTTCGACCTTCGGGCTAAGGTACCTGCCGGTTTCAATTGTTCGATTACACCAGGCTATGCAGAAGGGACAGAAATTGCTGCTATCCGCCTCGACCCCCAAAAGACATACCCGGACACAATCAAAGTTACAGTGAGACCTTACGTCTGGTTAGTACCAGAGCCTGGAGAGTATCCAGTAACTGTCGAAGTCAGTTCAGGCACGATAAAGAATAGCATTGAACTTAAGGCTATAGTCACTGCCAAGTACGACCTTGGGTTAGAGCCTTCTACCGGGCGATTAAACACCAACGCCACCGCCGGCGAGGATAACTATTTCACCATCTCTATCACCAATACCGGGTCAGCAGACCTTGAGAAGGTCAACTTCAGTTCAAAGATAACGGGCAACCCCACTGGCTGGAGCATCACCTTTGCCCCAGAAAAGCTCGATGTACTACCAGTTGGTGGTACACGCGAAATTCAAGTCAACATTAAGCCAGCGCAGAAGACTATAGCTGGCGATTATATGATTACTATGTCAGCCGAACCGGAATCAAAGTATGCGTTTGGCAGCTTGGATATCAGGTTGACTGTGCTGACGCCCACAATCTGGGGTTGGGTAGGTGTTGGCATTGTAGTTCTTGTCATTGCTGGGCTGGCGGTCATGTTTATGCGTCTGGGCAGACGGTGAAAACAGCATGGGAGAGCGGGGCGTTATTGAAACCAAAGACTTAGTCAAAGCCTACGGCAAATTCATTGCTGTGGACAAATTGAACCTTCGTGTAGACGAAGGCGAGATTTTTGGTTTTCTTGGTCCTAACGGCGCTGGAAAGACTACCACAATACTTATGCTACTAGGGCTTACTGAGCCAACATCTGGCACTGCACGGATATTCGGCTTTGATCCTACTAAAGAGCCACTCAAGGTAAAGCGTATTACCGGATACTTACCAGAAAAAGTTGGTTTCTATGAAGACTTAACCGCCACGGAGAACTTGGAGTATATTGCTGCATTAAATAACTTGCCACGGGACGTGACGTCAAGGAAAATTAGCGAACTTCTGGATATGGTTGGGCTATCCGAGATGTCTGAAAAAAAGGTTGGTACTTTTTCACATGGTATGAAGCAGCGGCTGGGAATCGCCGATGTCCTGATTAAAAACCCTAAAGTGGCTTTCTTTGACGAGCCCACGGCTGGAATAGACCCTGAAGGCATCGACCAAGTCCTTACCCTCATCACCAATATGGCTAAACAGAAGGTGACTATTGTCCTGTCTTCGCATCAGCTACACCAGGTGCAGAAAATTTGTACCCGGGTAGGAATACTGTCCAAAGGACATCTCGTAGCTGAAGGGTCAGTGGACCAGCTAGGTAGAGAGACAATCGGTGGTGGCAAGTTTAGAATAGAAGTCCAGGTATCAGAGCCTACAAGCAAGCTTGTGAAATCCATAAAGAACATCAAAGGTGTGACCAATGTGGAAAGCTCTGGCGACCTGTTGCTTATTAGCTGTGACAAGGACTTGAGGCCTCAGATAGCCAGGACGGTCGTTGATAGTGACAGCTTACTGGTTCAGATGAAGATTGAAGAGTATGGCCTGGATGAAATATATATGAAATATTTTCGTGAGCCTTAGCCATGTCTGGATTATTTGCAGTTTTTTGGAAAGAGTTATCTGACCATTTCACTCACTTGCGATTTGCAATACTTCTAATACTGGTCTATGTTTTTGCGATAGTGACCATATATATCGCTGCCGGACATATTAGAGGCTATGTGACCGAGGCTACCCAATTTGTTTTCCTTACCCTTTTCGTTGTTCCTGGTGCGCGTGTACCTATTTTAGGTGAGATTTCATTTCCAACTATTCTTTCGATATTTATACCCATTATCGGCATAATTTTGGGCTTTGATGCTATAAACAGCGAGCGGGCGAGTGGTAACCTTAGCCGCGTTTTGTCACAGCCCCTATACCGCGATTCGGTGATAAATGGCAAATTCCTGGCGGGTCTGGTTACCCTATCGATATTAGTGGTGAGCATAGTGGTCCTCGTCGCTGGGATGGGATTGCGCATGATTGGTGTACCTCCGACTGCTGAGGAGATACTTAGACTTTTTGCCTTCATCTTTGCGAGTATCATCTACGGCGCTTTCTGGATGTCCTTGGCTGTCCTCTTTTCAGTTTTGTCAAAAACTACCGCAACTTCCGTTCTTGCGTCTGTGTCAGTATGGATATTTCTTTTCTTATTCATGTTTACGATTGCTAGCGCTATCGCTAGTGCTGTCGTGCCTATCGATCAAAATTCAAGCTTGGAGTCGATAACCCAGTGGGACGAACTTTACCGCACAATTAGTCGCATCTCGCCAAGCACTCTTTACGGAGAAGCTACAGCGGTTTTACTTGTACCTGAGTTAGGTACCGCAAGTCCGCTAATGATGCTTATTGGTACGGAGACAGCTGGACTTCAGCCGAGTCCATTACCGTTGAGTCAAAGCCTGTTGATTATTTGGCCTCAGTTAACCAGTCTGATAGCGTTGACGGCTCTGTGCTTTGCTGGTTCGTATATTAGGTTTATGCGGGAGGAGATAAGGTCAACGTAAACCTCTCCCGACTGCAAACATGATTCCTGTTATTTGTCTTCTGCAATGATTCTGAAGCTTCTTACCGTCGGACCTTTTGCCAGTAATTGCTATATCGTAGGCTCTGAATCGAGCAAGCGGGGAATGATTATTGACCCAGGTGCCGAAGCCAAGCTGATTTTAAAAACTGTGAATGATTTGGGCCTGACGATTTCTCTGATTGTAGTCACTCATATGCACTTTGACCATGTTGGCGCGCTTACGCCAGTTAAAGAGGGGACAGGAGCCAAGTTCGCCCTTCACGAAGCTGAAACAGAGGCAGGCTTGGGAGTATTCTCCCGAATGCTCTCATCTATGACGGGAGGCTCTTTTAGTCAACTGCCCAAGCCAGATAGGCTATTAAAAGATGGTGATACGATCGATATAGACGGTTTGCATTTCACTGTCTTACATACACCGGGACATAGCCCCGGTGGCATCAGCCTCTATGGTCACGAAATTGTCTTCACCGGTGATGCCCTCTTTAACTATGGCATTGGCAGGACTGATTTTCCGGGTTGCAGCTATGACCAGCTAATGGACAGCATCCAGAATAAGCTCATGACCTTACCGGATGAGACCATTGTCTATCCGGGGCATGGACCGTCCACTACTATCGGTGAAGAAAGAAGGGGCAACCCTTTTCTAGTGTGATTGCCCCTTCCAATTTGGTTTACCTTTTCATACAGCCTTTTGTGGCCTTCTCAATTAAATGAACAGTGGGCACATCACCAGCGTGATGGTGCTGAGCAGCTTGACAAGGACATGAAGTGAAGGCCCGGCAGTATCCTTGAATGGGTCACCGACGGTATCACCAACAACAGCCGCAGCATGAGTAAAAGTACCCTTGCCTATCACATTGCCATTCTCGTCCTTTAGCTGCCCATCTTCAATCATCTTCTTGGCGTTGTCCCAGGCGCCGCCGCCGTTGTTCATGAATGAGGCCAACATGATACCTCCGATGGTGCCCACCATAAGCAGCGCAGCTACCACCATAGCGGCATCGTAACCAGCCCATTTGAAAATCAGCCCAACAACTACTGGTGCTAGCACAGCCAAAAGACCGGGTGCAATCATCTCTCGTAAACCAGCACGAGCAGTAATATCAACCGCTCTGGCATAATCCGGTCGAGAGGTGCCAGCCATAATTCCCGGGTCAGCCTGGAACTGACGGCGAACCTCCTGAATGATTTTGGCTGCGGTTTTTCCTACCGCCTTTATCGCCCAGGAGCTGAACAGGTAAACCAGCATTACTGCCAGGAGAGCCCCTACGAAGACCTCTATTTTGGCAATGTCCACAACGTTGTACTGGCCCTCAACGCCAAATTTAAGGAATGAAACCCTGTTCAGATATGCCTGGAAGAGCAAGAAGGCAGCTAAACCTGCCGAAACCATGGCATATCCCTTGGTTAAGGCTTTTGTGGTGTTGCCCACAGCATCGAGCCGGTCGGTAATCCGGCGTACCTCTTTGCCAGCCCCAGCCATCTCATTTATGCCATTAGCGTTGTCAGTTATGGGGCCAAACGTATCCATTGAGAGCACATAAGGGCAGGTCATCAGCATGCCCATGGTAGCAACAGCAGTGCCAAAAGCACCGGCACCTTGGACTCCACTCATATTGCCCATCCAGTAAGACAGCAAAAGGGCGAGGCCAATCACTACGGCTGTTGCCAGTGTGGTTTCAAAGCCTACAGCCATCCCAGCGACAATGTTAGTGGCTGGACCTGTTCTTGAGGCTTCGGCGATTTCCTGTACCGGCTTGTATCGAGACTCAGTGTAATACTGAGTAACATAAACGATGACAACGCTGGTCATAATGCCCACTACACCAGCACCGAAAAGCCACCAATTTCCCAGCATGAAGTGTATCGTTACAGCCATGCCGATGATTGATAGGGCGATAGCCACAAAATACCCGCGGTTCAACGCATTCATGGCGTTCTCATCTTCCTTGGCTCGGACAATTAACACTCCTATCATGCTGGCAATGAGACCAAAAGCACGAACGACCAGCGGGAAAAGAATCCAGGCTATATTACCAGTGGCAAGATAGGCAATTACCCCGAGAATCATAGCGCCGATATTTTCAGCGGCTGTTGATTCAAACAAGTCGGCACCACGGCCGGCACAGTCACCAACATTGTCACCGACTAAGTCGGCAATAACTGCAGCATT
>Ga0315274_10004397_pt1 | contig 20706 bp, 15 predicted proteins | sample YL17G02_20_MG_FD_203700 | JGI IMG/M metagenome (GOLD analysis project Ga0315274, IMG submission 203700) | Sediment microbial communities from Yellowstone Lake, YNP, Wyoming, USA - YL17G02_20 | ecosystem: Environmental > Aquatic > Freshwater > Lake > Sediment | place: USA: Wyoming | collected...
ACTAGTCGGAGCTTGCCAGGAGAACACGATGTCCAAAGGCTACACGCTCTTCCACTCACTCGAGCAGCTGGTCCGGGATATCCCCGAGGGAAGCATCATCAGCCGCACGTTCCACGAGGACGACCACGCGAAGTTCATCCTCTTCGGATTCGCCGCCGGGCAGGAGCTTTCGGAGCACACCGCCTCCATGCCGGCCACCCTGTACTTTCTGCAGGGGCAGGCTGCCCTAACCGTTGGAGGCGACGCGCATCATGCGCAGGCGGGGACGTTTGTGCACATGGAGGCGAGGCTCCCCCACACCGTCGTCGCGGAAACCCCGGTTTGCATGCTCCTCATCATGAATAAGGCAGCGGCGTGAGGCGGCAGCCCCAGAAGGATCTCCCCTGACCGGGTTCCTCAAACGGCCCTGCCCTCCGCCGGCAGAGCCGGTACAGGGGAAGGGGGTGACCTTCCGGCGGTCCGGGAGGGGGAGAGAGGCCAGTCTTGAGCGGTGGCGTGTTCAAGAATCCCGGGGGATCGGCTTGAGGCCCCGCATGGGGCGGCAGGTCATGTGCCTTCCGGTGCGAGGGTGGGTTTCCTCATGTCAGTACGGCAGCGCTGACTCTCCTCAACAGGTAGCCTGCCTTGGGCACAGCCTCCTGGGGAGTTTCAGGCGACGGCCCACCAGTCCTGGCCTTCGCGCAGCCCCATCGCCTGCAACCGCGAGCGGATGATCTCCCGAGCGCCCCGCGACCCGACGGAAGCGAGAACTGCCGGCCGGGCGTAGCGCCCCCACCACGTGGGGAGATCGTCCGCGGCAAGGATCGGAAGGCCGCGCCTGGTTCGCCCTACTTTCTTCGGGTCGATGTCAACAAACGCCATCAGAGGGACGCCCTGGCGGACGAGATGCTTGCTGAGTCGGCGCCCCATCGGCCCCGCCCCCCATACGATGATTGCATCCCTGTCCTGGAGAGGACCCCGGCTGAGATACCAGGCCTTGGCGCGCAAGAAGTTCTCGACGGAATAGCGGCTATCCGTGCGCGTGAGCCGGCGCGGATGTTCGCGCCACCAGAGCAACACCTCCGGCACTTTGGCAAAGCGAGCCCCGAGCAGGAACTGCCTGAGCCAGAGGTCGTAGTCTTCGGGCCAGCCCCGATCCTCATACACCCCTGCCCTCGCCAGCCACGTTCTGCGCATCATCACCGAGGGGTGTGCCAGCGGACTCTCGACGAAGATCTCGCGTGCGATCGCCTGCGGAGTTCTCAGCCCATTCAGCCATTCGAGGTAGATCCGGAACCCCTCCCTCACCTCCCCAGGCGGATACCCCTCCACCAGACAGCCTACGACAGCGATGTCCTCGTTCTCCTCCAGGAATCCCAGTTGTCTCGCGAGTCGATCGGGATGCGAGCGGTCGTCGGCGTCCATGCGGGCGATGGCCGGCGCGCGGCAAGCCGCAAGTCCCGCATTCAGCGAAGCGATGATCCCCTCATGCCTTCTGGCCAGGAGACGGACGCGGCGATCCCGGCCCGCCCACGCATGAAGGCGGGGCAGCGTCTCGTCGGTGGATCCGTCGTCAACGGCCACCAACTCCAGAGTCTCCAGGCTTTGCCCCAGGATGGAAGCGACAGCCTCGTCGACTGTCTCGGCGGCGTTGTAGCAGGGCATGAGAACAGAGACTTGAGGGCCGTCAGTCATCTTCGAGAGATCTCTCAATGCAAGCGATTCGAGGGCATGGGAGGATGGTCAGCGATCCGCTATCGGGCAGAAAGCGACACGGTTCCACGCTGGTGGGTGGAGGACCTCTCAAGGGAAGGCTGGCTCCAGGATTGCCTCGGCAATGGGCAGTGGGTTCAGGGTTTGAAAACCGTTCCCGCACGCCGAAACCCGATTACGCAACGAAACGGTCGGCGTAGTGGCAGGCGACTGTGTGGCCCTGTCGGAGCTCTCGCAGCGCCGGCTCCTCCTGAGAGCAAATCGGTCCGGCAATGGGACAACGAGGGTGAAAGCGGCATCCGGACGGCGGGTTAATGGGGCTGGGGATCTCACCCGGGGGCATGGGCTGTGTGCGCCGCTGCCGAGGGTCGGGCACAGGGACAGCAGCCAACAGCGCCTGGGTGTATGGGTGAAATGGATGACCGTAGACTTTCTGCAACTCCCCGACCTCGGCCAGCTTACCCAGGTACATGATCCCGATGCGGTCGCAGATGTACTTGGCGGTCGCCAGGTCGTGAGTGATGAAGAGATAGGTGAGGTCCAGCGCCCGCTTGAGCTCGTTCATGAGATCAAGCAACAAAGCCCGCACGCTCACGTCTGCCATAGCGATCGGCTCATCGGCCACGACCAGATCCGGATTGAGCATCAAGGCCCGCGCGATAACGGCCCTCTGCCTCTGGCCACCGCTCAGCTGATGGGAATAGGCATCGTAGAGCAACGCCGCCGGCTCCAGCCCCACGCGTTCCATCATCTCCACAACTCGCCCCCGCTTCTCCTCTCCATGCGCCATGCCGAAGATCTCCAGGGAATGTCCGATGGCTTCGCCGATCTTCATCCGCGGGTTGAGCGAGGCAAACGGGTCTTGGAAAATGATTTGCATGCGCCGGCGCATGCGGCGCATCTCCTCGCCACTCAGGCGCGCCAGATCCACCTGATCGAAGAGAATGCTCCCCTGGGTGGGCTCGACAAGGCGGAGGATCAGCCGCCCAGTGGTGGTTTTGCCGCTGCCGCTCTCTCCGGCCAACCCGAAGACCTCGCCACGCTTGATCTCAAAGCTGATACCGTCCACGGCGTGAACGAATTGCCTCTCCCGAGTGACGAGGCGTTCGATGAAGCCTTTCTGCACGGGGAACCACTTCTTGAGATCCAGAACCTGGACGAGGTTCAGGGCTTCCATCGGTTTCTCACTCATAGAGCCAGCAGGCGGTCCATCGCCCTGGTTGGACCTCGTCAAAGGGAGGCACCTCGCTGCGACAGCGGTCCATCACGCGGGGGCAGCGCGGGTGGAACCTGCATCCTTGGGGCGGGTTGATCAGATCGGGGGGCGCTCCGCTCATGATCTCCAAACAGTCGTCGCTCAGCCTGATATTGGGGACCGATTTGAGCAAGCCCTGCGAGTAAGGGTGCAGCGGTTTGCCGAACAAAGCGGAGACATCGGCCAGTTCCACTATCTTGGCGGCGTACATCACTGCCACACGATCAGCTAACTCGGCGACAATGCCGATGTTGTGCGTGATCAAGATGATCGTCAACCCGAACTGGTCCTTCAGTTCCCGAAGTTGATCCAAGAACTGAGCCTCGACGATCACATCCAGTGAGGTAGTGGGTTCGTCGGCAACAATCAAGTCGACGTCCAAGGCCAGCGCCAATCCGATCATCACGCGTTGGCGCATGCCACCGCTCAGTTGATGTGGGTAGTCGTTCAGCCTTTCGGTAGCGATGCCCAGCCGGTCGAGCAGTGCCCCGGCGTGCTGACGCGCCGCTTTCACCTTCATCGAGGGTCGGTGAGTGCGAATGGTTTCAACCATGTGGTCGCTTATGCGCTGCAGGGGATTGAGGCAGGTCATGGGATCCTGAAAGACCATCGAGAGGTGCGCTCCCCGCACCAGGCGCATGGCCTCTGCCTTCAGCTCCAGTAACTGCTGGCCCCGGAACTCGATCTCCCCACTCACGATCTTCCCCGGTGGGCGCAGCAAGCGCAAGACTGCCATACCGAGCGTTGATTTGCCGCACGCCGACTCGCCAACCAAGCCCAGCACCTCACCCTTGAATGCAGTGAGGCTGACTCCATCCACGGCGCGCAGCAGGCCGCCACGGGTTGGGTACTCAACGCTCAGATCGCGGATCTGCAACAGGGGTTCGCTCACGAGTCGCTTAACCTTGGATTCAGGATTTCGCTCATCCCCTCACCAAACATACTGAAGCCTGTGGCCACCAGCACAATCATCAGTCCAGGGAAGGTAACCATCCACCACTGACCAGAGGGCAGGAATTGACGGCCTTTGCTGATGTCGTACCCCCAGTCCGGGGTAGGTGGGGGAAGGCCGAGCCCGATGAAGCTCAGGCCCGCCTCGGTCAGAATGGCGTCGGCAACATTGACGGAGAAAACGACAACGATGGAAGGGATCACGTTGGGGAGAATATAGCGGTTGAGGATTGTGGCGGCTTTGGCCCCCAGACTTCGGGCGGCCTCCACATAGAGCTGTTGTTTGATCGCCAGAACCTGGCCCCGCACCATGCGGAAGAAAGTGGGCATGTAGACCACCGCGATAGCGACGGTGGTGGTCATCGTGCCTGTGAGCACTGCGGTCTGATCCCCGCTCAGGGAAGCGCCAAGAGCCTGGGCCACATGATTCAGCAGCTCCCGCATCTGAAGCTGCAGAACAGCGGCCATGGCGATCGCCAGGATCAAGCCCGGGAAGGAGTAAATGCTGTCCATAATAAGGGAGATGATGCGATCGGGCGCTCCACCCACGAAGCCCGAAAGCAATCCCAAGGGTATGCCGACCAATGCGGAGACTCCGGCTGATATCACGGCCACCAAGAGAACCGCCCGCGCACCAAAGATGATACGGCTGAGGACGTCCCGGCCCAGGTTGTCGGTGCCCAATAGGAAAGTCGGGCCGAAAGGTTCGCCAACCTGCTGCAGGTCAGCGGCGTAGGCGGGCAGGAACTGTGGACCCACGGCTTCTTCGACCAGGATGGCAGCTACTTGTCCATCGGCCAGAGCCTGAAAGCATAAGTCGATTTCGTAGTACTTCTCGACCGAGGCGCCCAGTTCAAGGGCTCGGAATTGACCCGAGCTGTTGGCACGCACACCCACGGCCAGGCCAGCCAGGTCGGCAGGATTCTGGATGGCCGTCTCTCCAAGGCGGACAATCAGGATCTGACGCCCTTCTCCTGGGGGAGTAAAGGGCGAGGCCACCTGCTTGACCGCGTCGTAGGGAGCCAGCTGTGGGGCTAGCACGGTCATGAGAAAGACGACGACGAGGATCAGCGCACCCACCACCGTGATATACCACTCGGCCCCGTACCACTTCGCACCGCGGAAGAAGCGGGCGATCAATCCAACATGGTGTGCCTTGGGGATTGTCTCAGAAGACTGAGGGGCCATGTGTCGTCGTCCTAGTAGCGAATGCGAGGGTCAACGTAGGCGTAGATAATATCAACTAGCAGGCTGACGCCTGCGACCATGAATGCAAACATCAGGATCGTACCTTGGATGGTGGAGAAATCGCGATCGTAAATGCGGCGCACCAGCATGTGACCCAAGCCCGGCCAGGAGAACGTCGTCTCGGTCAGCACGGCGCCGGCCAAAAGCAGGGCGAATTGCAGCCCCATCATGGTAAGAATCGGAATGAAGGCGTTCTTCAGGGCGTGTTCGTATACCACCACTCGCTCTCTGATGCCCCGTGCCCTGGCGGCGATGATGAAGTCCTGTTGCAGGACGTGCAGCATGTTCGAGCGAGTAAGGCGGGTAAAGATACCTGAAAGGTAGAGACCGAGGGTAAGAGCAGGCAGCACCATGTACTTCGCCGCGCTCAAGAAGCTCGGGAAGTTTAGCGCTAGCAGGCTATCGAGGAGGTAGAGACCCGTAAGGTGCTGTGGCGCCATTTCCGGACCGATGCGCCCGGCAACAGGAAACCAGCCGAGGCGGACCCCGAGGATCATTTGCAGCATAAGGCCAAGCCAGAAGATGGGAATGGAGTAGATCACGATGCTAAAGATGCGCAATCCGTAGTCGAGAGGGGTTCTGCGTTTTTGGGCGGCGAGAGCGCCGGTGAGGACCCCGATGAGCATGGTGATGATCATCCCCCCAATGGCCAGTTCTAAGGTGGCCGGGAAGCGATCGGCGATCTCCTGACTTACCGGGCGCCTTTGGGTCATGGACCGGCCCAAGTCCCCCCGCAGCAGGTTCAGCAGGTAGATGAAGTACTGGCTGTCGAACGGGTTCTTGTGCAGCTCATAGCCCGTGGCTGGTGCCCAACCCTCGACAAGCTGCGTGAAGGCAATCTCAACCCAATCGCCTTCGACCCTCTGCGACTTCACTTTCTGACCCTCCAGCAGGCGGACAATCGACTGTCCGCCGGCAGGGTCGGCGAAGACCTCCGTCTCGGTGGCGGTTCTGGCTGTCGATGTGAGACTTCCCCACAGTCCCCTGCGCAGGCTATCGACCTGCACCCAGCCCACCATATGCTCTGTTGCGCCAAGCAAGAGCCAGCCTTCCTCTCCCGGCCATCCGGTGATGCGAAGCTCTTCGCCTGGCTCAATAAGACGAAGCACCAGCGAGTTCTCGTCGGGGTCACGATACAAGTTCGATGCTTGCTTGGAGATGGCCTTGCTGCCTCGAAAGTTGAAGAGGATTGGCTTGTCCAGCCCCAGTGAATGCCGGAGGTTTCGTAGTTGTTCTAGCGAGGCGGTCTCCCTCAATATGGCCAGAGCTGGGTCGCCGGGCATCACGCGCAGGATGAGGAAGACCACGGTGACCAAGACAAACACCATGGGTATGGTCATCAACGCCCGGGTGAGAATGTGGGCACGCAGCGAGGATCCCATAGCTGGTCCTTGTCCCGAAAGGGAGGGGTCTTGACGGGCTACTCACGTCTCGCCAAGACCCCTCATGGGACGCGGGATGTTACATCAGAATCAGGCAGCCGCCGTCTACTTGCCGATCAAGAAGTAGTGGAGCTGCATCAATGGGTCGAGGGTGACGCCCGTAATGCCGGTCCGGTAGGCGACGTAGAGCGCGCCCTGTGCGAAGGGGGTCGTCGGGTTCTCCTCCACCCACATCTCCTGCACCTCTTCATAGAGCGCCGCTCGGGCGGCTGAGTCTGTTCCAACCTGGGCCCTCTCCAGCAAGTCGTCCATGACAGGGTTGTTGTAGTAAGTTCCAATGCCCGAGGTGGCTGAGGAGTGGGCGAACGGCCAGGTGTAGTTGTCCGAATCCAGGTAATCCGGGTACCACCCCAGCAGGTAGACCGGCATGGATCCGGCGTTGCGGTACTGCTTGTAGGTGGTCCACTCTGCGCTCTGCAGGTTCACCTGGACCACACCTGTGGCTTCATACTGATCCTTGATGAGAGCCACCACATCCGCCTCGGTGTCGCCGTAGTGATCAGGACTCCACCACAGGTCCATCACGAGCGGTTTGGCCTCGTTGAAGCCGGCCTCTGCCAGCAGCGCCCTGGCCGCGTCGAGATCGGGATTCTCGGGGTAGAGAGCTTTGTAGCCCAGGAAACCTGGGGGGATCATGCTATAGAGTGGAACTTTGGTACCCTGGAAGCCGACGTCTGCGATCTGCGCCCGGTCCAAGGTCAAGCCCAAGGCCTTGCGCACGCGAGCGTCCGTGAAGGGCTTAGTCTGGCTCTGGTAGCAGACGTAGCGAATCTCGGTACCCGGGCCTAGCTCCACAACCATGTCGGGGTTGGCTCTCAGCCGATCCAGGTCGGCGGGGAGCAGGGTCTTCCAGGCCACGTCGATCTCCCCGTTCTCCAGGGCCAGGGCCATGGCTGCAGCATCCGCGTAGTAGCGCACGATGACCTTGTCGGCCACGGCGGACGTGCCATAGTAGGTCTCGTTGCGTTCAAAAATGGCTTCCTCGTCGCGTTTCCAGCTGGTGACGACGAAGGGACCAATTCCCCCGGTGGTGTTGTCCGCTTCATACTCGGTCAAGCCCCAGGTACTGGGATTCAGGATCTTGTAGGGATTGGTGGCCACAAGCTGAGGGAAGAATCCCACAGCCGCTTTCAGGTAGAACTTCACAGTATAGTCATCGACCTTCTCGATCCTGTCCACGTAGGCCGAGACGAGGAACGCAACCTCGCCGGACAGCGTCGTTTCCATGTCGATCACGCGGTTGATAGCAAAGAGGACCGCGTCGGCGTCGAAGGGTGTACCATCCGGGAAGGAGACATCTTCGCGGAGCTTGAAGGTGTATTCCAGGCCATCCGCACTCACCGTGGGCCAGTCGGCCGCCAGACCCAACTCAAGTTCGCCGGATGTGCCGGGGATGTTGTTAATCAGGCCGTCGGCGATCTGGTGGTAGAACTCCCACTCCGGAAAGCCGTAGGCATCAGCCGGATCGAGCACGGCTGGCTTGTCCGTTGTGCCGATGATGATGGTGATTTCCTCTGGCGGCGGGGGTGGCGCTTCTGTGGGCGGGGGCGCCTCGGTCGGTGCAACTTCGGGGGGCGGCGCTTCAGGGGTTGCCGTCTGCCCGCAGGCTGCCAGGGCCATGCTGGCGATAACGAGCAGTCCCAAAACATGGAACAGATTCAGGCGTTTCACGGTCATCTCCTCCTAGAGATTTCTCTTCTTTCGTGTCGGAACCGGAACGGCTGAGCGGGTATGTCCCGATGACCACCTCCTCTCTCCAGCGCATGGCTGCCCTTTAAGGATTCAACATGACCCTATGGAGGACATAGGGCCTCAGGCATGGGTATGCAAAATGGCACCCCCCCGGCAGAATGGTTCCATTCTAGTCGGACTCATGGCCTGCGTCAACCAAGAACTTCGTGCCTCCTGGGCCAAGCTAGCAACGGCCGCAAGACGGAGCAACAGGATTGCACCGATTCTCTCTGCGGTGCTGGCTCGGTCGCGTGATCGGCCAGATCTGGCTGACGTGAGGCCATCACCAATCCCTCACCCCCGCGAGCTCCCCTGAAAGCCGCTGGGCTTGGGCAAGCGTGTCGCCCTGAGCGGGGGCGTTCTACCTCAATCGGTATACCACCCGCTGGGGGCACGAGTTCACGAGGTCCACCTCCGACTGCGCCCGGCGCATAGGTTAGAATCCATGGTTATGTATCCAGGCAGAGACACAAACCCCTATCTCTGTGCCCTGTTGTGGGCAGGAGGCTTGGACCCAACGAGGGCACCCATCCGGTGGGGCAACCCTGAAGGGCAGCCGAGCTTCCCTGTGCAAGGTGACGCCGCATCCCACAGTCCCATTTGGACAGGGCAACGGGCCGTAGCGGAGGGGTCGCGTGGGCATGCTGTCGGTCGACTCTGACGATTCCCGGCCTCTCCTAGAGGTCAAAGACCTCAAGACACGCTTCTTCACCGACGCCGGCATTGTCCACGCCGTCGACGGGGTGGATTTCACCGTGAAGAAGGGTGAGGTCTTCGGCCTGGTCGGGGAGTCGGGCTGCGGCAAGAGTGTGACGGCCCTGTCCATTCTCCGCCTGATCGAGGCGCCAGGCTGGATCGTCGAGGGCGAGATCTTCTTCGATGGGAAGTCCCTGCTTCGGCTCCCCGAGAAGGAGATGGAGGATTTGCGGGGCCGCCGGATCTCCATGATCTTCCAACAGCCCTTGTCCTGCCTGAATCCAGTCTTCACCGTTGGCAGTCAGGTGGCTGAAGTTCTGGAGATTCACCAGAAGATGAAGAAGGGGGCCGCGGCCGCCAGGTCGGTAGCCCTGCTCAAGCAAGTGGGCATCCCTGATGCGGGGCGTCGAGCGCACTCCTACCCACATGAGGTCTCCGGAGGCCAGGCTCAGCGCGTGATGATCGCCATGGCCCTGGCCCTCAATCCCGAACTCCTGATCGCCGATGAACCAACGACTGCCCTGGACGTCACCATCCAGGCTCAGATCCTCGATCTGATGCGCGAGATGATTCGCATCAGCAACACCGGCGTCATCCTGATCACCCACGATCTCGGCATCGTGGCTGAGATGGCCCAGCGCGTGGCTGTCATGTATGCCGGGCGGATTGTCGAGCAGGGCGGAGTGGCGCCCTTGTTCGACAAACCCCTGCACCCCTATACGCAGGGATTGGCGGCCTCGGTGCCAGTCCTGGGCCTGGTCAAGGATCGCTTGGAGACGATTCCAGGGATCGTGCCGGACTTAGTCGATCTGCCCCCGGGATGCCGCTTCGCCCCGCGCTGCGATGCCAGGCTCGCACACGGCCTGGGAATATGCAACCAGCAGGAGCCCGACCTTCTGGAAGTCCGCCAGGGACACTGGGTCCGGTGCTGGCTGTACCAGGATGCCGAGGGGCACCGAGCACCGCTCGCTGCATGAGCCCCGAGGTTGGAGTGATGAACGCTCAAGCCGTTTCCGAACGACCCAAGAATCTGGTTCAAGTCTCCCACCTGGTGAAGTACTTCCCGGTTCGGAGCGGCATCCTCCAGCGCGTCGAGGCCTGGGTCCAGGCTGTAGACGACGTCAGTCTTACCATCCGCAGAGGCGAAACCATCGGATTGGTGGGGGAGTCCGGCTGTGGCAAGACCACGGTCGGTCGCGCCATCCTTCGACTGATCGAACCCACCAGCGGCTCCGTCCGCTTCGACGGCGTCGACATCCTGCATCTGAAGGCCCGCGAACTGCGCGCCATGCGCCGCAATATGCAGATCATCTTCCAGGACCCCTATTCGTCCCTCGATCCGCGCAAACCCATCGCCGAGTCCATCTCCGAGGGCTTAGACATCCACGGGGTGGGGACGCCCAAGGAGAGGTTCCAACGCGTCCTCGATCTCCTGCGCAAGGTAGGACTCGAAGACTACCATGCTCGGCGCTATCCCCACGAGTTCTCGGGCGGACAGCGGCAGCGCATTGGGATCGCCCGCGCCCTGGCGGTTCAACCGGAGTTCATCGTCGCCGATGAGCCGGTCTCCGCTCTGGATGTCTCCATCCAGGCCCAAGTCCTGAACCTGCTCAAGGACTTGCAGCAGGAACTCGACCTGACCTACCTCTTCATTGCCCACAACATGGGCGTGGTCGAGCATATCTCGGACCGCGTGGCTGTCATGTACCTGGGCAAGATCGTCGAGATTGCCCGCAGTAAGGAGATGTTCGCCAATCCGCTCCATCCCTACACCCAGGCCCTGATGTCGGCTATCCCCATTCCCGACCCGCACCTTCACCGCCAACGCATCATCCTCACTGGGGATGTCCCCAGCCCCCTCAACCCGCCGAGCGGCTGCCGCTTCCACCCGCGTTGCCCCGCTGTGATGCAGGACATCTGCCCGGCGCGCGAACCCACTTTGCTCGAAGTACGCCCGGACCACTGGGTGGCTTGCTGGCTCCACGAACCCCGTCCGCAGCCTGGGTCGAGCGGGAGCCTCTCCCTGTAGGCTCTCTCCTCGGACGCTTGATTCTCAGGACCGAGTTTCTCGCTTCCTCAGGGCTCAGCCGAGAGTCGGGGCGGAGGGCTAGTCTTGTGTTTGTAGATGGCGCGGGTCGAATCTACGATGGGTCCATCAGCGCCCCTTCGGAGGTCCCCTTGAACCGCTTCCCCTACGGCAAGACTTTCCTGCTGGGCTTCGGCTTCTTCGGGATCAGCATGATCTGGCCCATCTTCAACAGCCTGATTCCTCCCATGCTGGAGGATCTTCGCCTGTCCGCCGTGATGATCGGTTTCATCATGACCCTGGACAATATCATCAACATTGTTCCTGCAGCCGTACGTCGGCAGTCTCTCCGACCGCACCCGAACTCGTTTCGGCCGACGCAAGCCTTTCCTCATGATCGGGGCGCCCCTGGCAGCGGCGTTCTTCGTGCTGGTGCCATTTGCCCGGTCCCTGATCGTACCGTTGGCCCTGGCCATCCTGGCCACCAACCTCGCCATGGCGCTATTCCGCTCCCCCACAGTTTATTACCTGGGTGACCTGTTCAAGCCGGAGGAGCGCAGCAAAGCGAACGGCGTCATCAACCTGATGGGAGGCCTGGCCGGCGCGGTGGCGCTCTTCAGCGGAGGGGCCCTCTATAAGATCGGCGTGCCCCTGCCCTTCCTCGTGGCTTCGGCGATCATGCTGGCCTCGATCGCCTTGGTGGTGGCAGTCGTCCGGGAGGAGGTCAGCGTCCGGACGGTGGCTCCAGCGGAAGGTCAAACCGGATTGGGGACGAATCTGCGCAGTCTGGTTTCGGGGACGGACAAGAGCGGACTGTACTTGCTGGCTGCGATCTTCTCCTGGTTCGTTGGCTGGAATGCCATGGAGGCCTTCTTCACCCTGTATGCCCGCAACATCCTCGAGATCGATATTGGCTCGGGCACCCGGATGCTCACGGCTTTTGCCGCCACCCTCATCCTTTTCGCCATCCCCAGCGGTCTCCTTGCCACACGTTTCGGCCGACGACCGACCATCCTGGTCGGCCTGGCAGGAATGCTCGTCGGCCTTCTCGCCGGCTTCGTCATCCGCCAGCCCGCCGTTCTCCTCATCGTCCTGGCCGTCATGGGGGCCTTCTGGGCGCTGATCAACATCAACTCACTGCCGATGGTGTACGATCTCGGAGGCAGGTCGGGCATCGGAGCCCTGACCGGTCTGTACTACTTCTCCTCCTCCGCCGCCGCCATCACGGGACCCATTCTCGCAGGCGGTGTGATCGATCTCACCGGACACAGCGCCATCTGGATCTTCAGCGGCCTCTTCATCGCGCTGGCCGGGTTCTTCATGCTCCGGGTGCGCCCAGATACCGCAGCCGCCCAAGCGTAAGACGCGTGCGGCCTCTTCCATGCCCTCTCGCGCTGTGCGCCAGCGGCCCAACAGCGGCGGGATGAGACTGAGAATCTGGCTAGGGGACTTGACCCGTGAAGCGGCGTGGCCCATGTTGGAGGGAGCGCATGCGGCTCCCGCGCATGCTCCGCCACGGGACGGCTAGGGCGCGATCCGCGCTCCAGCAGGGATCACCGCATTCTTCGCCACGACCACGATCCCATCGCGCACCGACCACTCGTCGTGGTCGACATCCGTGCCGCGCGGGAAGGGTTCGATAGTCACCCCCACCCCGACTCGCGCATTCTTGTCAATGATCGCCCCTCGGATGCGCGAACTGCGCCCGATCCCGATCGGGGGGGCTCCCGTCGGCAGGTGCGGCGCCTCGTCTTCATAGTAGTCCGCACCCATCAACACCGTGTCGCGGATCTGGACATTCTCGCCGATGATGCTCCGTACCCCGATCACCGTGTGGCGGATCTCCGCTCCTTCCACAAAGCATCCGTCGGCCATTAGCGCACGATCCAGAACGACATCGTAGATGCGGGAGCCTGGAAGGAAGCGCGGTCGCGTGTAGATGGGGCGGGCGGGATCGTGAAAATGGAAATCTGGAGACGGAAGGGTCAGCGCGAGGTTCGCCTCGTAGAAGGCTCGGATCGTTCCGATATCCTCCCAGTAGCCGTCGAACGGATACCCATAGACGCGATGGGTCTGAATGGCGGCCGGGATAACGTCGGACCCGAAATCGTCGAAGTCCGACTGGAGTAGCTCCTCTAGAATCCGCGTCTCAAAGACATAGATCCCCATCGAACCCAGGTAGGGCTTCGCCGGGTCATCCCCGAACTCAAAGCCCGCCAGCTCTTGACGGCTCTTGGGTTTTTCCACGAACGCCCCGATACGCCCCTCGGCATCGAGCCTGAGAATGCCGAAGCGAGGGGCATTCTCCAGCGCAACCGGTTTCACCGCAACCGTAACCTCCGCCCCTTGGGCCCGGTGATACTCCAACATCGCGGCGTAGTCCATGCGGTAGAGATGATCGCCTGCCAGGATGACGATCTCCTCCGCACCGGTCGCCTTGATCTCAAACAGCTGCTTGCGAACCGCATCCGCTGTTCCCTGATACCAATCGGCGCTGTGAAACGTCTGCTCAGCCGCCAGGATCTGTACCCACCCCGGATGGAACAGGTCGAAGTTGTACGTCTGCGAGATGTGCCTGTGGAGCGAGACGGAGTTGAACTGCGTCAGGATGGCAATCTGATAGATCCCCGAGTTCAGGCAATTGCTGACCGGGATATCGATCAAACGATACTTGCCCGCGATGGGGACAGCAGGCTTCGCTCGCAGCTTGGTCAACGGCCACAGGCGGGCACCTCTTCCTCCACCCAGGACGACCCCCAACACTCGTGGCGTGGCCATGGCTCTGATCCTTTCAACGCAAGGGACGACCCTCTCAGCGGACCCGCTGGGCAGCGGTCACGTCTGGGATCGGCAGCGGCCCCCCCCGCGCGGGCTCCCGGTCCCATTCCCCTCAGGATTGTATACCGACTCCTCGCATTGGGCGCTCCCTGTCCACCAACACGCACTGTCTGGGAGGAGGTAACGGGTTTGGGGGGTCGGGTTTCGCCCGATTCTCCGCATAGGTGCTCTTGCCGCCCGTGTCTGGTGGACTTGTCAGCCCGCTCGTCACGGGTTCGACCATCGATGCGCCGAGGGGAAATGCCTCCCACCATCGTCGCTACCTGCTCTCTGCCATCGGGGTCAGGAAGGGAGGGGGACAGCGGAGACGATCCTGCGGGACGAACGGGGCAGAATGGGAGCGCGCGGCCTTGCACGTTCGGCCGAGGCTCCAGCTATCCTCGGTCTTTCAGGCAAGGCCCCCCGCGCGAGTGACGGCAACCTGAAATCAGCCGCGAGGTCTGAGGGTCCCCTCGATGTCGAGATGAAGCGGCTCGCCGGGGGGTTCCTCTCCGTAGTCGGTGAGATCCTCCAGTACCAGTCGCGCTCTCAAGGGTTTCGCCAGCCGCGTCCGGATCAAGTGGGTCAGAATGGCCTCATCCGCCTGGATGGCGAATGACTTGAGCAGTTTTCGGATGTCCTCTGAAGGATGTTGTCCATACCCGCTCCTCTCAAGCCTGCAGGAGAGCCCCAGCCGTTTCCCTCAGAGAGCCAGAACAGCGATGCCAGCCCCAACCATCGCGCCCAGCGTGGAGGCCATCAGATTCACGCCGTCATTGCGAAGCCCATCCCACCCCCGGAGGCGGATGGTTTCTCCCCCGCAGGTGTGCTTGGGGTGTCGTTCCGTTTCCTTTCGGCAGGCCTCGCAATAGTAGATCCCCTGGACGGTCGCCCCCAGAACACTGTCCAACGTCGTACCCGCAATTCCCCCTGCCAGAGACGCCGCCAAGAATGCCCATTTCCCTGTCAGCCACCAGGCAGCGAGGCCGATTAACCCCGCCCCCCCGGCCGCAGCCATGCTTCCCACCAGCGACACTCCGCCGGACGTCCCCGGAGCGACGCGAACTCCGGTCGTGATCGAGCGAGGCCAAGTCCGGCTCAGGACCCCGATTTCCGTCGCCCAGGTGTCCGCATTGGCGCTGGCGAGGGACCCAACCACAGCGGCCAGCCACACCGGGCTCCCGTCGAGACCATAGATCGCGGCCATGATCGCCGCCACCAAGCCATTGGCCAGGACCTGTCCATGATCCCGGCGGCCCCCTTTGTCGAAGATCGCCGCCAGCTGCACCTTGTCCCGCTTCCCTACCCGCGACAAGGAACTCGAGGTGACAAAGAACAGAATCAACAAGACTGCTGGAATGGGTCCTCCGACTCCAAAGGTCAGCACTCCCACGATGACCGCCGCCACCGCACCGGTAATCGAGAGGGCCTGCAGCCTATAGGAGCCCCACGCCATGACGGCGGCCAGGCCCAGACCGAGGATCAGCTGTATTCTCTGCATCGTCTCCTCAGGCTGGTGGATAGCAGCGGCATCCTACGAGGCTCCCAGGAGAAAGCCCACGGCGCCCCACACCAGCACCCCCGCCAGGATCGCCCCGCTCCATGTCACATACGCTAGAACTCGGGAACCCACCGATCGATACATCCATGCGCCGAGGATCAAGTCCAGCGACCAGCAAAGTCCGAGGATAAGGGGTAGCAACAGGAGCCGGGTCGGGGGAACCATGGGATCAGGCATCCCTTCCACGTTGAATCCAAAGGGCACCTTCGACGGCAGGCCGGGGATACGGAAGACGAGAAAGCCCAGCAGGCTCAGCGCGGCCGCCGCCCCCGCAATCACCAGGGCGCGGGCAAGCCTGTCCGACCAGAGCTCCGCCACGAACAGGGTCGGCCGATACGAGCCTCCCTGCACGGGCTCGAGCGAGCCCATCCTGGATGCCTCGACAAAAGCCCGGAAAAAGGCTTCCGGCTGGGGCGGTGAGATCACGAGATTGCGTTTCCCCGTCGTCAACACCATCATGTTTTCGGTGCGCGTGGCGAAGTACTCCACCCTTCCCAGGACGGGGTCCTTTCTCTCACCCACGATGCAGCCCGGCCACCATAGTCCGAGCGGAGGGTAGGTCTCGAGGGTCCCTTCGGAGAGGGGATGCAGGCCGGTCACGGCGGACAACGGCACTTCCTCCCAGGCGGATCCCCATCTCAGCGCGAAGCGCTCGCGATCCACATAGTAACGGGCTGTGACCAGCCCGTGAAGACGATAGATCATCGCAGCGCACAGCGGGAGGCCCACCAGGGGGATCACGATCCAAAGGAGGGTAAGGGGGGAGATGGGCGCCTTGGCCAGCCGAAAGCCCGCAAGAGTCGCTCCCGCCAGGAGCACGCTGACAAGCCCAAGGCCGATTCCCAATCCGAGCCGACGAGGTGGGATGGTTTCCATATCGTAGAAAAGGGGCGCTACCCCGCAGGGCGCGCCCCAAGGACGAGAGTGCTCACAACCGTCTTCAGCCCGCGCGGGCGGTTTCCCTCACATAGACCGGCTCGTTCCAGTGCCGGTACTCCGGGATTCTCCCCCTCACGGTATCGTCATACAGGCGCCGTAGCTGCGTCGTGATCGGCCCCATAAGGCCCGTCCCGACCGGGCGGTGGTCAACACGCGTCACAGCAGTCACCTGCGCCGCTGTGCCGGTCAGGAGCAGCTCATCGCACAAGTAGATCTCGGTACGGTCGATGACCCTTTCCACCACCTCCATCCCGAGCACCTCCCGCGCAAGGGTCATCACGGTCCGACGCGTGATGCCCTCCAGGATGTTCTCGGTGACCGGGGGCGTGACCAGCACGCCTTTCCTCACGATGAAGATGTTCTCCGCACTCCCCTCGGAGACGTGTCCCTCGCTCGTCAGCACCAGGGCCTCGTCAAAGCCTGAACGTAAGGCATCGGTCTTGACAAAGGCCGAGTTGACATACGATCCCGTGATCTTGCCGCGGGCGGGGATGGCGTTGTCGTCGTTCCTGCGCCAGGAGGAAATCGTCACGTGGGCGGCGTCATCCCTCTCCACATAGCGGGTGAAGGGGAATGCGCAGATCGCCACGTCGTCGTGAAGATCGTGCAGTCTCACGCCGATCATTTCGTCGGTCTTGTAAATCAGGGGCCGGATGTAGCAGTCTTCGCGCAACCCTTCCGTGCGCAACAGCTCGATGGTGATTTCCCGTAGCGCGTCCACACCGTAGGGAATCTCGGCACAGATCAAGCGAGCCGAGTCCAGAAGGCGGCCGAAGTGGTCATTGGGACGAAAGACGAAGAGTTGTTCCTCCTCCGAGTTCCAGTAACCCCGGACGCCGGCGAACACGCCTGTGCCATACTGGAGTCCGTGGGTCAGGATGCCGACTTTGGCATCTTCGTAGGGGACGATCTTTCCACGGAAGAAGGCAAAATGCGGGATTGCCACCGTTCATCCACCTCCTGCCAGACTTGATAAGGTTCACAATCTCCTGCGCTGTGCAGATACCTTCGCCTGGCTATCCGATTATAGACCTACCTGAACGCGACTTGCAAGAAAACGCGGTCATACGTAGGGCAATCGATGGAATGTGGGAGCGGCCTATGTTTCCCCGTGTCGGAGGTTGCCGCCCGGATGACGAGCCCCCGTCGGGCCGGACTTGAGCCGAGGATGTCCGTTGGCCGGCTCCTTCGCCGGCCGGGCCGCGCACACCCCAGCCAGCTGCAGGATCCTGCCGCCCGATCACGTTCGGCGCTTGGCCATGAGCGAAACGTATTCTCCTCGAGGCGCGGCGGGAGAAAGAAGGGGAGGCCCTTAGGCCTCCCGAAACTCACCCTCCACAACTTCGCCCTGCTCGCCGCCGCTGGGCCCACTCGGCCCCGGTTCCTGCGGGCCACCTTGTTGGGCATTCATCTGCTGGCTAAGTGCATGACTTGCCTGCTGGACTTCCTCGGTGAGCCGCTTGATCTTGTCGATGTCCGTCGACTTCAGCGTTTCGCGCAGAGACCCAATCTTGCTCTCAATCTGCTGGCGATCGCTCGCCGGTACCTTGTCCCCCAGGTCGCGCAGAGCCTTCTCCGCCTGGTAGGCCATGCTGTCCCCAGCGTTGCGCGCCTCGGCCAGCTCGCGACGCTTTCGATCCTCGGCCTCGTTCCGCTTCGATTCCTGAACCATTCGCTCGACGTCGGCCTTGTTCAGGTTGGTGGACGCCGTGATGGTCACCTTCTGCTCTCGGCCGGTGGCCTTGTCCTGCGCCTTCACATTGAGGATCCCGTTGGCGTCGATATCAAAGGTCACCTCGACCTGCGGCAACCCGCGCGGCGCCGAGGGAATCCCATCCAGCCGAAACACACCCAGCTCCATGTTGTCGGACGCCATCGGGCGCTCGCCCTGCAGCACGCGCACATCCACCGCAGTCTGGTTGTCATCGGCGGTGGAAAAGATCTGGCTTCGCTTGATGGGGATGGTCGTATTGCGCTCGATCAACACCGTCATGACTTGGCCCAGGGTCTCGATGCCCAGCGAGAGCGGCGTCACATCCAGCAGCAGCACGTCCTTCACCTCGCCGCCCAGGACGCCGCCCTGGATCGCGGCGCCGACCGCCACCACCTCGTCCGGGTTCACGCCCTTGTGCGGTTCATTCCCGGTCATGGACCGTACCAGGTCCTGGACCATCGGCATGCGGGTGGCGCCGCCCACCAGGACCACCTCATCCACTGCGTCTGCCTTTGTCCGGGCATCCCGCAGGACGGCATCGAACGGGCCGCGCACCCTCTGCAGCAGGTCCTCGGTCAACTGCTCGAATTTGGCCCGCGTCAGCTTCATCTGCAAGTGCTTCGGGCCCGAAGCATCGGCTGTGATGAAGGGAAGGTTGACCTCGGTTTCGCTCACGGTCGAAAGCTCGACCTTCGCTTTCTCCGCCGCCTCCCGCAGGCGCTGCAGCGCCTGGCGATCCTTGCGCACATCGATGCCCTGTTCTTTGGCAAACTCATCCGCCACCCAGTTGACGATCCGCTGATCCCAATCATCGCCGCCCAGGTGCGTGTCCCCGTTGGTGGCCTTGACCTCCACCACGCCGTCGCCCACTTCCAGCAGGCTGACGTCAAAGGTGCCGCCTCCCAGGTCGAACACCAGAATGGTCTCGTTCTCTTTCTTGTCCAACCCATAGGCGAGGGCCGCCGCTGTGGGCTCGTTGATGATGCGCATGACCTCCAGGCCGGCGATCTTGCCGGCATCCTTGGTGGCCTGGCGCTGGGAGTCATTGAAGTAGGCGGGAACTGTGATCACGGCCTGGGTCACGGTTTCTCCCAGGTAGGCCTCGGCATCCGCCTTGAGCTTGGCCAGGATCATCGCCGAGATCTCCTGAGGCGTGTACTCCTTACCGGCGATCGGGATCTGCACCCGCACATCTCGGCTCGGCCCCTCGATGACCTTGAAGGGGATCATCTTGCGCTCCATCTCCACCTCACTGAAGTGGCGACCCATAAACCGCTTGATGGAGTACACTGTGTTTTCCGAGTTGACCACCGACTGGCGCTTGGCCGTCTGACCGACGAGCCGCTCGCCGTTCTTGCTGAACGCGACCACGGAAGGGCAAAGCCGCCCGCCTTCCGCTGTGGGGATGACGGTGGGTGTCCCCCCCTCCATCACCGCGACCACGCTGTTGGTCGTTCCCAGGTCAATACCCACAATTTTCGACATGGAAGATCACCTCTCCTTCATGGTGTCTCGTTGCCTGCCTATGGTACCCCTCCTGCGCAAGAAACTCATTAACACCGGATTGGAGAGCGGTCAGCACAGTACCCGGTACGGTCGCAACCGCGAGCGGGAGGCCCTTGATATACTTAACGGGCTACGCGATGGAGCCTGAATGGGAGGGAGTCGAGCGGCTCCCTAAGTAACTCATCCATGACGATGCCACCCATGCGAGAGGAAAGGTGACATGCCAGGCGCTTTGACCTTCTTCGGCTCGGGCGAGGCGGCGCCGGGAATGGTGCGTGTCCATCGGCTTCTCCTGAAACTCCTCTCCGACCCCCCCAGGCCCATCTTCATCGACACTCCGGCAGGCTTCGAGCTGGGCCTCGAGTCAATCCACGAGCGCTTTCAGGCCTTCTTCAGCCGCAACTTGAAACTCCCCCTCGAGATCGCCTCGTTTCGGCATTCCGAGGCGGATGCCGCCGTGGCGGCTTCTGCCCTGACCACCATCGGTCACGGCAATTACCTGATCGCCGGCCCGGGCAGCCCAACATACGCCGTGCGACATTGGCGCGATACTGCCGTCTACTCCGCAATGGTCCAGCGTTGGCTGTCAGGGGCCCAGCTCCTGCTGGCCAGCTCCGCTGCCATCGCCATCGGGCGGCATGCCCTTCCCGTGTACGAGATCTACAAAGTCGGGCAAGAGCCCCACTGGACGCCGGGCCTCGACCTGCTGGGGCCGTTCGGACTGGAGTTGGCCGTCGTCCCGCACTGGAACAATGCCGAGGGAGGGACGCACGATACCAGCGCCTGTTTCATGGGTGCGTCGCGTTTTGCCCGGTTGCAGAAACTGCTGCCTCCCACGGCGGTCATTCTCGGCATCGACGAGCATACGGCCTGCATCTTCGACCTCGATCGCGGTCAGATGCAAATTGAAGGCAAGGGCGAAATCACCATCCATTGCGGCAGGGACATCCAGCGCTTCGCCGCCGGGCAATCCCTGTCGATCTCCGAGCTCCACCCAATGCCCCACAAGGCAAAAGCCCCCTTCGAGGCCCCAAGGGATGATGCGGAGACCTCACAGGCTCAAATCGCCTGTGCGGCGCGCATGATCGCCGCAGGCGACCTCTCCGGCGGGTTGGCCAGAGCAGCAAC
>Ga0315274_10004398_pt1 | contig 20705 bp, 15 predicted proteins | sample YL17G02_20_MG_FD_203700 | JGI IMG/M metagenome (GOLD analysis project Ga0315274, IMG submission 203700) | Sediment microbial communities from Yellowstone Lake, YNP, Wyoming, USA - YL17G02_20 | ecosystem: Environmental > Aquatic > Freshwater > Lake > Sediment | place: USA: Wyoming | collected...
ATCCTATAAGATTGAAACAGAACCGAAACCGCCGAAACACAGCGTTTCCGCGCCTCAGACCGAGGACGTTTCATCAAACCTCTTGCGCGCAAAATACTCTGCGAAAATCGCTGTTAAACGCTTGTGATTGTCATTCCACGTTTCAACGTCATGGTTGTGCCGCTCGCGCACGGCCGCTCAGCGGCGCGGCGACCGGGTTTGCGGCGTCAGGACTCGAGACGCGAGACGTGAGACTGGTTTCCGCGCTTGCGTCGAACATACTCGACCAGTCCGCCCGCCTGCAGAATATCGGCCACTTCGCGAGGCAGCGGAGCGAAGGAATACGACCGCCCCGCGTGCTCGAGGCGGCCGGCCGCCAGTTCAATCGCTGCCGTGTCGCCCGCCCCAATGGCGTCCACGGCCTCGGCGCATTGGATGATGGGAAGCCCTAGATTGATCGCGTTGCGAAAGTAAATGCGCGCGAACGATTTGGCGACGATCGCGGCGACGCCCGCGGCCTTGAGGCACGTTACGGCCTGTTCGCGCGACGAGCCGCAGCCGAAGTTTTCGCCGGCCACGATGATGTCGCCCGCGTGGACGTTCGCGGCGAACGCCGGGTCGGCGTCCTCCATGGCGTGGCGCGCCATTTCTGCCGGGTCGCTGATCGTGTAGGTATATTTGCCCGGAAAAATGACGTCGGTGTTGACGTGGTCGCCAAATCGCCAGACGCGACCTTCGATTCTGTTCATTTCACACTTTTCCCTTTTTACTTCTGCCTTTTGCCTTCCTGCAACAGCCCTGCCAAGCGTTCCCGGGCGGCGTAGTAGGCGCCGGGGTCTTTCGCCCAGTCGTACCAGCTTCCGGCGACGGGCATGACGATTTCGAGCGCCTTGTCGCGAAGGCCGCGCGATTCGAGCAGCGCCAGGTAATCGAAATCCTCAAGGCCGTCGCGCATAGCCTTGAGGCGCATCGAGGGGACGATCCCGTCAAATCCCACGTCGCGCGCCGGATAGACCAGCATCCCCTCGCCGTTGAAGACCGTTCCCCTCGAATCCCTGTGCTTGTAGCTCGCCGGATCAGTCCAGACGTCGTCGGTTCCATACCAGTGGGACATGCCGCCCCAGTAGAGCAGCCCTTTCACTTCATAGCGCCAGCCGATCCAGGTCGGAACGCGATAGTTGAGCAATGGGAAATCGGTTTCCCACCACGGCGTCGGTTGCTTGCCCTGGCAAAGGGCGGTGTAGCACCAGATTTGCTCGCCGAGTTTCTGGCGCGCCGCCGCCGTCTCGGGATCGAACAGCGGAAACAGCGGCACCCAGATGTCCACGGCCCCATACAGGTCGCCCCACGCGGGGTCCTGCGTCTTGGTTTGCTCGGTGACGAGCACCTTGACGCGGGAGCCTGATTCGCGAATCGCTTTGCTCCAACGGCGAACCTCGTTGTAGGCGGTCGGCGTGTTCGGCTCGTCGAGCAGATAGGTATAAAGCAGGCGGTCGCCCAGCCCGGCCGCATCGAACGCGCGGTCCCAGCTTTTCAGCCAGCGGTTGAGCCGATCGCGGTCGGCGACGGGGTCTTTGAAACGTCCCTGCGGCCGCGGCACCTCGACGGCGTTGAGTTGGTATTTGGCCGCCCAGCGGCGAAGCCCGGCGAGCTGTTCGGCAGTGAGATCGAACGAGCCGTCGGCGCCGCGCTTTTCCGCCAGCAGCTCGCGCGGCGGCGGACTGCTCATGCGATGGTCGCTCATCACCTGGGCGCACTGTTCATTGATCGGACCCAACTCGGGCGCTTTGGCCACGACGCCTTTCTTCACCAGCCCGCTGTAGTAGCGGCCCATCCGCTCGGCCGGCGACCCAAACTCGGTGTACATGGCCGCGCGGTCCGGCAGCGTGAAATTCCAGACTTCGACCTCGACGGGCACGGCGACCGGCGCGCCGCCCTCGATCTGAATCGTAACCTCGCCCGCATAGCGACCGGGCGCAGCATCGCGCGGGACGTGAAGGTCCGCCCAGAACGCGTGCGTTTCGTCGGCCGGCAAATCGAGCGGCACGGCGCGAAATCGTCCGCCCGTCAGCGGCTCGCCCGTCATCGGATTGCGCAACGGAATCAGGGCATCGGGATACCAGCCCGGCTGAAAGGCGTCATTTCGCGGCGACGACTTCGTGAGCTGAAACTGGTGTTCGCGGTAGAGAACGACGGCGCTGGCCGGGAGCGCGACGTTGGACGGCCCGCGCAGGGGTCCGACGACTACGTCCGTGATGCGTGTGGGTTTCGGGCTCCGCAGCGCGATCTGAAACGATTCCCATTCGTTGCGGGCGGCCTGGACAACCGCCTTCCGAGCGGTCCCCGGCGGCGACTCGCGCAGGGCGCGTTCGAGGCCCGAAAGCGTCCAGACGCGCAAGCCGTCGGCGGCACTCGCCTCGGCAGCTCCGGCTGAAGCCGGCGTGAAAACCTGGACAACCATTACAACCACCATCGTCGCTCGAATCGCAGATGCCATCGGCATGTTTCGATCTCCTGTCGAGAGAGTTTCGCGGCGCCAAACTTGGGCGCTTCAAAGGCAACGCAATTCCGGCCAGCTCGTCAAGAACGAAGCGGCAAGGAAACTCGCCGGATCAGTACTGCCGCCAGCGGCGGGAGGCTGTGCCTGCCGTGAGGCGGGTTTGCAGGGGGACGGACAGGCGGTTGTTGTCGTAGAGAGCCTGGAAGAGAATCGTGTACGCGCCGCCCTGGGTGAAGTTGCGCGCCGAGGCCGACCAGCGCCACGTCGCCCCTTCGCGCGAAAGAGTGACCGTTGGGAAGCCCGTGATCGGCTGGCCGGGCGCGTAGGAGACGGTCGGCGGGATGATCGTCGCCGTGACGCGCTGGGGGACGGGGCCTTCGATCAGTTTGGCCCAAAGCGTCGCCGAAGGGCCGCTGACCGCAGCGTCGCGCGGGCCGGCGTCGAGGATGAACGGCAGCTCGCCGCCTTCGGGTCCGGCAAACGCCCACGGATAGCCCCAGTGGAGATTGCGGGCGACGGCGCCGTCCTTGTAATAGATTCCGTCGCCGTTGTCGTCGAGCCAGGGCTTTTGGCTGAAGCCCGTCCACACGCTGAAGAATTGCCGCGCCGAATCGAACGAGTCCTTGAGGTTGCAGCCCATGTGGGCCGCCGAGAGAAAGTTGAACGAAAACGACGTGCACTGGGGCGGGGCGAGAAAAACGGCGTTGGGCGAGTCGGTGCCCGCGATCAGGACGCGCTTCTTCCCGACGGGCGGGTGGCAACCGCGAAGGAATTCGGCAGCGTAGGGGAAATCGGCCACGACGACCATGTCGCCAATCGCCGCGCCGCCGCTCTGGAGCGCATCGAGGCGGGCATCAAGGGTGGCCGAAGTGAACGTCTCGGTTGGACTGAGGCGGAAGACGGCTTGCCCGCCGACCTTCTCGCCGGGGCCGACGAGATAGACGAGGAGACGCTGGCAATCGGTTCCGGCCCACGTCGAAAGGGCGGACGTGAGATTGGCGGCGGTGGCGGCGGCGAAAACGTCGTTCATGCGATCGCCGTCGGCGTCCTGGTTGCCGAAGGCGCTCAGGTAGCGGATTCGCGCGGCGCCGTAGCCGCGATGGCGGCTGACTCGATAGGCCAGATTGGCGAGCGAGATCGTCTGGCTTGAGATCGCGCTGGTGGCGGCGCGGCCCGAAACGAGAATGGCCTTGAGCGGCGGCGGGTTGGCTGGCGCGCCAACGCTGAGGTGGCTATAAACCGGCTGCGTGATTCGCGCGCCCTCGAACTGCGCCACGTGGGCAACGACATAGGTTCCCACCGTGTCGAAGCCGCCGAATTTGGCCGACCAGCGCTGCGTTGTTCCTTCGCGAAGCAGCTCGACGCGCGGCAGATCGGTCAGCGCCTGGCCGGCGAGCGGTTTGGCGGCAGGCGTCGGCGGCAGAATCGTCGCGAAGACGCGCTGCGGGACCTGGAATTGCAGCATCTTGACCCAGATCGTAATCGTCGTCCCGAGCGAGGGCGACTGGTTCGGCGTCACGGCCTCGAAGGCGGGCGGTTCCCAACCGCCGCCGGCCGCGTAGGCCCACGACGTGCCAAAGAACTCTTCGGCGGCAGGGCCGGTTGTCGAATCATCAACTCCCGGCGTATAGACGCCGTCGCCGTTGGCGTCTATCCAGGGCGTCTGGTTGGCCACGCCGAGCGTATTGAAGAACTGCCGCGCCGACGCAAACGCCTGCTGCACCTTGTAGCCCATGTAGAGCGCGCCGAGAAACTGATAGCTGAACGAAGTCAGCGATGGCGGCGGCAAAAAGACGGCCACGGTGTCGCTCGTCGTGCTGGCGATGGTGAGACGCCGCTTGCCCGCTGGCGGCTTGCACGCCGATAAGAAGTTGCCCGAATAGCACGAGTCAACGATCAACGTCACGTGGCAGTTCGGACCCGCCGGACGCGTCGGACTGGTCTGAACTTGATCGAGCCACGAATCGAGGTCGCTGGCCACGAGCATCTGCGTCGGGTTCATCTGGAAATACATGCCGTTGGTGAGGTTGTAGCCGTGATCCACGAAATAGATGAACAACCGCGCGGTGTCGGATGTCCATCTGTCCAACGCCGTGCGCAAATTGGCCGCCGTGGCCGCGCCGTCCACGTCGTTCAAACCATCGCCATCGGCATCTTGCGCCCCAAACGCGCTGAGATACTGGATCTCACCTGGATTATATCCCCGCCGCCGACAAATCTTGTAGCAATACGCCGCCAGTTCCTTCGTCTGCTCCGCAATCGCATTCCCATAAAACGGCCCTCCCCCCGCCACCACCACCGCCTTCGCCCGCCAAATCACCCACAGCCTCGCCGTGCCCTCCCAGCTTCCCGTCAGGACCTTCGTCCCGTCCGGCGAAAACGCGACCGAACGGAGCGAACCCGCGTGCCCGGAGAACGTCCGAATCACCGTCCCATCCGAGGCGTTCCAGAGCTTCGCCGTATCGTCCCAGCTTCCCGTCAGGACTTTTGTCCCATCCGGCGAAAAGGCGACCGAAGAGACCCAGGCCGTATGCCCGGAGAACGTCCGAAGCAACGTCCCATCCGAGGCGTTCCAGAGTTTCGCCTCGCCAAGGTAGTCTGGGTCTCCGGTTCTACTTCCCGTCAGGACCCTCGTCCCATCCGGCGAAAAAGCGACGGAGGAGACGTAATCCGAATGCGCGGAGAACGTCCGAAGCAACGTCCCGTTCGAGGCGTTCCAGAGTTTCGCCTCGCCAAGGTAGTCTGGGTCTCCGGTTGAACTTCCCGTCAGGACCTTCGTCCCGTCCGGCGAAAAGGCGACCGAATAGACAGACCCCGTATGCCCGGAGAACGTCCGAAGCAACGTCCCATCCGAGGCGTTCCACAACTTCGCTGTCTTGTCGTAGCTTCCCGTCAGGACCTTCGTCCCGTCCGGCGAAAAGGCAACGGAAGTGACATACAACGTGTGGCCGGAGAAGGTGCGAAGGAGCGAGCCGTTCGACGCGTCCCATAACTTCGCTGTCCTGTCCCCGCTTCCCGTCAGGACGTTGGTCCCATCCGGTGAAAAGACAACGGAAGAGACATACAACGTGTGGCCAGAGAAGGTGCGAAGAAGCGAGCCGTTCGACGCGTCCCACAACTTCGCCGTCCCGTCGTTGCTTCCCGTCAGTTCGTCCCGTCCGGCGAAAAGGCCACAGAAACAACCTCCCAAGAATGTCCGAGAAACATTCGCACGACCTCGCCAGTCTCGATGTCCCAGAGGAATGCTCCCGCCGTGCCACACGTCGCGATATACTTCCCATCGGGCGAATAAGCCGCACACTGGAGATCTCCCAGACCATAGAATTGCTGCGCCAGGGTGATGGTCGTCTGGGGGGAGGCGAGAGAAGGCAAAAGGCAAAAGTAAAAAGGAAAAAGTAGGAAGATAAGAGCAGTCTTGAGTTTTGAATGTTGAGTTTTGAGTTTCGGAAGCATGGTTCAGATTTCCAGTTTCAAGTTTCGGACCGGAAAAGGGCCGGCGTTTGGTCATTGCGCGGCGTGAACACGTCCTCATTCCGGCTTTGAGTGAGGTGGGTAGCACGTGGGCGGCGACGGGTCAATTGCGAAATCTCGGAATCTCTGTGGACTCAGCGGCTCTGTGTGAGAAGAATGAAAGAACAACATCACACAGAGGCGCGGAGACCGCAGAGGGAGCACCGGCGGGAACCAGAAACTGGAACAACGCAACCGCAGATTTCGCCGATTGGTGCGAACAGCCAATAGCCCCGCTGAAGCGGGAACTACGAACTCCTGAGAGGCGCTATTGTTCCGGCGCAGCGGGGCCGGCGAAACGCAAATGACAGATTGCGGACAGGACGCCGGACAAATCGGCTGGCGGAGAGGGAGGGATTCGAACCCCCGTTGGAGGATTTAGCCCCCAAAGACGCTTTCGAGGCGTCCGCCTTCAACCGCTCGGCCACCTCTCCGCACAAGGGTTTTCTGAACCGACGACCAGGCGTTTTTCTCAGCGCCCAGCCCATGCAGATGCTGGCGGCGGCCCCGCGCCCGTGCAACCTTTTTTTCGCGGAGGGGGGGGAATGCGCGCGGGGAAGAGCCGGCGGATGCGCGCGCAGAGCGCTTTTGCCTTGACTTGACCTTCTCTCGCGTCCCCTTCTGGTCGGAGGCTCACTTGTTGGCCGGACGGCTTTACGGAGCGTCGCTGCCGTCGCCCCGGCTCCGGCGTCCCGGCCCATTAGCCCGTTTGAAAGGAAGAAGGACGAATCATGGCTCCGGCGAAAGATTTCAGCATCGAACCGAGAACGACGCGCCCCATCGAGACTCCCTATCGGCGCATTCGCACGGCGATTCCCCATCCCGACTCTCTGCCGATCCTGACGAAGCTGCGCGAAAACGAGTCGCGTTCGATGCGCGGGCAGCCTCCCGTGGTGTGGCATCGCGCACACGGCTTCCAGGTCGAGGACGCCCACGGCAACCAGTGGGTGGACTGGAGTTCGGGGGTTCTGATCGCCAATGCCGGCCACAATCATCCCCGGATCGTCAGGGCGTTGCAGGACTATCTCGCCTCAGGAGCGCCGCTGTTGACCTACTGTTTTCCGAGCGAGGCGCGGGCGGATCTGGCCGCGAAACTGGCCGCCATCGCGCCGAAGGAGTTGGACCGCGTTTTCATCCTGACGACGGGATCGGAAGCGGTGGAAGTGGCCATCAAGCTGGCGCGAACCCACGGCGTGCGCCTGAGTCCGAGAAAGCGCTACCTGATCAGCTATGAGGGCGCATTTCATGGGCGCACCTACGGGTCGCAGCTGGCGGGCGCGCCGATGGAGTGGGTGGACCCGAATCCCTACTTCATCCAGATGCCTTTTCCCGGCAGCATTGATACGAGGGACAAACGATTCGACGTCTTCATCGCCCGGCTGAAGGAGAAGAACATCGCCGCCGACGAGGTGGCCGGGGTCGTCGCCGAGACGTTTCAGGGCCGCGAGGCCAAGTTGATGCCAATCGCCTACGCGCAGGCGCTCCGCTCGTGGTGCGCGGAGCACAAGGCGGTGCTCATCGCCGATGAGGTGCAGGCGGCGTTTGGACGAACCGGGCGACTGTTCGCCTTCGAGCACTACGGTGTGGTTCCCGACCTCGTCTGCTGCGGCAAGGGGATCACCAGCTCGCTGCCGTTGTCGGCCGTTCTCGGACGCGCCGAGTTCATGGATCAGTTCGGTCCGGGCGAGATGACGAGCACGCACACGGGCAGTCCTCTGCCGGCGGTCGCCGCGCTGGCCAGTATCGAGGCGATCCTGGAGGACAATCTGATCGCTCACGCGGCGGAATTGGGGCCGCACCTGCTGGCGGACCTGGAGAAAATCGCGCAGCCCTATCGCGACCGGATCGAAGTGGGCGGCGTGGGACTGGTCGCCGCAATGCTTTTTTTCAACAACCGCAAGGAACTCCAGCCGGACGCAGACACGGCGTTTCGCTTCTGCGAGGAATGTCTGTTGGGAGGAAACCTGTTTTTTGCGCCGGTGGGAAAAGCCTACGGCGCGATCAAGTTCTGTCCGCCGCTGTGCATCACGAAAGAGGCGATCGAGGATGCCCTGTACGGCCCCGCGGGAATCAAGGAGACGCTGGAGAAGGTGATGGGATGAAACCGGCGGGCGCCCGTAGCCCGTAGGAGGACCGCCATGGATTTGGACGAGCATAAACGCCTCATGAAGGAACTCCGGGAGAGCGAGCCTGGCAGCATCATCACCGACGGACCGGTGGACCCGGAAAGATACGCCAGAGCACACCCGCGAATTCTCTGGGTGCTCCGGGAAGCAAACAAAGGGGAGGATACCGGGTCCTGGGACTTGTGCGAATTCTTACGCGAGCATGACCATGACGTTGGTCATTTGTTCAGCTATGGAAGGTGGCACGTGACCTTTGGAGCGGTGGCAAAAATCTCGCTGGGAATCCTTGAGCGATTGCCTGTGGAGAAAGTCGCAACCATGAAAGCAAGAGATGCGGTTGGGACACTCCGAGATATCGCTGTGGTGAATGTGAACAAGCGAGGCGGCCGGTCGAGAGTGACTGATTGGGAAAATCTGAAAAGGGCCGCCAAAGAGTTTGGTCCTCTCGTAGACCGCCAATACCAAGCACTTGAGCCGGACATCGTGATAGCGGCCGGGACGCTTGATCTTCTTTCAGACACGCTTGCGAAGCAGGCGGAATCCTTCGGTGAAGAAGCGATTGACGCGATCCCTGTGGACCATGGTTGGATGGTCAAGTGTTACCACACAGGGCAACGCCGCTTGAAGCACCACGTACTCTACAACCGAATCTGTGACGCACTCAACAAGGCTGGTTGGCGGCACTCGGTAAGATAACTGCTGATGGCCCGTCCGCCAAACCCAAACGCGAGGACGTTCATGACTTTGGACATCTTCCCCTTAAATGCTACCATCGTCGGCGGCGGCATGATCACCCACGACCAGCTTCTGCCCTCGCTCTATCATCTTCAGCGACTGGGGATGGCGGGGCCAATCACGATTTGCGCGCTCAACTCGGCGCCGCTGCGGGCGCTGGCCGAGTCGGAGAGCCTGCGGCGCGCGTTTCCGCAATCGGGCTTCGTTGCGAAGCCGGATCTCTCGGAAGACTCGAATAGGACCAATGGGACCAATAAGACCAATAGGACCTATCCCGACCTATACAAGGACGTCGTGCGCGCGATGCCGCCCCGCCAGCTGGTGGTCGTGGCGGTTCCCGATCATCTGCACGACGAAGTCCTCCGCGTGGCGCTGGAGAGCAACCAGCACATTCTGTGCGTGAAGCCGCTCGTGCAGCGATACGCGCAGGCGGCCGAGATCGAGAAGATCGCCTTCGAGAAGGGGCTTTTCGTCGGCGTGGAATACCACAAGCGTTTCGACCGTCGCGCGCTGGTGGCCCGACAGGACTACGCTGCGGGGCGCTTTGGAGAGTTCAAGATCGGCGAGGCTCGGCTGGTCGAACCCTGGTACTACCGCCACTCCAATTTCCAGAACTGGTTCGTCAAGGAACAGGCCGACCCGTTTACCTACGTGGGTTGCCACTACGTGGATCAGGTCTATTTCATCACGGGACTGAGGCCCGTCACCGTCTCGGTGGTGGGGATCGAAGGGACGTTTCCGAACGGCAACCGCGCCTTTATGTGGTCGAGCGGCCGCGTCACGTTCGAGAACGGCGCGATCCTGAACGTGATCAACGGCCTCGGCTATCCCGACGACGGCGCGGGAAGCAACGATCAGGGCCTGACCATGTTCTGCGAGGCGGCGGACAAAGGCGCAATTCTCGCGCACAACGACAGCTGGCGCGGCGTGATGCACTCCTACGTCAAGGACCCCGGCCCGGGCGGCACTCTCTTCAACTCGGTCAGTCCCGACTATATGAAATATGTCCCATGGGAGGGCGAGGGCCTTCGGCCCGTCGGCTACGGCTACGATTCGGTCGAGGCGATCGTGCGTACCGCCTGCCAAATCACGGCGGCAGGCGCCGGATTGCCGGAAAGCGAAGCGCTGCCGAAGCGGCGCAATCTGATCCGGCAGGTGGACGAGAAGGGGATCATCGCCACGCCGGCCAACAGCTCCATCAACGAGCTGGTGACGGAAGCCGCGCGCCTCTCGATCCTCCACAACGGGCTGCCCGTGGACATCCTGTATGGCGAGAACCCGCACGTGCGGGCGCAGCAGCGATAGGGAATGAGGGGAGCAATCTCATTCCCATCCTTTCTGCCGCAGATTCATGAGGTAACTCTCCCCTCATTTCCGGGATGCCTTTGGGGTGTGACTGCACCGACCGGGGAAACGCGCGCACAAGCGGAACGCAGAAGAGAAGTAAGGTGACTCTGCCTGATTCTCAGGAGGCGAATGAATGAGCAGACCCGCTGACTATCACGGAATGTGCTGGTTAAAGTGTGACCTTCACGTCCACACGCCAGAAGATGCCCGTCATTGGGCCGATTCCGAAGCCAGACTGTCGAGTCCGCGGTCTGAGCAAGATCTCCGGGAAAAGGCGCGCCTCTTTCTTGCTCGTTGCCACGAGATTTGTCTCGAGTGCATATCTGTTACGGACCACAACTTCAGTGCAGAAACCGATCCTCGAAAATGGTTCCTGACTCACTTGATTGAGCAGAACAGGACCGTTGCAGAATCCGTAGGCAGGGCGCCGCTTGTCATCTTCCCGGGGTTCGAACTCGACATCCGCTATCACGTCTTGTGCCTGTTCAATCCAGTGAGCAAGGCCGGCAGATTACAGGGAGTCTTGAGCGGTCTTTTGACGAATATGGGTCTTCCGCCGAATGCTCGCTTCGCCAACAGTGTTCCGCAACAGCCCAAGCATGTTGATCGGTGCTGGTCTCTGCGGGAAGTCCTAAAAATAGTTCAAACTGATCTCAGCGGTATTGTCATTGCAGGACACGCCTTCAGCAATGATGGCATCTGCAACGACACGGCCAACATTCCCGAATTTGTGGGAAGTCCGGATCTGTACGCTGTTGAAGTCAGCGCTTGGCCGCCATCCGGCAAGGCCGCTTCCATTTTGAACGGCTCGAATACCGATTGGAACCGCTCAGCACCATACCAACAGCCAGCAGCGGTTTGCAGTTCCGACGCGAAATCGCTCAAAGGCGAGAAGGGAGCGAATAGCCTTGGCTGCCGCTTTTCTTGGATCAAGATGTCCGCGCCAAGCTGCGAAGCCCTCCGCCAAGCGTTTCTTGACCCCGATTCCCGCATCTGCCTTCAAGCGGAACCGCCCGTTGTGACACATGCGCATATCCGGCGCATCAGTGTAAACGGAACCAAGTTTCTGGCGGACCAGACTCTCACGCTGTCGCCCCACCTCAACTGCATCATCGGTGGCCGCGGAAGCGGAAAATCCATGCTCTTTGAGAGCATGCGCTTGGGACTGCGCCGCGAAACGCGCGCCAGAGATAGTGATGAAGAGGATGATGTCGCGGCCAAACAGGTAAAGCGGCTTCGCGGAACTTCTACCGACAGTAGCAGAATCCAATTGGATGTGGTGCATGGCGGGATAGAGGACCGGTTCATTCTCGATGATTTGGAGCAGCCGGCCTACATTAACGGCCGCGAAGTTGAGGACCCGCCGACGGTTTTTCGCCAGATTAACGCCGTGATCTTCAGCCAGGAGGAGATTACCGAGTTAGCCGACCGCCAGCGGTCACTGCTCGATTTCATTGACAGTCTTGCCGGGGGTCGCTTGGAGCCACACCGGTTAGAGGCCACGTCAATCGTGGAGCGTTTGAAGGCTGCCCGTCAGGTCGAACAGACACTAAAGAGGCTTGACGGGGAACTGATCACACTGAAACAGGAAGCTGCCGAGTTATCACTCCAACTCGAAGCCAAGACGCAGGTGCAGAAAGAGCTGAAGCGACATCAGGCGGCGCAGGAGGCGCAACGATATCTTGATTCCTTGAGCTCCAAGGCGGAGGAAATCGAGAGGAGGATACTTGGTCTGGCCGAAGAATTGGAATCTGAACTGTCCTTGCCAGCGTGGGAGACTGAGGAAGAAGTAGAGAGTCCGAATGAGCCGCCCCCGCCGGATGCCCCGCTAGACCAATTCCCGGAGAAGGCCTTCCTTGCAGAGGTCGAAGAGAAGATGAATGCGGCCTATTGGGCGCTGGCAGGATCGTTGCGTTCGGCCGCCGCTTCTTTCAGGGAAAGCGCCGATCTCGCGCTATCCAAGCATCCTGACTGGAAGAGAGTACAAGGCGCGATTCAGAAAGCGGAAGAAGTCTTCAAGGTTGCTTGTGATGAAAGAGGACTAACGCCTGCGGAAGCGGAGCAACTCCGTGGAACCGAACTGCAGCATCGTACGAAGCAGAAAGCCCTGGAAAGGAGACAAGCAGAGCGCAACGAGGCAGAAAAGAAAAGGCCTGACATGAGCGGTCTTCTTGCCGAGCTGGTTGCGTGTTGGCGACAAGAAACCAGAATACGCCAAGCGATCCTTGATGAGATCCGTTCAAGCGATACAATCCCACGGACGGAAAATGACGAACCTATCGTTTGCGCGTCGCTATACATGGCGTCAAAAATAATGCAGCATCCAGATTCAAGATACCCTGTGTTTATGCGCCTTCCAGTACTGATCATGCTGTTTTAGATGAGACGCCATGTATAACGTTCGCGGGGGACCGGGACTCATTTCTCAAAGCCTGGGGTGAACTGGCACCGGATCGTCGCACGACTGTGGGTCAAAGATGGGACCGGTATAGTCGCGCCGTTGGAACAGAGAACATCGGCGATCAGCTCTTCGATGCTTTTCAAGGGGCCATTCGAATAAATCTCTCGCTGGCCGAAGATGATGAGGCGGTAACAGACGGGCAAGAGAGAAGTGGTTCTGGGAATCCCGTGCAATGGCTGGAGCAGCACTTGGATCAACCTGATCGTCTGCCTCCGATCGTCAGGCAGTACCTGGATGCGATCAAGCAGGTCAGGGAAGATCACTCCGACGAATGGTTTGATTTCCTGCTAACGCGCATTCCCGACGCCGCCGATCTGGTCCTTTTTCGCACCGACGGCACGAAAGCGGGTTCCTTTGCCAAGAACGACCTTTCTACAGGCCAGAAGAACACTGCAATCCTGTACCTGCTTATTGCCCGAGGAAACGGTCCGGTTCTAATCGATCAACCGGAGGACGAACTGGATAGTGAATTTCTCTTCCACGAGTTGGTGCCGATGTTCCGGGCAGCAAGAACGCAACGGCAACTGATCATCGTCACGCATAACGCCAATATCCCCGTCAACGCCGATGCCGAACTGGTGTACGCCCTTAAGGCCGAAGGTGGGCACGGAGTTTGCCGAACCCAAGGCGGCCTTGACCGGCAAGAAGTCACTGAGGCCGTCCTCGACGTCATGGAGGGGTCGGAGGAAGCGTTTCGACGCAGAAAAGAGAAGTACCATTTTTGACGCGATCAATTTAGGGAGCCCGGTAGAATGAGGGGACAGCAACCTTATTTCCATCCTTCCTGCCGCAGATGAATGAGGTAGCTGTCCCTTTGTTCCCAGCGCGGGGTAGATGCGGCGGTACTTCTCGAACTGCTCGCGATAACGCTCACGGCGCGCGATAGATTCCGGGCGACAAGCGTAGCACGAAACCTCCGGTGGAGCGAGATGCAATGGAACATCCGGCAAGATCGAGGAAAATGGATCGGCGATGTTTTCTGACAACCGCGGCAGCTTCAACCGTCGCTTATGCCGGGATAGGTTCTACGGCCCGCAATGTGCAAGCAGGCGAGGCGGCCTCGGGCAGGAGCGAGTTTCCGCCGGCCCGCGCGGTCACCAGCGGTCCCAAGCATCACTTCTTCGGCTACTATGACAAATGCCCGTGGGATGCGACCGGCCGCTATCTGCTCGCCATGGAAATCGGTTTCTGCGACCGCCAACCCGAAGCCGGCGAAGCGCTCACGATCGGAATGGTGGACCTCAGGGACGGCAATCGCTTCATCCCGCTCGACACCACCACGGCCTGGAGCTGGCAACAGGGAACGATGCTCCAATGGGTCGGCCCGGCTTGCGATCGCGAGATCATCTACAACGTAACCGACGGCGATCACTATGCCGCGGTCATTCGCGACGTTCACAGCGGCAAGACGCGCCGACTCCCTCTCCCGATTTACGCGATCAGCCGCGATGGAAAGCAGGCCGTCACACTGCCCTTCGATCGCCTCAATCGCCTGCGACCCGGCTATGGATACGTCGCCTTGCCCGAAAGGTACAAAGACGATGCGGCGCCCGCCGAGATCGGGATTTCCTGGATGGACCTTCAGACCGGCCAACACAAACTGATCATTCCCATCGCGTCGGTGGCGAACAACAAGCCTCAGGCGAGCTTTCGCGGCGCCAATCATTGGGTCAACCATCTGCAATTCAACCCGTCAGGAACGCGGTTTGTCTTTCTTCATCGCTGGGCCTTGCCGGGCAAGTCGTGGACGACCCGAATGTACACGGCCAAAGCCGACGGCAGCGATCTGCGGCTGCTGTCGGACTCCGGCATGGTGTCGCATTTTGACTGGCGCGACGATGACACGATTCTGGCGTGGGCGCGCACCAAGGAGAAAGAGGACCACTTCTATCTGTTCAACGTTATGACAGGGGAAACACAGGTTGTCGGCGACGGCGTCCTCACGCGCGACGGCCATTGCAACTACTCGCCCGACCGCCGATGGATTCTCGACGACACCTATCCGGACAAAGAACGCCTCCAGACGCTCCTGCTCTATCGCGTCGCCGACGGCAAGCGGACGGACGTCGGGAAGTTTCTTCTGTCGTCGAAGTTCACGGGACCTTTCCGCTGCGATCTGCACCCGCGCTGGAACCGCGACGGAACGCAAGTGTGCATGGATTCGGCCCACGAGCCGACGCGGCAAATGTACGTGATTGACGTGGGTGCGATCGTGAAGGCGTGAGGCGGCGCCGGCCGCCCGCCCGCGAGGAACTACAGACTGTTGCGGCAGACAATCACACCGTCACCAGCGACCAGCCGGGCAGCCGATGGGCGGCGGCTTCGGGCAGGACATCGAAGGCCAGCACGTCGCGCGCGACCCAGAAATGCTCGACGTCGCGGCCGCCCTCGCGCTTGAGCCGTTCGATCTCTCGCGTGAAGTCCTCGCGCGTTCCCACGCCGAAGTGCTGGCTGAACAGCGTAAACTGCGACTCCTGTGTCGCCAGCGCCTCGAAGAACTTGTGGCCGTAGCCCTTTACGTGGACGGCGAAAGGCTGGAGGTCGGTTTCGGCGTCCTTGTAGAAATAGATCTCCGGCGTCTTCCACGAAGGACCGAGCGCCGCGCAGACCGGCCCGCCCGCGTGCCACAGCGCCTCGAGGCTGATGTGATACGTGTTCAGGTGGTCGCGGTGAAGTGTCTGGCCGCCCTGAATGAACGCGGCGTCGGGCCGCTCGTTGCGAATAATCGCCATGACTTCCTGGAGCGTGGCCTTGTCGTTGACCAGGCCCATGTCGGGTCGGCCGAGCATGCAGCGTTTGGCCACGCCGAGCACCGCGTTGGCGGCCTCGGCCTCGCGCCGTCGCATCTCGACGATCTTGTCCTTCATTCCGACTTCGGGATAGCCTTCGCCGCCGTCGGTCATCTGGACAACAACGACGCGGGTGCCCTCGTCGGCCATTTTGGCCATCGTGCCGGCCATGAAAATCTCGTCGTCGGGATGCGCGGCAAACACCATCGCGCAACGGTAGAGCATGGCGGTTCTCCCTGATGGACGGAATGGACAAAATGGACGAAATGGACAGAGAGCCGCTACAGGCGCCCACTGCCTTCGGCATCACTTTTCTTTGGCTTCGCGGCTTTTGCGTTCGTCTTCCATGATCAACAGACGCATGTACTTTTTGGCTTCTTCGAGCTGGGCGTCCACGTACTTTTTCTCCGGCTCGCTGGGTTTCTTGATATAGAACGTGCCGGTGGTCTTTTCGTCTTCGGACTTCGGCGTCTCCGGCTTGGTCTTTTCTTCGAGCGTGGGCGAGGTCTCTTTGTTCTTCGCGTCGGGCGGCTCGATGTCCACTTCGCCCAGCAGATGGCCGAACAGTTCGCGTTCGTAGCCTTTCGGAAGCGGCACATCGAGGTCGGGCGCCACGCCGCCGGGTTGCTTCGGGTCGCCCTTGACGGCTTCGATTCGAGTGCCGTTGGGCGTGAAGAACTTCGCCGTGGTGATGCGAACGGCGCTGCGGCGAGGATTGCCGCTGTCGTCGCGGTCGAGCGCGTGGGTCATCTCCTGGATCGTCTGCACCGACCCCTTGCCGAACGTGCGCTCGCCCTTGGGACCGATGAGATAGCCGCGATGGTGGTCTTTCAGGGCGCCCGCAAGAATCTCGGAGGCGCTGGCGCTGCCGCGGTTGATCAGCAGAATCAGCGGCTGATCGCAGACCGCGTCGTTTTCCGAGGAGTAGGTGACCTGTTCGCCGTCGCGCTGGCGCGTCAAGACGATCGCCTTGCCTTTGGGCAGAAACAGGTCGCTCACGTCTATGGCCTCTTTGAGAAGACCTCCGGTATTGAACCGAACGTCCAGGACGACGCCCTTCATGCCGTCGCGGTTGAACTGCTCGAGCGCCTTGCGCAGGTCGTCGCTGGTCTCCTTGCTGAACTTGGCGATTCGCGCATAGCCGATCGCGTCGTCCTTGAGCTCGGTCGAATAGATGCTGGCCACTTTGATTTGCGCCCGTTCGATGGTGAAGTGGAGGCGTTCGGGGACGCCTTCGCGATAGATCGTCAGGTTGACCTTGGTGCCCGACGGCCCGGTCAGTTTCTTGACCGCTTCCATCAGGGTGATGTTCTCCGTGGACTTGCCTTCGATCTCGATGATGCGGTCCCACGGAAGGACTCCCGCCTTGGCCGCCGGGGTGCCGGGAATCGGCGAGGCGCAGGTCAGAATGCGGTTCTGGTCGAGAATGATGTGGATGCCGATGCCGGAGAACTCGCCTTCGGTCTCTTTTTCCAACTGCTGATAGTCCTCGACGGGCATCCATTGGCTGTGGGGGTCGAGTTTGGCAAACATCCCCTGGATCGCGCCTTCGATGAGCTCCTTCGACGCCACCGGTTCGACGTACTTGTCGCGAATCGCCATGTAGGCCTCGCACAGAAGGGGAGCCATCCGATAGAACTCGTCGCTGACTTCGACCTTCTTCTCGGCTTCGCGGGCGCGAAGGGTCGTCCGACCGAGCAGGAACAGGGAGCACAAGACTAGGAACAGGCACATCGCGACGAGGCGCGACGAGGCTCCTGAGGATCGGGGCGGGGTTGGTTCATTCATGGACACACATCCTCCTTGCCGCTGTCGAGGCGGCTGATTGTCTTCCCTCTCCGTTGGGAGTCCATGCGCCCGCGTGATTCTTCCGGCGCGAAACAGCCTCCGAACGGCGCTTTCGCATGGGGTAGAGTTCGCAATTCGATTCTATCGAAACCGACACTGCGACCGATTCAACCCGGTTGTCTGCTATCAGGGCGGTTCGGCTTTGTCGAATCAAAACTTCTCAATCGGTGCCGCGAAGCAGGCGTCGCTGGAGGTCGGCGCCCGGCGGCAACCAGCTGCGCGGGGCGATCAGAACCTCGCGGCCGGCGCGCGATTGCCGCATCTCAAAGCGCAATCCGGCGCGATCCTTGTCCTCGATGAAGCCCGACCGGCCGATCAGCTGTCCCCGAACCACCCAGGCCCCCGCAGCCACTCCAATCTGGCTCAGAAAACCATAGAGCGAGAGAATCTTGTCCGGGTGCTCGATGATCGCCAAATTGCCGTAGCCTTTGAAGCGGTCGGCGTAAATCACCTCGCCCGCGTCAATGGCGTGAATCTCGGTTCCTTCGGGAACCATAAGGTCAAGTCCCGTGCCTTCGCGAATGCCCGGCGGCGGCGTCACGCGCGGCGAGGGGGTGAGCGTTGGCCTCGCGGGCGACGGGGTCAGTGGGATGGCCGACCGTTTCGTGGGCGTCGCACCGGCCGCCGACGGCTCGGCCTTCGAGGCGGCGATTTCGTTTTCGACCGACCGGCGGAGCCTGCCGAGGATTTCGAGACGCGCCGCAAGCGACTTGCGGTCGGCGCGCGCCTGGTCGAGCTCCTGTTCGAGGCGTTTGATCTCGGTCGCCGCCGTCCCGTCGCGAGGCGCTTGACCGGACTGCGCCAACGCCGCGTCGGGCTGTCGGTATCGTTGTTCGGTGCGTTGGATCGCTTCGATCAATGCGTTGTGCTCGTGCTCGGCGGTTTCGAGCTCGCAAGCCGTGAGGTAAAGCGCCAGCGCCTGGCGTGGTTCGGCGCCCAAATCGCAACCGACGCGTTCTGCGAGAGCCTGTCGGGTGAGAACGACGTGAAGCTGGGCCAGCCGGCCGGCCACATTGGCCTGGGCCTGCCGTTGCAGGGCCAACGTGGCCGAAGCGGCGGCGTACTGCTCGACCCGCACCGTTTCGGTCGAGCGATCGGCGCCGGCGGCGAACTTGTGTTTTGCGGCAAGCTCGGTTTCGAGCGATTTCTCGCGAGCCGTCAGGGAAGCGATTTGCTTTTGCAGGTCGGCCCGCTGTCGGTCCAGGTCGGCCAGACGCTCGCGCGGCGTCGGGCTGCGGCGCTTCGCCTCGGTTGAGCTCTTGCCGATTTTCCCGGAAGCGCCATTCGCGCGGCCGCCCGCCAGAAGTCCGCCCGCGAGGAGAGCAGAAGCGATCACTAACCCGAACGACCGCATACGCATGAGCCGGCTCAATCCCATAGCATCCATTCCATCCCATCAGACTACGAAAAGCCGCGCGGCGGATGTCAACCACGAAAGAGAACAAGGCAATTCGCGGGATACCCTCCTGCCGCAACCGCAAATCGGCTGAAGCACCCCCCCAAATCTGCAATTGACTGCATGGCCCGGCCCCATTACACAACCTCGTCAATGGTCGCGCCCCTGGCGACGAAAGGCCGAATCCCGCACATCGAACTCGGAGGTTGCCTCAATGGAAGTCATTATCACCCAAGACTACGATGAAATGAGCTATGTGGCCGCGCAGATCATTCGGCGGCAGGTCATCCGCAAGCCCGACTCGGTTCTCGGTCTGGCCACCGGCGGCACGCCGCTCGGCACGTACAAGGAAATGATTCGCCTCCATCGCGAGGAAGGCCTCGATTTTTCCAAGGTCACCACGTTCAATCTCGACGAGTATCTGGGGCTGTCCCCCTCACACTCGCAAAGCTACAATTACTTTATGAACGAGAACCTCTTCAAGCACATCAACGTCTCTCCCGGCCGCATCCACGTCCCCAACGGCATGGCCGAAGACATTGACGGCTATTGCCAGTGGTACGAAGAACAGATCGTCAGGGCCGGCGGCATTGATCTGCAATTACTCGGAATCGGCAGCGACGGCCACATCGCCTTCAACGAGCCGGGATCGTCGCTGGGTTCGCGTACCCGCCTCAAGACTCTGACCGAGTCCACGATCTGCGACAACGCCCGGTTTTTCGAGCGCGAAGAAGAGGTGCCGCGCTTCGCCATCACGATGGGCGTTGGCACGATTTTCGAAGCGCGTTCGATTCTTTTGGTGGCCAACGGCAAGAGCAAAGCGCCCGTCTGTGCGGAGTTCATCGAAGGGCCGGTGACGGCGCGCGTCACGGCCAGCCGACTCCAGCTTCACCCGCACGTTCAGGTGGTTCTCGACGAAGCCGCCGCGTCGCAACTCAAAGAGGCCGCCTATTATCGCTGGGTCCAGGAACAGAAGAAGAAGCTGACCGGCATCGCCTCGCAGGTCTCGTTCCTGCGCCGGCCGGTGAGCAAGAAATGAAAGGGCAGTGTTGAGTGGTGAGTGTTGAGTGTTGAGTTGAGGAACAAGCGAAAAGATACAGACGAGCGAAGAGGCGAAAGGGAATCTGTCCTGATGGATGCCCCTCCGCCTCTTGTATTTTTCACTCACCACTCAGAACTCAACGGCCAGGCCTGGAAACGTCTCGTCGAAACGCTCGGCGCGGCCGGCGATCATCGGCGCGAGATTCCGCTGTTCATCGAATACAAGCCGAGCGAGACGCGCGGCCGCTGCTTCGTTGACACGGCGGCCAAGGCGCTTCTCCTGCTGAACGACATCGGAATCGCCGAAATGGGCGTCACGCTGGATTTCGGCCACTCGATGTACGGCAATGAGAATCCCGCCGAAGTCGTCTCGCTTCTGGCCGAAAGCCGTTTTCGCTACTACATTCACATCAACGACAACAACGCCCGGTGGGACTGGGACTACATGGTCGGCACGCACCATTTTCTCGATTACGTGAAGTTTCTGTTCTACCTCCAGGAATACGGCTACAAGGACTATCTGACGTCCGACACGTCGCCGACGCGCTGGGACATCCGGGGGACGTTTGCGATGAACTCTCGGATGACCGGCAAGATTTGGCGGCTTCTGCGCGGGCTGAACCGCAGGCGGTTTCGGGCGCTGATCGAACGAAACGACTACCTCAAGACCTGGCAATTCATCGAGTCGGAGATTCTGTCGCTATGAAGCGCTCCCGCGAAGCCGCACGTGCGCCCGGCCGAGGAAGTTGCGATAGACGGGTTTCAGAACGAAGCCCAGGCGTTTAATGGTTTTGGCGGGGCGAGAACCACTTTGACAGGATGACAGGATAAACCGGATGAAACGAGACGAAGAATCCTGTGAATCCGGCCAACAGGGCTTCTCCCGGCAATCGGGCGGCATGGAGAGGCGCGGAGACTCCGCAAGGGCATTGACTCGTTGCGCTTTCTCGGAGTTTTCGCGAACCGGTCAGGG
>Ga0315274_10004399_pt1 | contig 20704 bp, 18 predicted proteins | sample YL17G02_20_MG_FD_203700 | JGI IMG/M metagenome (GOLD analysis project Ga0315274, IMG submission 203700) | Sediment microbial communities from Yellowstone Lake, YNP, Wyoming, USA - YL17G02_20 | ecosystem: Environmental > Aquatic > Freshwater > Lake > Sediment | place: USA: Wyoming | collected...
AACCTTGTTCAAAAATACCACCATTGAAGGCAGACCCACTTGTCTCGCCAAAAGAATGTGCTCTCTGGTCTGGGGCATAGGGCCGTCAACCGCCGAAACAACCAAAACCGCTCCGTCCATCTGGGCAGCTCCCGTAATCATATTTTTCACGTAGTCAGCGTGACCGGGACAATCAATGTGAGCGTAGTGCCTTTTCTCGCTTTCGTATTCCAAGTGAGAAATGGAAATGGTCAATCCCCTGGCTTTTTCCTCGGGAGCCGAATCAATCTGGTCTACCGACTTTTCGGTTGCTTTTAGTCCCTTGAGGTGCAGCACATGTAAAATTGCCGCCACCAAAGTGGTTTTCCCATGGTCAACGTGACCAATGGTGCCGACGTTAACGTGAGGTTTTTCTCTTACAAATTTTTCTTTTTCCGCCATGTTTTTTAGTATTTAGTATTTTGTATTTAGTATTTTGTATGCAAGATACAAGATACGGAATACAAGATACAGAATTAAATTATATTACTATTCTATTTATTTTAAGAAATTTGTCAACACTAAATTACTTTCTCTTTCCCTCAACAATCTCCTGCGCTATATTACTTGGCACTTCTTCGTACCGGTCAAATTCCATTGTAAACGTTCCTCTGCCTTCGGTCAAGGACCTCAAGGCCGTGGCGTACCCGAACATTTCAGACAGCGGAACTTTGGCGTCAATCACTTTAAGATTTACCCTGTCTTTCGTCTCCTCGATTTTTCCTCTCCTGGCTGATAAATCTCCAATGGCGTCGCCAAAAAAATCCTCAGGCACAACAACTTCCAATCTCATTATGGGCTCAAGCAAAATCGGTTTCGCTCTTTTGACTGCCTCCTGAAAAGCGATGGAACCCGCAATTTTGAAAGCGATTTCCGACGAATCCACTTCATGAAAAGAACCGTCGTATAAAGCGGCGGACAAATCAACCATCGGATAACCAGCCACCACTCCTTTGTCTATTGCTTCTTTTATTCCTTTTTCTATTGCCGGAATAAATTCCCTGGGAATAATTCCTCCTTTGATTTCATCTATAAATTCAAAACCCTGGCCTCTTTCCTTGGGAGCTACTCTGAGATAAACGTGTCCGTACTGACCTCTGCCACCCGACTGCTTGATGTATTTTCCTTCCGCTTCCGCCTCCGCTTTAATCGTTTCTTTATAAGCCACCTGCGGCCTGCCCACGTTTCCTTCAACTTTGAATTCTCTCCTCATTCTATCAGCAATAATTTCCAAATGCAATTCTCCCATTCCCGAAATAATTGTTTCGCCGGTTTCTATGTCCCCTTTGACTCTGAATGTCGGGTCTTCTTCCGCCAATCTTCTCAAAGCCAGACCCATTTTTTCCTGGTCCGCTTTGGTTTTCGGCTCAATCCTGATGGAAATAACCGGTTCCGGGAAAATAATTTTTTCCAAAACAATGGGGTTCGCTTCGTCGCACAAGGTATTTCCTGTTTTGGTATTTTTCAAGCCGACAGTGGCGGCGATATCTCCGGTAAAAATCTCGGAAACCTCTTCCCGCTCTGCCGAATGCATTCTTAAAATTCTGCCAATTCTCTCTTTTTCGCTTGTGGCTGAGTTCAATAAATACGACCCTTTCTGGAGGAACCCCGAATAAACCCGGAAAAAGGTTAATGCCCCCACATAAGGATCAGTGGCGACTTTGAATGCCAGAGCAGAAAAAGGTTCATCGTCTTTCGCTTTTCTTTCAATTTCTGTTCCACTCCTCGGGTCAGTGCCTTTTACCGGCGGCAAATCCGCGGGACTGGGCAGATAATAGCAAACAGCGTCCAAGAGCGGCTGGACGCCTTTGTTTCTCAAAGCAGTGCCGCAGAACACGGGAATTAATCTATAATTCAAAGTTGCTTTTCTTAAAACCTTTCTCAATTCCTCTGTTGAAATTTCCTTTTTCACCAGATAGTCCTCTAAAAGTTTTTCGTCTTCAGCCACAATTTTTTCAATCATTTTTTCTCTCCAGTCCTTGGCTTCTTGTATTAAATTTGCCGGAATATCTTCTTCTTTGACGATTTGGCCAAAGTCGCCTTCAAATTTCAATGCCTTCATACTGAACAAATCAATTACTCCTTGAAAATTTTCTTCAGCCCCAATTGGTATTTGAGTAGCCACGGCGTTGAGAGTAAGTTTCTGCCAGATGGATTCCAAGCTCTTTTCAAAAGAAGCACCGATTCTGTCCATCTTGTTTATGAAGCAAACTCGGGGAACGGAAAATTTATCGGCCTGATGCCAAACCGTTTCTGACTGAGGCTCTACTCCTGCCACGCCGTCAAAAACCACTACCGCGCCGTCCAGAACTCTTAACGACCTCTGGACTTCAGCCGTAAAATCAATATGACCCGGCGTGTCAATGATATTAAATCGGTATTCGCCCTCCTTCTTTTTTTCCATGTCTCTGGGCGATGACTTTTCCTTGTTGGGTAGTGGGGGGGTTGGAGTCCAAAAGCAGGTGATGGCGGCAGCAGTTATGGTAATTCCCCTTTCTCTCTCCTGCTCCATCCAGTCCATAACCGTTGTTCCCTCGTCAATGTTGCCGATTTTGTGGGAAATTCCGGTATAAAAAAGCACCCGTTCAGTAACGGTCGTTTTCCCTGCATCAATGTGAGCGATAATTCCTATATCGCGATATTTTTCAATAGGATACTGTCTCGGCATACCTGTATTTTGTATCTTGTATTTAGTATTAAGTATTAAGCGAGGCAACAAGTTTTAAAGTAAATTTCGCAGTCCCGCCAGCACGGTTCCCGACGAAGTCGGGATGGCGGGACGAGAATTTAGATAGTCAAATCTCGCTGGGATTTGAACTATCGGTACTTTAAAACTTCGTTGCCGAAGCTCTCTACCAAGTAAAGTGGGCGAACGCCCTGTTCGCCTCTGCCATTCTGTGCGTGTCGTCTCTTTTCTTTATTGCCCAGCCCTGATTATTGGAAGCGTCAATTAATTCTTCGGCTAGTTTTTCTTTCATTGTTTTCCCTTTTCTTGACCTCGCTCCTTGCAAGAGCCAGCGCAAAGCCAAAGTTAATTTTCTCTCCCCTCTCACTTCTCTGGGCACCTGATAAGTGGCTCCGCCGATTCTTTTCGGTTTAACTTCCAAAAACGGAGAAGCGTTTCCTAATGCCTGTTCAAAAACTTCCAAAGGTTCTTTTTGGGTCTTGTTTTTAATAATGTCAAAAGAGCCGTAAACAATTTTTCTGGCTTTTTCTTTTTTTCCCTTCTTCATCACGTAATTGATGAGTTTCGTGACAGTCACGCTGCTGTAAATCGGGTCCAGGTTAATATTGCGCTTGGCTTTCTTTTTTCTCCGCATAATTATTATTTCTCTCTTTTTGTTCCATATTTTGACCTCTCTTGTTTTCTTCCTTCAACGCCGCCCGTATCTAAAATTCCTCTCACTATATGATATCTCACTCCCGGCAAGTCCTTCACTCTTCCGCCGCGGATCAAAACAATGGAGTGCTCCTGTAAATTATGACCCACTCCCGGAATGTAAGCAGTCACTTCCATACCATTGGTCAACCTGATTCTTGCTACCTTTCTCAATGCAGAGTTCGGTTTTTTTGGAGTGACGGTAAAAACTTTAAGGCAAACTCCTCTTTTAAAAGGAGAGGAGAATCTTTTGGGCCGGTTTTTCAGAACATTAAATCCAAATGCCAAAGCCGGCCTCTTGCCAGGATATTTAATTTTCTTTCTTCCTTTTTTGATTAGTTGATGGATCGTAGGCATATAACTTAAAACAAATAGGTCAAAGAGAACTTCGTTCACCGAGTCCGTCGTAGACGCACGAAGGTAAAGATGAAGCATTAGCTTCATCGATCTCTTTTCCACTTTCGCCTTTGCTACGCAAAGTCTCGGTAAAAAATTAAAGCGCTAAGCGCTCAATGTAATTTAGCAAATATTAAAATTAAAGTCAACTTACTGACGTCTAAAATAAGGGAACTCCGACAATTAACTTGAAAATCAAGTTAACAACCAGAGCAACCCAGTTAAAGAGAAAAAAAATCACAAACAGCAAAATGAATAAACCGAATTGGCTCAGAGCTATTTTAAATCTTTCCCATCTTTGAGGCAGAAAAGTAAAAAGAATGTGGGAGCCATCCAAGGGAGGAATCGGCAATAGATTAAACACGGCCAATAGCAGATTTATGTAGACAATGTAAGAAAAAATCAAATCAAGACCGGAGATAACGGAAATTGACGGAAAAAATCTCAAAGTTAAACCGAAAAATAAAGCAATGGCGAAATTGGCTCCGGGACCCGCAAAAGCCACTTTGGCAGAACCGTATTTTTGGTCGCGGAAATTATAAGGATTAATCGGCACGGGTTTAGCCCAGCCGAAAACCGGACCTTGTCCCCGCGTCGCCAAAAGCATCAACGCCGGCAAAATAAAAGAGCCGACAAAATCCAGATGCTTTATTGGATTTAAGGTCAGCCGGCCCATGTATTTTGCGGTCGGGTCGCCCAAATAATTGGCCGCGGCACCGTGAGAAACTTCGTGGACAACGGCTGAAAAAATTAAAATGACGATTAAAAATACCCATTCTGCCATATGTTAGATTATATCAAACTTGTTAAAAAATAAAAAATCGGTTAACATAAGACATATGGCTAAAAAGTGCGCGATTTGCGAAAAAAAATCAATGATGGTTTGGCGGAGAATACGACTGAGAGCTGAGAAATACAACCCGACCATCAAAAGAAGACAATACCCCAATTTACAATGGCTGAAATTGCCTTCGGGCAAACGAGTTTTGGCTTGCGCCAAATGCATCAAAGCCACGGCAAAGAGGAAGAAATAAAATCTAGAATATAGAATTTTGGATTTCTCGGGCTGTAGTATAACAGTAGTATACCACTTTGGGGTAGTGGCGGCCCGCGTGCAACTCGCGGCAGCCCGAAGGTTTTATGAATTTAATTAAGGTAACTTGTGCAACTTGTAGAAAAAAGTTTTTTAGACCAACGGGAAGGGTAAATGAAGCAAAGAAATTTGGGTGGAAGCAATTCTGCTCTTCAAAATGTCTCGCTAAATCGAGAATAACTGGTAAGGTTTTATCTTGTACAAATCCTGAATGTAATAAAAAAATTTATCGGCCGCTTAGAGAAATTAAAAAAGTAAATAAAAGTTTTTGTTCTAACTCTTGCGCCGCAAAGTTCTATAATCGACGAAGGGCATCAAAACTTCCTCCTAGCATATGCAGAAATCCAAATTGTAACCTTCCAGTTCCCCGGACAAGGAAATACTGTTCGTCTTCTCATTGGGTCAATACTGGAAAATTGTCAGACGAAGAATTTAAAAACCGGATACTAAAAGAAATAAAAGCTTTTTATCAGAAATACGGCAGGGTGCCCCTAAAACGAGAAATGTACGGAAGATATCGCGACGCAAGAAGACTTTTTGAGACATGGAATAAAACTATAATTGCCGCTGGTTTGCATCCAAATCCGGTACGATTTGCTGAAAAACAAGCAGCCAACGATGGTCATATCTGTGATTCTTTAGCTGAGAAAATTATTGACGATTGGCTGTATTCCAAGAACATACAACATCAACGTGGTGTCCCGTATCCACATAGCGCATATACTGCTGATTTTCAGGTAGATGGAAAATTCATAGAATTTTTTGGACTTAATGGAGAACTTAAAGAATACGATAAAAATACAAAACTGAAAGAGGAACTATCCAAAAGGTATAATCTTAAACTAATTAAAATCTTTCCAAAAGATTTATTCCCAATTAATCGCCTTTCCCAAATTATAAAAATTTAACGAGGCAATTCCCGACAGCCCGAAAGTTTACCCAACCAAAAAACAGAGGTATGTCCTCTGTTTTTTGCTACTTCGGGGCCTGCCCCATAGTGAACCGAGAGTTCTGACGGAGGTTCGATTTTTTGCTTGGTTTGTTCTAATAATTCTTTAATTCGCTAAATCTCAACTACTTGTTTGATTTTTGGGGGAAGCACTATTTTCGTCTTTACCTTTTAATAACAATTCAATTTCCAACTTCCTAAGTTCTGAACATCTATTTTTTAAATTATCCATTTCGTTTCGAGTTAAATTTTTTGCACCTGTCTTTGTAATTTGCCAAATATCTATGGGTAATCCTAAGCCATATGTTCCAACCTCAATAGCTTCCTCTATCACTTTAAAGGCAAGAAGGATGCCTTTTTCCATATCAATCTCGTCAGGAATCAACCCATGATATTTTTCTAATAATGCATGAACAAATGGTCGTCCTATTCCTATCCCAAAGGGTCCAGTTTTTATCCATTCCGGAGTACCACTTGGAGTTATGTGAAGGATACAAGGATTTTCCCTGCATTCTGCAAGAACAAAGTCTTCTTGGGGCGGTTGTCCGTCAAGCCTTAATAAGTCAATAACACTATCTTTTACGATTTTAGCCAACTCGTCCCTAATTTCTTTTAATGGCCTTTCTTTGTTAGATAAATTATTTAATTTTTCTTCAACTCGCTGCGTCAATGACTCTCTTCCTGCTGCGCCCCAAACACAATTGTTATTTAATTTTTTTATTTTCTTGCCATAAGTTCTAATTTCTCCGGAAGTAATTTGCCCGTCGGATGCTAAAATTAAACCATCTTTTGTTGGAATTGCTAAAATAATTGTCATAATTTTAGAAATTTATTAAGAAAACGGGCAACCCCCTATAGGACACTTCCAATTAGTCCCAACGGGAGCTGCGGGATGATTTATATTATCTTTTGGATTATATTTATGATAATACTCACATTCCTTAAGATATGCTTCTTTTTGGGAATTTGTATATTCAAACCAAAAAGAGGTGTAACCATACCCTTCTTTTATTGACTGCTTAATTCTTGAAGGTAAATCTGTGTCCGATCTCCCTACATATACTGCAGTTTTACCATCTTTTGACAAAATATAAACCCCCGGTAGAGATTGAGTTATATATAATTCTATTTTATTGACTAAATATGGCCCTAATAGCATATTTTAATCTTAACTCAAATTTTTATCTCTATCAATTTATTCATATTATTTATAACAATATCTTCGTTAAAAAATCAGCCATTCCCAAGCTGATTTTAGTTCAATTTTTCCCAAAAGTCAATTAACTTTTCGACTTCAGAAACTATTCATGGAACCTTTTTATTTTTGTCCACTCGCCATGAAAAAAATTTAAAATCCGCACTTTCTAAGAGCTTCTTTAAAGATAAGTTCTGCCCTTAACTTGAGAAATTTTTTATAATTATTGTTCCAAATTGGTGAAGATGTCCCTACTGGAATAAATTGTTGGTCTGCTGAGGATTTAAAATCTTTATTCACCTCTTCTAGTTTCTTAAAATATCTCGAAGGGGGTGTATTACTAACGAGTAAATTAGTTTTAGTAGAAATCCACGCGAGATTACAAACAGAATCTATCAATACCCTATTGCTTCCTCTTAATCTTGCCTTAAGATAATCTTTAGGAAATATATGATGTTTGTCGATATTCTTAATTGGTTTTTTTCTTTTCTGGATACCCTTTATCTTGAGATCGATATTGGAAAATAAATCAAGTGGTTGCCGTGCCTGCAATAATCCAAGTATGGATTTGCCCATAGCAGATCCCGACGGCGCTTCAATAAAATCGTCGATTGTGAATATTGCCCTGTTTAATCCAGTGACAGTTTTTAAATCTGTATTTTGGGAAAGAATTCGCGTATCAACTATACCGGTTGTATCGGCTGAGCTACTATACCTATTATTCAGACTTGCCCTCCAAAACCATTGCTTAATGAAATTAACCTCGTTCGCTGATAAATTATCGCGAGATTTTTTCATAAGAAAAATTATAAGAGGAACAAGCATTGTATCATACGGTAATATTTTTAAAGGTATACCAATATCATCTTCAATAAATACCAGTGTTTCTATGTAAGCTTTTTGAGATTTTTTGTAATCCTTAACAAGGTGCTCAGTCCTCAGGTTTTCAATAATCGTCTTTGGATGATTATCTATACCATTATAAATAGCAAGTGCCCGGACAATAATTTCTCCAGTAAAATCTTCGGAAGAAAATCCTGCTTCCTCTACTGCATGCTTCGTTTCGTCTATGTGTTGATAGAGGTCAAATGCTTCTGGCGCGTATGTCTTAGCCGCTATCAAATTCATTAAAGTTAGTGGCGTCCCTTTAGCGTTTAGATATTGAAATGTCTTACTAACTACATCAAGGCTGACCTTTTCCTCAAAAGTTAAGAGAGGGATTTCGTACTCCCTAAACGCTTTTAAGTTATTCAATATAGATTTACTAATTTTTCTTTGATTTTTAACGTAGAAGTCGTAAAATCGATCGTCGGAACCTAAAACATCTGCCGGAACGCATTTGTGCCCCCTGAGACATTTGATATGAAATTTTTCATCAGTAAGAGAAAAATATATTTGATATTTTTTAATAATCAATTCTGGCAGCGAAAGACCGTCCGGTCTAAGAGCGAACAATAAAGATGTTAATCTTTGTTGTCCGTCTAAAATATATTTTGAATGGCGTTTCGGCGCTCCCACAATAGGAGTAATGTCTCCGATATAACGAAAAGCTTTACCTAATTGATCTGAATCCCATAATAAAAAAAATTCCTATCGGTATTTGTTCATAAATGCTATCTAATAATTCAACAACCTGCTTTGATGTCCATACGAAACCTCTCTGAAAACGAGGTAAAACATATTCCGCCTCGCTAACGCATTTTAATAAATCGGGAACTCTTATTGTATCTGGCTTAATTAGTCCTCTCATGATTTTATTTTAGATGATAGTTTGGTTTATTATAACCCCTTTATTCAAATCTTACAAATTGCCCGAGTGTAAAATTTTTTCGTGGCGAGCGAGCAAAAAGGAAAGAGTTGCAGAAAAGATGTTGCCTTTCCTTATTGCAACTCAAAAAGCGGCCATTTCAGGCCGCTTTTTAGCTAACTATATTTTTAATCACTCAATGCAGCAGTCAATGATTTTCTTTACTATATCCCCTAATTTTCCCATAAGGCCGGATTTTTCCTTGCCCTGTAGTGAAGCGGAGCTTCTACTACCGGGGTGTTTATCGTGGACATTTAACTGGTTGTCATCTATCTTTTTGACGTCGCCGATGTCAATCAGTTTCAGATTGATTCCCCAGAAAAGCGAGTATAAATCATATGCCTTAGCAAACAAGTCCTCGGCTTCCGGCTTCCTGCCTTCTCCTTGATACTTTGTGCCTACTTCTATCAAGCGCATTGTGGCAGCCAAAAGATGTTTTGAAATGCACCAAACTTCGCCTTCGTATTCCTTGATGATTTTCTTTAACAAGTCCTTTCTCATTTCCCGGGCCTTTTGGAGCAAGTCAAAATACTCCGGCTTCCCTGTTTTGGCGCCGGTAAAGAAAAAATGCTCCTCAATCGCAACCAGATTCATTATGGCAATGGACAAATCTTCGCCGGAAGACAAATCCAGATTACCTTTTTTACTCTCAGCCACTTTTTTCAGGAGTTCGTCAATCTTTTTTTGTTTTTCAAAATCTTCAGCCATATAATTTATTAGAAAAGTTTACAGCCCACTATGTAGTGGAAAATTATAGTCGTAATAACTAAAAATAAAAGCGGCAGGACAACTTTTTGAAAAGGGAAAAAGACCTTACCCTGATTTTTACTTTTCAAGAAAGCGTTTAACCAAATACTGAGCAGAAAAGCGAGACCGCCAAAAATTATCCCTAAAATCAGTTTATCAATGCCCCAGAACGTATTCAAGGGGTGGCCGATTATCCCCTTCCAAAAAAGGGGTAGAATTATAATTGAATAAAAAAATAAGGAAACCGCCAGCCAGCGCAGTCTGAAACGGATTTGTTTTTTATCAAGCCAATTTAATAGCCAGCCAATCATTGAGATAATCAACCCGCCAACCCAGATCCCTGAAAGCACGTCGTCAATTCCCAGCCAACGGCAAAGCCCGACTCCGGCGCCCACAGCAATAGTACAAACGGGGCAAACCGCCTGTGCCTGATTTAAAAACAAAAAACTCAACAAAAACACCGCGATTAAAATGGAGAAAAAATTTTTTGTCATTGGATACCCGAGCGAAGCGAAGGGTGAAGATGAACGAATGTTCATAGACTGCCGGTTTTTTGCTTAAAAAAATTGATTATGTCTGTGTCGCCGACAAAACATTTTGAGCCGTCCCAGAGCAAAGGAACGCCGATATCAGCCGCTGACAATTCGCAAATCTGCGCTTTCCCAACCAGTTCTTGGGCATTCTTTTCATTATTAAAGACCTCTTTTCTCTCAAAAGTGACTTTTTCTTCAATCTTGTTTTCTTTGATGAAATCTTCAACCTTCTGGCAGAACGGGCAATTCTCGCCGTAGAACAAGATAATTTCGCTTTGCGGGGAAATGTTTTTGAAAATAATAAAAATAACTACGCCAAGGACAATTATTCCAACTAAAATTAAGGGTAGAAATTTCTTGTTCATGCTTTAATATTATCAAATTTTATTTGACGCATCAAGAAACTAAAACAGCCAGAAAAATTATCTGCCTGTGTCTTTTTATGGTCCCGCTCTCTTCCAGCTAATTCTTCTGGAAAAAAATCCAAGGGGGAATCTAAGTCCCGACCCGAGGGTCGGAATCATATCCGATTCCCTAAAATAAGTTATTGTCCCAGAATTAAACTGGAAGGAGCAGGACCCGGTTAGAAATTATTTTCAAAATTATCTTTAACTTCCAACAGGGCGCTGCCGGCTGAATATTGGTTTTTCTAATCCTATTATACCTCTTCGTAAAAATCTCTGTCAAGATTTTTTACAGTCCTAAAACCTTGACCATCTGTTTTATCAAAGAAATTGCTACGGGTTGCGCCAATAAACTGACGGATTCAATTCCCTCGTCGTCTTTAACTACCCAAGGCCTTTCTTCTATCTTTACCTTTTTATTTTTTTTGTCCCATTTGAAGTGGTATTCGGGAGTGACTTCATAACCATCAACGTATTTTTTGGCTGATTTTAGAGGCAAGGAATTTCTTAAAAAAATCTTGGGAATACCGTAAAGAGAAAACGCCTGTTCTATTAATTTCTCGTCTTTTTCCAGCCGTTTTTTGATAGGCGCGATTCCTGACTCGTCCCCTTCTTTGGGCAGCATTTTCGCTCCCCGGCACTTCGGGTTGTCGCAAAACAAATAAAATTCTTTTTGTTTCTCGTCATAGTTCACCTTTGAAGTGGGCAGGAGTTTCAAATTTCTGGAGGTCTGGCAAAGAGGACAAACCCTCCGCCACTTAATTCTTTCGTCAATCACGGCTTTGGGCACGTCAATTAAAATAAAAATGTCAGGGTCATCACGATAACCAAGTAAATCTCTAAAAAACAGGGAAAAGGCAATCTGGTCCATGTCTCTGGGAAAACCGTCAATAAAAAGCGACTTCTTTTCTCTTTTTGCGATTTCTCTTTTCGCCAGAGCCAAAATTAACTCTGTGGGCAAAAGGATTTTCGTGTTTCTTTTTTCAAGGGCAGAAATTATTTTTTCCAATGGCTGCCAACCCCGATAATTTTTTTCCAAAAAAGTGAGCAGTTCTTTTTTCTTTTTTTCATCTTTCAGTTCAATGTCCACATTCCTAATCATATCGCCGATTGAAAAATGCTCTATTCTTTCAGGTAAAATCGCTTCGGCGAACATTTTTGAATAAGTTCCTTTTCCTGAATTTTTCTTACCCAATAAGTATGCGACAAAAGTGTTTTTTGCCAGATATTCGCGGAGTTTTTTTATCTCTTTGCCTGCCTTCAACTGAAAATATTCCCTTTGTTCTTTGGGGTCGGTTAAATTGAATTTTCTATTTACGTCTTTGATTTTAGTTTTGAAAATTGGAAACTTCATAGTTATCTCCGTCGGAAATTATTTTTATGTCGCTTGCTTGGTCGGTTCTTAAAATTCTTATACCATAACTTCCTAAAATATCCAAAACCTCCTGATAGGGATGACCGTAAGAATTTCCTTTGCCAACGGAAATTACGGCAATTTCCGGAGAAACTTTTTCAATAAATTCTTTTGAACTTGAAGTTTTGCTGCCGTGGTGACCGACTTTCAGAATATCTGAATTGAGATTATTTTCGCCTTCTGTCAGTTTTTTCTCGGTTGATTTTTGAATGTCGCCGGTGAATAAAAAAGAATTTTCGTCAAAAACCAATCGGCTGACTATTGAGGTATTGTTGCTGTTTTTAAGTTCTTGACCCTCAAGGTTTTCAACGGGATATAAAACCTCAATAAATTGTCGGAGTTCGTAACTCCGATTGTTGGACAATATGATCTTTTGTCCGCTTTGGGCAATTTTTACGTTAGCATTCTCCTCTTCTATCGCTTTTTGCCATTCTTTAAATTCCTGCGTGTCTCTGACTATTCCCGTCCATAAAATATTTTCCACCTTGTATCTTTTTAGAACCTCGAGCAGTCCCGCCATGTGATCTCTTTCGGGGTGAGTGAGAACTACCAAGTCAATTGTTCTGTCCCAAAACGGCATTTCCTTTCCCAATTTTTCCAAAATGGTAGAGCTAGGCCCTCCATCAATCAGAATCTGGTGTCTTTGGAGCGTCTCAATAAAAATGGCGTCGCCCTGACCAACATCAAAAAAATTAACTTCCAGAAATTGGGCCTTGCTTAAACCAAGGGCGATAATGCCCGCTAAAATATTAAGGAAGGCCAAAACGCCAAGAATATAAAAAACGAGGTTTTTCTTCGGATTCATCGCCTATTATTTGGATAAAAATTAACCCAAAACCGCTGAAAGCAGTTCTGGGCCAACTTTTAACGTCGAAGAATCTTTTTCTTCTCCACCTACACTTTCGCTGTGCGAAAGCTTGGTAAATAAAATAGTCTAAAACTATTTCGCTTTTCCCATGATCCTGAACATCTTGGTCCCGCAAGTAGGACAAGTGCCGGTCATGGCAGCTCTTTTTGTTCCTCCCTTTCCCTTCATCGTGACTTCCTTCGCGTCAGATATCTCTTTTTTCTTTTTACATTTAACGCAATATCCAGTCATAATAATATGTAAATTAAGATACGAATTCTATTATCTAACCGACCTTTGTTTCTCTTAGAATACCCCCCGCTACATCTAATTGGAGGGCCCGGCGGATTTCTCCACAGGTTCTATTCTATTATTTTACCTTAATTTAAGCAAGAGAGGTAGTCAAGGGGCAAGCCCTCCGAACAAATTTATCCTGCTAGCCAGCCACCGTCAATTACCACGGTGGAACCTGTCATATATGAAGAACTATCCGAAGCTAAAAATAAAACCAGATTGGAAACTTCTTCCGGTTTTCCGGTTCGGTGAAGAGGAATCTGAGATAGCGTTCCCTCCATTGTTTTTGGATCAGATTTTAACGGATCAATCATTGGCGTTTCAATTGCCCCGGGAGAAATAGCGTTAACCCTGATTCCATATGGAGCTAATTCCAAAGCCATGGTCTCGGTCATTCCAACAATGCCGCCTTTTGAAGCGCAATAATGAGCTAACGTGGGGAATCCAACACCAACCTGGCCCATGGCAATTGAAGCAATATTCACAATCACACCTGATTTTTGTTTTACCATTTCTTTACTGGCGGCCTGAGCGCACAAGAAATACCCTTTCAGATTTATATTTATTGTTCTGTCCCAATCATCTTCGGTTAAGTCCAAAAATGGCTTGAACTGACATATTCCTGCATTGTTGACCAAAATATCAACTCTTCCGAATTCATCGATTGTTTTTTTAATCATTTCGTCAACTTCCGCTTTTTTGGACACGTCGCATTTTATCGCCATTGCCTCGCCTTTTGCTTTTTTGATTTCCTCAACGACTTTTTCGCATTCTTCCTGGGAAATATCGGAAACCACCACTTTCGCCCCGGCTTTAGCCAGAGCCAAAGCGTGCGATTTTCCCATTCCCCTTCTGGCACCGGTAATAATGGCAACTTTTCCTTTTAAATCAACATCCATTTTAGTAAATTGAAAACTATTGAAAATTATCGACCTTTGAAAAATTTAAAGATTTTATTTATTACTTTCTGGGTTGCCTTCAAAACGCTCGCCGCTCCATCAGATGGAGCGCCAGTAGACCTTTGAGAAAGACAGCGAGAATCATTGGGATATTCCTGACGATCTTGCGAATAAGCATTCGGGTCTTCGCATGCGCCGTTATAAGGCGCCCATTCCACCCAAGTGCCGGGATTTATCGTGCTACACCTGGCGCAAAGACAACCGGAATTAGAAGCTTCAATACGGTTATTGTCATACCACTGGCCGCTTTCACACTGACCATCAGGAGCGTACCATGTTACATAAACACCTCTTTTAACATTGCTGCAGCGGCCGCAGTTGTTGGTAACAACAGGGACACAGGAAGAAATACAGCTAGAATCCCAACTGGTATCCATGCCCTGAGAAGGACAACTGCAATCACAGGTCTTGGTAATAGGATTATTGTAAGGGTTGATGCAAGTAGAATCAATCGTGTAAAAATCAACCCTCTGGTTGGCGTAGATGTTAGAGCAACGGTTACAGTGGGTCAAAGGCTGACATTGATCAGTGCAGTTACTCCAGGATTGTCCATTGTTGACCCCGCAAGAACAATCGCAACTGTACTGCACTGTACCTTCTATTGGGGTTACGCAATCGGAATTCTGCGATTTAAAAACTGCCCGGGTGTAGTCATAGACACTGCTGCAGCGGTTACAACTAAAAGTAGGGCAGCGGGAATCATTGGGATATTCCTGACGGTTTTGCAAATAAGCATTCGGGTCTTCACAAACATTAAAATAAGGTGCCCATTCCACCCAAGCACCGGGAGTGATAGTGCTACAACGAGAGCAGAGACAACTTGAATCCGAAGTTTCTACACGGTTATTGTCATACCACTGTCCGCTTTCACACTGACCATCAGGAGCGTACCATTTCACATAGACACCCCTTTTGGTATGACTGCAACGGCCGCAATTGTTAACAATCGGCGTAAGACTGAAAGACAAATCGCTGATATCGCTAATATCATTTTGAAAATCTGCGAGAATCACTTTTATCTTATAATCATCTCCGGAAGATAAGGAAGACGGTACCTGCCATTGGTAAGCGACGACAGAACCGTCAGAAGAAGTTATAGATTGGTCAATGGTCTGAAGATAAACATTATTGCGGAGCAGTTGGATGGTAACTTTTTCTTTTCCTTGGATTCCGGACGGGCGATTGCTTTGGAATTTAATTTGCTGGAGAGAACCTAATGGCCATTTTTCTCCACCATTTGGCGAAACAAGGGTAATGTAAGGATTGGGGCAACGAGAATCAGGACAAATCTCTTTTCTCGCCAGGCCAAGATAATCATCATCAGCGGTATCGCAGATTTTGTCTAAACCAGAATACCACTTTACCCAGCAATTTTCTTTGCCGCTAATATGACTGCAACGTTCACAATCAGCAGATCCAAGTATTAATACACTTTTTTCCGCCCTCACGCCTTTATCCGAAGGTATGTTAACTGTGTTATTCCCGTATTGACTCATTTGTCCGCTGGAAAAACAACGAACAGCGTAAATATAACTTTTACCAGCAGTTAAATTATCGGTGGAGAAAGAATAACTGCCGGAAGGCAAAAGATTATTCACCGATGTATTTGTGCCTTCAAAATAAATTCTGCAGGCAGCGGCATTTGCTGACGTCCAATTCATTTTTAAGGCATCTCCTTTTTGAAGATTATCAGGGCCAGTAACGGTAACAACCACCTCGTTGCCAGAGGAAACCAAAACATTCGCCCTGATGAGCTCATATCGGACCTCGTTCGGGTTGACTTGACGCGGTTGGACATTATTCTTTGCCGCTAAAGCCGCGATTGTTCCGGCTGCCTGACCGGTAAGCATTGTGACTCCCTGTAGCCGGATTGCTCCATTGGCAAGTCTGGAAACGGAGATATTCTTCTCGGCGGCTAGCAGGCCGTCAATGCTCTCCGGGATAAAGGATTCGAACGGAACTTGAAGCGCTCCCAAGTTTCCAGAGAGCTCTTTGGCGTTAAATTCTTCCGACGTGATACTGTCGCTTATGGTTTCTCCAAGACTACCGGTTTCCAGCGATACGTCCCTCGTACAATTATGAAGGTCCGTCGGATACTTGCCGATGGCGAGAGAGGAGGACAAAGACTCCTGCGCATTGCGCATACTGGCACCCACCTCCTTGGCCGTAAGGGTATGCAATCCGATAATTCTGCGGCTCTCCCGCACATAAGGTCTTACCGGCAGGTACTTCTCAATGACCTTGAATTTTGCGGGAATGTTTTCGCAGGTGTTCGCAATGTTGTAAGGCGTATCATAGCCCTCGTCATTAGCGACCGACCATAGATTGCCTCCCGGCACCTTGTATTGCATGTAGTAGATAAATTGGATGGTTTTAAGTTTCGCTTCGCAATCCGCCTGCCGGCGATATGAACGATCCTGTAAATAAGAGGTTTTTAAGGAATGGGTTGGATGTTCGTCCCACGTAAATACTGGGACCTGCGGGAGGGTGGCAGGATAATCATTCGCAAGGTTCAGCCCGGTCCTGATGACTTCCCCGGAAGACGGATCCGTTTGCATGGTCCGAAAAGAGTAAAAAAACTGGGGAAATTCGAACTGATGGACTATCTGGTCGAATTGGTTCTCGATCGTCTGATTGTATCCAAGCAACGCGGCATCTTCCGGAACGAACTTTAACTCTGGCGGCACTCCACCCGGATATTTCTTTATCACCGCCGTATAGGTGATGTCCTGGATGCACGCCTCGGAATCCACAGCATCGCTGGTCGAATTACCCACCCGGTAGCGCGCCGGGGTCAGCGCGATTATGTCCCCTTCTTCCGTGGCATCAATCACGACTTTGCTATAGAAGGTATTTCCCTTATCCGTTTTGACACCTGTAACTTTATTCCCAGACAACAAAACATTAGTGACTCTCTGACGTTCATAAAGATTCACGCCAGCCTCACTAAGCATACTTCGTAACACATTTTGTCCGATATGGGGCGGAAAACATACGGGTGCGGTTGCGCATGGAACGGACATATTTCTAATCTGACTGACGAACTCTTTCAATAGGCCGGAGTCTAGAAGAGGAGAATATGCATCGTCAACATTGGCCACGCCAGCTGCCGTCATCTGACCGCCAACCCAATCTGTCTCTTCTATTAAAGCCACTGAGGCACCCATTCTTGCCGCCTGTACTGCTGCTCCTATCCCTCCGGTGCCGGCCCCTACGATTACCACATCATAATTTTTGATGGTCTGTGATGAAGACATATCTGTGGTCGTAGCAGAAGGAGACATTGGCGTTGGTGTTGGTGTCGGCGTTGGTGTTGGTGTTGGCGCTGGCGTTGGTGTTGGCGTTAATGCTAGTTGACAACTATAAATCTTATTCAATTTTGCCCGAGTGGCTTTGCCAACGTATCCTGTCCCCTGTTTTAAACCCGTAGGCGTTAAAATATCTTCTCTGTATTTCTCCTGAAGACCAACTGCGGCTGCGGCAGTAATTCTACCAAAATAACCTGTTTTATAGGGAATGGGAAAACCCTCTTTCTCCAAGACGGTTTGCAGAGCGATTACTTCAGGACCCTGGTCGCCTATTTTTAGATTGAGATTGAAGTTATGGCACCACGATTCATCAGCAAAAACTGTTGGAGCTAAACCCGACAGGACAAAAACCGCCGAAAGAGATATTAATAACAGATATTTTATGTTTTTCATAAATTTAAGATGCTTTTTATCCTCATATCTATATTGCAACTGATGATTTTTTAAAACTATTCCAATAATTCCTGTATGATTTCCGCGCCCAAGCTTGTGCCGATAATGTCGGCTCCGACTTTTACCATATATTTCAAGTCCTTTAATGTTTTAATTCTGCCCGAGGCTTTAATCAGGAGTCCGTGAGCGAATTTCTTCATCAATTTCAAATGCTCCGCTTTTTCTTTTAATTCCCGGTGTTCCAAGGGGTCTTTGTCCGTGGCGGTTTTGACGCAGATTGCGCCCGCCTTTTTTGAAATCTGGCAAATCTCTTTTATTTCTTCGTCCGTTAAATAACCAGAGCCAATAATCACTTTGGTGGGTAAAATCCGACAAATCTCTCTCATTTCTTTCAGAATTTTATTCCACCTTTCATGCTTTATGTCGGGAAGAGAAGCAACAACATCAATTTCATCGGCGCCGTCTTTTTTCGCTTTCTGACAGATTCTTAATCTTTTTTCGTGAGGGCTGTCGCCAATGGGCGGATCAATCAAACAAATGGTTTTAATATCCGTCCCCCTTAACTCTTTCCCCACCAACTTTACCCATTCGGGATTAACGCAAACTCCCCGAAAGCCGTATTTTCTCGCCTCTTCGCAGGTTTTTTTAATATCGCCTGCTTTAGCTAATTTCTCTATGTTGGTGTGGTCAATTATTTTTGCGATGTTTTTCACCCCGTTAGAAATTTCCTTTGTTTCTTGTATCATAATATTTTATTCTATTTAACCCCATTAATATTTCTAATTTCTAACGGGGTTCATGTTTTTCTACTTTTTTAAATAATCATAAACGGCCATGGCGGCTTTTGCTCCCTCTCCGGCCGCGGTCACGATTTGCTTGTATTTTCCGATATTGCAGTCGCCGGCAGCAAAAAGACCGGGCGTTTTGGTTTGAAATGTCTCAAAGTCAACTTTAATCTCATCTCTCTCATTAAAATCAACCAGACCTTTGACAAAAGAAGTGGCTGGCTGATACCCGATTTCCACAAAAATGCCGTCAACGGGCAGGACGAATTTTTTTCCGGTTTTTCTGTCCTGATAAAGAATTGACTCAACGAATTTATTTCCCTTGATTTCTTTGATATTGGCTGAGGTAATGATTTGGTCTTTTCCGGTTTTTCTGAGCATTTCTTGGTTCTCGACATCTGCTTTGATTTTTTCTTCGTATTCCAAAATAGAGACCATTTTGGCGATTTTACTTAAAAATATGGCTGCTTCAAAAGCCGAGTTCCCGCCGCCGATGACCGCCACCTTTTTATTCTCAAATAAAGGCCCGTCGCAAGTGGTGCAGTAGCTGACGCCCTTTCCTAAAAATTCTTTTTCTCCAGGAACTTCCAAGGGTCTCGGGTCAGCGCCCGAAGCGACGATAACCGCTTTTGATTCAAATTTATTTTTGCTTTTCGCGGTGACAATAAACCTCTTGCCCTCTTTTTTGACATTTTTAACCTCGTCTCTTTCAATGTCAATCTTTAATTCCCTCAATTGTTTTTCCATTCTCTGAATTAACTCCAATCCGGAAATTTCCTCAAAACCGGGATAATTTTCAATCCCGACTGCTTTTTTAGCCATTTGTCCGCCAAAATCCTTGGCAATCAAAAGAGTGTTCAATTTCTGCCTGGCCGCATAAATGCCGGCTGTCATTCCGGCCGGCCCCCCACCAATAATTATAAGGTCGTAAAGCATATTATTACATTTTAACAAATTATCCCGCCACCTAAAAGCTCTTGACCTCTATAGAATACCACTGATTGACCGGGGGTGATGGCTGGCTGAGGGTTATCAAAAAGTATCTTGTATTTTGTGTCTTGTATCTTGTATATGGTCGCGGAAACAGGCTTGTGGCGGTAGCGGATTTTGGCTTTTATTTTTAGAGGAAGTTTCGGGGACTTGCCCAAAACCCAATTAACATTTTTGACCATCAGCTCTTTTTTATACAAATCCTTTCTGGTTTTCGTTACGATTAAAAGATTTTTTTTGAAATCTTTGTCTAAAACGTAATATGGGCCGCCTGCTAATCCTATCCCCTTTCTCTGGCCAATGGTATAAAACCATAACCCCTGATGCCTACTCAGAATCCTACCTTTCTTGTCTACAATATTTCCTACTTTCTCTTTAAGGTATTTTTTAAGAAAATCATTGATAGTTATTTGGACAAAACAAATTTCCATTGATTCGGGTACTTCAAAAGCCGGCAATTTAAATTTCTTGGCCAATTTTCTAACTTGGACTTTATTAAAATCCCCGACCGGAAATAAAACATGCTTTAATTGTTTCTGGTTCAACTGCCACAGAAAATACGACTGATCCTTGTTTTTGTCTCTTCCCTTCAATAATCTATATTCTATTTTTTGCTTTCTATTTTCTATTTTTTTGATTTTCGCGTAGTGCCCTGTTGCCACGAAATCGGCATTCAATCTTAGGGCTTTTTCCAGCAGCAAACCGAATTTAATTTCCTTATTGCAAACCACGCAGGGATTAGGGGTTCTGCCCGCCCTATACTCTTTCAAAAAACAATCAACGATTTTCTTTTTAAATTCTTTTTCAAAATTGAAAACGTAAAAAGGAATTTTCAGAATTTTCGCCACTTTCCTCGCTCTTTTCTCCGCCTCCGAGGAGCAACACCTGTTATAATCAGTCCCGCCTTCACCAAGGCTTCGGCGGGCAAGCCAAAACTTCATAAAAACTCCGATAATCTCAAGGCCATCTCTTTTCAAAAGGGCTGCCGCCACACTTGAATCAACTCCCCCCGACATCGCGCAAATTACCTTTGGTGCATTTTTTCTTCTAATTTTGTCCATTCTTTATTTTTTGAATTTTTTCTTTAAAATTAAATATTTTTTATATTTTCTTTCCAATCTAATTCGGGGTGCGGAATTTTTGTAGAGAAATTTTAGAATTCTAAAAATTTGAGAGCCCGTATATTGAAGCCT
>Ga0315274_10004400_pt1 | contig 20703 bp, 15 predicted proteins | sample YL17G02_20_MG_FD_203700 | JGI IMG/M metagenome (GOLD analysis project Ga0315274, IMG submission 203700) | Sediment microbial communities from Yellowstone Lake, YNP, Wyoming, USA - YL17G02_20 | ecosystem: Environmental > Aquatic > Freshwater > Lake > Sediment | place: USA: Wyoming | collected...
GCCGTGCCAGGGTCAGGCACGGTGAGGCGCCCTGACGCCGCCCCTCGACGTTGCTCGGGGCGGTGAGCTTGCCGAACCGCAGACGCCGGCCCGAGGCGCAACCCGAAGGGACGGGGCGTCTTTGGCTGCATGCCTGTGTCGCGGAGGCTGGGCGCATCCGGCCTTCGCAGCCGAAGCTGCTTCGGCGGAGTAGGCTCGGACTCCTTATGCGCCGTCGCCCACGCTCCTTGGCCTGCAGCCCAATCCACCCCGTCGCGGCCACGGGTCATTCTGTCAGAGGCTCTTAGAGCCCTTCGCAGCCCCTTCTGCCGCCGTCTCACTGATCCGGCCGCGCGCGCTCCTCGCGCCACGAGGAGTCCCAGGCCCACGAACAGACAGACGCCGGCGTAGGTCGCGAACTGATTGCGGGAGACGAAAGGTCCGAACAGTGCGCCCCCATAGGTCATCTCGCGCCACCAGTAGAGCTTCCTGGTCCCCGAGATATTCTGCACTATGCCGAACAGTGAAATGGCGAATCCGATAGCAATTATTGCGGAGGCGAGCCCGGCGATGTGCTTGCGCGACCTCACGTACGCGCACGTGGCCACGAACAAGGCTATGTAGGCTGAGAGGCGGATGAGCGCGTCGCGCGTGGCATGCGGGTAGAGCGATGGGGAGAGTGCAGAAGCGGCCTGCCCGGCTTCTGCGGGAGAGGCCGCGTCCCGGTGGATCTCCACAGTCCTGGGGCTAACGGCTTCCAGCAAGCCCACAGGCCATTCGATGAGCTGCGCCCCGATCAACAGCAGCGCCAACGCTGCCGGCACCAGCATGGGAGTGATCAGCGCACGAGCCCTGCGCGTGACGATGGCCATCGCCACAGCCGCCGCAAGGGCGGTGTAGGCAAGCACGGCTACCACTGAATACGCCCAGGGTTCCACGCCGCCGAACGCCAGCAGAGCGAACACCAGCGCAGCAATGATGCTGATGGCTGTAAGAGCGGAGAGAAATCTTTCCATATCGTACGGTCAAGACAACCTTGCAGTGCAGTGGGGGAGCCGTCTAACAACAGCGTAAGTGCAAGCCGTCGTCATTCTGAGTTCGCCGTATGGCGAACGAAGAATCTGGCCGTTGCGGCGCCCAAGGACGAGATCCTTCGCTTCGCTCAGGATGACATGTCCAGTTTCGCAGTGGAGCCTCAGGCCTCCTGTTCCTGATCGTCCGCGTATTCCCTGTAATAGCGGTGGTAGTCGTAGTCGTAATAGCCATAGCCGTAGCCGTAGTAGCCATAGCCGCCAAAAGCCTTTGGCCGGACATTGGTGAGCACCGCGCCGATGATTTTCCCATCCACCGCCTCCAACTGCCTTCTGGCGCGCCCAACAGCCCCCCGCCTTGTCTTGCCCGCCTTGAGAATCATGACTACGCCATCGGCCCCGCTGGACAGCTGGGCGGCATCCGCCACGAACATGGCTGGACACATGTCGTAAATGACCATGTCGTATTGCTCGCGGGCCTCGCGGACGAACTTCGCCATCGCCTCTCCGCCCAGAAGTTCCGCCGGATTGGGCGTCTTCGATCCCGCGCAGAGGACATGCAGGTTCTCCAGGCTGCCGTTGTCTCCATTGCGTGGGGACTGGACGAGCTCGCTGAGTGGTCGCCCCTCCACCAGCATATTCGTCAGGCCGGGGTTTCTTTTCAGATTGAACGCCTTCTGTAGCTGTGGGCGTCGCAGGTCCGCGTCCACCAGCAGCACACGTTTGCCGTCCTGGGCTATTGTTGTGGCGAGATTGGCCGCGAAGACGGTCTTGCCCTCCTGCGGCACGGCCGAGGTGATCACCAGGGATTTCATCTCGCCCCGCGGGCCGCTGAAGTAGATGTTCGTCCTTATGGAACGGAATGATTCGGTCGTGGAACTGGTTGGCGACGTGAGGGCATGTGTTGCGCGCTGGGCGAATTCGCTTCCGTTGGCGCCGTCTGCCGCTATCACCGGCACGTATCCAAGCCACGGCACGCCGAGACGTTTCTCCACTTCCTCAGGCGTCTTAATGGTGTCGTCGAGGTACTCAAAACCATAGGCCACGCCGAAGCCAAGGAGCAGTCCCAGGAATGCTCCCAGAAACAGGGCGCGCTTCTTGTTGGGTTTGACCGGTGCGCGGGGCGCCGATGCCTGCTGGACGATGCTGACGTTCGTGACGCCCACATCCTTGGTGAGATCCGCCTCCTTCATCCGGTCCACAATGACGTTGAAGACCTTCTTCTGAAGTTCCTCATCGTCTCTAAGTCGCATGTATGCGTCCGATTTTCTGGCTTGTTCCAGTGCCAGTTGGTTCTGCTCGGCCAGGGCGACGGTGAGCTCCTTCTCCCGCTGCACAAGCATCCCGTATTCGGTCTCGATGGCCTTGGCCGTTGCGGCGACCCCTTCGCGCAGCCGGGGCATGAGGTAGGTCCTCTGAGCCTCCTCTTGTTTGGCGAGCACCTGCTGCTCGGTCTCGATGGATTCGGCCACCGCCAGGACTGCCTCACGCAGTTGAGATTGGAGATATTCCTCGTGTTCCTTCAATGCCACCACTCGTGGATGCTTCTCGCCGTGTGTGCGGAGCGCAGCCTGCGTTTCCAGACGCAACTGGCTCAGGGCGTTCCGAACGTCCGTTACTGCCGGGTCACTGCGCACCGCCCCTATTGCCAGCAGGGAGTCCATTCCCTTGCCCTCGGCCTGTGCCTGCCGGATGGTCTCGGCGGCTGCGCTCAGCTCGGTTTGCCGCAGTTGCATCTTCGTGAGTTCGTCGTTCAAGGACTTCAGCGGATCCATGAAGGCCGGGTCGCTCCGAATCGGCTCCAGGGCCAGCAGAGAGCTTACGTCCTGACCTTCCTGTTCGCCCTGTCGTACGGCCTCTGCCGCCACGCTGAGCTCTATCCTTTGGAGCTGGACCTTGGTGTACTCCGCGTTGAGTGTAGCAAGCCGGTCCATGACGACGTTCTCGTGCTCAGGGGAACCGAGTTGGGGGATAGTGGTCTGCTCCCTGTAGGCGAGACGGGTGTCCGCCGCTTCTTTGAGAGCCTGCTCTTGCTCCTTCCTCTGGTCCTGGAGCATCTCGAAGGCGACGACGGCACTCTGCTGGCGCGTGGCCACGCTGAAGTTCACGTATGCCTTGGCGACCGCATTTGCGATCACGGCGGTCTGCTGAGGATTTGGCCCGTTGACGTTGACGTCCACAAGGTTCGTGCTCCTGACGGGCGCGACTTCCACCAGCCCCCACAGTTGCTCCCATGGTTCAGAGGGCCGCACGGGCGCGCCTGCGAACACTGCACGGAGCTCACCAACCACCATTGCGAGAAGACCCGGCCGCGATGCGTCCGGCCCATACTCGTCTTTGAAAAGCTCTGCAACTTGATCGTCCTGGAGAGCCTTCTCCAGAACCGCCTGGCTGGTTATGAGCTTCATCTGGGTTGCGAAGTAGATCTCGTCCCCTCGCTCCTGAGGTCCCTCGAACGGAGTGAACTGGGGAAGGGTCCGCTCGATAACCAGACGCGCGGAAGCCTGGTAGATGGGCGTGGAGCGAAACGTGTGTATGGCGACAAAGGTGAACACCACCACCGCGCAGGCGAAGATGGTCCAGAACCTGGCCCGAATAAGGCCGAGGTGATAGCGGATGTCAAAAGTGGTGTCGTCGAGAGTATGAGTTGATTCCGCGACTTGAGTTGTCTGCATCTTGCCTCACCCGATAGCTGTTGCGGAGATGTACCTGTGCCGTCCGGTTGCTGGCAGTCGCCAGAAGAATTAGGGGGATCGGGATCTTAGTACGCCGGGGCCAGGGATCTCAGCCCTGTTCCAACCAGAATGCCATCCACGGTCCTGCGCAGGAAGCTGGTGCTCACGATTACCCTGTCGCCGGCTTGTACGGGAATGTCCGGTTCCTTTGCTGCGGCCACCCTGGTCAGGTCGATCCGGTAGTTCCTCTCGCCCTCGGCCGTCTTTCTCAGGAGGTAAGTCTTGGCCGGCACCCCGGCCGCTGATAGGCCGTGTGCGAGTGCGATGGCGTCCAGCACGCCGATGGACCCCTTGGCCGGCAGGGGGTAGGCCCCCGGCGCGTTCACAAACCCAAGAACATACACGTTGCTCTCATCGGCGGGGGGGACGTGGACCACGTCTCCGGGCTGGATCCATATGTTCTCCACCATATCAGAACGTTCGATGAGGCTGCTCAGGTTGACGGAAATCGTGGACGGTGTCGACACGCTGCCTGTTCTGCTCGGCGTGTGCGTGAGCCGCGTCACGATTGCCGTGTCGCCGGCGCCTTCGGTCAGCCCGCCGGCGCGCAGCAGCACCTCAAGCAGGGCCATTCTGTTGACATCGAGCGCCAGGGGACCAGGATTGACCACCCCGCCCGTGACAAAGACCCGCTTGCTTCGGTATTCGCTCACCACGACGCTTAACACCGGGTTCTGGTAGTATCCCTCGGTGCTATAACGCGTGGTGAGAGTCCCCTCAATCTGTGCGGTGCTCAGCCCCGCCACCTGGACCTCGCCCAGCAGGGGGCAGCGGATCTCCCCTCTGTAGCCTACCGACTGCTCAGCGGCCAGATCGGCATCAAGCTGCCCGTAGAGGAAGATGGAGATCTTGAGCACGTCGCCTGGCCCCACTGTGTAGGGTTCCGTCGCACTGCCCGTCATCTCGTTCCAGCGTGATAGGGCGAGGGCCAGTTCGTCCACGCCCCGCACCTGGGTTTTCACCTCTTGTGGGGGTCTTTGGGATCTGTAGAACAGGTCCGCCGCGTAGTTTCTGACCACGGGCCGCCTAAGATCCGGGTAGCTGCACCCGGCAACAACCAGCACAAGCACAACTGCGAGGGTTGAAGCTCTCTTCATTGCCATATTGCCGCACCAGGGGAAAGGCACGATGCCCGGCTGAGATAGTTGTCTCTCTCGTCTCCGGGCACCGTGCCGCGGGGTTGTACGCCTGCTTGAAGGCCGTCACGGAGTGATTGGCGTGATATACCCACCGCCGCCGCCCCCGCCCCCGGCGAAGAGGGCGAGCGGCCCCACTATGAGCGCGCCGCCGAGCACTGTCGCCCGGACGGGATGCTCGTGCATCCACTCAGGCGCCCACTCCGGGAACGGAGAACTGGCCGGCTCCGCCAGCACTATGTTCAGGAATCCCAGCTCGGCCTCCTTCGTGACCGTGAGGACGGCTGCCAGCCCGGGGTTGCCCAGGAACATGAGGTAGAGGCCCTCCGGCACATCTTTCAGGAGGAATCTCCCGTTCTTGTCCGTGGTGGTGGTAGTCAATGTCTTCCCCGTGCGGGCATCTACGAGTGCGAGAGTGACGTTTGAGTGGGCGGTGATGCCGTCCGGTTCCATCACGCTGCCCTCTATGTCGCCGGGCGGCAATTTCGCCGTCATCTTGGGATCCACTTTCTCAACGTCAATGACCTCGCCAGTAACTGGGTCTCTGACGGCAATCCGCTGGTCTGCGCCGGCATCCTTGCTGACGGTTTCCTCCACGCCCTTAGCGGGCGCCTCCGCCACTTGATCGGGGACAACGCCTTGCGGTGCAGACACCTCTGCGGTTGCGGAGCCCTCGGCGAAAGCCGCCGGAGCGGGCAACAACATGACGCAGAGCATTACAACGGACCCGAACATCGCCACGGCCCAACTGCATCGCGATCCCATCATCTTTACCCCCTCTTCCTTCGCTGCACAGCTATCGGTTCAATCGCCACCTCTGGCAGAGGTGCGCACCTCAAGCTGCTAGTTGTCAAGAACCTCCACACACTCCATGTCAACCTCTGCAGCCACCGACCGTCCCAAAAGATCAATGGAAACAACCAGCCGGCATGAGCCTTTCTGCTCGACGACGAACCCCTCGAGACCGATCAATGGCCCCGTCTTCACCCTGACCGGCTTGCCTGTCCGCATGTACGGCAGCGGATCAACCTTGACGGGCGCCTCGATCATTCGGCGGATGCCTTCGACCTGCTCAGCCGGCACTGAAATCGGAACCTCGCCGTCCCCCACGATGTCCACGACACCGTGTGTGCTTCTCACCTTCTCAAGATCGAAAGGAGCCACGTGGACGAACAGGTAACCGGGGAAAAGAGGCTTCTGAACCCACTTGCGTCTGTCCTTCCAGCGGCTCAGGACGTCATGGACGGGAAGGAAGCCCTCTACGACCTTCTGCTGAAGCGAGTTGCGGACGGCCTTCTCGTGCCGCGAGCGGGTGTAAACGGCGAACCACTCCACTCTGCCAGGCACCGACTCCCCTCCAGAATTGTCAGCGTGGGCTGCTTGGTGCCCGCTTACGATGCCAGGAGCGTCCACGGTCTGCATCTCCATTCTCCGTTCTCCGCCTAGGGTCCCAACTCGACGCCAGAAGGGCCAGTCATTGCGCACCGCCGCCCTCTCACTTACACTCGCTTGAGAGGCAGTAAGTGCTTATCAGACAACAAGTTACGCTCGGATAGATGTGTGACTTTGAGGCCCGTCCGGCCCCCAAAGCGAATTGAATAGGCTTCTTTGCGCGTTGCCTCCCGGGCTACAGCCTTGCTCCGGAGATGTGCCACCAAGCCTCGGAGCTTCGACACCACCGGAACCTTTCCTGTTGTCGGCTCTGCTCTCCCTGTTGCCGCACGGCAGGGATCTCGCCGGCCGCCGTGCTGCCAAGCGGGGCGGCCTTCCGCTCACCTGCAATGTCGAGAGGAAGCGAGGCCCAGAACCCGCTGCGGCACGAGTTGCCGGGCCTCGCCGGTTTGGGGAGGGTACGGAGTAGGCACTGTGGGATTCTCTCCCCACATCTATGGAAGCATTTCCATACATCAACGCTGCCAGTCCCTTCTTCGCGGCCTCACCCACGCCAAAGTCCAACTCCCGTCCATTCAATCCTCTCGACGCAAGTCTGCCCTGCTGCACTACATGCAGCAGCCTCTTGCGGCGTTGTGCCTGCATGAGCAGGTCTGGCAAAGCCGCAGAGTGCGGTTCACCTTGTGCAAGTTGTGTGCCGTTCGCCTGCTGCATTGCAGGCCGGATCAAGTCGGAAAACCAGCAAATCCTCTTTGCCTGGCCGCGTTGACGAGGGATAATGGCGCGCGATCATGGCGTTCTTCAGGTTCTGAAACTCTGCTGTCCCCGCAACTGAAGGGCGCTTACCTTAATCTGCCGGGTTCGATGCAGGGAGGGAGTGCTGGTGGAGATAAGGTGTTTCCGCGAGGGGGATGAGGAGGCGATCGTATCCCTTTGGAACCGGCGCGTCAGCGGGTGCTTCGCCGCAGGTCCTCTCACTGCTGAAGTGTTCGCTGCCGATGTGGCCGGCAAGAGGTACTTCGAGCCCGAGGGGATCATCCTTGCGTTCGAGCGACGCCGGCCTGTTGCGTTCGCCCACGCGGGTTTCAAGTCATCGGATTTGATTGAGCCGGACCTGCGCATGGGGACCGTTTGCATGGTGGCTCTGGAGCACGATCGCATGTCGGCGGGGGAGGGCGTGGTGGCGGAGGCTGTCCGCTACCTGCTTCGCAGGGGCGCCAGGCAGGTCGAGGCCTTCGTGGGTGACTTCCCGAACGTGCCGTTCTACAACGGCCTATACGGCGGCGAGAAGGCCGCCGTGGACGAGGATCATCCCGACGGGCTGGAGCTGATGCGGCGCTGCCATTTCAACGTCTCCGTCGGGGAGGTCATCATGACCTGCGAGCTGGCGGATGATCTGGAGCCCGCGGCGTCGCTCCAAGACCTGCGACTGAGCGTCGGTCCGTTGGAACGCCCAGGGAAGGAGCGCGATCCCTCCGAGTGCTACGGGATCCCCGAGAAGGTCAGGAGGGCGTCGCTCCTGGACTCGGAGGGCGCGGAGAAGGCGGGGATAACGTTCTGGCACCTTGATCGCTACAACCGCGCAAGCGGCGACCGCATGGCCGTTGTATCACAGGTCGGCGCAGCAGAGGATATTCGCGGCACCGGGGCTGCGTTGGCCTTGCAGCGTGAGGTGCATCGTATCCTGCGGAGCGAAGGCGCCGAGCGAATGAGTCTCGGCACCAGGAGCGCAAACGGCCGCGCCGTGAGCTTCTACCGCAAACTCGGCTACAAGCCGCACAAGGCGGCATACATGCTGTATCTGGACTGGCGTCACTACGGAGACTACCAATGATCCTGGACTTCCACGCATCTTGAGGCAATGTTGCCACTACCGGGAAGAACTGGTCGCTCGACGACCTGGCCCACTGGGCCGACCTCTCGGGAGTGGACACGCTCATCGTTGAATCGCTTGAAGCCCGGTATCAGACCGACGATGCGCCGCATGAGCGGCTCCTCGCCGCCTGCCGCGCAAGTGGCGGACGTGGCCGCGAACGTCCCTGACAGCGCAGCGCGAGAAGTTACAGAGAAGTTACAGACGGACCACCGGGGGCGTGATATAATCCTGTTGGCTGGATCGCTTCCACGGGCCATAGTGGGAGGATGACGACATGACGGTTGAGCGTTCTGCTCTTTGCGTCCCGGAGGCCATGTGCGAGGCATCTGCCTACCCCAGGCCTTCGGCCTTCAGCCGGGGGATGGCGGTCAGGCTGCCCGGGGCGCGCATGGTCTTTGTCTCAGGGACGGCGAGTGTGGGGCCTCGCGGCGAGACCCTCCATGTGGGCAACTTCCGAGCTCAGGCGCGCCGGGCCTTCGAGAATGCCCGGGCGGTGCTGCGCGGCGCGGGCGCCGACTGGCGGCACGTGGTCAAGGCGACGGTTTTCCTCAAGGACATCGCGGCACACTACGCCGCGTTCAACGAGGTGCGCTGCGCGTACTTCGAGGAACTGGGCCTGGATCCATATCCCGCCTCGACCTGCGTCGGGGCGCGGTTGTGCCGGGAAGAACTGCTCGTGGAGATGGAACTGATCGCGGTGGTCGAGGATGAGCGTCATTGATGTTCCGGGAAAGAAGGAAATAGGAGTTCCCTCTCCCTTTCCCTCTCCCGGCGGGAGAGGGGAGGGTGAGGGGTGCTCTTGAGCAGGGCATGGTGTTGCATTGCCTTTCCGAAGGTCGATAGCACAAGTAGGAGGGTGGACAATGGGTAGACAGGCGATAGGACGGATGGCTTTGATGTTTGTGTTGGCGGCAGGCGCAGTGGCGGGCGTCGTCTTCGCGAACGGCGGGCCGTTCGTGGTGAAGTATCCGGGCGGCGACCCTGCCGCGAAGGGCGTGCTCGCACGGCTCGGCACTGATCTGATGCCGGCGAGGGAGACACGGCTGCGCGTGCTCAAGGAGGACTTGGAGATCGCATTTCTGCCCAACTTCCGGTTCCGGCCTGGGCTCCTGGAGCGAGAGGACCCAGGGAGCGAAATCCATCAGCCGGGCGTCAACGTGTCGGCCGAGTACGCGATCCAGAACCCGACCGACGAGGATATCGAAGTGGACTTCGGCTTCCCCATACTGCGCGGGGTGTACATCCTGAACGGAATGGAGCCTCGACCGGCCGTCGATGTGCTCGTTAACGGAAAGGTAGTGACGAGCGTCCTCATCTCAAACTCGGCGATCTATGGGATAATCCGCCAGCGTGCCGGGGTGGTGATCGAGAAGGCCCTGTCTGAACAGCCGACGCTGCGGAACCTTGTGGCCGCGGTGAAGGGTGCTGAGGGAGCGGAGCGGGAGGCTGCGCGTGAGGCCCTTGCCGCCCACCTGACGGGCGAGATGAAATGGAACGAGCGAGATGCGGCGCTCATGGTCGAGTACGCGAGCATGACCCTCGGCGAGGCCAAAGGCGACGTGCGCGATAGGAATCCATTGTGGGGGATCGGTGACAGCGAGACGATCGATTTGTCGCTTGCCAATCTTGGCCCGCTGGCTGCCATCGGCGAGCAGAAGGCGACACAGTTCTTCGCTCAGCTTGCCTCGCGCTTCGACCCCGATGCGGCGGCCGCCTACGAGGCCATATTCACCGCCTGGGGCGGGGACGTGCGCGAGAGGTCGGTGGACCTCAAGACAGGGGAGCTCCGGCCTCGCGAGATCACCGTGGACCCCGGCCAGCTTGAGAACCTGCCGCCCGGCACTGATCCGACGATATACGCCCGCGTGGACTACTTCGACGAGAAGGCGCCGTTGACCGACGAGGAGAAAGCCTCCTGCAAGACTGTCCTCAAGAACCTGCCGGTGGTCTTCACGTTCGCGCCGATGAACCTGTTGCACTACAGGGCCGCGTTCCCGGCCGGCTCCACGCAAACGCTGACCGTCGAGTATCGGCAGTACGCCTTCAGCGACACGCGCGAGCCTGCCAGTTACCAGCTTGCCTACGTCGTCCATCCCGCGTCTTTGTGGGACAAGTTCGGCCCCATAAACGTTGAGGTGAGGGTGTCGGAGGGTGTGCCGTTCCGCGCCTCCGTGCCCACTGTGATGATAGACAGCGCGGGGAGGATGCACGCCGGCGAGGCGGGGGGGTTCGTGACGGTCTATCGAGCAAAGCTGAAGGACAAGACGGGCGAGCTTCTCGTGGCGGTGGGCGCAGAAGCGTGGAAGAAGGCTGTCAGCCAAGAGAGCGCAAGCAAGGCTTCAGTTCAGGCGCGTCCCTCTGCGAGCGCAGATCCGTTTTAGCAGCCGAGAGACCGCAAGCGAGGCTCCAGTCCACTGAGCTTTGCATGTTGAGGTGAAACGGCCTATGAACACGGGTCATTCTGAGCTCGCCGCGGGGCGAGCGAAGAATCTCGTCGTAACTTTTACCCGCCGGCCGCGTGGCGGGCCCCGTGGCGCGCATACTTGCATACAGATCCTTCGTCCGCCCGACGGCGGACTCAGGATGACAGAGCGACAGGCCCCTTTTCACTCTAACGGGCAAGACTCGGCAGAAGGTGGCGGCTAAGAGCCTCTAATAAAATGCTGCGTGAGCCGCGTTGCGCCTCCGGCCGGATGGATGCAAGGAAGGGCGACGACGCCGTGCCAGGGTCAGGCACGGTGAGGAGCCCCGACGCCGCCCCTCGACGTTGCCTTTCGGCCCTGAGCTCAAGGCCGAAGGGCTCGGGGCGGTGAGCTTGCCGAACCGCAGACGCCGGCCCGAGGCGCAACCCGGAGGGACGGGGCGTCTTTGGCTGCATGCCTGTGTCGCGGAGGCTTGGCGCATCCGGCCTTCGCAGCCGAAGCTGCTTCGGCGGAGTAGGCTCGGACTCCTTATGCGCCGTCGCCCACGCTCCTTGGCCTGTAGCGGAATACACCCCGTCGCGGCCACGGGTCATCTTGTTAGAGGCTCTAAAGCATGGCAGGGGAGATCAGCAGAAGGGGATTCCTCCGCGCCGCAGTGGTGACAGGTGCGGCCGTCGGCCTCGGTGGCGCAAGAGCTGTGTGGGGGGCCGAGGAGCGTGCCGCATCGGCCCAGCGGCTGCCTCCCCCGGCGGGGCGCAAGCTCATAGTCGTGCTCTTCGGTGGCGGCACTCGATCCAGCGAGGCGATTGACGATCCGGAGCATCGCTTCATCCCGCGGCTTTGGGGCGAGATGGTCCCGCGCGGGACACTGTTCACCAACATGCGCGTGGAGCAGAGGGTGGTCCACCCGAACTCGGCGGGTTCGATCATGACCGGCCACTGGGAATACGATCATCTCGACTGGTCTATCCCCGTGGCAAACCCGACCATCTTCGAGATCTGCCGCAAGGCGCGGCGGAGTCCCGACACCAGCGCGTGGGCGTTCGTCTACGCCTCGATCCTGGCGAAGACGGGCGAGAGCCTGGCGCCGGGCTACGGGGTTGAGTTCGCAGCGAACGTGGTTGTTCCGCCGACGATCCCGCGCTCGACAGCGGAGGAGATGGACCGGCGCATGCGGCACGCGGCAGCTCTGGGCTCGGCCGAGGCCGAACTTGAAGCCGGCGCCGAGTGTTCGCGTCTGGCCCGGCAGACGAGTCGCATATCCCTGGACGGCCTGCGATCGAAGGAGGCGCGCGATTTCCTCGACGGGGAGTATGCTGCGTGGAAGGCCGCGTCAGGCACCACGAGCCACGACGCCTTCCTCACCGATCGTGCCATCGCGTGCATGCGCACCTTCGCCCCGGACGTGATCGGCGTGGACTACGGGGAGATAGACTGCGCGCACTACGGCTCGTGGTCTCGCTACGTTGAGGCCATTTGTCGGACGGACGAACTCACCTGGAAGGTGTGGCGCGCAGCCGAGGAGAATCCCCGCTACCGCGGCCGGACGCTCCTCCTGGTCTTGCCTGACCATGGGCGGGAACTCGAGCGGCCTGGAGGGTTGGGCTTCATCAACCACAGTGACTTCTACACCAACGAAGGGGCCGACGAGGGTTGCCGGCGCGTCTGGATGCTCGCGCTCGGGGCGGGGGTGACGGCCGGTCGGCGTGTTGACGGGGCCGTGCCGATCACCAGCGCTGCGGCCACGGGGCTTGAGTACCTTGGGCTCCGCGCCTCCGCGGGGGCGGCGCCGTCGGCGTCGCCCCTATGAGCGAGGACAGCTTTTCCGAGATGCCTCTCGCCATTACGCACGAGCCGCCCGGCTGGATGGGAGACGGCATCGTCGTCACGGTTCCTGCGAGGGCTGGACCGGGAACCGCATGTTCTCGAGAGGCACCTGGTCCTGTCTGCCTGCATTGACAGGGCCGCTGAGTACGACGATAAGCAGGTAAGCTATTACGGCCCCCACGACCCACCTGCGCCAGTTCACGTGCTCGGCCACTTCGTCCGGTTCGGTAACGTCCGGCCTCTTCCCGAAGATGACGTATAGGAGCATCAGCACAAAGATCCCAGGGAAAATAAGCATCTTGCCCGGCGCTTGTCTGAAAGGATAGAAAAGGTACTGGTTGTCTATGTTCTGGATAGCTATCATCAGCGCCGTAAGGGCGAGAACCGGGAATGCGGCAAACCCGTACTTGTTCCTGAAATGCCACAGAAGCCACAAGACTGCCGCAACGATACCGATCACACAGACCATAGTCACCAAGGTTGGGATCTTGTGGGCAAGCCCGACCGGGTCAGCGTAGCCGTAGCGCTGAAGAAGCTCCGTCCATCTTGGCATTCTGTCATCGCCAGTTACGGGGGGCGACGTGGCTCTCAGCAACCTGTGCAGGATTGGGATTCCTGCGAGGACGTAGAATATGCTGCAGACGCTGAGGAGCTTGTAGTAGTTCTTGTCTTCAGGGAAGTCCGGGGCTTTCTTGCCGAGCATGCCCCAGGTGAAGATAAAGCCCCCGATCAAGCCGACGATCAGCTCCATGATGTTCCCGAACCCGCTGAACACCCCCTGCAGAACGTTCCAGCCGCCGATCGTGAACGAAGTGTAGTCGCGCACGTTGGCCAGGAACCGCGCCCCGGCCATCCCGAGGCCGAAGCCGATATACCCAAAGAATGCACCTCTAAACCCGCAGTGCTTCTTGTTCGAGACGAGCCACACGAAGAGCCCGATCACGCCGCCGGTATAGGCGACGGACGTATTGTCGCGCCCCGGATTGATGTTGAAGCCAATGAGACGCACAACCAGGAACCAGAACACCAAACCGTATGCGACCGTCACGCCGATTGCGACGGCCCACTCCCATACCTTCAGTGGCTCTTTCTCAAGCAGCAGCCCGAGTACGCAACACCCGAAACATCCCCAGGCGCCGCCCTGTAGAATCAAGGTGAAGAAGCCGTAGGAGTAGTTGGGAAAGGTCGTGTTGGAGGCATATGCGTGCAAGAGCCCGTAGCTCATTTCGCCGCCGAGGGAGATCAGCAATCCGCCGAGCGCGCCGAACAGCGGCATCCACTTGAACATGGCGCGCTGGCCGGAGACGTAGGCAAATCCCAGGCCCAGAACAGCACCAGGAAACATCGCCCCGAGCACCTTGCCATAGTCTCCTCGGATCGACCATGCCAGGCCAACGGCCAAAGACACGAATGCAGCTCGCAACAGACGGTCACCCGTTTTCATGATGCAGCTCTCCTTACAGCTTCCCAATAGCGGCCAGCCGGAAGGCCAGGATGCCTTTCAGCTTATTGTGCCGGAGGCACGATTTCCCCGGCGACCGCCTCTGTAGACGTGGGAGCGAGAATCTCAACGCCTTTGTCGCCTGCGGCGTACACGTTGCCGGCCGTATCCACAGCCACGCAAGAGCGGTAGAACCTTCCCTCCCCCTGGATCTCGATTGATAGAACATGGACGCCGTTGTTATTGAATTTGTCCACGTAGACGCCCCCCCTCCGCCTGCCTCCGGCGGCGAAGTAGACGTCACCCCACTTGTCCATGCACATTGCGTGATACGCCCCCCCAGACTCCGCGAACGAGAACAGCAATTCGCCTGTTCCAGTGTACTTGTAGCACACGCCGTTGTAGTCCACGACGAAGACGTCACCGTTGGGGTCCACGCCAACGCCGGTAGGGGCAATTTTCTTCTCCGGCCCGACTAGAGGGGTTGGCCAATCCATAAGGAAATTGCAGTCTTCATCGAATACCGCAACTCGCCCGTTGTCCGTGTCCGCCACGTAGATGCGTCCAGAAGGAGCGATAGCGATGGAATGCGGTCTGTTGAGGTCAGTTTTCCCTCCCTCGGCCACTGACTTGCTTACCACTATCTTCCCGTCGGGATCGAATCTCTGCAGTGTGTTGCTGCTGCCGTCAACGACGTAGACGCGTCCCTTCGGGTCTACCTTGGCGTCACGAGGGCCATCGAAGAACCCGGGCCCGGTACCTTTCCCATGTCCGATCTCGTCCAGGAACTTGCCATCCCGCGTGTATCGGTACACGCAATCTCCTGGGGGATCGGTCACGATAATATTCCCTGCCTGGTCAAGGCATATCCCGTGGAATTCCTTGAGTTGGCCTTCGGTTCGGTTATCCGTCAGGAGAAGCGGATTCTCGACGTTGCTCAAGGTCTCGTTGAGCTGGCCTTCGGTTCGGTTATCCGTCTGGAGAGGCGGATTCTCGACGTTGCTCAAGGTCTCGTTGAGTTCGGTTCGGTTATCCGTTGTCCATCTGCCCACGAGCTTGAGGGCCGGATCGGCGCGGCCGACAATGACCGTTGAGAACACGCTCCTGCCCCCTTTGGCAAGTTTGGCCTGAATGTGCATTTCGTTCGGAATCGGAGCCACGGCCGGGCTATGGTAAACGCCGCGGGCGATCGTCCCCAAGGTTTCATTGCCGCCCGGGATGCCGTTCACCAGCCACTCCACCGGTTTAACCCGTTTCCCTGCGATCTTGACTGTGAATTGCACTTCGCTGCCAAGCGCCGCCCATGCCAGAAGGGGGGATATCTCCGCCCTGACGCCCACGGCAGTGCATTGCTTCTCAGCGCGTGGACACAGATTGGCGCACCCCACCGAACACACAATCAAGGCCACGCAGAGACCCAGAATCATCCGTGTCATCTGCCGGCCAACTCTTCCTCCAAAGCGCACTTCCATTTGACCCCTCCTTCTGCCGGAAAAACGGATAAACCGGCGCAAGCCGGTGTTATTGCCGTCTCACAACTGGCGGCAGTATACCGTGCCCCCGGCGGCTCATCAAGTTCAACGGTGCAGGGTGTTGTCCAGGAATGCCGGTTAGTCGAGGTAGCCGAGTTGCTTCAGACGCCGCAGCGTGTCTTTCCCGACAGCCTCGCCCGGCGGGGGCAGCACCGCCGCTGCCTCGGCTCGATTCTCGCGGAGCCAGCGCTCCATGGCGCTCCTCAGCTCGTCAAGCAGCGCCGGGCGCTCCTGCGCCAGGTTCCGCATCTCTCCCGGGTCCGTCACAACGTCCAGGAGCAGTTCCAGTTCGCCGCGCTCGTGGCGTTTTAGGAGTTGCTCCATGTTGTAGCAGCGGCTCTGTTTCTTGCGGCTGCGCGACGCATCGAGCCACTTCCCCCTCAGCCTCTGCCATTGCTCCTCCTGCACATGTGCGAAGGAGACGTATTTGGTCGCCCCCTTCACCAGCCCCTGCATGATCGGCGGCTGAGTTCCGCCTCGACCCATAGTGGCGAAGAAGAAGCACTCCCTGCCGCGCAGCGCGGATGCGGGTTCCTCTCCTGTGACGACGCGTGCCGCGCTGACGCCGTCGAAGCCAAGCGACGGCCCCCAGCCCATGTCAAGAAGTTGAGCAATTGTTGGCGCAACATCAACGGTGGATATCGGCTCCTCGATCACCTGACCCGCTTTCACCAACCCCGGACACCAGAAGATCATGGGCACGCGGCATATCCCCTCCTGCCAGCCGCCGGGATTGCAGTGCACGGAGCCGTGGACGGAAAGCCCCTCGCCGTGGTCGCTGAGTATGACGACGAGTGTCTCATCCAGCGCGCCTGCTTCGCGCAGCCGCTCCCAGAGATGTCCGAACCGCCGATCCACGTCGGAGACATTGCGCAGGTAGAGTCGCCTGACCCTTTCGAATGGCTTGCCCTCGGCGATGTCGCGCCGCACGAGGGCCCTGAACTTGCGGTGCGATCTGCCGTACGGCCGGTGCACGGCCATCGTGTGGAAGAACAGGTACCAGGGGCCCGAGCCGATCGCATCGCGCAGCCAGCGCAGCGTCCGGCGTTTCAGCCAGCCCCCGAATGCGTGGGACTCGTAGCCCCGGTTCAGCCCGACCCGGTCCAGCTCGAACATGTCGCCGCGGCTGCGCCCGCGCCCGGCGTTCTGAGCGGTTCTGTACCGACGCTCTCGCAGGGCTGCGGCGAGCGGCTCGGCCTCGGCCCGCATCGGGCAGTCGAACAGATCCATCACGCCGTGCTTCGGCCAATACGTCCCCGTGAAGATAGACGCGTGCGAGGTCGAGGTGTACGGCGCCGTGGTGACGGCGCGGGCGAAGAACGTTCCCTCGCCGGCAATGCGATCCAACGTCGGCGTCTGCGCAAGCGAAGCGTCCTCCCCCAGCAGACGCCGGTCCGGCGCAGCGCTGAGCGCATCGAATCGCAGCGTATCAAAGCTTATCAGGATGAGATTACGTCGCACCATTGCACCGCCCATCGTACCCCTTCGCCCGTCCCTCGTGCAACAACGCGGCCGCTGCCGCCTCACCGTCGTGCCGAGGCCGCTTGACACACTTCCGTGGGGCGCGTACACTTCCGAGGCAGTGAGTGCTGGTGTCGTTACGCGTGCGTGAAATCGGAGGCTGCGACATGAGAGGTTACTTGCTGGCGGGGATCTGTGGGTTGCTGAGTTTCTCTTTGTGTACGGCAGGGGACATGGCCAAGGAATTGCCCTCGGGCGAGAAGTTCGTGAACTCCATTGTGATGGAGTTCGTGCGGATCGAGCGGGGGACGTTTCGGATGGGCGGGGGCGATCCGCTGCCAGCCGGCATCGTGAACAAGGCAGGGCAAGTGAACGGCGACTTCGATGAACTCCCCAACCGGCAGGTCACGATCAGCAGGCCGTTCTACATGGGCGTCTGCGAGGTCACCAACCAGCAATACGAGCAGTTCGATCCGATTCACAAACAGCTCCGTGGGAAGGTCGGTTTCGCGAAGGAAGACGATGAGGCCGTCGTCTTTGTGGACTGGCACGAGGCGGCTCGATTCTGTGAGTGGCTTTCCCAGCGCGAGGGCCTTCCCTATCGGCTGCCCACCGAGGCTGAGTGGGAATACGCCTGCCGCGCCGGGACCACCACCCAATTCAACGTGGGGGACGAGCTGGGGCCGGAGTATCTCATTCGCGCCGGTGAAACCTGGTATCCCGACGCCGAGCACGAGGACGAGAACGCCCAGACCGTGCTGCCTCTGAAGGTGAAACAGACGGCGCCTAACGCGTGGGGCCTTTACGATATGCACGGCAACGTGGAGGAGTGGTGCCATGACTGGTACGGGCCCTATGACCCGGCGGACGTCGTGGATCCCGTCGGCAGGGCCGAAGGAACGTTTCGCGTGACCCGTGGCGGCAGCCACTCGACCGAGATCTACTACCTGCGCTCGGTCAACCGCTCGGCCGCCATCCCCGAGGACAAGCACTGGTTGATCGGCTTTCGGGTTGTGCTTGGCCCCATGCCGGACACCAAGCCGCTTCCCCCGCCGCTCCCTGAGCTATGCCAGCGCGACGTCAAGCAAGAGCAGCCCGCGGACCTGGCGAAAGGCCCCGATCCCAACGTCCCCTACTTCGAGGGGCCTCGCAAGTACGTGAAGATCCCGGCGGGCTCGATGGGCCCCCTGTTCGCGCACCATAACCACGATCCAGCGCTGGTCGAGTGTCCCAACGGTGACCTCCTGGCCATCTGGTATACGTGCGTGGGAGAAAGAGGGCGCGAGCTGGCGACGGCCGCAAGCCGCCTGCGCTACGGTGAGACGGAGTGGGAGGACGCCTCTCCGTTCTGGGCCGTGCCCGATCGCAACAATCACGCCCCGGCAATGTGGTACGACGGCCAGCAGACCATCTATCATTTCCAGGGGCTGTCGGTCGCCGCGACCTGGGGGCCTCTGGCCGTGATCATGCGGACCTCCGCCGACAGCGGCGCAACGTGGTCCCATCCGGCCCTCATCATGCCTGAACACCGCATGCGCCACCAGTGCGTCGAGTCGGTCTTTCGCATGCAGGACGGGACCATCGTCCTCCCGTGCGATGCAGTCAGCGCGGGCGAGGGCGGCACGGCCATCCACCTCAGCGAGGACGAGGGCGTGAGCTGGAACGACGCGGGTGGGACGATCAATGGAATCCACGCCGGTGTCGTGGAGCTCGCCGACGGCAGGCTGATGGCACTCGGGCGCGGGGACAGCATTGACGGCCGGATGCCGATGAGCATATCCGGCGACAAAGGCGCGCGCTGGACCTACAAGGCCAGCCCGTTCCCACCCATCGGCAGCGGCCAGCGGCTGGTTCTGACGCGGCTGCAGGAGGGGCCGATCCTGCTGATCTCCTTTGCCCGCGATCCGCTGCCGATCACGGACGCTTCCGGCAACGAGCGCACGATCACTGGCATGTACGCCGCGCTTTCCTACGACGACGGGGAGACGTGGTCAATCCGCCGCCCGATCAGCGACGACGGCCCCGGTCGCCAGGTGGAGTGCACGGACGGGCAGTTATTCACCATGAGTTGGGAGAGTGCGGAGCCGAAAGGCTACCTGTCCATCACCCAGGCGCCGAGCGGCGTGATCCACCTCATCAGCAGCCGCCAGCACTACGCCTTCAACCTCGCGTGGCTCGAAGCCGATCCCCCGGCCGGACCGGTGGAGTAGCGCTGCTCGATATGCCAACACGGAACTGTACGTCCTTTTTGACTGGGTGCATGTAATCTCCAACAGCCATTTTAGCCTGGCGGGTTCCAGCAGTTGCGATCGGTTGTTGCCGTAGTCCGCCGGAGGGCGGACGACAGACAATAGCCCAGGGCGCATCCGCCGCAGCCCTGAGCATTGGCGAAGGGCGAAGGCGGAAAGCCCTGGGTGGGGGAGGGGAAATGATGCAGGCGAACGCGGAGCGCGTCGAGCGTTCCGCTCGCGGCGCTGGGGACCCCTTGGGCGCATGGGACGGGCAGAATCCTGCTGCCAGAGATTTGCCGGGGGATGCCCGCTGGGGCAGCGCCCTGCGCCGGTTCCTGAAGGGAACACGCGCTCCGCGTTCGCCCCGCCGGGAGCCCCAACCCAGGGCTTGCCCATCGTCCCGCCCGCTGGGCGTGACTCGGGCCGCCCTGGGCTACTGTCTTCCGCCCCTGCGGGGCTTACGACAACGACTCCGACCACACAGCGACGTCCGTAGAACACTACATGCACGCCCTTCTGATTCCTTGTCAGCGCGCTGCCCATGTCGTATCATAGTAATGATTGCTGCAAGGCCAGGACTGTTGAGAGCGGAAGCACCGTTCGTGGCTGAATTCAGAACTTGTCTTTCTGGAGCAGAACATGCGCAAATTCTTCAACGCTCGTTCAAAGCTTGAAGACTCTCGCCAGCTTCTGCAACTACTCAAGGAACCTAGTGACGCGATAACATTTAGGTCAGTATTCAATTCACTCCTTAACTCAATAAGGGCTATTGCCGACGCCATGAAGGAGGAAGGCGCTTCTGTTCCTGGTTTCGAGGATTGGTATTCTCTGAAGAAGACAGAGATGATGGGTGATGAGCTTTTGCAGTTTATTCACGATGCGCGCATTCAGGACTTTCATCACGGAAAGCACACACTGAAATTTGCAACACTTTTCCATGATGTCCAGATGGAGATTCCCCCAGGAGCCAAAGCGACGGTTGGGGCAGAAGGAGCATTCTGGATTGTAGACGAAGGCACGCCTCAGGAGCGAAGAGTCCCTATGAAACACGGAGGAAAGTACACACTAAGAGTCTCGATCTTGAATGCGCCTACTAGGCATAAGGGAGCGACGCTATCGAGAAACGATCCGTTCACTATCTACGAGTTAGCTCTTGACTATTTGGCCAATCTGGTGTACGAAGCTGAGAATAGATTCTGAACATGATAGGCCGGTTTCATTTGGGTTTGCGGGGGTCTTGTGCTAATCGCGCGGGGGAGTCTCATACACGGGCGTCACGCCGAGGCGTTGACGCCCGCGAGTCATAAAGTATAGCCATGGTGCGATGCTGGCTCAGGGGTTGTCCGAAAGCCGCCGCTGGGGTGTGACCGAGACGGTTACAGTGGGGCCGGCCGCGCCCGACGCGTCCCCCCTTACAAAGCGATTCCTCCGCGTCCTACCGCGGATTGGGCCGACTCCGGCCCAGGATTGGCCCTTGATTGGCCCTAAACTGGCCCTTGTTTGGGCCAAGATTGGACGGCGTTGCAGGGGGGGACAGGAGGGGACAAACGGGTCACGAGCGCCCAGGACGGGCAGGACCGCCCATTACGGACGGGCGGGGGACGGGGACCGGGGGCGCGAGGGTGTCAGGGCGGGGCGG
>Ga0315274_10004403_pt1 | contig 20696 bp, 22 predicted proteins | sample YL17G02_20_MG_FD_203700 | JGI IMG/M metagenome (GOLD analysis project Ga0315274, IMG submission 203700) | Sediment microbial communities from Yellowstone Lake, YNP, Wyoming, USA - YL17G02_20 | ecosystem: Environmental > Aquatic > Freshwater > Lake > Sediment | place: USA: Wyoming | collected...
GTCCCCCGAACGTTGCGTCGCCGACCTCGGGGTGATAGTGGATGCGGACAATTTCCATGTCGGCGATCTCCCGTGTCAGCGCATCTTCGAGCGCCCGGACCGTCTCGTTGCATTCCTCGATGGTCCGCCGGCCGTCGAGCCTCAGCTCGACGTCATAGTTGATTCCACGCCCCGAGTGCGTGCCTTTGACGCCGCTCACCCCGATGACGTTGGGATTCTCTGACACAACGGCCCGCACCGCATCGAGCCGGTCCCTGCCGACGGAGGCGTCCATCAGGCTGCTCACCGACTTGCTGAGCATCTTCGAGCACTCGAAGAGAACGTGGACGCTCTCGAGCATGGCGATGATCGCGTCTGCCCTCCTGAAGCCCGCTTCGGCGGCGAGAATCGCGATGATGACGGCGTAGCTCGATATCATGTCGATCTGCATGTGCTTGACCTGCGCCGTCAGCGCGGGGCTGTGGGCGTGCGTTCCCGCGCAGATGACCAACCGGTACACGATCTCGCTAAGACAGATGCAGGCCAGCGAGGCCCATATCCCGATCCAGTGGGGAAGGGCCGTCATGTCGATGTGATAGAGGCTTAGGGCCGAAAAGAGGGCCAGCCCGACGGCGCCGGCCAGGACGATGAGGCCGATCAGCAGGCTGACGACGTGCTCGACTTTGCCGTGCCCGTAAGGATGGCTGGAGTCGGCGGGACGGGCGGAGACCTTCAAGCCCACGAGCAACAGGAACGCCGAAACAAGGTCGGTGAGCGAGTACAGGGCAGAGCCGAGCATCGCCTTGCTGCCGCTCGTCAGGCCGATCACGGTCTTGAAGACCGCGATGAAAAGGCATTCGAAGAAGCAGATCCAGACGGTCGTCCGCAGACATCGCCGGCATCTATTGCTCGTTGCGCGCATCCCGTGCACCTTCAGGCTTCAAAGCCGCGTCATCACTCGTTGCGCTTCCTGCTCCCGACCCGACGGCGTTCCCCGTGTCGGTCAGCGCCTGGACCGGTTCCGCGGCGCCTTCGGCGGGGCGCGACGCGCTCTGCCCAGCTGTTTCGGGCGCCTCGACGTTCCCGATCCGGGGCGTGCCGCTCAGCCCCTTCGCGGGATAGGAGGAGTAGAATCCCATCACGTCCGCGAGCGCCGTGGACGGTTCCTCATAGGGAGAGCGCCGGTATCTCCTATTGCCGAAGAAGAAGCCGAATACGTTGCTGGGGAACGACGTGCACAGCGCATTGTAGTCGCGGATGGTCCGGCTATATGCGGCCCGGGCCTCGGCAACCCGGTTTTCCGTCTCCGTCCAGTCCCGCATCAACTGCTCAAAGGACTGCGTCGCCTTCAGATCGGGGTACTGTTCCGCGACGGCGAGAAGCGAGGACATGAGATTGCGCATCGTTAGGGCGGTCTCGGCGCTCGAATCTGCCTTGTGGTTTGCCAGTTGGCGTCTCATTTCCGAAACGTGCTTGTAAAGCTCCTTCTCGTGCGAGCTGTACTCAGCCGAGACGACCAGAAGGTTCGGAATCAGGCTCGCCCGGCGCTTGACCTCGTTGTCCACCAGGGATCTTCTCATGTCCAAGTCGACGAGAACGGAGGAGAACCGGTTGTAATAGTACACGCCGGCCACGATGACGCAAGTCAGCGGAATGAGGATCGCGGCTGCGAGGATCATGGAACGCCGACGAGGGCGGCGACCTTCGGACGAACTGGCCCACACGGTGAGAGGACGCAGGACCTGCAGGCGCCTGGATTTCTGGATCTGTTTCTCGGTGGCCTGCAGCTTCTGGTAGTCCTCGGAGTGCAGTCTTCTCACCGCTTCTTTGAGTTCACTTCGCATCTTGTCGCTCGCTTCGTCGGTTTTCGGGCGCTCGCCGCGCCGAAGATCTGAGCAGGCCGCGTCCGCGTCGCGCCTCATCGGGGCGGTTTCGCGTCCGAGGCGAACCGGGCGTTTCGCCTCATTTCGGCTGGACCTTCTCGAGTTCCATGGCCTTCTTGAAGTTCTCGAGGGCCTTCTCCTTCATCCCGTTGGAGTCATAAGTAAACCCGAGGCTGTAATAGTACTTAGCCTCTCTCGGGTTCATGTTGACGGCGCTCTGCAGAGATTTGACGGCTTTCTCAAAGGCGCCCAGCTTGTCATAGGTCAGCCCGATGAGGTACGCGATCTGGTCGCTCTGCGGCGACAGGGACCGCGCTTTCGTGAGGTGCTGCAGCGCCGACTCGAAATCCTCGCAGCTGTAACAGGCTTCTCCCATTGCCTGAAGCGCTTCCGCGTCATCGGGGGCGAGTCCCACGGCCTTCCCGAAACAGTTGCGAGCCTTCTCATGCTCCCCGGTCGCCGCGTACGCCTTGCCCAACTTGCACAGGGCGTCGGGATTGTCCGGGTCGAGTTCAACGGCGCTTTCGAAGGCCGAAACGGAGTCGGCCTCGCGTCCCTCCTTCAGGCTAGTCGAGCCGATGTGCTCGAAGATCTGCGCCTGCTCTTTCGGCGTGAGCGAGAAGAGTCCCTTGTAACCTTTGACGAGCGAGCCGGCCAGCTTTCCCGAAAGGAGGAGGGCCGCGTGGGCGGCGAGGCTCGTCTGCCGTCCCACGGACATTCTCCCGCGCGGCGTTTTGCCCGCGGTCACGGCGTTCTTCGGAGGCTGCTTCTCCGGATCGAAGTGGTCCTTGCACAGCATGTTCTGGAACGCGTCATTTTCACATCCCTTGACAAGGCATTTCATGGCTTCTCACCTCCAAGAAATCTGCGGCGCGGAACGTTGTGCCTGCGGCCGAAGCGGCAACCTAGTTCTGCTGCCAGTTGTACCAAGGGCTGAGCAACCCCGGGTTCCTCAGACCGGATCTCACGCCCGCGTTCGGCCGGGTGGGGGGCCTGCGGAGCCTGCCGTGCTTGAACTGCTCGATCTCGCGACGCATCGTCGGGTTCGGCTCGGCCTGATGGATCGTGACGCCGGCGCAACGAGACTTCCGAACATGTAACGACGCTGTACTCCTTCGGGACGCTAGCGTTCGGGGACGGTAACGTACATGGATCTCCCGTTTCGGTTGACCAGGAGGACGCCTCCGGTCAGCCCTTGGGCCTGGACGACGTTCGCAAAGGAGTCGACGTCGAAAACCTGGAAACCGTTGATCTCGCGAATCAGATCTCCCGCAAGAACGCCTCCTCGCTCCCCGCGACTTGCGCGCAGGACGTCGTCCACCAGGACGCCGGTCGCGTTGGGCGCCACACCCACGCCGGCGGCGTTAGTGGGGTTGAAGGTCTCGACGCCGATGCCGGCCCAGCTGAACTCCTCGAGCGGCGTCAGGGGTTGCGCGCCTGGCAGGTTCTGCCCCGGCAGTTGCTGCCCCCCGGTCCACGCGGGCGCCGGCTGGCCGGGCAACGCGCCGGGGGCTTGCGCGTTCTGCAGCTGCCTGAGGGCGGTCACGAGCTGGTTGTTGGGCTGACTGGCCTGCGCCCTGCTGACGATGATGTGGCAATTGGAGCACACGCCCTGGTAAGCGTGGGGCAGAATCGCGTCAGCAGTGATCGGAGGCGGAGTCCTTCCCATCGGCTGCCCCGCGGCGGCGGGGCCGGCCCCGCTGAAAAGCATTTGGCTCCCCCCGGCGAGGGGCGCGAAGGCCACGGCCTGAGCCGGCAGAGACTGGTCGGTCGGTTTCGCGCCGAGTCTCAGCATGACGTTGTAATACGTCCCGTCGCGGTAGACCGTCATCCAGACCTCCTCTTCCGGGTCGAGGTCGAGGACCAGGCTTCGCAACTCGTCCTGGCCGAACACGATGCGGTTGTTGAACTTGACGATGAAATCCCCAGGGGCCAGGTTCGAGCGGTCCGCGGGGGAACTGGCGATGACTCTCTCCACGAACACTCCGTTGCTGAAGGGCAACCGGTACTGTTGCGCCGCCTGGGAGTCGACGTCCCTGCCAACGATGCCAAGCCATGGCGCGGGCTCCGTTCCAGCGCGCGGCCAGAACACGGCGAAAAAGACGAGTACGGCCACCAGGCACAGAACGAGAACCCCGCCCACCGTCTTCAGCAGGAATTCTAAGCAGTCTTCCAGCACGTTTCTCATGACCTCTTCCTCCAGGCGCCGCCGCGGCCGGACATTGGCCGCCAGAGATCGCCGCGCGCCGCCGAGCGCGGACGTTTTCACCATTTCGCGGACGTGATTGCCGACACGTCATAGACCCGATTGCCCCGACACACTCGCAGGGCGATCTCCTGGCCCGCCGGCGCGCCCCCGAGGGCGGATCGCAAATCCTCGAGGCCGCCGATCTTGCGGTCGTCCAGCCAGACAATGATGTCTCCTCGCCGCAAACCCGCACGGTCAGCGGGTGAATTCACGTAAACATTGGCCACATAGACGCCCCGGTCCGTGGCCAGATCGAATTTCGCCGAGAGATCGGGCGATACCGACAAGCCTTCGACGCCAAGCCAACGGCCCTTCTTCAGGACGCTCATCTGGGACTTGGTCAGATCGGCCAGGACCGCCGTGAACCGATGCTGCGCGACGTTCAACTCGTTCAGCATGACCTTGGCGTGGTCGATCGGTATGGCGAAGCCCACGCCCGTAAAGCCGCCGTCGGGCGCGTAGATAGCCGTGTTGACGCCGACCACCTCGCCGTCGATGTTGACGAGCGGCCCGCCGCTGTTTCCCTTGTTGATGTGCGCGTCGGTCTGGATCATCTCGTAGTAGGTGACGCCGCCGATCCGCACCGTCTCGCGCAAAGCGCTGATGATTCCGAGGCTGACGGTCTGGATCAGGTCGAGCGGGCTGCCGATGGCCATCACCCAGTCGCCCACCTCGAGGGTCGATGAGTCCCCCAGTTTCGCCACCGGGAAATCCGTCTCCCCCAGAATCTGTATGACGGCCAGATCGGCGCCGATGTCGCTGTGGACGATTCTCGCTTCGTAGGTCGCGTTGCCCGCCTTCGAGCAAGTCGTGACGGAGATGCGCGTGGCGTCTTTCAGGACGTGGTAATTCGTCAGGACGTAGCCGCGGCGGTCGACGATCACGCCCGACCCGATGCTCTCGGTGCGTATGTTGCCGGCTCCCGCGGGCCCTGGCCTCAGCACCTCGATATGGACCACGGACGGATTGGCCGTTGCCGCCACATTGTTGAGCATCTCCTGAATGTTCGCCAAGGGCGCGGGAGACAGCAACGCGGAGGCATCGGGCGCCGCGTTGGTTTGGCCGACCCCGCCAACCAGTTTCAGACCCCCCTTGGGGGTGGCCATGGTGACGGCGTCGACCGCACTCACCGCCTCGGCATTCTGCGCGATCGGCATTTTCACGACCGCGCCGCCGGTGTCCGCCCTGCTCTCGCTCGCCTTGCTTCCGGCATAGAAGTACGTGCCGATCAAGATGATGATCGTCAGAAGAAGAATGACCCAGAAGAGGTGCTTGATCGGCCGATCGCAGTATGCTTTGCCTGGCATGAATCCCACTCGTGTACCTGGACTCCAAACGTCCGCCGTCCACTGTTTCTCGCTAAGGTCTCGTGGCGCCGGTCTCGATGGTCATGTAGCACGGCCCGTTCTGCCCGTGAAGGTCGAACAGGATCCCCTGGGAGAGATCCGCCTGGCGGATAATCGCTTCGAGATCGTCAACCGACCGGCACGGCATCCGGTTGATCGAGACGATCACGTCGCCCTTTCGGAATCCCGACAGGTAGGGCACGCTTCTCCTTCTGACCGACGCGATCTCGACGCCGCGGGGGCGCCTCCTAGAGCCGGTCCCGTTCGTCCCTGCCTTGACCCGCGGGGCGTCGCGAAGCGTCATGCCCATGAAATCGACGGTCTTCCCCCAGCCGGGGCCTTGGTTCGCGGGCCACGGGACGCTCCCGGGGGTTCCGCCCCGCCAAGCATTCACAATCTGGTCCGCGGGCCCGGCCACGAGGTTCGCCGGCTGCACGCGGGGGAAATCGGCGGCGTGCAGCGGCTTGCGCGAGAGCCATCGCGAAATGCGACGGTATCTCTCCGGCTGGCGCGTGTAGAGGGTGTAGAGCAACATGGCGTTGCACAGGACAAAGCAGATGAACAGCGCCCAGTAGGGCTTGGAATCACGGCAAAACTGGTCTGGAAACCGATACAGTCGCATACACTCCGTCCAAAAGATCCATTACAGTCGTTCAACCATGGCGCTGCACCGGTCGCAGAGCCAGACATCCTTCTTCGCGATGATGAGATAGCCCCCGGTCAGGAGCATGATCAGCCCGATGAGGGACAGGACGCCGGCAAATAGACACAGAACCCCCACGACGACCAGCGCGATGCCCACGTTGACGTTGTAGGGCTTGATGGCGGCCCGTCTCATGACCCCGCCCTCGCACAAACGGCACGGTATGGTCTCGACGGCCGGCGCCTTCCGGGTCTCTTCTTGCGGGTCCATGGTCACCCTCCTCGTCCCGGCTGTTTGCTCCGGTCTCTGCCGCTCTCGCCTTGCCGCCCGACGCCGGCAAACGGCCTGGGCCCCCGCGGCGGGATCTCCCTGCGTCGCACGTGGTCACCTCATGATCGGGTGGCAGCTGTTGCACGCGCCTCGGTAAGCGTGGGGGGCCCTAGCGCCCGCGGGGATCGGCGGAGGCGAGGGGAGAATGTCTCCGGCGTCAACGGGCAACTGTCCCCCCGTCGTCATGATGACGTGACAAGCGGTGCAGGCCTGGCGCCGCTGACGGTGGGGGCTGAGGGCGCCGGGCCGGATCGGTTGGGCGCCCTCCATCGCGGCGAATCCCAGGACGGGCGAGTTTTTCGCCGCGAGCATGAAGCGTTTCTCCACGCCGACCCGGCATACGACCACCTCCGCTTGCTTCTCCGCACTTACCGCCAAGGTCGCTCGAAAGAACTCCCCGAGGTCCGGGGTCTTGCGGTCTTCGATGCTCGTGATGACGTCGCCGGCCAGAATCCCCGATTCCGCGGACTCCAGCGTGATCTCATCCACAATCACGCCGGACACATTCGCCGGGATTCTGTACGCGCTCCGCAAAGGGGCGGTCAAATCCACGGTTTCCATTCCGAGCCAGTGACCCTCGACCGGGATCTTGTCGGCCGCGTTTTGCTCGACAGGGCTCAGAATCCCCGTCACCTCGCCCGGCGCCGCGGCATCTTGTCGGTTCACGGCCGCCGCCGCGCCGCCTGTGTCGGCTTGCCCTGCGCGCGCCGCCGGCGAGGCAGGCATCGGACCCGCGTTCGCGGCCGCTTGCGGGTTCTGGGCGGGACGAAATGAGAAAGGCGGAGTCGCTTGGCGGGGCGCCATCGGAGGCGCCCCGAAAGCCCCGCCGGCCGCTGCCACACCTGCAAGAGGCTGATATGTGGACAGCATCCCCGCCGCCCCGGCGGCCGCCGCCAGCGGATGACAGGAATGGCACTCGCCGCGGAACTCATGCGGGCTGGGCACGGTTCTCTCGGCCCCGATCGGGAGGGCGAGCAACTGCTTGTGCGCGCGAGGAAGGATCTCCAGACTCCTATCGTTCTTGCTTGCTTTGTGAATGACGGCCACGCCACCCGCCAACAGGACGAAGAAGAGCACGATCACGCCAAAGGACAGGTCGCGGTTGGATCTCTCCACCATCGGCCACGCCCTCTCACCGTTGCGCCGGATAGGGGCACGCGGGATTGTACCCTCGCCCGTACCCAAGCCCGAAAACCGCCTGCTGCCCGGCGGCGACGTTCCCCGGCGCGGCGATGGAAGAAGCGCCCGGTCCGTAGGTCTGCCCCGGTCCCGCGGACGAGGCGGGGCCCACCAGGTACGCGGGGCATCTGGGACACCGAATCGCGTCGGGCACGACCCACTGGTTCGAGTTCATGGCGAAGCTGCAGGAAGGGCAATAGAGCATGCAACGGGGAGTCGTCGGAACGGCCTCGGGCTGCGGGGACCACAGGAAGGCGGCGTTCTGCGCGCCTCCGGTCGGGCCGGCCATGACGGCCCCGCCCCCGATGTTCGAAGCGCGAAGGGGGCAGCCGCAGTTCGGGCACGGCCAGTTCGCCGGGCGGCCGCCGCGCCACCCGCAATTCAAACACTGGGAGTTCAGCCCGCCTCCCGCGTAGGGCATGACGGCCGCCGTTCCCGCCAGGTTCCGCTGCCGCGCGGACAACTGTTCCGCGAATCGGCTCTGGTCGCTGCGGTAGTCGAAGATGCCAAACAGAACCATGACGGCAATGAGGCCGATGATCGCGATAGCGATGAAATACTGTTGCTTCACTGGCATCTGTCTATTTCCTCTCGTGGGATCCGGGGCCGCCCGATCGGTCCACGATCGTCGCGCTTTGCCCTCGCGCCCCACGTGGGGCTCCGGACATCTTCCCCATATCTCGTCCCGCTTCAGCGGAGACCCTCGGCGCCTCCGCCTTTCTCGGGTCCGGTCTCACTCCGCCTCTTCCTCGTTTTCCTCCGACTCCGCTTGTTTTTTGCGGACTTTCTTTCTCCGGGTCTCGATTCTCCACATGAGAAAGAAATAGACGGCGCTCAGAACGCCGATCGAGTAGCTGAAGAGCACCAGGTAAATCAACCGGACGTTGAACGGCTCCCCCGTGATGAAGCGCAACTCGATCTCGTGAGTGTTGGACACGGCGAAGAGGACGATCAGCACGACCGCCACGAAAAAGACGATCGATCGTACCAGCACCATCTACAGGGTGTCCCCAAGAGCCCGGTCAACGCTCTTCTCGACGTTGTCCTGAAAGCGGTTGATCGCGCCCTCTTCTCCGCGCCGCTGTTTTCCGGCGCCTGGATTCGTCGAAGGCTGGGCAGTGAACATGGCGACGACCACGACGATCGCCAACACCACGGCGATCAGCATGGATAGAATGCCCCAACCTTCCGCATTCCCGTTTCCCTCTTGCGAAGACATGGCGTTCCTCCGCTTCCCGACTCGGTTTGGCCACTGGCCGGGTTTCTGGCCCTTCGCTCTGCTTCAACCCCCATGACGAGCCCGGGCGACCCGACGTGAGACTGCCGTCCCGGGTCCACAATACCGGCGGCGTCCCTCGCCCGCCCGCTTGCCCCCGGAAGCAATCACATGGAACCGCGGAACGGGGGATCCGCTCCCCCGCCCCCTCCCAGAGGCAAAAGCGTTTGGCCCGGACGAGACCCCCACCCGCCGCTGCGCGTGGTGAGGAACATGGCGCAGACCATGAGGATCAGAAGCCCCAGCACGAGCACGATCGTGATAACCGACGCCTTCTGGCATGGGACCAGTTTCGCGCCGCGAGACATTGCGTCGTCACCCCACCTTCACTCCGGATCTTCCGACTTGTCTCCGGGCGGTCCCCCGTTGGCTCTCGCCAATCCGGCGCCGATGGCGACCAGACCGCCGATCACGAGCAGGAACGGGATCAGCCCGCGCATCACCAGCCCGAAGTCCGCCCACCACGAGACTACGCCGACAACGCCCAGAACCAGAAAAATCAGTCCGATGATAAGATGGAACACGCCCCGCCTCCTTCGTCCGTGTCGCCCGCAATCGCCTGAGAACAACCAGAATTTCCCGGCCGACACACCGGTCGGATTGGAGATTGCTGTCTATCAGAATGCGTGGGAGGAGCCAATATGACAGAATGGGAAAACCCAGCACATTCCGGTTATGCGCAATGCTATTGCTCCGGCCACACGTGGATGTTGTCCGCCACCTTCTTCTCCAACGCGATATGCGTCCCCTCGCACTCGATGACGTAGGTCGGGTACGTTTGGTGCAGCTTCAGCGCGACGCCCGGCCTGATGCGCAGACCGTCCAGCCGGTGCATCTGCTCGTCGCGCTCGCAACGCACAAAAGCCACCCGCGCCCGATCCGAAACCTTGAGGGCCGTAAGCGGACGCGGCGCGCTCTCAACGAAACGGACCGACTTCCGGCAGCACTCCCCCTCGGGGATAGGGTTGCCGTGCGGACACTCCCTGGGATGCCCGAGAAGCGTGCAGATGCCGTCGACGAGCTCGGGCGCCACCACGTGCTCGAACTCGCACGCCTCGGCCTCGAGCTGTTCGCCGTTCTTGTCCAAGACGTCATGGAGCAGCCGCTCGGCGAGCCGGTGACACCGCGCGACTTTCCGCGCGCATTCCTCGCCCGAGGCCGTCAAGGCGATTCGCGCCCCGTCGTCGGTCAGGTTCACCAAACCGTTCCTGGCCATGTTCTCCACGGTCGCGGCGCTAAGTCCGCCCGGGACTCTTCGCGCCAGTTCGCTGACGGCGTCTTTCCCCTCCGTCTGCATTTGCCAGAGTTGTTCAAGGTATTCTTCGTATTCCACTCGGCTCATGTTTCTACCCTCCGACGGCAGCGGCAAGAAGGTGATGCAGCACGCCGGCAACCACGAGAGCGGACGTCATGGTGCATGAGATCATGAGGCACGCCGTCTTCAAGCCCATTTGCCTTGCGATGGCCGCGATATGCGCGAAACAGGGCACGAACATGGTGATAAGCACGACCGAGACAATAGTCTGCGCGACGGTGAGGCCGCCGGAATCCACGAGGCTCAGCAACAATCCCGCCGCGGCCTCATGCCGGGCGAGGCAGAGAATCAGCACGTCGACGATGTCGGGGGGCAGCCCCATCCAATCGACGGCGATCGGCTTGAGAAGCGCCTTCATGGAGCTCAGCACCCCGCTGGTCTCAAGAACGAACAGGACCGCGGCGGCCAACAGGAAAAGAGGCAGGGCCTCTTTGAGGAACCAAAGCATCCTGTGGACCGTCTTGCGCAACACGGCTCGGGGATTGGGGACGCGCGCGGGGGGCAACTCCTGAATGTAGTCCTCCGCCTCTTCATCCCGCATGACCTTGTTGAGCGCCATCCCGACGATGAAAAGCGAGAGGATCATGGTCCCGAAAGTGAAGAGGAAGGCGAAGACCCCGACCCGCCCGAGTATTCCGATCTGCAGAGCCAGCTGGGCGCCGCACGGAATCGTGAAGGCGATGAGGCAGTTGGCGATGAACTTCTCTTTGAAAGTCGTCAGGCCCCGGGTCGTCAGCGTCGCCATGGCCCTGCAGCCGAAAGCCAGAATGAGCGACATGATGGATTTGCCGCTCAGACCGAGCTGGGCGAAAACCCTTCGCGACAGAACGCAGAGATTCGGAATGTAGCCCGTGTCCTCGAAGAAGCTCATGGCCAGAAAGAACGTCCCGAGGATAGGCAGCACCGTGCACAGGGCGTTGAAGAGCCCGAGCGTAAGGATGCCGTAGTGGCCCACCAGGAAGTCTTTCCACAAACTCGTCGGCAGCAGGTTCGAGAGGTAGTCGGTTACGGGCGCGGCGACATACGCATGGAGTTTCGCTTGCAGGAACCCTGCCACGTGGACCACCATGAAAAACGTGACGGCCAAGAACGCCGCGAAGATCGGAATCCCGTAAACGGGATGGCGACTCAGGTGCGCGAACCGCTCGGCGGATGAGCCGAGTTGGAGCCGGCGCTTCCTAACGACGGATCCCGTCATCTCGTCCACCCACCGGCCCCGTTGGTCAAGAATGCTGCGAGCCATGTTCCCCCCGAAGTCCTGGCGTGCGGCCTTGATCTTCTCTTCGAGGAGGGGGAGGTTCTCCGCCGCGATTCTCTCTTTCACGGTGGCCCAGATGAACGGGTCGTCGAGCAGAAGGAGCGCGGAGGTTTTCCACGGGTACTCCACGTTGCCCTCGAGCGCGCGGGCGATGTCCGCGACGCTTCTCTCGGTGATGTCGTCGTAGCGTTTCCTGCCGGTTCCCTTGCGAGCGTTTGCCAGCGCCTGCTTCAGATCCGGGATGCCGCACCCGTCCGTGGCGATGGTTTCGACCACGGGGACGCCCAGTTGCCGTTCGAGCGTTTCGCTGTCGATCCACGTGCCGTTGCGGGCCGCCTCGTCCATCGCGTTCAGGCACACCACAAAGGGAATCCCGAGCTCCAGGAGGTCCGCGGTGAGTGCAAGGGATTGCTTGAGATGGTTGGCGTCGATGCACTGAATCAGAACATCGGGGCGTTCGGCGTACAGCAAGTTGCGGACGGCCAGTTCCTCTTCAGAGTGAATGTAGAGGCAGTGCAAACCGGGAGTGTCTATGACATCGACAAGCCGGCCGTCTATCCGGCAGGTTGCCCGTTTCTCCTCCACCGTGGTGCGGGGATAGTTTGCGGCGAGCGAGTAGACGCCGGTGAGACGGCCGAAGATCTCGCTCTTGCCGGTGTTGGGAAGCCCCACGATGGCGATCGTCTGTTTCCCCGTCGCGCTGCCCATCGCCCGCATTCCTCAGAAACGGCGTTCAAGTCGTTCGGATGACGGACCTTACTCGTCCGGGCTTTTCCGATTCATTCCTTTGAGGCGCTCCTCATCGCGCCACTTCAGGGCCTGTGTGATCTCCCTTATGGTTGTCCGCGCGATCTCCAGTTCCGACAGCGCGCTGTCCCGCTCGGATTCCGCCGCTTGGCAGCGATCCTGGAGTTCGAGCGCCTGTTCAAGCAATCCCTGCCGCTCCTTGTCCCACCCCGCCTGTTTTCCATCAGGGGAAGCGCTTCTCTCCTTCGAATCGCCGGGGCGGCCCTTCAGCGTGGAGCATTCCTCTTCCAGTTCCGCGACCCGCCGTCTCAGTATTGTTCTCTCGCGGTAGACCGTGTGCATTTCCCGCCGAAGTTCCGCGATTCTGGCCAGAACGTCGATTATGCCCGCTTCGGCGAATCTCGACGCCTTGCGGTCCGGTTCCGGTCTTGCGGCGCCGCCGGGCCGCCGGCCGCGACCGGGAGACACTTCCCACGGCAACCGGGGATCGCTCGCCTCGCCCTTGGGAGAAAGGGCGCCCCTGTCTCCTTCTTTGACTTCCGCGTTCATGCCCCCTCGCTCTTCCTTTCCCCGGCCTTCCTCTTCTTGGTCGGAGCAATCTCCTTCATCAAGTCCCGAATATCCTCCAACACCTGCCCCTCCAGGCGCAGACGCGCGCCGACCCGATCGAGAGAGGGCTGGTTGCCCAGGTCGGGACAATAGCGGATGACCGTCCGCAACACGTGCCCCTTATAGATCTTTTTCAGGCGCTTGTGGAAATCCACACAGTGCGCGTCGTCCGGCAGGAAGCGGTTCAGCAGAATCCCGACGTTCTCAATCCGATGGTCGAAATCGGTTTCGATCGACGTGAGGGTCGCGAGGAGCGTTTTCAGACCGTGAAGCGACAGCGAATCGGGCAACACCGGAACAATCAGGTCTCTGGAGGCGAGAATGGCGTTGAGGTTCAGAAGGCTGATCGTCGGCGAAGCGTCGAAGAGAACGACGTCGAACTGCCTCCTCAAGGGCGCCAGGGCATGAACGAGTCGCCATTCGCGGTAGGGCAGTCCGTTCAGAGACAGGTCGGTGGCGGAAAGAGAGATATCGGCGGGGACAACGTGCGCCTCCAATCCCGCGAGCTTCTTCATCACCTCCGCAATCCGCGCCTCGCGGACCAACACGTGGTAGAGAGTCCTGCCAAACTGCCACTCATTGACGCCCAGGCACTTGGTCAGGTGTCCCTGCGGGTCGAGATCGACAAAAAGCACGCGGCGTCCCGTCTCAGCCAGCTGCAGTCCGTACGCCGCCGCAAGGGTCGTTTTTCCCGTCCCGCCCTTGAAGTTCAAGAACATCTGTTTCCGGAAACTCTCCGCGGCGGACTTGAAAGCCATGGCTCGGGTTCCGCATCGCCTCAAGGGGACTCGAACTGGCGGACTTTGGCTTTCGCGCCCGCCAGCGCCGCATGGATGTCTTTCATCGTCTTGCGCGCCGCGGCAATCTCCGTCTGCAGATTCTGATTCTCTTCTCGCGTTGCGCGGAGATCCTTCTCCAGCCTCGCGACCTTCGGCCTTAGCTCCCCGTTCTCCCCTTGCAACGCGGCAATCCGCTCCAGAAGCCGCCGGTTCTCTTGCTCCAGCATTGCGCACCGGCTTGCCTGTTTTGCGCAGTCGGCCTGTGTTCGGCCGATGGTCTCCTTCACCAAGACGAGGTCCTTGCCGAGACCGGCCAGATCGCCTCTCGCTCTACCAAGCTCCGACTCCAACTCCTCGACCCGCTCCGCAAGCTGGCGGTTTTCCCGCTGTAGTCTCGGGCACTCCTCTTCAAGAACCCGGAGGTTGGCGTTGCGCTCCGCCAATCCGACGAGATCCGACTCCAGTTTGACGTTGGCGGCCCTAGCCTCCTTCAGGAGAGCTTTCATCCTCTCCGCCTCCTCGGCCTGGTCGGCGAGTTTCTGGTTCTTTGCCTCGATATCCGTTCTCAACTCCAGGATTGTCTTCTGGGCTTGCGATTTCTCGCGTTCGGCGAACTCCAGCTCCTCCTTCAACACATCCAAATCGGGGATCTTGGCTTCGAAGTAGCGAATGCGGCGTTTCTGCTCCTCGTCCGCCTGTCTTAGCCTCCCGACTTCCTCGTTCACTTGGGCCAGATCCTGCTCTAAGGCCGCACGCATCGCGTACGCCGACTCCAGCTGCTCCTCGAGATCCGAGATGATCCCCAGAACCCCCTCCACCGATCCCGCGTCTTTCAACTCCTCGAGCGCGAAGGCTTCCTCGGAGACCTCCGCCCGGGCAAGCGGCGCGTCCCTCGGGGCGGGAGCGAGGACCTGGGCGTCAGGGACGCGGGCGGTCCTCGCTGACGACCGGGCGGTCTTCGCTGACGACGATGAACGGGTCTTCGGCGCGGCCAGAGCCTTCTTCTTCGCGCCGCCCCGGCTCTCTGGCCCGCCGGCTTGGCCGCTTCGGGGCTTGCGCGCTGTGCGCATGGGCGGCTTGACGGTTCCCGGGGCGGTCGCGGTCCCCACGATTTCGGAGAAGTAGTCGTCGGGTAAGCCTGCTTTCTTTGACACAGGTCACACCCTCCTTCCTCTGATAATGCGATCCGTCAGCCGCTGGAAATCCTCCGCAGCTCTGCACATCGGGGCGTACTTCTGGATCGGCTGTCCGTGCGCCGGGGCTTCTTTTATCCTTACGTCGGCCCGGATCGAAGGTAGAACCCTGCCGCCGAAACGCTTCTTCAGGCTCAACAGAATCTGGCGACAAATGCGCAGCCGCAAGTCGTACATGGTCGGGACGATCCCCGAGATCTCAAGATGCGGCGAGAGACTTTCACGAACCGCCTCCACAAGGCGCTCAAGCGTCACGAGACCGCGCAACGCCATAGCTTCCGTCTGAAGGGGAACGATGACCTCGCTGGCCGCCGCCAGAGCCTGCACGACGAGCAGACCCAAACTCGGCGGGCAATCGATGATAACGAAGTCGTAGGGCGCGTCCGCTAAGGCGGTCCGCAAGAGCAATTCGGTCCCCTCTTCCGCACTCCGCGATTTCTCCGCGGCGGCAAGACGGCCCGATGCCGGCAGCAAGGTCAGGTTCTCCCACAGTTCGTGAGCGACCTCCTTGACGGACCGGGCGCCCACAAGAACATCAGCTAAGGAAGCGGCCGGTTCGTGGGTTCCCATCAGCCACGCCGTAGCGGCAGCCTGGGAATCGGCGTCGACAAGCAGAACCTTCCTCGCCCGGGCAGCCAAGCCACAGGCAAGATTGACGGCGACCGTGGTTTTGCCGACGCCCCCCTTCTGACTGGCAATGGCCAGAAGCCGGGGGTTCTTGTCCGCCATGTCTGGCCCCTATACCGTCTCGAATGCCCTCGCTCGCGCGCCGCACGATTCCTCCGCCGGCGTCTCATTCCCCGATCTCCCCAATCCGGGCGACTTCCGTTCCGCTCGGAGCCCTCCGGGCTCGGGCGCACCCGAGAGATCACACCAAAAAACCAGCAGACAACGCCTCTGGGCGAGAAGAAAGCTCCCCTGTCTCCCGGGCGCGCAGAAACACACCCCCGCCCTCCCCAGGAAGATGCGGGTCAACGGGGAGAAGGGTTGCGAACCCAGGACGGCCGGACGTCTGTGCGCCGGCGGCGGGCGGTTCGGACCGGACTGCCGACCGCTAGCGCCGCCCGTTGCGTCAGCTCGCGGGCTCAGGAGCGGCTTCCGTGGAGGCGGAAGCCTGCTGGTAGCCTTCCTTGAAGGCTTCCTTGGCCGTTTTCATCCCCTTCTTGATTTTCTCGCCGAGGCTCTTGCAGAGATCCGGCTTCTCTCTGCGGATGACCTCGCTGACCGCGGCCCCAATGACGACGCCAATCAGAACCGCGCCTAGGAGCTTGCCCATCTTCTCTCCCACCTTTCCGCAATGTGCTCCGCCTTCTCCCGAAGGGAAGGCGGACGCCTTGTCATCCGGCGCCTGACGTCACCCTCGAAGCGACGCATCCCCTTCAGGGAATGGAAAAGGTCGCTTTGTTCTCCTCCCACCACTCCTTCCATTTGGCTTTGCCCTTCGCCCTTGCCTCGGCCGAGACCGAAGGATCGAAGACGATGCTTTGGCCGGTAAGATTCCTCAAGGCCTTGTAGGCCGCCTCGCGAACCTGTGCGTCCTCCGCATCGAGGGCGTCAATCAGCCGTGGAACGGCGACCTTGGTCCTCATGGCCTCCAAGGCATCGACAACGGCTCTGCGCACGGCCGTGTCCGGGTCGTCCAAGAGGGAGATCAGCTCCAGCGTCGCCTCCCGGGCGCCGGCCCAGCTCAGGCATGTGACTGCACGGCGGCGCACACCGGCGTCCTCGTCTGCCAGGGCCTCGATCAAATGAGGAACGGCCTTCACGGAATCGACCTTGTAGAGCCCGCGCAAGGCCGTGATGCGAACTCTCGAGCTGCGGTCCTTCGCGGCAGTGGCGAAGAGGGGAAACACCCCCTCCGCCTGCTGAGCCAGCAGGGCGTCCAGGCTTCTGGCGCGAACCGTCTGCCTGGGGTCCTCGGCCAATACGGTCAAGACCCGCGTCGCGGCGGGGTTCTTGATCTTACTCAGGTGCTGCGCCGCCATTTCCCGCAAGAGAGGATCTTCGCTCCCGGCGTCCCGCACGGCCTCTTCAAAGGCAAGCCTTTCCGACGCCAGAGAGAATTCAGCCTGTCCAAGGATCTCCTCCAGCAAAAGGCCCGGCCCAGGGGTCCCGGTCTGCGCCTCAGTCTTCCTGGGGCCTTGAGCGCGACCGGGTTCTGTCTTTCTCTCCGCAGGGGCCGCTTCGGCGCCGGGCGTTGGCCGCGCCGGCGCCGCGGCAACCACCGGGGAAATGGATTCCTTCCTCGATTCTCCGGCCCGTTCCCTCAGAACGTGTAGATGGGGCTGCCATCCGGCCTCGGCAATCGCCGTTTTCGCCGCGGGCGTTTCCGCTTCGGAAGGCAGCGGCTCAGCCGTCGGGGGCGCGGAAGGCTTCTCCCGTTCCCCCGCGGCCTGTACGGGTACGGCTGCCATGGTTTGCGATCCGGCCTCCGCGAGTCGGGCCTTCCTTGCGCCGCCTTTGGGGACGACCGGGACGCGCATGCCCCTCTTCTCTTCCAGCTTCGCCTTCAGATCGTCTATCTCCGACTGCCGAGTGTGAATCTGCGTCCGGTATTCCTGGACGCGCTCGTCCTCGGCCGGATTGACCCCGCCCGCCATCAAAACCGACACGAGTTCCGGCGCCATCTTCTTCTGAAGGCGGCGTATCTCTTTTCGCAGGCCCCGGATGCGTCTGCGGGCGCGGAGCCGCGTTCCAACAGATATCTCCCCCGGGATCCAGTCCGTCGTCGGTGCGCATAGCGCATCCGCAATCTTCTTCTTCGAGTCTTGAAGGGCCCGGGCGGTCCTGCGCCCGATTCCCTTCACGGCGCGGACCGAGAATCCCGCGGCCATGCCGCCAGTCTTGGCCACCCAGCCAATGCCGTCGCCCACACGGGAGCAGCCGTCCTGTCCCTCCGTACGGCCCAGGATCAGTTCGGCGTTGCCGGCTGCTTTCGCTATCATGACTGCCGCTCCTTAGTTCTTGAGAAAGATAAGAACCGTGAGACCTTCTGTCCCGCGGCATTCCTCATCCACGCCAGCGGCCGCGGAGTGGCCTTACGCGCGCATCTTGCCGGAATCTGCTCACAACTCGCCCTCGGTCCTTCACTCGCACGGAATTTTCAGTCCGGACACGGCGGCCGCGCAACCCGAATATTCGGGGAATTCCATCACTTTCCGCCGGAAACGACCAGAGGAGGGCTTTGCCCGATGAGGCGCCTGTATTGTTTGGGCGTCATGCCGAGATCGCTGTGGAAGACTCGGCTGAAATACGAAGCATCGGAGAAACCCGTTCGGTCCGCGATCTCCAGCACCGAGAGATACGGATTGGATAGAAGTCTCTTCGCCTGCTCGAGCCGAATGCGCCGAAGACACTTCACCATCGACTCCTTCGCGTAGCGCTTGAAAGCCTTCGCGAAATAGCTGGGTTCGAACCCAAGCGCCAGAGATACGACCTGCGTGGAAAGAGGAAGGGAATAATGCTCTTTGAGAAAGGCAACGACGCGATCGATCACGACAGGCGTGCGACCGCAGCTTCGGTTGCCCCTGTAACGCGGAAGCGCCACGAACCGCCCGACTTCGTAACGGATGCGCCGTTCTTCCGCCGGCGCGCCCGCCATGGGAGGTTCGGCGCCAAGGGCGGGCTCGTCTTCTTCGCCCAACGGCGGGCCTGCGGTTTCCGACAAGCAGTTGGCGAGGAGGCCAAGCCATTCCAGCACTTTCCCCGTGTCCGCCTGGGAGACGGTCCGGAGATCATGGATTGCTTCGAGCGCTTCCTCTTTCGAAAGGTGGGAATCCGAGATGTTCCGGTGCAGATCGGAGGACTCGAGGCGCGTCCCCGCGTCGTCAAGCGCGCACACGGTTTGAATATCTCCCGGCCCCGCCCCGAGGACAAAAACGGGGCAGTGGAAAGTCGCCAGCCCGATATGGCAGTGCTGTCGGGTGAGACTCGGAGGTCCGACGGCCCGCTTCATCATCTTCTCATGGGAGGCCGAGCAGCGCGCCAGCCCTTCCGGGGATCTCTGCACTACCTGACAGAACTGCGGCAGGAGGATCCCGTTGGTCAGCCCTCTTTCCCGCAGTGTGCGCGTCTTCTGGTCCCGGAAACAGAGAAAGGCGTCGAGCCCCGTCGTGGCTCGAAAGAGGTCAACCAGTTTGGAGAGGGTGAGAGAATGCTCAGCGAGGTTCCCAAGGTGAACAAGCGGCAGTCCGCCTGCCTGGCTGCCCGGGGTCGCGTCATCCCGCCCTTCCCCCACGTCTTCGGGCGGAACGGCCTGACCGTCCCGGTCGAATCCGATCTGACTGGGCAAGATCTTTTCCGGAATCCACATCTTGCCGCTGAGAACCCGACGAATTGCCTGCAAGATCGTGGCGACATCCTCCGTCTTCGTGACGTAACCCCTGGCCTCTGCTCGGAACGCGCGGGCCGCATGGGTCAACCCATCGTGCATCGAGAGAACCAGCGTGGGCAGTTGGGGGTGTTGGGCCTGAATGTCCCGCAGGAGATCGAACCCTGTTGTGCCTGGAAGGCTCAGATCCACAAGCACAACATCCGGCATCGCGGCATGGATGAGTCGCATGGCTTCGTCCGCTCCGCCGGCTTCGCCGCAGACGGACAGGTCGGGTTCGGCGTTGATGGCCTTGGACATGGCATAGCGCACGAGGGGGTGGTCGTCGACTATGAGCGCCTTCTTGGGTTCGCAACTCTTGCTCATGGCATGTGATCGTGTCATGATCTTGCTCGTCCCCTTCTCTTCACCCATTTGCCTCCGCCCTCAACCGACGCAACTCCCGCGTGCGGGGAGACCGCTTCACCCGCGTTTGGCGCCAGGGCCCACCGGCGCATATTGCCTCTCCGGGCGGACTTTGACATTATCGTACGCGACCCTCGCTTGGTCTATTCAAAGCCATCGTGGGCCACTAAGTTCGAAGGAATGCTCACTCAATGAAACGAAGGATGAACAGTCGGGCGAGAAAGCTGCTGCCGAATCCGGCAATCGCCCGCAACGTCGGATCCTGGCGGACAAACGCACCGGGAGAGCAGCCAACTGGGGCGGGGCGCCGGAATCGCCACAGTCCCGGTTGGCGCCGAGTCTGGCGAGAAGGCGATCCCGCGGACTGACTGGGATTCGCCCATGCCGGCGAAGCCCGCAAGGAATGAGGAATGTCGCGCGGACGGAGAAGATTGTTCCGCCTGCTCCGCGGTCCATGGACGTCGGAGAAAGAGGAATCATTCGCTGTCGCGGCAGGCGCCCGCCACCACCATGGCGCGAGGAGGAAGGTCGTGAGATCCCGCCCAGGATGCCCCGCTCCGGAGTCGCGCAACGCGCCTCCAATTCCTCAAAGGACCCTGCTCGCCTGCCGCATCAGGACCATGTTGACCTGTCACGCCAAAGTGGCAACATGAATTCCTGGGAAATCCTGGCACGTTCCGGCTTGCGACGGACCGAGATTATGCTCCGGGCAGAATGGGCATAACACCAAGAAGAGGATGCCCCTTTCTGCCTGGAACAACGGCCGATAGCCCGCTCTCCTTGCTTCGCTGAGCAGGGAAGAGTTGCGATTTGCGGCGAAACTTCCGGGAATTCGGCCGCCTCATAACTCTGGTTGCGGAACCGCAGGGAGAGACAGCCATGGAAGGGGCAATGAGTCGCCGGTCATGACAGGAGTGTCTCAAGACCTAAGGGCGTCGAGGACACCGGCCGCGACCCCGGACGCGTGGTGTTCAAAGAAGACCCGGAGAGAACCATACGAACAGTTCCCTCCCCGCTCTTTGGCAGCAGATCGGCAGCGCCTCTATCGCGTCACGCGAATCGTGTAGGTCCCGGTCCCGCTGGAGGAATAGGCCCGAATCTTCACATAGTACGTCCCCGCCGACAGCGAACGCTGGATCATCGCCGCGTTGCCCGTCCCATTGTCGTCATCCTCCT
>Ga0315274_10004405_pt1 | contig 20694 bp, 23 predicted proteins | sample YL17G02_20_MG_FD_203700 | JGI IMG/M metagenome (GOLD analysis project Ga0315274, IMG submission 203700) | Sediment microbial communities from Yellowstone Lake, YNP, Wyoming, USA - YL17G02_20 | ecosystem: Environmental > Aquatic > Freshwater > Lake > Sediment | place: USA: Wyoming | collected...
GACGGCCTGCGTCTGAATGAAATCGGCGCCGGCCTTCACCTTCTTCGCCAGCCGGTGCACCCGGTATTCAAACGGGTCGGCAAAGGGGTTGGCGGCGGCCCCGATGAACACAGGCACTTCCCCGGAGATGTCTTCACCGGAAATGAATTTTTTATCATCACGCATTATCTTTAGAGTCTGGATCAGCTGAATTGAGTCAATATCAAAAACGCCTTTAGCCGTCGGGTGGTTGCCGAACTTCTGGTGGTCGCCGGAAAGACAGAGGATATTGCCGATACCAAGGGCAACAGCACCGAGCACATCGCTCTGCAATGCCAGCCGGTTCCGGTCGCGAACGACCATCTGCATCACCGGTTCAAGGCCCTGCTGCTTCAGGAGGAGACAGCCGGCCAGGCTGGACATGCGCACGATGGCCGTCTGGTTATCGGTGACATTCACCGCATCGCAGCAGTGGCGGAGCAGTTCGCCTTTCTTGCGTATGACCTCGGCACTGGCGCCTTTGGGTGGCCCGGCCTCTGCGGTCACCGCGAATTGGCCGCTGGCCAGTATTCGTTCCAGTTTGGTTCCAGCTTTCATGGCTTTTTCTCTCCACTTTCATCTTGAACAGGCGATACAATCTTCCCGGGGCCTCCAGAATGACCGGTGCTCCAGTCTTTTGGAGACTGGATTGCCTCCAATTTGTCCAACTGGCCGAGAGCCGCTAAATGGTCGATTATCAGTTGCCAAGCACAGGGCACATCCGGCGATATCTCACACTTGCCTTCCACTGACCCGCCACATGGTCCGTTGAACAAACCCTTGGCGCACCGGGCAATGGGGCAAATACCGCCGGTCTCATGGACCAAGCAATTGCCACAGGCATCGCATCGCTCACTCCAAATGCCAGGCTCAGCGGTTAATCCCAAAAAGCAAGTATTAATACCGGGCAGAACACGAGAGTTGGGGAAGCGCTCGGCAATTGCCTGAACCCCTACCCCACAGCTCAAAGAAAGGATGACATCGGCTTCTTTAATCTTCTCGGCTATTTCGTCGAGGAACTCCCAATCACATTGGCGCTTAACCGTATGTTCGAAGAAAGTCTTCTCCTTGCCATCTATCTTCTCCGCCATCCGAAGGGAAGAGGCGAGAATCGCGACCTCTCTCTCACCTCCAGCAAAACAAACAGTCGAGCAAGTACCGCAGCCCAAAATTAAAATTTTGCCGTAACCGGCGAGCATTTTTCTTATTTCTTCCAGGGGCTTCTGCTTGGTAATAATCATTTGCTGACTCCTTATTATCCCCCGTCGCTCATTAGAGATACACTAGGTTTTGCTCTTCCCTTTAAGCGGACTTGAACCCAACCCTTTGACCTGCTCAATCATGTTTTCTATAATTTCCTCAAGTTTTGGCCCCGATGAAGGAGATAGCGTAAACATTTCAAGCCGTTTCTCACCCAGTCCAATATCTTTCAGAAGGCCCTTGATGTAGCTAACCCTTCTTTTGGCGGTCAGGCTTCCGTTCTGATGGTAACATTTGTCTTCCAGACAACCAAGCATTAAAACGCCATCGGCGCCGCTTTCAAAAGCCCTCATCAGGTCAATTATCTCTACCCTTCCCGAACAGGGCACGATATTTATTTTCACATGAGGAGAGTAATCTAACTGGGTCGCCCCTGATAAATCCGCCATTTGATAACAGCACCAGGAACAGCTAAAAACAACCACTCGTGGCTCCAGATTATTCATCCACTACTTCCTTAATAGTAAAGATAATTTACGGATTATTCTTTTACTAATGAATATTGAATCGCCTGTGCCGGGCATTCACCCAGACACACGCCACAGCCAGAGCATTTAGCCACATCTATCTCGACAACGCCATCTTTATTAAGAGAGGGAGCTTTATACTTATCGCATACCCTGACACAGGTAAGACAGGCAACGCACTTATCGTCATCGACATGGGCTACAGTCTTATAGGTCTCAAGTTTTATTGTCTTGGCGTCGTACCCAAGTTGGTCAAGCAAGGAACGAAGCAGATTGAGTCTGAGTGCACCGATGATACTTCCATCTTTAAAGTGACACAAATCTTGCTGACATGGAATGACTATTATCCTTTCGATTCCCAAGCTCAAGGCCTTTAGATATAATTCTACCGGCACACGACCCACACAAGGCAGGCTTAAAGGTATAAAAGAAGCGGTTTCAGTTATTTCCGGCATATCCTTGGGCTCAATAATGCTTCCTCGGCAAGTCAATAGCAAGACCTTAGAGTCACGAACTTGCATTTGCGAGACAATATACTGAACCAGAACATCAATATCATAATATACTGATTCAATAGCACCGGCCGGACAAGCACTGTAACAAATCCCGCAAACTTGGCACTTCTCAATATCTAGCTTAACTTCCTTCGTTTCCGGGTCTGCAGAAAGTGCCTCAAATGGACATGCCGATGAACATACAGAGCATCGTCCGCAATAGTCAGTATTGATTTCTATAACAAATTCTCTTAAATTCTTTGAACCCATACTAAATCACAAATTATACCCTATATTTTCAGTACTGACAACATCTAAAAATTCGGTGCCGTCACGGTCTCGCCAATAAAGTACTGGACGCCAGGCCAAATATTAACATAAATTGCCCGGTAAATCACAGGCTATTTGCCGTTGCTTTTCTTCCCGTGATAAACTGGGAAAGACCTTCCATGAAGATTCTGGTAACCAATGACGACGGCATTTCCGCTGACGGCCTGTGGATACTGGTCCGGGAACTGACCAGCATCGCCGAGGTAGTGGTGGTGGCTCCGGATAGAGAACAGAGCGCCACCGGCACGGCGGTAACACTCTGGGAGCCACTGCGGATAAGAAAGGTGCATCCGGCGGTTCATGGTGTGGAAACGTACGCGGTGGAGGGTACGCCATCAGACAGCGTCCTGCTGGCTCTGGGCAGCCTGGTTAAAAGCAAAATCGACCTCGTCGTTTCGGGCATAAACTGGGGGCTGAACCTGGGGGATGATATTTACATCTCGGGAACGGTCAGCGCTGCGCTTCAGGGTTATTTATATGGCCATCCGGCCCTCGCCGTCTCCACCGAACGAGACAGTGAACTCGGTTTTCAGACTGCGGCCAGGCTGGCCACCATACTGGCGAAACGAATCAACGCCAGCCCGCCGCCAAACAATTTATTTCTCAACATCAATGTGCCCAATGTGCCGCCAGCCAGAATCAGCCGTGTTCAGGTTACCAGGCTGGCCAATGAGAGCCACATCAACACCGTCACCGAGGGAAATGACGGCAAGCGGAATTATTACTGGCTGGTGCGGCAGAGACAGGACAGGAGCCAGGACCGAAAAACCGACGTCTGGGCAGTGGACCACGGCAACATATCAATAACCCCCCTGTTCACCAGCCTGCCCGCCAAGAAATTGTCCGCGTTGCTCAAGGGTCTCTGTTCCGGCCTGCTTGAGGAATTAACCGCGTCAACGGTATAGGATTATCATGGCGCATTACGTTGGTGTCGATATCATCGAAATAGGTCGTATTAAAGAGGCGATAAACTGCTGGGGAGAGAGGTTCCTCAGGCGCGTCTACACCGAAGCAGAGCTGGCGGCTTACCGCCACAAGCCATCGTCGCTGGCAGCGCGCTTTGCCAGCAAGGAAGCAGTGATGAAGCTCCTGGGCACCGGCAGAAACGGTGTTCACTGGCGGGAGGTTGAGACCCTGTCCCATCCCAGCGGCCGGCCGCTGGTCAACCTATACGGAAGGGCACAGAGTAAAGCAGTTGAGCTGGGCATAAAGGAGATTGCCGTCAGCCTTTCCCATTCCAAGGAATATGCCGTTGCTTATGTCAGTGCGGTTTCGGCAACAAATCAATCTGAAAATTCGGACCGTCAGCCGGGAAAAACAGACCCGTGAGCAATTCAGAAACAACACCAGCCATCAGGAAATCCGGTATCTTTTATGGCTATTGGGTACTGGCTGTCTTATTTCTATGCCTGGCCATTTTTAGCGGATGCGGTTTTGGTGCTTTCAGTCTCCTTGTCACCAGCCTGCAAACCGATTTTGGCTGGGGCCGGGGCGAAATCATGCTTGCCTTCACCATTTACTTTCTGCTAACCGGTGTCGCCGCACCGCTGGTCGGTGGGCTGGTTGACCGCTATGGAGCGAGAGGGATTATCGCGACCGGCTCTCTGATTGCCAGCCTTGGATTTGTTTCACTCTACGTATTGCAGGGTCTGTGGCACTTCTATATCGCCTACTTTTTCATCGGCATCGGCCACGCCGCTATTGGTCAGGTTCCCGCCAGTGCCGTGGTCTCCAACTGGTTTGTAAAGCGCCGCGGCACCGCCATTGGCATCATGTCCACCGGCGTCGGTGCCGGCGCTCTGGTACTGGCACCACTTGTCAGCGGCTTCCTCATTCCCACCTTGGGCTGGCAGGCGACATATGCTACTCTGGGGTTATTCACCGGGGTTCTCATTCCGCTCGCTGTATTCGTGGTCAGAACGAAACCGTCAGATATGGGGCTCTATCCTGATGGAGTTGTCGACGCTGTGAGCATCGCCGAACTGGGGGCATCAAGCATTTCCACCAAGGGGCTCAGCCTGAAAATGGCGCTGGGTACTTCCGCATTCTGGTTTTTATGCCTTACTTTCTTAGCCAACGGCTTCAGCTCACTGGGCGTTATGCAGAACCAGGTACCTCACCTTCAGGATACGGGATTCTCCCTGGCGCTGGCCGCCAGTTCCATCACCGTCCTTGGCCTGGGAAGCGCCGTCGGCAAGTTCTTTTTCGGCTGGCTCTGCGACATAATAAAGGCGAAATACGCCTGTGTTCTCAGCTTCGTTCTGTTGACCATCGGCACTGTTATTCTCATGCTGGTAAAGCCGGAATCGCCCCCGGCGCTAATCTGGCTCTACGCGATAATTCTCGGCCTGGGGGCCGGAGGCTGGCTGCCAACCATGTCAATGCTGGTTAATCGTAATTTTGGTCTGGCCTCATACGGTGCCATCTTCGGCATGGTATCCCTGGCCCAGGCCATCGGCGGTGCCGCCGGTCCCCTCTTTGGAGGGTATATGTATGATACCATGAATACCTATCGCTGGGCTTTCATCATCATGGTGTCTCTGTATGCCATAGCCATTCCGGCTGTTCTGGCGGTGCGTCGGCCAAAATCATTTGTCTGAATATTCCCTGGCGGCTTGGGACAATAGACGCTTGAATAATGAGCCTGACCTGGATAAAAGCTTCCGAGAGTCCCTTTTCTAACTTCAGAAACGCTAGCGCCGGCTGTTATGCTTTGGTCTTCAACAGCTCCACCCGCTCCTTTACCCGACGGGCGGCGGTGGCACAAGACTTAGCCTTTTTTAGCTCGTCAGCCAGAGTCACATCGCCAATAACATCACTAACCCATTTACTGAAATCGTTTTTATCACCGCTGACATGGTGCCGGTAGATTTCCTCTCTCATTCCCTCAAGGGCTGAGGCCAGTTCTTTTAAATTCCTGAATACCTTGCCGTCAGCGCACCAGAAGACCTTATCTCCCGGAACATCCTCCAGCCACATTCTGTTTATACCCTTCTTTTTCGCCAACATAATATTTCCCCCCTCTTCCTCAGCTTATAATCTACATTTTAACACAGACAGCGCTATTTTACCCAACAAAAAGATGAATGGGAGGCGTAATTTCCTCCCATTCATAAAACGCACCAGCTAATTACTTAATCTACTTTTTAGTGCCATAAGGGGGTGGGTAGGGTCCGCCCCCCGACTTGCCCGGCTTCTTCACCATTAAGATGTCACCTCCTTATTTTCCTGGCCACTTGCCTCACCAACACTTAATACCCTTCTACCTTCCGGACCCTTCTACCTTGAAATGACGTTCTTTAATCCACCGAGCTACATCTTTAGGCGAGTTAGAGTCAAGCATCCTGAAACTTTTGCCGGTCAGCTCCATTCCCTCCATGGAAACACAGGATAGAATATATTTTTTCTGCCCCTTTTCGGTATGCTTGGGGTTGAGCTCAACAACGCCAGCACCTCTTTCCAGCGGGCCGCCCGATGCCGGGCTTGCGCAGAGATAGACATGGATTTTGCTCCCCGGCTCCGTCATTTCCGAAATCTGCTGCAGTATCTCCTTTTCCGTGTAAATGGTAACTTTGGGGATAACCCTCTTTTCTTCAAGCTCGACCTTCTTGGCTTCTTTATCAAACCATCCCTCAAAAAATATCAGCTCCGGGTGCTCATCAAGCGTCGTATAATCTTTTATCTTGATGTTTTTTGCCGTCGCCTCATATGTGGCGAAAATCCTGACATCAAAAGCTTTTCCTCCGCCCGCTCTTGGTCGCATCACCGCTGACAGCCTCCACGTCCAGCTTGAATCTTTACCCATCTCTTTAATGAGGTGGTTACCTACAATTTCAGGCAACATTTTTGGTCCAGGCAACTTTTCCACCTTTTCTGCGGCGCCCTTAACTCCCGCTGGTGTCGCCCCTGCGTCAGTAACCGCCTCCTGTTTCTTTTTTCTCCAGAACATTTTTTAAGCCTCCTTATCGCTATGTTTTTTCCCTCTGACTAATTCCTATATCGTTAGCAATGCACTAAAGAGGGGGTTTTACGATGGTGAGTGTCGGGTAAAAATGACTTTACTGCAGCCCAGTGAACAGGGAATCAGATATCACACTCTAGAGTAGCTATATTCTTCACCATAACGGGAAGGCGTAATCACGGCAAATGCGGTGGAGGCCCCCGGTATTCTTGGGCCGTAGATATGGTTAGGCGTGCGGTGGGGGCATATCCAGATACTGGCAGCACTGACGACTAATCAGCTTGAAGACGGTGTTGGGGATAACGAGGTAGTAGCTTACTTCTTCTTCAATTTTCTGGGGGGTTTCACACTGGTGGAAAGAGTGGGTATTACGATGGCTGCCTGCCCACCGAAAGGTGGTGACTTTAAGGCCGATTACAGCGACACTCTGAGGTAAGACAAACTCACACTGACCAATTTGCCGGGGTGGCGCTGCGGTATCATCCGACTCCCTTGGTGGCGGTTCGCCCAATGCTGTAAAAACTGGTGTTGATACTGAGCCCGGTACAGCAGCATTGGCCAACTGGTTGGCGACGTTGGCCAGCGCCAGCGTACTGACTGGAAGAATGAAAACTAAGGCTAATACTTGTATTAGTCTTTTCATTTTTAACCGGGCAATAATATATTGTCTAGTTTTATAATAACCTGTGCTACCAGCGACGTCAATGGTACTGTTTGCATTTGGTTGAATTTAATTTGGGGGTGAATATGCTTGGTATAATACAACCAATACACATAGTAGCGATTTGGATGGGTACTTACTGCCATTGTTATGCTGTCTTTGGTAGGGATTGTATGGCAACTACGAGGAAGATTACGAAAGCTACAAAGGAAGCAATAGCGATAACGAAGGTAAAAATAAACAGCGGGTTATGGAAGTCGCCACTTTTTGAGGCTAAAGTGGCGAAAATAATGCATATTCCTAGTGAGATAAATGCGTTACCAAAAGTGGGGTAAAAATTGAAAACAGGGAAGAGGACTCAAATTATAATGAAGAGGAAACCAACGAATACTGGGGTTATTTCCCATTTATTATTCATCGGATACACCTCCATCATATTTGATTGGTTAGATTTATAGTATATGTTAAGATTGGAAAACAACCAAATGCAAATAAAATCTTTCCACTGGAGATATGTAGCTCTGCCTCTACTATTCCTGCTGCTTTCTCTCGGGCTCGCCATTTATTTTTACCCCCTACTTCCCGGGGAGTTAGCCTATCACTTCAAGGGTGGCCTGCCTGACCGATGGCTAAGCCGCGTAGCTGTTATCGTCTGGCTGCTGGTGCCACAGTTTTTGCTCACCGGGCTAGGTGTTGTCCTGGTTATGGGCATAATCAGGCTCGGAAACCGTTTCCCGCGGACCACAAATAAACGTGCGGGGAAAATGCTACTGCTCATGGGCAACATGGTCGCTCTGCCGCAGAGCGTCCTCACCTTTGCAATGCTGGCCATTTTCAGCTACAATTCGTACGGGATGTACCTCATGCCCTTATGGGTATTCGCCCTGATGGCCATGGGCCTCGGAGGTATCATCCTGGGGGCATTTTTCTTCCTCGCCATAAAGCAAGCTCTGGCGAGGAAGTTATAATTACCATATGATATACATTAAGAGGTACTCGTAATGGCGGAAAAAACACCGGGCAGCGTCACCATGGAGAAGATTGTCTCGCTCAGCCAGCGGCGGGGCTTCATTTTCCCGAGCAGTGAGATATATGGCGGACTCTCAAGCTGCTGGGATTACGGGCCGCTGGGGGTGGAATTGAAGCAGAACGTGAAACAGGCCTGGTGGCGTGCCATGGTTCAGCAGCGCGATGACATGGTAGGCCTTGACGCCAGCATCCTGATGCATCCCCAGACATGGGCCGCCAGCGGACACCTAGAGCAGTTCGCCGACCCGCTGGTGGAGTGCAAGCAGTGTCATCTGAGGTGGCGCAGCGATGAGGTTGCCAGCAAAAAGTGCCCCTCCTGCGGCGGTGAACTGACCGAGCCGCGCCTGTTCAATCTGATGTTCAAGACCTTCATGGGGCCGGTGGAAGAGGACGCCAGCGTGGTCTACCTGCGACCGGAGACCGCGCAGGGTATCTTTGTCAATTTTCAGAACGTGCTCAACACGACGCGGAAACGGCTGCCCTTCGGCATCGCCCAGACCGGAAAGGCCTTCCGCAACGAAATCACCACCGGCAACTTTATCTTCCGCAGCCGTGAGTTCGAGCAGATGGAAATCGAGTATTTCGTCCGGCCGGAGACGGCAGAGGAATGGTTCGATTACTGGCTCAAGGAGCGGCGCCAGTGGTACCTGAACCTCGGCATCAGGGAGGAGAACCTCCGCCTGCGCCCCCACCGCGCTGAGGAACTGGCCCACTACGCCAAGAAGTGCTATGACATTGACTACAATTTCCCCATGGGCTGGGCGGAGCTAGAGGGCATTGCCAACCGCGGCGATTATGACCTGTCGCAGCACGCTAAATACAGCGGCAAAGAGATAACTTACTTTGACGAGGAGACCAACGAGCATATCGTCCCCTATATCATTGAACCGTCAGCAGGCGTGGACCGCTCCGTGCTGGCCCTCCTCTGCGATGCCTACGATGAAGAAATCGCCCAGGGCGAGCTGCGGGTGGTGCTCCACCTCCACCCCACCCTGGCACCATACAAGGTATCCGTGTTGCCACTGAGCCGGAAGGAGAACCTGGTCAAATTCGCCAGAGAGGTGTACGGTGACCTGCGGCCATGCTGGATGGTCCATTACGACGATACCCAGAGCATCGGGCGGAGGTACCGCCGGCAGGATGAAATCGGTACCCCGTTCTGCATCACCATCGACTTCCAGTCTCTGGAGGATAAGCAGGTCACCATCCGCCAGCGCGATACCATGAACCAGATCCGGGTGCCCATCGCCACCCTCAAGGAGACACTGGCCGCCAAGCTGGCCGGCGAAGACCTCTTTGTGCTGCCACCGGGCGGCCAGATATGGAAGAAGGAAGGAACATAGGTGTTTAAGAGGGGCAAAGCCCCTCTTCTAATTACATCCCCCTTCCTCAGGGAAGGGGGACAAAGGGGGATGGGGTTAATCAATGAAAATCCTCCACTTCGCCGACCTTCATCTCGGCGTTGAGACCTACGGACGCACTGACCCGGCCACGGGACTCTCCACGCGCCTGCTTGATTTTCTCGCCTCTCTGGATAAGGTCGTCGATTTTGCCATAGAGAACCGGGTGGACCTGGTCATCTTCTGCGGGGATGCCTACAAGACCCGCGAGCCCACCCAGACCCAGCAACGTGAGTTCGCCAGACGTATCAACCGCCTCTCCTCAAACGACATCCCCACCTTTCTCCTCATTGGCAACCACGACCTGCCCAACGCCATCGGCCGGGCGACCAGCACCGAGATTTTTGACACGCTGTCAGTGAAGAATGTCTACGTTTCAAATCGCCCCGATATATATAAAATTCCCACTCGCGGCGGCACCGTCCAGGTGGCCTCGCTACCGTGGCTGAGGCGCAGCGTTCTGCTGAGTCGCGAGGAGACCAAGAACCTTGATTTCGAGCAGATGAAGGAAAGGCTGGAGCAGGCGCTGACCGGTGCCATTGCGTTTCACGTATCCAAACTTGACCTCACCCTGCCCGCCATCCTTGCCGCCCACGTATGGGTCGCCGGCGCCCAAGTCGGCACGGAGAAGCAGATGACCATCGGGCAGGAGCACGTCCTGCTGCCGGGCAATGTGGCCAATTCCGCCTTTGACTACATCGCGCTGGGGCACATCCACCGGCACCAGGTCCTGTCCCAGAGCCCGCCGGCTGTCTATGCCGGCAGCCTGGCGCGTTTGGATTTTGGCGACGAGAACGATGAAAAGGGTTTTTATCTGGTTGAGATTGAACCCGATAAAATCAGCGGACAGCGGCCGGTATCTTTCCAGTTCCGCCCGGTGCATGGGCGTCGCTTCCTGACCATTGAGGTAGCGCTGGAGGCGCAGGATTCAGACCCCACCACCACCGTGCTCGGCGCCATTGCCGCGCAGGCGAAAAAGCTCAAGGAGGCCATCGTGCGACTGAACCTTACCCTGCCCTCCCAGCTCGAGGGGCAGTTACGTGACGCTGACATCAGGGAAGCCCTGCAAGGCGCCCATTTTTTCACCGTAGCGCGTGAGATACAGCGTGAGGCGCGCCTCCGGCTGGGGCAGTTCACCGCCGAGGAAATCACCCCCCTGGAAGCGCTGAAAAAGTACCTGGAAACAAAAAAGACTCCCCCGGAAAGAACTAAAGTATTAATGGAATATGGGGAGAGGCTGATAAGGGGGGAATAAGAATATACTAATTTTAAATATTAAATTTATCTATTAATCTATGGTGGCTCCCATGTCCAATAGAGCACGGTTGAAAAAGCGTCACAAGAATATGGCACTTCAACCGTTTTATTATATTCTCCTTTACCACTAGGAGTAATTGTACTCGGTAAAACAGCAATATTAGCCTTCTGTATTACAATATCAGACTTATCTACCATCTCCATTACAATTTTTACATTAGTAATGGACCAATCATGATGAGCATTGGTAACACTTCCGCTGATTCGCGCGGTTGTATGACTAACCCAATTGGAAGTATCTTGCCATACAACAAAGGAATCACTTGGCGGAATTAAAGGAGAAGTTTTTGGTGTAGTTATTGGAACAGGTTTAGATGGAGTTACAGGAACGGCCTGTGCTGGGGTTGATTTTATTATATCGCTAGTCTCGCTCGATTCACCAAATATAGCACCACCAATAAAAACATACATAGCAATTATTGCGGTAACGATTGCTAAATAACCAAAGCGAACTCCTGAAACCTTTGATGGTTTTATTGTTGGATAATCTTTATAAAATTCGTCTTTTATTCTTCTAGCCTCTTCACTTTTATCGTATTTAAGTAGGTCTCTTAATGCAGCTTTAGCCTCATCAATTCTTCCCAATATTGCATTTACCCAAGCAAGCTGTTTCAATAGTTGTTGATTCTCCTCTTTAGGGGTATTACCTCTTAGAAAATTAACTACCAAAGATTCTAATGTCCAAAAAATTCCGAAAGGAAAACCCCACCAACCAAATAAAAGAGATATGGCAGCACATTTTGCTGATTTTGCTGACCTACAATAATGGCAGAAGATACCAGCTTCAAACCGCTTAAATGACATAATTATAATGCTAATTACATAAGGGAATGCTACAACTCTCAATGTGTGGTCAAATCGTCCACAACCCTGACATCTTACATCTCTTATGAATGCTTCCGCGTATTCAACTGATTCAACAAATTCTTCTTTTTCACTTTCCTCTGCGAATCCAAGGCCAGCATCATAGGCAGCTTTTCTTGCGGGGTCACTTAGAATAGAATAAGCGTGATTTATTTCAGCCATACGTTTGGCGGCTTCAGTAGAGGGGTTTACGTCAGGATGATATTGCTTAGCAAGGCGACGATAAGCGGTTTTTATTTCACTACTAGTTGCACTGGGAGGAACTCCAAGTACCCTATAATGCTCTTCTCTGTTATCCCCCGATTCCACACCGACACCACCCTATTCCGTAATTAGAAACGTATAATATAATCAGCTACATAATATTGTCAATACCCTACTCATACCACTTCGTAAATTCCTTCGGCTTCTGCTTCAGGCTGCGGTAGGTATTTAATTTCGCTTCTTTGTCCGGGTAGCCCAGCGAGATGCAGATGACCAGCTTTTTATTCTCCGCTATGCCCAGGAACTTCTTTATCTCCGGCGCGTAGTTGGTCACCGAGGCCTGAAGAACGCTCTCCACGCCCACCGAGTGCGCCGCCAGTATCAGGCTCTGGGCAAACAGCCCCATATCGAAAATCGACCACTCCCCCAGCGAGCCGTCCATGGAAAGTAAGACGGCACAGGGCGCACCGTAAAATTCAAAGTTCCCCAGCCGCAGCTTCTCTCTCCCCTCCTCATCCCCTCTCTCAATGCCGAGCGTGGTCAGTCGCCGGGCGCCGTGCTCATGGGCCCGGGCATCAAGCCCCGCCGGCCAGCCCTTGGGCATAGGGAGGTCGGGATGGGTCGGTGCCTTGGTTCGGGCAAGCTCGAAAATGATTTTGCTTAAATCGTCTTTCTTCTTTCCGCATACCACCATCACCTCCCAGGGCTGGGTGTTGGTGTAAGAGGGGGTGTTGCTCACCGCCTGCAATATTTTATTCATCACGTCCTTGGGGATGGGAGTGGACTTGAAAGCGCGGATGCTATGCCTCGTTTTGATACCTTCCAGCATTTCCATAGTTATTACCTCCGGTTAAATAATAATTAAAAAGTCAGCGATGCCCAGCCTTCTTTCAGAAGGTCGGATATTATCGACCCGACGTAGACCACCTTGATGCCAGCGGCCTCCAGTTTCCCGGTGATGCCCATGCGGTCGGCGCACCATTTGCACGCCAGGACCTCAACACCTTCGTGCAATATCTCTTTTATGCGGGCCTGCACCTCGGCATCGTTGGCGACGATTTTTTCAGAGGGGCCGAAGATAATCACCTTGACCTCTTCCATCCAGCCCTTTTTGGCCGCATTGAGCGGATAGACCAGCCCCACCTCCAGCGCCACCTCCCTGTCCCCGCTGCTCAGGACAACAAAGACCTTGGCTGCCATTCCCTCTCCTCCTTTCCAACGTTTATATGGTCATTAAAGGACACTTTACCCAAGCTGTTTTCCCTTTGTCAAGCGGTCATAAAGTTGATATAATTTTAAATTATAGATATAAATCAATCATGTGATGAGGAGGTAATGAAGATGAGCAATACTCAGGACAACCTGCAGGCGGCTTTTGCCGGGGAAAGCCAGGCCAACCGCCGCTATTTATTCTTTGCCGAGAAGGCGGAGAAAGACGGGCAGCCACAGATCGCCCGGCTGTTCCGGGCCGTGGCCGAAGCGGAGACGGTACACGCTCGCAATCACCTCAGCACCAGGGGCAACATCAAATCCACCAGGGAAAACCTTGAAGAAGCCGTCAGCGGTGAGCACTACGAATTCACCAAAATGTACCCGGAATTCATCGCGCAGGCCAAATCGGAGGGCGTGAAGAGGGCGGAAGTGAGCTTCGACTACGCCAACAAGGTGGAGAAAATCCACCATACGCTGTACCAAAAGGCGTTGAAGGCGCTCGAAGGTGGCCAGAAACCGGAAGGCAAGCCCCTTTTCGTCTGCCAGGTCTGCGGCTACACGGTTGAAGGTGCCGCCCCGGACAAGTGCCCGATATGCCAGGCACCGAAGAGCCGGTTCAAGCCGGTGGATTAAGTATCTAGATTTACCACACGACAAGAAAGAAGGGAGGGGAAAAGCCCTTCCCTTCTTTATTTTTCAGACCGGCCGGGGCTCAATCGCCCTTTTTCTGCACCCATTTTCCCGCCAGGTCGCCTGCCCAGAGCACCTTGGGCTTTTTCCCCTGGTAAGCCCGTATCATAAGGAAGAGCCACAGGGCGAGCCCAATCAGCCCAATCAGGGCTGAAATCACCTGGCCGATAATGGGTATCCAGCCGAGGATGATGGCAACGACATTAATAGCGCCAAAAATGTAAATCGACTGCATGGCATGGTAGCGCACGAACTTGCTTTCCTGCTCGATCAGGACAAAGACCAGCCCGCTCACCCAGCCCAGCACATAGCACAATAATCCAGCGACATTTGCCTCCAGACCGGTAGATGATTTCTCCATGACTGCCTCCCTGTAAGTTTGCTTTGAGCATAAGCGTATACCAAGATGACGGTGCTGTCAATAGGAAGCATTCCGTGGGCATGACTGAAATGTCATCCGTTAATCTCTGACGCGCTCTGAACACGTTCCAAAAATATTACAATTTGACCAGATAGAGCCAGCCATACCTGTTTGCCAAAAGTCGGGGGAGGCTACTAGTTTACATCTAAAGATAATATGGTATAATCTGTGGAAAAGAGGTTCTAGATGCCAAAGTGTCCTAATTGTGGTCGGGAGACACGTAGAACCGAGGACTGGGCCTGCCAATGGTGCGGGCATCCTCTTTTATCTGGCCCTTTTAAGAAAATACCCAAGACGTACCGGCAACTGCTGGAGGAAAGGTCACTCCAGCCGAGGTCGGTTCCAGAAGATGAACTGGAGGCGGCAGCGGTGGCCAGAGTTGATGTGAAACCAGCACCACGGCCGGCACCAGTAGCGAAGCCGGAACCGGAACCTGAACCAGCACCGGAGCCAGTAACAGAAGTCGAGCCTGAAGTAGAAGCATTGCCAGTGCCGGAACCGGTAGCTATACCAGCCCTGAAACCCGAACCAGGCGCAGGCACCATTAACGCAACTGTTGATGAGCTGAATGCCGCCTTCAATTCGGATAAGGCGGGCACGAATAACAAATTATTGAACCAGTTGCTTAAAGTAACCGGAACCGTGGATAAAGTATTCGCCAAAGACCACCTCGATATTTTCTACATAATTCTGGTTGGCACGAGAAGCCCGACGGCCTGGCCGGTTCGCTGCACCTTCAGCCACGAACACAGCGCGCATTTATCGCGCCTGACTGAGGGGCAACTGACAATAGTACAGGGAAAATACGTAGGTTATGAGAGGAACATCATTCTGAAAGACTGCAGTCTGGTGTCATAATATGGTTAGATTTCTTTATTCCTAGTTGAAAGGAGGAGAACACTAATGTCAATGCTGACTTGGGTTGGAATTGCCGTCGTTGTTATTCTGGTTATCCTGTTCTTCGTCGTAAGGGGCAGACGCTAGAGCCGGCATGGCTCGGCCCTTATTTAATTATCAATAGGCGGCGATAGGTCCTCCAGAAATAAAAACGTGGTATTGGGAATAATGTCGTCAGTATTAACCGACTGACGTTTAAATTTGACATTGAATTATGCCAAGTGGCGAATAAGCGGCCTGCCGATTTGTGGTGGACAGGCAAACAGGTTAGGTCTATAATCTCAACTAGATATGAACCCCAAAGCAGAACCCCACATCCTTTTCGACCGCAAGGAGATTAAGGATACTGTTAGGCGCCTCGCTTCCGAAATCAGTAAAGATTACCGCAACCAGAATCCCCTTCTGCTGGGCGTCCTCACCGGCTCGTTCGTATTTCTAGCCGACCTCATCCGTCACCTCCATTTCCCGCTTGAGGTGGATTTCATCGGGCTATCCAGCTATGGTCACAGCACGCAGACCTCAGGCAAAATCAGAGTGGGCAAGAAGCTGGACAGGCCAATACAGGGCCGAAATGTGCTGGTCGTGGAGGACATTGTGGATACCGGCCTCACCACCGCCTTCCTCCTCGATTACCTGCAAAGGCGCAAACCGGCTTCGGTGAAGCTCTGCGCCCTCACCGATAAGCCCGCGCGGCGGAAAGTTCCGGTGAAAATTGACTATCTCGGTTTTACCGTACCCAACAAGTTCCTCGTCGGTTACGGACTGGACGCAGACCAGAAATTCCGCAACCTGCCCGATATCTGCTATCTGGAGGACAAGGCATAATGGCAACCGGGCAAGCCAGATTAATCGCCGTGGCCAGTGGCGACCAGCCCGCCGACCTCATTCTCGCCAACGCCAAGGTGGTAAATACCTTTACCGGTGAAGTCATAGCGGCAAACGTCGCCATCTGCGGCGACCGCATTGCCGGAGTGGGTGACTACCACGAGGCAAAGCAAACCCTGGACGTCTCCAACAGGTACCTTGCCCCGGGCTTTATCGATGGTCACGTTCACCTGGAAAGCTCGATGCTTGACGTCGGCCCGTACGCACAGGCAGTGGTACCACGGGGCACCTCGGCTATCGTCACCGACCTGCATGAAATCGCCAATGTCTGTGGGCTGGAAGGGATGCGTTATATACTTGATTGCGTCCACAAGCTGCCACTTGACCTGTTCCTGATGGCGCCATCCTGCGTGCCGGCAACCCACCTTGAGACATCGGGGGCTAGCCTAAGCCCCGAGGACGTTCGCCAGATACTGCGCTGGCGGGAGACCATCGGCCTGGGGGAGGTGATGAACTTCCCTGGCGTCATCCACGGCGATGCCACGGTGCGGCGCAAGCTCGCCCTGAGCCAGAGGAAAATCATTGATGGACACGCGCCCGGCGTCAGGGGGAAAGACCTCAGCGCTTACATTGCCGCCGGCATTGGCTCCGACCATGAATCAGTAACCCTGGACGAGGCCAGGGAAAAGCTGGAAAAGGGCATGTTCATCATGATACGAGAGGGCTCTTCAGAGAAGAACCTGGAAACCCTGCTGCCGCTGGTCACCGATAAGACCTACAAACGCTGTTTCTTCGTTGTTGACGACCGAAGTGCTTACGACCTGCTCCACGACGGAGATATTGATGCCGTGGTGCGCAAGGCAGTCCGCCTCGGCCTTGAGCCGGTGCGGGCCATCCAGCTGGCCACCATCAACACCGCAGAGTATTTTCGCCTTGACGGTCTGGGGGCAGTCGCCCCCGGCTACTTTGCCAATATCCTGGTGCTTGATGACCTGAGCAACGTCTCCGTGAACATGGTCTTCTATCGCGGCCGTCTCGTCGCCAGAGAAGGCAAAGCATTATTTTCACCGACCAGGGCAGATAACCGTGCCGTAACCGGCACGGTACATATCAAACCGATGAACCCGGAAAAGCTGAAATTAACCGCTCCAGCAGCCGAGTTGCCCGTTATTGAAGTGGTACCGGGACAGATAGTGACCCGCAAACGCTACCTGAAGGTCAGTAAAAGCGATGGCCAGGTTATCCCAGATACGGAAAGGGATATCCTGAAACTGGTGGTAGTGGAAAGGCACCGGGCCACCGGCAACGTGGGACTGGGCATGGTCACCGGCTTTGGATTGAAGAAGGGAGCGCTCGCTTCCTCCGTGGCCCATGATTCGCACAATATCCTTGTGGTCGGGACCAGCGACGAAGATATACTGGCGGCGATTCAGGAGATAGCACGTCTGCAGGGTGGCCTGGTAGCGGTGGCGGACGGAAAGGTACTGGCCAGCCTGGGGCTGCCCATTGCCGGACTGCTCTCCGATGAACCGCTGGAAGACGTGGTAGCAAAGCTGGAAAAGCTGGAGCGGACCGCCAGAGAGTTCGGCACCAGGCTCCCCTCCCCTTTTGCCACCCTCTCCTTCCTTGCCCTGCCCGTGATTCCCGAACTCAAACTCACCGACCTGGGGTTGGTGGATGTGACTGAATTCAAGTTAATCAGCTGAAAGCCGAAGCCGAGGAAAAATGAGCATGCGTTTCACCAGACAGCAGCCGGTCTTTGAGAACCGCTACGATGCCGGACGACAGCTAGCCCCCAGGCTGGCGGAATACCGCAACCGGTCGGCCGTGGTGCTGGCAATACCCAACGGCGGGGTGCTGGTCGGGCTGGGGGTGGCGCTGGCACTCAATGCCGATTTCAATATCATCGTCTCGCGTAAAATCCCCCTGCCCCTCAGCCCCGAGGGCGGTTTTGGCGCCGTGACCGATGATGGCACCACCATACTCAACGAGGAAATGGCAAAGCGATTTAATCTGAGCCAGCAACAGATAAACTATCAGGTGAGCCGGGTAAGGGCCGATATCCGCCAGCGCAGCTTGCTTTACCGCAAGGACCGGCCACCGCCAGTGGTCAAGGGGAAGACGGTAATAATCGTTGATGATGGACTGGCGTCTGGCTACACCATGATGGCAGCAGTGGAATCGATGCGGTGCCGACAGCCCCGGGAGATAATCGTCGCCGTGCCGGTGGCGTCCGCCGCAGCACTGCCCAGGGTGGAGAAGGTGGCCAACAGAGTGGTGGCCTGCGTGTCCGGGTTCGGTCTGGAATTCTACGTCTCTGATTTCTACCGTTACTGGCACGAGCCCAGCGATGAGGAAGTGCTCCAGTGTTTCAAGGAGTGGGGCCTCAGGCACCGCCCGGATTTGGAGAACTTGGGGAAAAAATAACTTTAAAGGTCTTGACAAATGGCGAATTCTGGTTTATAGTTAGGGCTCGTCAGTAACAAAAAATTTCCCCGTTGAGTTGTAGCTCGGGGAGCGAAATAGAAGAAAGTTAAAAAGAGAATATTTTGAGGGATTGAGGGCATTACGCGGTGGGGGGCAATGAACCGCCACCCGTTAGCTGGTCACTTGGGTGGTGGGGAGCCAATAGTGAAACCGACCCGAAAAGGTCGGTTTTATGTTTTTATAAAAGATTTATTAAAGGGGGTGAACAGCTTTCTGAACGTAAAAGTCAATAGATGCAAAGCAGCATGCCCCAGGTCGGGGGCGATAAGGAAATCGTAAATAGAAAGGTGATATAGAGATGAAAAAATTATTATTAGCTTTAGTCCTGGTAGTTACAGCATTCACATTATTGGCAGGGCCAGCTTTAGCGGACCCAACTGACTATGACAAAATGGTAAGTAAGGGGATTTACTACCTGGTGTCAAAAGATGCCAGCTGGACCCCCCTTCCAAGAGCGACCAATCCTTTTGGCATGGGTAAGTTTTCTATCGAAAACGATACCTTGACCATGCACCTGGTTTGTCATAGGCTGACACCGGGGAACTGGTACTATGTCGAGCTGGTAGACAAAAGTTCAGGATGGAACCCATTCAACGATGACAGGTACAGCCGATTCTATGGGCAGGCAGATATGTATGGTGATGTCGATATAACCTTTTCTTGGGACACTACCGGTCACCACAACATAGAAGTGAACCTCAAGAATGCTGATTGGGTTGCCTTATTGGATCCATCAGACTACGGCAATGAGGACGGAGACTGGATATACACTGGCCAGGGCTGGGGTCACGTCCTATACGGGGCAACCACAATCCCCTAGCGCTTCGGCTCCTAGTAGACGGGCTGCGATTTCCTGGTATGAAAAAAGGGGTGGGGCTCTGAAAACCCCACCCCTGCCATTTGTTCTGTTTAACCACTGTTTGTAAAAAGCGGTTACTTTCTCTCTACAGTCCCCCCAGCCCCCCGTCCACGCCCAGCACCTGCCCGGTGATATACCTTGCCTCCTCCGAGGCCAGAAAGGCCACCGCCTCGGCCACGTCGCGCGGCGTGCCCAGAAAACCGAGCGGGATGCGCTTCAGCATCTCCCCTTTCTGTTCCTCGCTCAACTGCTCGGTCATTTTGGTGGCAATGAAGCCGGGGGCAATGGCGTTGACGGTAATGCCGCGCGAGCCGACCTCACGGGCGAGCGTCTTGGTAAAACCGATTATCCCTGCCTTGGCCGAGGCGTAATTCGCCTGCCCGGGATTGCCCACAATGCCCACGATGCTGGATATGCTGATAATGCGACCCCACCGCTGCCTGACCATATGACGCAACACGGCGCGGCTGCACAGGAAAACGCTCTTCAAATTCACATTGAGCACCGCGTCCCAGTCCTCGTCTGACATACGCAATAGAAGCTGGTCACGGGCAATGCCGGCATTGTTCACCAGGATATCAATCCGCCCAAATTTCTCAACCGCTTTGGCCACCAGACTGGCAACGTCAGATGCGGAGCTGACATCGGCGGTGACCGCCAGGCTCTGCTGGCCCACTTTCCGTATCTCCTCAGCCACCGGTTCCGCATCGGCAACATCGCTGACGACAACGGTCGCGCCAGCCTCGGCCAGCCTGAGCGCAATCTCCCGCCCGATGCCACGGGCGCTGCCGGTCACCATGGCTACTTTACCGGAAAGGTCCATGTTTACCTCCTTGGGTCATGCCGGACCGCGGCTCACCGCCTGTGCATCCCCGATATTCAGGGTCTGGACTTCGCTGTTTATCCGCTTTATCAGGCCAGTGAGCACCTTACCCGATCCTATTTCAATGAACGTGGTCACGCCTTCAGCGACCATGTATTCCACGGAGCGCTGCCACTGGACACAGCTGCAAAGCTGCTGGATAAGCTCCTCCTTTACCGCCTGCGCCGTCGTCAGGGGACGGGCGGTGACATTGGCGATGATGGGGATAGACGGGTCGGCAAAGGCGAGGCGGGATAAGATTTCAGCCATGCCCTCGACAGCGGGCTGCATCAGCGGCGTATGGAAGGCGCCACTTACCGACAGCGGTAGCACGCGGGCCGCCCCCCTGTCTTTAGCTATTTCCATAGCTTTGGCCACACTATATCTATCGCCGCTTATGACCAGCTGGCCTGGCGAGTTTATGTTCACGATAAAG
>Ga0315274_10004409_pt1 | contig 20679 bp, 19 predicted proteins | sample YL17G02_20_MG_FD_203700 | JGI IMG/M metagenome (GOLD analysis project Ga0315274, IMG submission 203700) | Sediment microbial communities from Yellowstone Lake, YNP, Wyoming, USA - YL17G02_20 | ecosystem: Environmental > Aquatic > Freshwater > Lake > Sediment | place: USA: Wyoming | collected...
TCATTACGCTCCTAGAAGAAATTATACATGTGGATTACGAATATCCAGATTTTTATATATCGTTGCATAGGCTAAATGCTCAATGGCTCGTAAGATATTTTGATGAATTTATGGAGTTGCTCAAATCTAAAAAAATTAAATTAATATATACTCCTATTCAGTCTGGAAGCCCTAAGATATTAAGACTTATGAGAAGAAACTATGATATCGAAAAAGTAAAAAAGTATATAAGAATATTAAAACAAAAATTTCCAGCTGTAAAAATTAAAACTGATATTATGATTGGATTTCCTACCGAAAATGAAGAGGATTTTAAAGAAACGTTGAGACTTATAGAGGAGATAGAATTTGATGATCTTGCAGTTTTCAAATATTGTGAAATAATTGAAACGAAAGCGTACGATATGGAAGGTAAAATAAACGAGGAAACTAAAAATGAGAGGACGAAAACATTGTTGGAAAAATTCATAAATAGTAGATTTTTCTTCGGGAGTGAATATTGTGTCTATTGGCTTAGAGATAGAAAAAAAAATACGATAGGAGGTCCTTTCTGTCCGAATTGTTATGATTCCTTAAATCTTTTGGTTCAGTTAGCTACCCTCAAAGGCTTAAGGAAAGATACATACTTTTGTCCTAAATGTAATTCAAGGCTGCCAAAGTATGCGGAGACAATTTTCTGGGAAGAAGAGGTGTCCCAAAATGATAATCTGTATGATTTAGAGGTGTATATAAGAGCAAGACAACAATTATCAAATTGCACCATTAAACCGGATGAGCTAGCTTAAGAGTTGATAGGGGTCAGATGCGTCAGTTAATTCAGCACTAAAATTCTTCTGTCTTTGCAAACCCAGGCTAGCCGTGGCGTATCCATGGGAGGCGCGATCTTGGCATCATCTGCATTGGTTCATGCGATTATTATAATGCTCTATCCATTCGTCAAAACCCTTCTGCAACCGCTCCAAGCTTGCATAGATTTTACTTCGGAAGACAATCCAGCAGAAATCGTCCGGCACGGTTTTAAGGAAGGACTCAATAATGCCGTTTGAATGCGGTTCCGTGGCAGTGTGCTATCGCGCTCTGGATTTTAGCGGATGGCGTCCAACAACAAGGAGAGAAAAAATAGTCCCGAAGAAATGGAAACGTATATACCGTAATGGGAGGGAATACAATTCGCTTCTTCTAATCATCGAAAAATGCTACTTAAAGAAATGCAATGTAATTTTTAGTCCTGTATATTATGCCGCCTCCATTCAAATTATTAATAGAAGAAGGATATTTAAAGAAAAAAATTCATAGTTGGTCCCACGGATTTTTCGGAGAGATGACAAAAATCGGTTTATTATCACAATTTGCCATATTGATGGCAAGCTCAAGGAATATATTTATGACACATTCAGTGTCAATAGATTACTTATTTGTTATGCCACTTTCAAAATGTCGCATTTTGCCACATTTGAAATGTCGCATAGGAGCGGGAATCTTCAGAGTCGATTTTTAGGGATATCTGCATATCGTTCTTGTCTGAGGACAGTACGAGCGATGACTTGCCCTCCACACTCGATGGTCAGGTTGGTGCCTTTCAGTTTCGTCCAGACCCGACGCTTTATGTACTCATCAGGAACCTGGTAGTAGTGTCCGTAATAGGAGATCGCGGCAGTCTTGAGGACCCGCCGCGGCTCCTCATGAACTAGAACAAATTCCAGCTCATCCCGAGTCAGTCGGTGAAGAGATTCCGAATAGAGATCTGCCGGGCACTGTTTGTTGATCCCTTCATGTTCATGGCTGAAGTTGTAGTCCTCCAACCAGCGCCAGAAAGCCTCGTTAACCGCTTGGATGGCATCCAGATGCCTGTGCTCCATAACGAAGTCTCGCTGGACGAAGCGGAACAGGCCTTCGATTTTCCCTTTGGTTTGGGGCTTCCGGCCTAAGACAAGTGTGATGCCAAGCTGATGGGCATACCATTGGTAGTTGGCTTCTCCTCCTCTTTGAGTGGCCTTAAACTGGCTGCCCCGGTCGGACAGGATCGACTCTGGTAACCCATAGCGAATAAACGCGTTATACATCACCTGATAGACGTTAATCCCATACTTACGGTAAAACCACTGACCATGGGGGATGAACCGGCTATGGTTATCGACGGCGCAGATGAGATAAAGATCGCCGATGAAAGGAAAATGGGTTTTACCCATGATGTCGATTTGCCAAAGAGCGTTGGGAGAAGGCGCCTCGAACCTCTCCACCCGTTTAACCGGCGGCAAGGAGATTCGACTGAGATGATGACGCGCCAGGACCCGCCGAACCGTTTCCCGATGGACGTTAAGCTCAAGATGACGCTTGATGAACCGCGCTGAACGATGCTTTCCTTCCAGCTTGCACTTGACGATCTGGTCTTCCAGATCTGACGAGATCCCTCGCCGTTTCCCTCCTCTTTGATCCCGAAGCCCGTCGGGACCGTGTTCGAGGAATCTCCTGCGACTTCTTTCGATCGTTCGCCGTGAGCAATCAAGACGTTGAAAAGCCTCGCTGACTTTGATCTTGCCTTGAATGAGCTCGAGGATGATGTTTTTTTTAACTCAAATCTCTGTAATCGTCGCATGGCCCCTCCTTCAAGCCCATCTTACCATGCGACATTTTGAAAGTGGCAAATATACGACATTTTGATTGTGGCGTAACACTTATTCGTATGGAAAATCTGAACACTCGAGATTGCCGACAACCCATTCGGGCGGTGAGATTAATTCAAAACAGAAAAAACCATGCGACAAAGCACGATGTCCGTAAGTTTCGGCACTTATCTTGAAAGAAAATGAAGACAGCATCTGGGCAGGCTAATGAGATTCTCGTTATCAATTGGATCCGGGCTGACAAAATACAATGTGCCACCGCTCGCCCGGAGGCAGCCGCCAACGAGACGAGGAAGCACTCAAAAGCCATCTTCGCGGAAAAACAAACAATAGTGACCTATTGGGTATCCCCAATCCTATAAATGTGTTTGGTTATTTCATATCTTCAGCTAAATCTGGAAATATCTGCTATCTCTGTCACAAAACAGGCTACTTGTTTGTCTATATATATGTAAGAATAGTATAAGAAAATGAGGCGTGTGCTGGCTTGAGCAAAGAATTCAATAATTTCTATGAAGAATATTTTCCTATAATTTTTCGATATGTCTTCCGGTTCGTTGGAAACTATCAAGAGGCGGAGCAAATAACACAACAGGTATTCGTAAATCTTTATGAATATCTGAACAATAACTCAGAAATCGAGTACCCCAAAAAGTACGTTTATCGAATTGCGCATAATATCTGCATAAATTTTTTAAGGCGAAAGAAAAAAAGTGATGAATTAATGATTAATCCTAATTCGGTTGTTTGTTCAGACTGTTCAGATTACGGCAAAACTGCCAAAAAACAGAGGACGATTTTGCTCAGAGAAGCGATATTGAAACTACCCCTGAGAGATCAAAAATGTCTTTTTCTTTACAAGGAAGGCTTTTCTTATTCTGAGATTGCCCATTCGACGGGGATAAAGCAGACATCTATTAGCAAGATACTTTCGCGGGCGATTGAACGATTGGTCCGCCAAATAAAAAATGGAGATAGACAATGAGTCATTTAAAAAGAAGCTTCATTCAGGCTTTCATCGACCTAGAGCTGTCAAGTAGAGAAAAGAATCTCGTGGAAGGACATTTGTCAGCTTGTTCCCGTTGTCGCTATGAACTCCAAAAAGCTACGAATAACCGAAATTGGATTAAATCAGAGCTATCTCTCTTCAACTTGGATAGCATTCCGCCGCATGCCGACTTCGTTATCCCTTCGGGAGAAATTACCAAAAATAGCTTTATGGAAAAATTTATCTTGGTTCCAATTAAAGTGCCTTCGTTCTTTCTTATCGTTTTAGGATCAATCATAATAATTCTTGGGGGCTTGCTTTATTTGGAAAAACCAAAGATGCATGCCCTCAATTATTTGCAGGAGCAAGATTCAAATGAGAATATTATTACGATTATTGCTGACAATGAAATTGAATATATTCCTTTTGTTGTATCACCGAAGAATTTTGTTCCTATAAAAGATCCCAGAATCCTAAGCCATGAGGAGAATTTCGATGAGAAATAAATCTAATAAATTGTTGGCAATAGTCCTTTGCTTATCGTTTCTTTGGTTTAATCATTCGATATGTTTGTCGAACCAAGAGCAAAATCAAATCGATGACACGGATTTTATTAAGGTCCCCCAAAACATTATTCAATTTCGTATTTTTCATGTATTGATTAAGCCCACTGAGACTATTCTTTTTGATAGGACTACAAGGGTCAAAACAGCACCGGGAAAATCAGCAGAATATTCGTTGCTTATGCCTTTTGCTAATAAAGATTATTACAAAATAAAATTAACTCCAGACGTCGTAGGAGAAAAAGGGATCGATCTTAAAATAGAAATTTCAAATAATGAAAGAATCATCAAAGAGGAAAAGGTATTCACTAGAAATTTCGGAACCCTTGTTATCGAATTATTTGAGAATGTTCTCGACCATACGAAGTATGCCGAGCAGATAGAGACTTATATCCAGACACTCGAACCCGCCAAGTTATATCCCAGCCCCATGCCCCCCCTAATACTAAAAGCTTACCGACTTTATATGAATGATAAGCTAATCTCAGAAAGAAGGATTGAAGGAGATCACAACTTATTGGCCGTTTCAGCAAAGTATATCGGTATTTTTGTTCCTAAGAAGGGAGCATACATCTTATCATTCAGCCCTTTTAAAGGAGCTGAGCCTATCGGAGTAGCCAATTACAACATAATCAAATTTAAGCAAGGCGTCGATTATTTCGAGTTTTTATCAATGAGGCAAATAATTCCGGATGGAAAATGGCTTGTCTGGGTTAGACAAAATCAAGGTTATGATCCGACAAGAAATTTTCGGTTACCCGAAAACATTTCTGAAGATGTCCATATAACGGCAAAATCAGACCTTCAGAGATATTCAGCCGATGTCATATTTTGGTTTGCTTCAGACGAAAAAATATTGGAAATGGTCTTTGGAAAAGGGAAATAAAGATTTGTATGATCCATAACGGCGCAGAATTTCTAGGACACGCGAGGATATGACCAGTGAGAATGAAATTCATATTCCACGATGGATTTATTGATATGCCGCCAATCGCTCCAGGAATAGGCTTACCGCATTTTGAACACATGAGAGGTAGATAAATCAATATAAGAATAGCTTTATCGATTTCTTTAAGGCAGTAGAGTGAAAGCTAAGGAGAGATCGCATCTCTTTTTCCACACTGATTGTCCATGCCGCAAACTGGTCGGTTTCTATGAAGTCCGCGAAAAAAGCAAATGAATAAAAGACAGAATCTATGGTCGGTCCCTGAAAAGGAGGAAACATGGCTGAACAAGTTTCGATGCTTAAAGCCGACGACCTATCGAAACGGTACGAAGATGGTGTCTTGGCCATTGAGCATCTCAATTTAGAAGTCCGGCCCGGAGAAGTCTATTGCCTGCTCGGGGCAAACGGGGCCGGAAAAACAACCACGATCAATCTGTTCCTCAACTTTATCCCCCCGACAACCGGCACCTGCTACATCCAAGGGATCGACGTCACCAAAGATCCTCTGGAGGCCAAAAAATATGTTTCTTTTGTCTCCGAGAATGTCATGCTCTATGGCAATTTCACAGCCCGCCAGAACCTCGAGTTCTTTGCCAAGCTCGGAGGAAAGCAGGGCTTGGTCAAGGAACAATATTATCAGGTCATGCGCCGGGTCTCCCTCCAGGATCAGGCTTTCGAACAGAGGGTAAAAACTTTCTCCAAGGGCATGAGGCAGAAGCTCGGAATTTCGATTGCCATCATTAAGGACGCGCCTGCAGTTTTGCTGGATGAGCCGACGGCGGGGTTGGATCCGAAAGCGGCCGAGGAATTTCTTGAAATCCTGGGGGAGCTGAGGAAAGAAGGAAAAGCGATTCTCATGTCCACCCACGACATCTTCCGGGCCAAGGAGATCGGCAACCGGGTCGGCATCATGAAAGAAGGCCGGCTGGTCATGGAACGGACCCGTGAAGAACTCCAGTACGAGGACCTGGTCAAGATCTACATCGAGTACATGAAATCGGAGCCACTGCCGGCGTAATACTCCTGTCTCTGCCAAAAGGAGGGATGATGTTCAAAGTCTTATTTGCCAAAGAGATTTTGGAAAACTTCGCCACGCGCCGGTTTCTTATGGTTTGCCTTTTGTGCTTGATCGTCATTCCGCTTGGGGTCTATGTCGGCACGAGGGATTATCAATTGCGCCTGAACGCTTACCAGGAGTCGGTCCGCATCTACGAGGAGGATCACAAATCAGTCCAGGACATCCTCGACAAAGGCGGCGCCAAGGGATTCCGGCCGCCGTCGGCGCTCGGGTTTCTCTCCCAGGGCCTCGATATTGTCCTCCCGAACCTCGCCGAGTCGCCGGCCCGGCGTGAAAAGGCACCCGTTGACCTCCGCCTGAATAACAGCCAGAGCTTCGAAAACCTTTATGCTTCCTTTCAAGGTCCCCTCGACTTGGTTTTCATCGTTTCGGTCATCATGACCTTTCTGGCCGTGGTTTTTTCCTTCGGCGCTGTTTCCGGGGAGAAAGAGCAGGGAACACTGCGGCAGATCTTGTGCAATGCCGTGCCCCGTCACCGAATCATCTTGGCCAAGATGACGGCCAATTCCCTGGCGCTCGTCATCCCGTTCCTGGCGGCCCTCATCTTGGGCCTGTTGATTTTTTTTGCTAATCGCTTCAGTCTCTCCGGTCCAGACAATGTCCTGGCCGCGATAGGCCTGGTCCTGGTCCTGTCTCTCCTGGTGATCGGCGTTTTCTTCAATTTGGGCCTTCTGGTCTCCGCTCTGACCCGGCAGGCCGTCTCATCTTTTATCATTCTGCTTCTCTGCTGGGTCTTCCTTTTTGGCGTTTACCCGAGGCTGAGCGTTGTTTTCTCGGAGCTTATCTATCCGGTCAAGTCTCAGCAACTTGTTCTTCTGGAGAGAAACCAGATCCGGATGGAGAATGAAAAAGCTCTCTCGGCTGCCATCGACAAAATCGTCGAATCGAGCGACAACACCCAGGAAAAGCAGGATGAAGTCACAATGGAATTCAGAGCCGCGCTCACGGACAAGCTCCAAAAGCTGGACCGGGACCTCGAAAACCGGCGAAATATCCAAATGAGGATTGCCGTGAACTTTTCCCGCCTTTCTCCGGTCAGCTGCTTTGTGAGGCCCGTGGCCGAGATCTCCCGGACCGGTTGGATGCAGTACCTACAGTTCAATCAGGATGTCGTCCGGTTCAGATCGGTCCTCAATGAACAGGTGTTTGGGAAATACTATGAATTTGAGGCGCAGAAAGGCGGCATTAGTACGGGCTTTAAAGGGGACACGTCGGCCCCCACGCCGACATTCCAATCCACACGAATCCGCACCCAGGACGTTTTTAAAAACATACTGCCCGATGCCGTTGCGCTGGTGGCGTTCAATATTCTCTTATTCGCCGCTACCTTCGTTGCCTTCCTCAAATACGACGTCCGGTGACGAGGAGCGAGAAACATGTTTAAAACCATCGTTTCCAAAGAGCTTCGCGAAAATATCCAGGATTTCCGGTTCGTCGTTGCTGTCCTGTTATGTGTGATTATCATCCCCCTGGGATTTTATGTCAATGCGAAAGATTACCAGGCGAAAGAGCAAAACGATCGGGAATCCGTCCGGATTTATGATGAGAGCCATAAAAGGATCATCGACGTCATGCGCCAGGGTGCCGCCGCCTTCCGACCCCCCTCGGCGCTGGACTTGCTCTCCTCGGGGGTCGAGCAGCTGCTTCCGACATCCATCGAAACCGTGGGCTATATCACTTATTGGGGCGCCCAGACTCAGTTCGTCAACACCCGCAGCCTCGACAGCCCAATGTCTTTCATCTATGGCCGCATCGACCTAACGTTCATCGTCGCCGTCATCATGTCCCTTCTGGCCATGCTCTTCACTTATAACAGCGTGGCCGGCGAGAAAGAGCGGCGGACCCTTAGCCAGATTTTGGCCAATTCCGTCCCGCGGAGCACGGTCATCCTGGCCAAGATGACGGCCGGGTCGCTCCTCATAGGAATCGTGTTTCTGCTGGGGATCGTGCTCGGCCTCTTCGTGCTCCTGATCATGGGGCACCCGATTTTCGCTGATACCGGCTTGTTCGGCCGTTTTCTCCTTGGCGCGGCCGTATCCGTTCTCTATATCCTCGTTTTTCTGAACTTCGGGCTGCTCGTTTCGAGCTTGAACCGGAGCGCGCTGTCAGCGATTATCAGCCTGATAACCTGCTGGGTGTTTCTTTTCCTGATTTTGCCAAAAGCGAGCGTCATCGCGGCCAAGATCGTTCGGCCGGTGAAATCCCAACAGGTGATTGATCTGGAAAAGAGCCAGGTCCGGACACAAATGCAGAAGGAGGAATATCAGGGAGTCAGCCGGCTGCAGAAGACCATGCCGGGCGTCAAGGAAATGACGGCCCGGGAATTTTTTGCAAACCTCCGCAAGGGGGAGGAGAACACCAAGGCGTTTGAAAAAAAACAAAACGAGGTCAAGGAAAAATTCCGGGTTAAGTGCGACGCTGCGCTGAACAGAATCGATGTACTCTACGAGAACCAGCGCAACCTGCAAGCGGAGATCGCCCGGAACATTTCGCGGCTATCGCCGGTAAGCTGTTTTATCCATATCATGGCCGAGATGTCCAACACGGGATTCGCCGAATACCGGGAATGGCAGGAGACCAGGTCCCGTTTCAAGCAGCTGATCGACAGGGAGATCAGCGCCAAGATGGACATGATTCAGTTCGGGAATATGTCTGTCGGAGGGGGAAAGATCGACCGGACCGCGGTCATGCCGAGGCTCGAACATCGCCCGGTTCGTTTCGATAGGGTTGTTTCGATGGTCTGGCCCGATGTCCTCGTTCTTCTCATCTACGGCGTCTTGTTTTTCGCCGGAGGTTATATGATTTTTTTGAGGTATGATGTCCGCTAAGTGGATATCTCGTCGGTCGCGAACATGGCATCATTTTAGTTTTCCAAAGGAGGAATTGTGAAGACTATATTTAAACTTCGAATTATGCTTTTTGGTATTATTTTTGTTTTTAATCTACCTTTTCTTGCTGATGTTAATGCTAAGAAAGTTCGTAATTCTTTATCAGAGATAATTGCTTGCAGGGATCGGATCAAGCTCGAACTAGATAAAGAATGGGAGAGCAGCCTTGCTTCCGGCAAAGCTCAGGCCTTTTCTGAACCCCGGGATATTGAAATAGGGAAAAATGGCGAAATCTATATTGTCGATTCCGAGAAAAAACATATCAAAGTATTCGACAAACTTGGAAATCCTGCGCGGACAATCGGAAAAGAGGGAATTAGGCCCGGAGAATTTTTATATCCGACGAGTCTAGCTTTGGATAGTCAGGGCAACATAGTTGTCGGCGACGAAGGATGGCGAGGAGTCCAGATTTTAGATCCCACAGGAAAGACAATTGCGAGTTTCAGAATTATCGAGTGGCTTTTTGGAAGAATCGCGATCACCCAGAAAAACGAGATTATACTGCCGAACACGGAAAGAACTCTTAAGCCATCACCCTTATTACTTTTATATAATTATCAAGGCAAAATCATGGAAAAGAGAGGCGAGCGGGGAGGCGGTGGCTCGGAATGGGACATTTTATTAAAAAATCTTGTTTACTCTTCAACCGACTATCTGGGCAATATTTTTGTCGCCTTTTTAACCCGACCGCTGATTTTGGTATTCTCGAGCAGCGGTGAACAATCTATGGAAATAACCTATGAGCTTCCGTTTAAGATTCCAGAAGAGTCCAGTGACCAAAATAACTCAATAGCTTCGGAAGGACCCTTTGTAAAATCCCTATCGATAGATCGTCAGGGAAATATCTACCTGGTAACCCAAATGCGCCGAAAGAAAGCGAAAGAAAAAACAATCGGTCGGCAGGTAACCAGCATGGACGAAAACAAATTCTCGAAAATTACCACCCTGAAATCAGATATAAAATCAGAATTCACGGACCTCAATCAACTCTTGGTTTTTAACAGCTCCGGCAAAATCGTGGCCTTGAAACCATTAAATATCTATTGCGATCAGATAAAAATCGTTAAAGACTATCTATTCTTTATCGACACCTATGTCGCTCATAAGATATATAAATATAAAGTATCATTCGAATAAGACGGTCTGTAACTTTCCGTTTGCCGCGCATTTGCTGCAACAAAAGGAATCGGCTAGATTTTCCTGAAGAGCGTAAGCTAATATACGAAAAAAATATGCTGTGGAAGGTTACGATCTTCCTCTTTCTCACGTTCGAAATCTCTCATTAGCATAGGTTTTGTCTAGATATATCTTCCCTGAATTCTCTTATTTGGCTATTCTTGATTTTCTTTATTTCACAGATATGATTAGGAATTTTTCCAATAGAAACTCCAGATAAGGAAGCAACGATCGGACATACAGTGCAGTCTTCTAATTCAGGACAAATAAAACAGGGCATGCTATTTGAGGAAAAATTGTCCATTGAAAGTGCGGCATAGTTTGATAAAATCATTGGATATATTTTTTTATGATTTTCAATAAAACGATCTAAAGGACCAAAACAATATTCTTGAAATTCTCGATTCTTTTCCTTCCCATTGAAGTAATCAGGAAACATATAGCATCCCCAGATTTCTCCTTCCGGGGTAATTGTTAATCTGTCTTTCCCGGCGGCGCAATAGAATATTCCTTTTTCATGTTTTGTTCTGAAATTTACCACGGGAATTGTTCTTTCTTTTTTATAGATATCAAACAAAACTATCCTTAGCTTTCTTAACTCATTTTCCAATTTATCAAGAGCATATTTATTCCAAGGATCAAGCGAGAAGAGTGAAAAATTAGCGTTTCTTACGCCTAAATCTATTATGAGTTTTATAGATTCTGATAGAAAATCGAGAGTCTCCGGAGTAAAAACGCTATTGGTTTCAAAATAAATTTCCGGACGGTTGACCAATTTTCGAATGATTTGTACTATTCGTTTGGAACTTCCTTTTTCCCTTGTAATATCCTGAGCCAAGCCATCAAAGCTTAGCACTGCTGAGAATTTATGGTCGTTAAAAAAATCGATTATTTTTTCCGTAATTAGACTCCCGTTTGTAGTTATGGAATAATTTATCTTTTTCCTATAACTCTTGTTTTCTTTGTTAAGGAACGAGACCGTCTTTTTTATGAGTTCAAAAGAAAGAAGTGGCTCTCCGCCGAAGAAGTTAATGTAGCAGACCTTTGTTAGTTTTGGCAAAAAAAAAGCAGGGACTTTTGAATAATCGAGAGCTCGATTATATTTCCTCGCTTTGTCTGATAACAATAGCTGCAATTGAAATTACAATCCTCCCTCATTATCAGCGTCAGGCTTGATAGCTTCAACTAAAGTTTTATTAGAGAGAAATGCCTTTCAGATTACTACAGGCTTATCAGGTGTACATAAGATGCCTTTGTGAGGCTGAGGCTCTCCCTTGAAGGTGCGCGACAAATAACCCAAGGCAGCCTCTGCTCTTCTCTTCAACTCGCCAGCGGGCATGGACTCCGTCGCCAATTTCAAGATTTCCAGGCATTTCTGGACATTGAGAGTTACTCTGACAGTCTTACTTTTGGGCATAATAGGATCTCCTTATATTTTGTCTAAATTTGTCAAAATTCCTATCCATATCGATATACCTTAAATAAATATATTTTCTCTTCATCACGTTGGGCTTAGTCAAAAATGACTCGAGGTACTTACGCCCCAATTCTTCATTTCCCAAGCCAAAAAATATTGAAGATAGTTTTATTTCTCCCTCAAATGCGTCTTTTCCCTCAGAGACGATTTTGTTGGCTATGGCAATAGCCTTTTCTCTCTCGTGTTTTTGGGCTGCAATCATGCCAAGATAAAAGAGGGAGCTGATTCTGAGATCCCAAGAATTTTCTAATTCTTCAAATATATGCCGACTTTTATCCAACTCACCCATTAAGTAATAGATTTCTCCCAATTTGAATTTAACGATTAGGGACGCATCAAATTTTTCTATAAAACTACAGACGTGGATGGCATTGTTAAAATCACCCTTTATCATTAAAAGTTCTGCATAAACGACGTTATAGAAATCAAACGGATTCAGTAAATGACTTATTTTCTTATATTCAAGAGCTTTATCCAGATCCGCTTCTTTTCCTTCTTCTCCGAATCTCAAATAATAGCAGTACCCTGTTATTGAACTAATCAAATTATGATTAGGATACCTCTTAATTGCTTCATCAGCCAGCTTAAAAGCTAAATTCATAGTTGGCTCGCTAAAGCAAATTTCTTTTAATAAATTTATCGAAATTATTGCGCTATAATACTCGGGAAGGTCAGGACACATTGCTTGTCCGATCCGAAGCAGATCTTCTGCCTTATTCAGCCATTTGATATTGAAATCCCAGTTAAAATTGACATAGTTTAAGTAGCAATAAGCAAGACCGATATATGCTCGGGCGAAATATCTATCGAGCTCGATTGCCTGATTAAAAAGATTGATGGCAAGGTCATTGCTCTCACGGGTTCTTATGTTCCAATAAAATTTGCCCTGATGATACAATTTCCATGGGTCGCTGTTATCTCTAGCTAGTCTATTTAAAATGAAGTTGCCTTTTAGATAATTTTCAAAGGCTTTGTTATTATTTTCCGGTAAAGAATAAGCTGCAGGCGATTTCAAAACCGTATTGTCGTTAATAAACTCTATTAGTTTTTGACAAGCTTGATTTAGGGCCGATAAAATATTTTCTTTATTCTCCTCGAACTCTGACTTCCACATTCGCTTCCCATTTTTTGCGCGGATTAGCTCGACCGATAACTTGAATTTATCATTCTCCTTCTTAATATTGCCTTGTAAGACATACCCCGCGCCCAATTCTCCATAAACTCGTTTCGTATTCTTGGAAAATTCTTTATTCTTGGGGAACGAAAAGACCGGGATAACTTTAATTGCGCTTGAAACAGCAAGCCGCTTTGCAATTTCGCTAACAATTCCTTCAGAAATATATTCCTCGTGCTCGGCAAAATATTGACCTTTTATAGGGAGGATTGCGATAGTCTCATCCTTTGGTGATAAGGAAAACTCATTTCTAGGTCTAAAATAAAGAAAGCCCAAAACAATAAGTATTAAGATAATGACCGGAGCCAGACGTATGAATAACGACTTCTTCTGTGAAAAAGTCCCTTTTTTTTCGTTACGGTTCGGCCTATGCATTAACCAAGCATCGATTTCCGCTTTGTAAGCAAATACCTTTGACCGTGAAGAATTTTTATCAATGCGGTGAATAGGCAATCCCAGTTCTTTTTCCCACCTAATGCAAGTCCTCACTTCACGTCGCAGATGTTCGGAGATCTTTTTCCAGGAATCTAGCAAATCCAGGTCGTTCATCTCAAGCCTTATTATTGTTGAGCATTATTCTCCGTAAATAAGCTATCTCTTCAATAAAAATAAAATAGCATGATCTAAAGATAATAAAGATATATCTAAATTCCTTTTTTCCCCTCAAGGCGGACCTCAACTTATTTTTCTTATATATATAAGAACAGCAGATAGGGCGAATTTTTATCACTTTTTTTAAAATATTTTAAAAATTTTGAATCAAGGGGAAATCAAGTAGATAAGAAATGTTCAATAATACCTATCTATCATCCGGTACCGGATGGCTTCCGAAAGGTTGGCGGGGCTGATGTTTTCCTCTTCCGCCAGATCCGCAATGGTCCGGGAAACCTTGAGAGACAGGTTTTCAATGTGGTCCAGATATCTAATTCCACACCTAAACTTCATGAAGTAATATGACATTATATGAAATTAAAGGAAATTTATATCAGTGATCTTGACAGCAAACGAAATCTTCGTAATTTAAAAATAGAGAGAGTTCTATCCGCTTTTTTATCGGGAAAGACGGCTGTTGCTGACAAAATGAGAGGCAGATGGGTACCAAAAAGATAAGCGCTGTCGTCAGCACGACTCATGGATTAAAGGACTAAGAAGACACAAAGGAAGCTCAATATGCCAAGAAGGCCAGGCTATCCTCTTTATGGAAGTCGATTCTGCGGGAACATGAACAAAAAGGAAGTCCACTACCTCGAGAAGAAAGATATTTTATTTATTATTATTTAAATCTATTGAAGGAGGACAAGATGAGTGTCTTACTAGAAATCCCCGACGGTGACCCTTATTGGCTTAGTCCGGATTTATGGACAGTTCCTGGGCTAGATCCTGAGGGGGCGCCTGGAACACCCGTAGCTGGAAAGACTTGTTATCTTTGGGCTCGAGTGACAAACAATGGAAGTTCTGCAGTTGAGAACGCGACTGTGCGTTTTTATTGGGCAAACCCGTCGGTGGGATTTAACCATACAACGGCAAATTTGGTTGGGACCTCTTTTGTGAGCCTTGGCCCAGGTGAGACTAAAGATGTATTGTGTCTCACACCTTGGGTGCCAGAGTATGTGAATGAGGGACATGAATGTATACTCGGTGAAGCTTTCCATACTTCCTTAGATCCTTTGCCTGCGTCTCCTGAATTTAATGTTTCTATTGATCGTCATGTTGCTCAGAGGAATATCAGCGTTGTTAGAGAATTTCAGGGTATGTTCCAGATGGCATTTGAGGTTCATAATCCAGAAAGGAAAGCACGAAAATTCAATATAATGGCCCGTCAGGATGATTTGGGCCGAATAAAGAATCTGATCCGACATTTAGGCCCTGAGCTTGAACTCCCACCAGGGCAAGGAAAGGCTTTTAATTTTAGGTTTGGGACTTCTCCATGTCCAAAAGAAGAGGAAATAAAGGACGCAAAAGAATTGATTAAAGGGATTGAATTAAAGCCAAACCAACGAGTTGGCCTAACCTTAGTTGGTGCTATAAAGGGGGGTCCCTCGATAATTCATATCGAGCAGAAAGTAGAAGATCGTATCATAGGTGGTCTCAGTGTTTTGGTGCTTCCCGAGAGAACTCTGGGAAAAAAGGACAAGATAGGAGGTAAGGAATCATGAGCAAAATGGCTATACCTAACCGGCCGTTTTCTACAGATAAGATTACTGGATTTATGCTTCCCGATGGAATATTTGAGATTACTTTAGGAGAACAGACTATTAATGCTCACTTCGCTAACACAGGAGCATCAGCAGCTACAAATAACAACATCTACATTGAGAGTGTATCACATCCAGGCATAGTCGTAACACCTCGTACCTACTCTATCGGGAGGCTGGATAGCGGGGCATCCAGGTTGCTGACTTGGGATGCGGATTTTTCCAACGCTATTCCAGGAATTCACTGGGTAAGTTTTATTGTCTCAAACAGTTCTGGTTTCACCAGGATTATTAAGAAGATTTTTGTGACCGAGGTAAATTTCGATGAATCAACTATGACTTTCAGTGCAAAGACTCCTGAGGGAGTTCTTCATGTTCGTTTTCGCGATTTAGTGATTCCAGTGGATATGATGTGCTGTGAAAAATGGATACGGCGGAGAAAGCGGAGCGATAAAGAATTGAGTGATTTGTTAAACCAATTTGGGAAGCTTTTTACAAAACATGAAGAGGACTTCATATTCTGTCCGCCTGGCTATTTGCCACGCAATCTGGAAGCAGTTGTCAAATCGACACCTCCTTTTTCCGGGCAGTACGGTGATCTTCCTTTTCAAGATCCCTGGTGGAAAGTACTTCTATGTATTATCGCAGTGATATTACTTATTGCGGCAGCTATAGTGGCGGCATCTGAAGGGGGAAGCGTTGTTGTCACAACGGGGGGAGGAGGGGGAGATCAAACTGGGCCTGGATCATGCTGCGGGGTGGAGGCATCTGGAGGAAGCAGCAGTTATGTAGTAGCCGGACTTGTGGCAGCAGCAGCCGCTGCCGCGACGGCCGCCTGCGCAAGCGATACCAGAGATCCATTCCAAAGAGGCCGTGATAATACTGTCCCAGCTCAAGGAGAGGTTACTATTTCTGAAAAGGTAAATTTGGCTTTTATTTATCCTGAGCCGATTGCACTTGGCAAACCTTTTAAAGCTGGACTTAAGTGGGATTATACGAGGGTAACCTCAGGACCTAACAGTTATACATACTCAGCGTCAGACACTAATACGAATGCCCATGTTCTCTCAAATTACAGAATATCAGCACCTGAAGTTATTCACTATTACCAGAGAGAGCCTTTTTTAATTAAGGCTGAATTCTTTGATAAGGATGGACGTCAGTTAAAAGGAAACCAATTATTTGTTCAGTGCTTCTTAGTTGGGCCAAATGGAGAATATCGAAAGATATTGATGCAAGATGATGGGATTTATCCAGACGAAAAACCTTCTGATGGTACGTATACAGGGATCTACCATTTTGAAGCAGATAAAAATCCCAGAGGTCTTTGGACGTATTATGTAATTGCTCAAGACATAAATAATGCTAATCCGGACATGAAACCAGAAGAGGCAGCGAAAATAATAGGAGGAATAGTCTTAACTCATCAGCTTGTGATTACATTTGATGAGGATGAATGTCCATTTGTCCCAGATGGGCATATAAACGTTCTTTAATCTTTTTGCGTTTCTCCTGATCAAGGGGTGGGTAAGTAGATGATCGGCATCGTTATTAGCTCCGAGTTCGTAGGTAAGTGTGCCCTTCTTGCCATGAACCAAGCATATGGCGAGAGTGGGAATCCCCATCCCGAAAAAAATAATTATCCTGCTCTTCAAGAGGTAAGAGCATTCTTTACAAAACTTGTTAATCATGATTTGCCTCTGCTTTGCCGCGCCGGACCAGAATACATGATACCAACTTCTTTTAAACTCTACGACGAATATAATAACCCAAAATACCTTGGAACGGCGGATAAAAAAGACGAAAAAGGGAATAATGGTCGGCATTTTTTACGGGGTCAATGGTCCGCTGCGAAGTTTAAATCTTATTGCTCATTAATTGGCGAGAAATGGCCATAAAAATATTTTAAAAAAAGTGATAAAAAAAACGGGTTTCTACTGTTTATATATATAGGGAGGAATATTTTCAGGCTTTTTTAATTTCAAAGCTGGAGAATCAAGAGGGGTAGCTTACACTCATGGGATGTTAATATTCCCGTCGAGGCTTCGATAATTCTTTTCGCACATTTTGGCTTAGGGCATTGACCCTGAGATTCTTATATTTAACGAAAGGAGGCAAAGATGCCGACTATCACAACAAGGAAGGGCTCTGTGGCGATCGATACGGTACCTCTTCCAGAGCGGATGGTTAAAGGGGTAATTCAGAAGGTCGGAGAGAAGTACATCCTGGAGGTCGAAGCACGAAAAATCGAAATCCCAGTTGGTCCTGTAATGCCTGAAGTGGAGATCAAACGATTTATCGGAAAGGAGGTTACAGCATTTTTTTCAAAAGCAAGGCCTCGGGACTTGGTGGCCATTGGAACTTGGCCAACTCCGGAGAAACCCAGGTTCCGTTGCTTACTATGCTACTATCCGGCATTCGACATAATTAGGCGGATCGATCCAAAGGTGCGGGAGGTTGTTATTCGTGAAATGGTCAAAGAAAAGATCATTAGCCAGGCCCTCGGACGATACCTCCAAGCAAGATAGGAAAGCCTCCTGTCAGGTTGAAACAATCGTTTTAGAGGTAACCCAGCGCTGTAATAATGCTTGTGCTCACTGTTATAATTATTGGAGGAGGGGCAATAAGCCGAAAGAAGCGCGGGGGGACTTGTCTCAGGGCGAGTGGATTGATCTTCTAAAAGAAATTTTAACTGAGGCACCGCTCAAACAGGTGGGAATAAGCGGAGGGGAGCCTTTACTACGGCGTGATCTGCCTGAGATTGTCTCTAGCATCATGAAGATGGATCTTGGGGTTGTCGTGATAACTAACGGCACATTGCTGGATCGATCGATGCTTAAACGATTTCCTAAGGGATGTACTTTTGAAGTTACGCTTTTTGGGGCTGAGGCGAATTTGCACGATCGAATGGCTGGACGTACTGTATTTAAAAATCTGATAAAGAACCTATCAAGGATAGATGCCTATGGTCATGGATTTGTCTCGGCTAACGTCATTACCCGGCTCAATGCTCACGACGTGAAGCGCACGATAAAACTGGGAATTGCCTTGGGCGCACAAGCTGTGATGATTAATCGCATCAATCTGAGTAAAGGAGTTTATTTGCATCGAAAGCATGTCGTCCCGAGTGCTTCCCAGTTAAGGTCGAGCCTAAGCGAAGTCTCCGAGTTAGCTGCAAATTATAAAATTCCGGTTGCAGTGTCAGTTCCTGTACCTCCTTGCGTAGCAGATCCTCGAGAATACCCCGACCTTCATTTCGGTTGGTGTCCTCGCGGCGGCAATGACGCTTACTACACCGTTGGCAACAGTGGTTATCTGAGACCCTGCAATCATTCTTCCGTGGTCTTGGGAGACCTGCGCACTCAAGGTTTTGCGGAGATAGTGGCGGGACAAAAGGCCAAGGATTTCTGGGCTTCGACTCCGATAGAGTGCAAACAGTGCCACCACCCGCTAAAAGAAAAATGCCTCGGCGGGTGTCCAGCAGCAGCCGACGAATGTTATGGCACGGCTAACAGGCGAGACCCTTTCGTTGATTTGGCCAGCGGCCAAGCTCAATCGAACTTTGCTAGATCGATCGCGGATTTTAAAAAAGAGAACGAAAGGGACTCTTTTAAAGGAGGGTAGCGGAAGAGAAGAATCTTCAGATATACCGGCCAAAAAAATGAACGGCGAAATCATTGATATCCACGTCCACTTCGGCGCGCCAAGAGACGAAGAAAGCGGCTGCTATTGGTCTGAAGAATTTGAAAAAGGCGTAGCATTTTTTGCCATGCGGCTTGTCACAAATAGCCTATTCGGAAAAATAAATATTCAGCGGGTAAAAAAACACATGCTCGGCGTCATCAACGGCTCAAAATTTGTCCACAAAAGCGTATTGCTGGCAATGGATCAGGTTTATGACGAAAGTGGCAATGTCTGCAAGGAAAAGACCCATTTGCACGTGCCGAATTCCTATCTCACGAGTTTGGCCAAGGAAAATAATCGGATACTATTTGGGGCTTCGATTCATCCTTACAGACCAGATTGGGAAAAAGAACTCCATTACTGCCATGAAAACAAGGCCGTTCTCTGCAAATGGATACCTTCTTCCCTTGAGATCGATCCCATGCATCCCAAATGCCTTCCTTTCTATAAGAAGCTGGCAGAAAAAAAGCTCCCTCTTCTTTGCCACGTCGGACCGGAGGGAGCCATTCCTCCTTTTGATAAATCGCTGTAAAGGCTCAATAGTCCAACGCTCCTCCGAAACGCTCTCAATGCAGGCGTGACCGTTATCATGGCCCATGCCGCCCTTCCTTTGCTGCCTCCGCCTCTGGGAAATGACCAAGCTTTCCAAGAATTGGTTGCCCTTTTCCGTGAGGCGGAATCGAAAAATTGGAAACTCTATGCCGATTTATCTGCGATAAATCTCGGGCCTAGGAGTTCGTATGTTGATAGGATCAAAAAGCTTATCCCGCCGCAGCGCTTGATTTTTGGAAGCGATTACCCGATTCCGATTTTGGACATCAGCCAGAAACCGCATCTCAGTTTATGGCATTGGCTGAAGCATTTCTTCCAGACCGTCTCTATAAAAAATCCGCTGGATAAAAACTATCTTCTGATTAAGAACATGGAATTCGATGAGACGCTGTTTTACAATGCCGCAAACATTCTCCGGCCATCGTGATTGGGAATATGTATCCCGCTTAGTTTATGGATAAACGGCATAAAGCTAAAGGAGGGGTAACATGAAAGAAATTAATACGGCCCTTGTTATGTCGGATCTCCATCTGGGTAGGGATCTCGGCTATCTTTACTCAAGAGGCGACAAATATCAAAAAAACAGGGCCGCTTTCCTGGGACTTCTGAAAAGCCTCGGCCCCCAGGACGAGATCATTCTAAACGGAGACCTCCTTGAGCTCTCCATGGCCGGCCTGGACGAGGTCTATTATGAGATCAAGGAGTTCTTCTCCTTGCTGTCAGAAGCGCCGCCGTTCAATAGGATCGTATATATCCCTGGGAATCACGACCATCACTTCTGGAGAGAACTGGCAGAGCAGGCTTGCGTTAACCGACAGATCAATCAGGGAAAGCTTCCACCCGGACACGATGACTATCCTTACTGCTTCGTAGACAAGCGCTTCTCAAGCTCTGCCCCAAATCTGCAATGCGATATCATCCTGTGCGCTCTCTGGCCCAAAGACAAACGTCCCGTGGAGATCGTTGTCAAATATCCACATCATCTTTTAAAAGTCTCGTCCGCTAACGGAAAGGAACGTCATTATCTCTTCACCCATGGCCATTTTCTTGAAGACATGTTTACGCCGATAAATATTCTGATTGAGCCTACCTGGCTGGGTGAGCTTGAAGCGTTTAACAGCTTCTGGATAGAAGCCTTCGATTACGACTTTGGCCGTTCTGGCAGGCTAATGGACAGAGCCCGAGACTTAGTGTCCAAATTTGAGAAGGGAGTGCGTATTCCGGTGATTCCGGCCACCTGTTCCGAGCGAAGGCGGCCACCCTTCGGAGCGAAGCGACGCTGGGCATTTTCTTTGTACCCTAGTGGCCGGATTGAGTCAAGGATTTCATCTTTT
>Ga0315274_10004410_pt1 | contig 20675 bp, 13 predicted proteins | sample YL17G02_20_MG_FD_203700 | JGI IMG/M metagenome (GOLD analysis project Ga0315274, IMG submission 203700) | Sediment microbial communities from Yellowstone Lake, YNP, Wyoming, USA - YL17G02_20 | ecosystem: Environmental > Aquatic > Freshwater > Lake > Sediment | place: USA: Wyoming | collected...
CGCCGCGCCTGCCTTCGTTGCCAGATTCGCCATCCGCTCGAAAGCCAGCAGATACTCCTCCCGGCAGTCGGGATAGCCGCTGTAGTCGAGCTGGTTCACGCCGATCACGATCATGTCCGCGCCGATGGCCTCGGCATACGCCAGAGCGAATGACAGGAAAATCGTGTTCCTGGCCGGGACGTAGGTGACCGGAATCTCGGCGGACATACCGGCTTTCTCGCGGTCCAATGGGACGGGGATATCATCGGTCAGGGCGCTGCCGCCCCATTTCCGAAGGTCGAACTCCACGATCACGTGCTGCTTCACGCCGAGGGACTCCCCTACTCTGCGCGCGCATTCCAGCTCCTTCGCATGGCGCTGGCCGTAGGATAAAGAGATCGCATGCAGCTCGTACCCCTCGGACTCCGCAATCGCGGCTGCGGTCGCGCTGTCCATTCCGCCTGACAGCAGCACAACCGCCTTGGGTTTTCCATCGGATTTTATCTGCATGGCAAGGCAATTCTAGCGAAAAGCAGCACGGAAGTCTAGCTCAGGATTGGGGTCTTTCACGCTTAACATCTATGCCCCTAGTATTTCTACCTGATTTTATCCGCGAGTATTGACGCCTGGCGGGATTCAGGGTAAAATGCCCTCAGCTTACAGGCAATTGACTGTTCACTTGCGGTGATCCCCATGTCAGGAGGGTAACGAAGATGAAGCGCCCCCTAATGTCCAGTCTGGCTCTGCTGGCAGTATCAGCCCTGCTTATCCTTTGCTTGCCCGCGTCTGCAGCGACCATCTATGTAAAATGGGATTCCCCATACAACGGCCCGGGCAACGACTGGGACCACGCCTACCACAAGGTCCAGGACGGCCTGAACGCAGCCACCTCCGGCGATGAAGTCTGGGTCGCCCGGGGGACCTACCAGGAGCTCATCACGCTGAAGGACGGCGTCAAACTGTACGGGGGCTTTGCCGGAAACGGGGATTTGAGGAGCACCAGTATATACGTTACGACGCTCGACGCAAATTGGAATGGCAATGGGGTGACGGTACCCGCCGGTGTTACGGCTTCGGTCAAGATTGATGGGTTCACCATTCGGAACGCCGCAAGGGCGATAAACTGCAATGGCTCGCCCATAATCACGAACAATGTACTCACTCAGAACGGCAGCTTGCTTGCGTGCAGCCGTGGCGGCGGCGTTTACTGCGCTGACTCCTTCGCCATTATCACTAATAACATCATTTCAGGAAATATCCAGGGCTACGGCGGTGGGATTTATTGCTCTGGCGGCTCACCCATCATCACAAACAATAAAATCACTGCGAACAGGACGACGAGAACCGGCGGCGGCGGGATATACTGCGAGAACTCGAGCGCAACGGTTGCTAACAACCTCATCTTTGCGAACGATGCTATGGATGGCGGCGGCATCTATTGCAGCAGCGGCTCTCCGAATATCTTGAACAACACTATCGTTGCCAACACCGCGACGCACTACGGCGGGGCTATATGCTGTGCCGCCTCAGCTTCTCCGACAGTGACCAACAACATAATAGCCTTTTGCTCCTCAGGGATATACAAGTATGCAGGCACTGGTACGCCGATTTTCAATAACAACTGCGTATATGGAAACACCTATTACGACTACTCAGGAATCGCATCTGGGACGGGTGATATCCGTGCGGATCCTAAGTTGGCAGCTTTCCCGTATGGCAATTTCCACATACAGCCAGACTCACCTTGCCGTGATGCCGGAGACGACGATTTCACCGCTGGAACCTTCGATATGGATGCGCAGGCGCGCATCCAGGGGGCACATGTCGACATCGGAGCGGACGAGTCCGATGGCACAATGTGGAATTCAACCCCAAAGATCGTTCGAGTCAAGACGGACGGCAACGACGCGAACGACGGCTCCACCTGGGAGCTTGCAAAGAGCACGATACAGGCGGCGATAGATGCCGTCGCGTCGCAAGGTGGGGAGGTCTGGGTTAAGGCAGTAACGTACAATCAACGCATCACCATCCGCCAGTACGTTCACGTCTATGGCGGATTCAACGGCACTGAAACAGACAAGTCATCCAGAGATTGGAAGACGAACATCACCATATTGGACGGGCAGTCGAAGGGAAGCGTCGTTACGGTACAACGATCTGGCTACATGCTGAGCACAATTGATGGTTTCACCATCCGCAAGGGTCTAAGAACCAGCTACGGAGCCGATGTCGGCGGAGGCATCTACTGCTCAGATGCCTCCCCACTGATTGCGAATAATACACTCTCGGAGAACAAAGCTACGTATGGTGGCGGAATCGGCTGCTTCGGCGGCACCGCTTTTATATCGAACTGCAGTATAACTGGAAACGAAGGCTCCGACGGCGGTGCGATTGCGTGCGAATCCTCCTCGCCAATAATCTTCAACAACAGAATCACGGCGAACACCGCATCAAAGGGGGGCGGCGTCTATTGTTTCAGGTATGGGTACGCAGCCAACGCCGCGGAGCCAATTATCGCTGGTAATTTGATCACCGGAAACACGGCGAGCGGCGAGGGCGCTGGCATTTACTGCGATAGCTACGCCCGGCCAACGATCACAAACAACGTCATCGTTGGAAACTTAACTAGCGGGGATGGCGGTGGGATCTACTGCTATGAGCCTGTCCCTATCTCTGACAACATCATTGCTTTTAACTCTTCAGGGATTTGCCAAAAATACGCAGGCGGCACCCCACAGCTCATGAATAACTGCGTATACGGGAACACGAGCTACAATTACAAGAATATCTCACCTGGGGCTACAGACATCTCTGAGGATCCACTATTTGTGGACAGACCTGGCGGAGATTATCATCTGACACCAGAGTCACCCTGCATCAATAGGGGAACCAATTCCGCACCCGGCCTCCCTCTGTTCGACATGGATGGCGAGGGCAGAATATGCGCAGGGACCGTGGATATAGGCGCAGATGAACTCTGGCCTGCGACGATGTGCATCCCGGACGCCAAGAACGCAGCCAGCGGGGCCCTGATTCGCGGCAGCGGTGCGATTGTAAGTGCATCCTTCGACGATTTCTTCTACACCGAGGCTGCTGACAGATCGTGCGGTATTCGCGTGGACAAGGCGGATCACGGTGTTGATGAGGGTATGACAGTGGACATCATTGGCACCCTTCAGACCAACGCAGACGATGAAAGGTACATTGCTGCCGTGTCGGTCACCCCGAACAGCACCGACAGCGTCTCCCCAGTAGCCATGAACAACAAGGCCCTTGGCGGTGGAGACCGGTGCTACAACCCCAGCACTGGCGCGGGCCAGAGGGGAATCACGAGAGCAAGCGACCTGAACAACATAGGGCTGCTCGTGACGACATGGGGCAAGGTGATCGAGGTTGACAGCGCCAATCCCGCCACATGGTTCAAGATAGATGATGGTTCCGGAGTAGGAGTAAAGGCCATCGTCTCATCCGAGATGAGCATCGGTCTTGAGGAAGGCGATTACGTCGTTGTCACCGGAATCAGCTCCTGCGAAAAGGTAAACGGTATGCTCTTCCGCCTGCTTAGGGTGCGCAGGCAGGCTGATATCGTAAAGCGGAATTAGGGATTCGGCACTGGAGTCTGCGGCTCACAGCCAGTCCGCAATCCGTCCCGCCCAAACGGGATCCCGCCAAAGGCGGGAAAATCCAAAACCCGAAATCCAAAACCGGTTCACTCCACCCAGACGGCTTCTTTGCCGATAAGGCGCTCGATCTCGGAGAGGAGCTTAGGGGAGGGATCAACCTTTAAGTCGCTGGCTACTTTTGTCACCGAGCCGTTCGAGGGGACGTGGAAGAAGACCGAACTCTCGCCGGAGTGCATGCCGAATATGCTGCGGAGGACGTTCAGGAGCTCCTTGTTCGCGACTCCTATGCGAATGTTGACGGACTTCGGCGATTCGCGCTTGCCGCCGTCGCCATTGCTGTTCTTGCCGTCGGACAGCGGCGCGATGGACCCGCAGATGACCCCGACCTCTGAAGCCTCGCCGCCTTCGGTTCTCGCGCGCTCACGCCGGTTCGCCTTGCCCCTGACAATGACGACCCCGTCGGTCACCAGACACTTGATGCATTCCTTGTAAACAGCCGGGAATACGGTCACGTCAATTGAGCCGGAGAGATCCTCCAGCGTGACGAAGGCCATCGGCTCGTTTTTCTTCGTCGTCAGCTTCCGCACGCGGGTTATCACCCCGCCAACGATCACTTCCTCCCTCTCGGCCTTGCCCTTGAGCTGGTCGCTCGATGTGTTGGTGAGCTTCTGCAGCTTCTCTCTGTATTGCAGCAGTGGATGGTCAGAGATATACAGGCCGAGCAGGTGCTTCTCCATCGCGAGCAGCTCATCGCGCGAAAGCTCGGTAACCTGCGGCAGGCTTTTCGGCTCCAGGTAGGACGCCTCTTCCTCCGCTGCCACATCTCCGAAAAGCGAACCCTGGCCGTTCCGCTTGTCCCGCTGGGCACGAGCAGCCAGGCCCATCGCGTCGTCCAGCAAGTAAAGGAGCTGCGCTCTGTTCCGGTTGATGGAATCAAACGCGCCCGCTTTTACCAGGCTTTCGACGGCGCTCCGGGTCACGGTCGAGTTGCAGATACGCCGACAGAACTCGTGAAGAGAGGTAAACGGTCCTCCCTGGCGGCGCTCCGCCAGAATCGCGTCAATCATGCCGCGGCCCACGTTCTTGATCGCCGCAAGCCCGAAGCGGATGCCGTCGCCCTCCACGCCGAAGTCAACTTCGCTCCTGTTTATGTCCGGCGGAAGCACCGCCAGCTTCATGCGCCGGCACTCCTCCACATACGCGGCAACCTTGGTCTTATTGTCCATGATGCTGGTCAGCAAGGCGGCCATGTATTCCGCGGGATAGTTGGCTTTCAGGTAGGCGGTCTGGTACGCTACAACTGCATAACAAGCCGTATGGGACTTGTTAAACCCGTAAGAGCCGAAGCTCGCCATCAAATCATATATCTTCTCGGCCTCCTCGCGCTTCAGGCCGTTGGCAACCGCTCCGTCAATGAAAACCTGCCGGAGCTGACCAATCTTGTCCTGGTTCTTCTTGCCCATGGCCGAGCGAAGGGCATCCGCCTCGACGGCCGAGAACGACGCCAGCTCCATCGCTATCCGCATGACCTGCTCCTGGTAGAGGAGCACGCCATACGTATCTTCGAGGATGTGGGCGCAGCGAGGGTGTATGTGGACGATGGACGCGCGGCCGCGCTTCCGCATTACGAAATCGCTGACCATTCCGCTGCCGAGCGGGCCGGGCCGGAAGAGCGCCACAACGGGAATCAGATCCTCGAAACGCTCTGGCTTCAGGTCCTTCAGCAACTGGCGCATGCCGGAGCTTTCAAGCTGGAACACGCCAGCCGTCTCGCCCGCCTGAAGCATCCTGTAGACTTTCTGATCATCGAACGGAATCGAGTCGAGATCTATGCGGACGCCCCGGTTCTTCTCCACCATCTTGATGCAGTCGTTGAGCACTGTGAGAGTGCGGAGGCCGAGGAAATCTATCTTCAGCAGGCCGATCTTCTCAACCATGTTCTTGTCGAGGCCGGCGACGGCGCTGCCGCCCTCGTTCGGGCGCTGAAGCGGCACGTGGTCGGTGAGCGGATCCTTCGAGATGAGGACGCCGGCGGCATGCACGGAGGAATGCCGCGCCAGGCCCTCGATCGCCCGTGCGGTGTCGATAAGCCTGCGCACGTCGTCGTCGTTCGTGTAGGTGTCATTGAGCTCTGGGGACGAAGCCAGAGCATCCTCCAGCGTGATATTCAGGGTCTCGGGGACCATCTTGGCGACCCGGTCCACATCGGCCAGTGGCATATTGAGTGCCCTGCCGCAGTCGCGGACGGACGCCCTTGCGCCCATCGTGCCGAACGTGACTATCTGGGCGACGCGGTCGTCGCCGTACTTCCCTCGGACGTACTGGATGACCTCTTCCCGCCGGTTGTCCTCGAAGTCGAGGTCGAAGTCCGGCATGGTGATGCGCCCGGGTGTGAGGAAACGCTCAAACAGGAGGCCATACTTCAGCGGGTCGATGTTCGTTATGCCGAGAAGGTATGAGACGATGCTGCCCGCGCCCGAGCCGCGTCCCGGTCCGACGAGTATCCCTCTGCTCTTCGCATGGTTAACGAAGTCGGAGACTATCAGGAAGTAGCCTGCCAGCCCCTTTTTGCAGATCACATCGAGCTCGTATTCAAGTCGCTGCTTCACTTCGGGAGCTGCGTCGGGATAACGCTGCGGGAGCGCTTCGCGGCAGAGCTTTTTCAGATATGCTTCGGCGCTCAATTTATCGGGCGGCTCGAAACGCGGCAGGTGGATCGTATCGAAATCCAGGTCCAGGCTGCATCTGGAGGCTATCTCCAGCGTGTTCGCCAGTGCCTCAGGATGCTCCGGGAACACGTCAGCCATTTCCTGCCGGTTTTTGAAGTAGAACTCGTCGGCCCCGAAGCTGATCTTCGGCTGGTCTATCGTGGTGCCGGTCTGAATGCAGAGGAGCACCTGATGCGCCTGCGCGTCCTCCCGCGACATGTAGTGGATGTCATTCGTGGCGACCAGAGGTATGCCCAGCTCTTGGGACAGAGCCGCAAGGAACTCATTGACCGGCTTCTGGTCCTTCAGGCCGTGGTCCTGGAGTTCGAGGTAGAAGCTGTCGGGGCCGAATATCTCGCGATAGGCGCAGGCGGTTTCCCGCGCCTTATCGAGCTGCCCCGTCCGGATATACTCCGGTATCTCGCCGCCAAGGCATGCGCTGAGTGCGATGAGACCCTCGCCGTGCTCGGCCAGCAGCTCTCGATCCACCCTGGGTTTGTAGTAGAAGCCCTCTAGGAATCCCTTGCTTACAAGCTTTAGGAGATTGCGGTACCCGGTGATGTTCTTCGCGAGAAGCACGAGATGGTACTGCACGTTGTCGAGCTTGGCATCCCGTTTCGTGCGGCCCCTCGGGGCGACGTAGACTTCACATCCGAGGATCGGCTTGATGCCCTGCTCTTTGCACTGCTCGTAGAACTCGACTGCTCCGTAGAGCACACCATGGTCGGTGAGTGCGAGGGCAGGCATATCGAACTCGGAGGCCTTTTTCACGAGAGTGGGGATTCGGCATGCCCCGTCCAGGAGGCTGTACTCGGAGTGAGTATGGAGATGTACGAAGTCAGGACTCGACATACCGCGCTTCCTCGTGAGGGCAATACTCAATCCCAGAGTTCTCGATTAAGAGGCTGTTTCCTGCCGGGATTATTGACCATACAGCCTTTACCAGTTTCAAAGTTCCAAGTTTCAGGTTCCAGGTTGGCGGGGGAGGAGCTTGGAACCGAAAACGTCGCAGAAAGACAAGCCGTTGGTTTGTCGGCCCACAGGTAATATTCTACAAAAACAGGGGTGGGTTGTCCACGTCGAGAACGGTAAATTTCGATGCTTTCTTCGTCACAATTTGATACCCCAACGCTTGAGGAACACTAAACACGATATCGCACGGTTTTCGGCATAATAGGTTGTGTTATAATAGTTGAGGGTGCGCTTGCCATGTTAGCCTCACGCCGCTTGCATTTATCCGCAGTGCTGATCGTCGCAACCATTGTGCTGAGCCTGCCGCTCGCCGGAGAGGAGCCGGGCCGGGCCGGGACAGATGTAGTCGTGACCGCGGAGGGGCTCGCCGCCTGCGCGTCAGGCAGCTCCAGCCCGGCCTGCCGCCAAGCCGCCCTGGCGGATGCCCTACGGCGAGCCGTCGAGAAGGGAGTCGGCACCCTCGTGCTCGGCGAAACGAGCACGAAGAACTATCAGCTAGTCCGCGACACGGTTCGCACGAGCGCCGAGGGGTTTGTGCGGGATTACCGCATTCTCGACGAGCGCCTGGAGAACGGCATATACCGCGTGCGAATAGAGGCCCGAGTCGCGCCCGGCACACCCGAGCAATCCCTGAGATTCGTATGTAAGCGCCTGAAGGAGGAGCTGAATCCAACTTTCCGCGTCTCGGTGAACGACGTAATTGTCGGAGCGTCCGCTGATCTACGGATCGCGGAAAAGGTCATAGAGAACGAGCTGGCCGCCCTGGGTCTGAGCACCGCCGGGCGGAAGAAGACCTCCACGGGTGTCGCCATCCGGGGGCAAGTGTTCGCCGATCCCTTGGGCGAGGCCATCGAGGGCACGAAGGTCTTCTCTGCGGATGCCGCGGCCAGCCTGTCGGTGACCGATCTCTCATCCGGCATAGTCCTCCCGTCCATGAACGTATCCCTCAGACAGCCGATTGTCGAGCTCAGCCAGGATCGCGCAAACCGGGAGGCAATCGAGACCGTATGCAGGCTGTGGATCCGGCGCAACATCCCGCTGATCGCCGCCGCTCTACTCGACCCCGGCAAACCCGCGCCGGTCGAGCTCGGCCCGCGTGAGGAAAACCCTTTGTCCCCAACCGATCTCGGACCGAGGATCCCTCCATCAGACGAGCCTCCGCGCACCAGTGCAACCCCGGAAGGGCCGAGGCTGAAGCTCAAGCCGGGGGTGTTGGACGAGCTGGCCCGGAAACTGAAGGCTTCCGTGACTGCGAAATCGGAGTTCGCCTCCCTGCCCGTTGACGCTGCCGTCGCCAGGTTTCAGGCTATCGGCATCTCGGATCCGGCGCTGGTTGACGACGTGCTAGAGGATTTGAGCACGGCCCTGGTGAAAATGGAGGTGTTCGAGCTCGTCGAGCGCTCCCAGCTTGACAAGGTATTGCAGGAGCTTAGGATACAGAATTCCGGCCTGATAGACAGCACAACCGCCAGGAAGCTCGGGAAACTCGTCGGGGCGAAGGCGGTACTGGTCGGCAGCATCTCCGACCGGAAGGATTGCTTCGTGATCAATGCAAGGCTCATAAATACGGAGTCAGGGCGAGTCAGGGTTGCGGAGAGCATCGTCCTCGACAAGGAGACCGAGCTGGAGCCCATCGTCCTGCACGCCGGACCCCGGAGGTAAGCTATGAAGCTGCATGCGGCAATATGTTTACTTTTGATGCTCGCCAGCTTGTCGGCTCCGTCTCTTGCGGCCGACAACCCGGCGGTGGAGAAATTCGAGAGCGGAAACGGGTGGGTCAATTGGGAGCGCCAGGTGCTGAAGGCCGTCGGCCACGGCGTTCTCCCCGGCGATGCGGAGAGCGAGGCGCAGGCCGCCCTCATGGCGCGAGCGGCTGCGATCGCCGATGCCTACCGCAACCTCGCATCCGTTACCAACGGCGTGAGGGTCACCGGCGAGACCTACGTGAAGAATTTCGTGACCAAATCAGACGAAGTCCGGTTGAAGGTCGAGGGCTTCATCCACGGCGCCGAGATCATCAGCGAGAAGCAGCTCCCCGACCGCTCGTTCGAGGTCATTCTGCAGGTACCACTCGTCGGCAGGAATGGGCTGATCTCCGGCTTAGCGCCCGAAATACTTCCCGGCGGCCGCCAGCCAGTCCCCGAAGGCAATCAGAAGCCCACCGGATTGATCGTTGACGCCCTCGGGCTCAGCGTGAAACCTGCGATGAGCCCCAAAATCTACGACGAGGGCGGCAAGGAGGTCTACGGCACGGTCGCCGTCTCACCGGATTACGCGATCGAGGTCGGGATCGCCGCCTATCCCCGGAACATGGCTCAGGCGCTCAAGTCCCCCAGGGCCGGCAGCCAGCCCCTCATCGTTAAGGCGCTCAGGAGAGGCCCAAAGTTTGCGACCGACGTCGTTGTGAACAACGCCGATGCCGACCGCATCCGGGAGGCAGACCGCGCCGCGGGAATCCTGGCCCGCTGCAGCGTCTGCATCCTCATCGGACCTGCCGGCAAGTAATGCTGCTACAGAACGACAACCGGCTAAGCCATCTTGTACGTGGGGAGCTTCCAGGGCTTCCGATACTCTCGGCGGTAGGATTGGACATCCATCGCCTTTCTGTCGCCGACGACTACGCCCTTCTGGCCGTCCCACCTGATACTCTTCCCATGCAGGTAGGCCAGGTTCGCCAGATGGCACACCGTGGTCGTGCAGTACATTGATTCGATGTCCGATCGGCACTTGCCCCTGGTTTTGATGTTTTCCAGGAAATCGCCGATGTGATCGCCGTACGGATTCTTCCGCTCGGGGCCGGGGTAATCCCCGAAGGGCATCCACTTGACGCCTCCGCGATCCACGATCAGCTTGCCCTTCTCTCCAAGCCACTCAGAGCCGTGGCCTCCGCCGCCGTCGAAACCATCATCGGCCCAATGCATCTCCCAGTGCATCACAAAGCCCGGGAACTTGAATATGGCTATTTGAGTATCCGGCGTCGTCTGGTCGTCGTCCGGCGCGCAGCGCAGCTTTCCGCCATAAGACGCAACCTCCAGCGGATGCCAGGCGTTCATCCCGAGGAGCACGATGTCTATAACGTGAACCCCCCAGTCGCCGGTCAGCCCCGACCCATAGTCGAAGTACCATCGCCAGTCGAATGGATCAATCTTATCGTGATAAGGCACTTTCGGAGCAGGCCCGAGCCAGAAATCCCAGTCCAGGTCGTGAGGCGGAGGCTTGAGCGGATTCTTACCCAGCCCTGCGTGGTTGAATGTCCAAGCCCGACACACGCTGATCTTGCCCATCTTGCCTGAGCGCACGAAGTCAATAGCATCCCGGAAATGGCCTGCGCTCCGCTGCCAGGTGTTGATTTGCACGACGCGCTTGTAGCGCTTCGCCGCTCCAAGCATCGCCCGGCCTTCCACGATATCGTGGGAGATCGGCTTCTCGCAGAATACATCCTTGCCCGTCTCGCAGGCATAGATGAATGGCAAAGCATGCCAGTGGTCCGGAGTGCTGATGACCACCGCGTCTATGTCCTTCATATCCATGACCCGGCGAAAGTCCTTCACGGCCATCGGCTTCCGCCCGTATTTCTTATCTACCAAGCCGACAGCCCGGTCCAGGCGACCCTGATGGACATCGCACACGGCCGCCACCTCGACTTCAGCGTGCTTCATGAAGTCGTTCATATTTCCTTCACCCATGCCTCCGACACCGATGATGCCGACCTGGATCCTTTCATTCGCCGAGACTTTGGGCTCCTGGGCATAGGTCGGGGTCGCAAGGGCGTCGGCGACCGCCATGCCGAGCCCGACTCCCAACGCCGCCTTCCCGCCGGTCTCCAGGAATTGCCTTCTGCTGATGCGATTTGTCATTAACTTCTCCTCTTGCAAGTGTATATGCCAGCGCCAATATCTCAAACGACGGCTCCCCCAAGTTAATTTCACAGATTCGAGCAGGCATTCCTCTACATGCGCCCGTAGGGGTAAATGCAACAGACAGCGTTGTGCTTGTATGTTCGCATTTCAACTACCAGCGTATCATAAGGCGGATTTTATGACAATATTTTCGCTGTTTTGTCATGAAGATATAATTGACATACGTGGCCCTGCCTGTTATTACATACTAACTATTAACGATTAACTCCTCATGTTACAAGTAAGCCTACCCATGTGGCGTAGGCGCCGTCAGCTGTAGCAGGCTTCACACTTCGACTTTCTTGTGAAATGGAGGTAACTCGAAATGTCTAGCAAGGCAGGTCGTATTGTAGTTTGTTTCTCCATCTTCCTCCTATCCGCCATACAGGCCGTGGCTTTACCCCCGGCCAAGGACCGGGCGGCTGCGGACCTTGCAGACCGGGCCTTGTGGACCAGCTATCTAAGAGGCTCTGAGGAGGCGGCACTTCTGTACGAGCGCATCCTCACGGACTACAAGGACTACGTGGACATCCGTTCCGTCAAGGCTTCCCTCCAGCAGATGTACGTGAGGAGAGGCAGATACGACGATGCCATTGCGCTGGCCGACTTGGTTATAGCCGAGTATCCGAACTCAGGGGTGGCGCTGTGGTCCGAGTTCTTCAAAGGAGAGGTGTATCTCGGCAAAGGAGATCGGGAGAGAGCGTCCGAGCAGTTTCAGAAGGTCTACAAGAATAAAGACCTTCAAGACCTTTGGCCTATCAAATGCGCCTGCTACAGGCAGGGAGAGATATTCTACCGGATTGCCCGCGACAAGGTGAAGAATCTGCCGCAGCCGTCTCCGCCTGCGCCCAAGTCAACTCCGGAAAGGGAGGCCTCTGCGAAGGCGATTTACGATAATGCGATGGGCATTCTTTGCTCTCCACTACCTCCCGACCAGGTGGAGAAGAATCGGCAGGCCCTTCAAGACCTGCAGAACCTTGTGACAAACTACTCTGATACCTCATATGTTCCCCTTGCGATGAGGGCGATTGTCCATGCGCATCTAAACCTCCGTGAGAACGAAGCGGCAATCGCTGCCGCACAGGATGCAATCGAAAGCTTCCCTGGGACTGTCCAGGCTGCATGGAGTCAGCTATTCATAGGCCAGGCATATCGAAACATGGGGCAGTTACTGAACGCCTACAATGCCTTCCGGGACGTCGAGGCATACGACACGCTTTCCGACATAAGGCCCGCATATACCGCGCGGCTGAAGGCAAAGGAGATGTGGGGCGAGCTCTGCAAGCAGTACCCTGAGATGAAGACGGCAGACTGGCCGGTCAAGGGTAGAGATTTGAGCATATCCGACCTTGCCCTGCTGAACGGCTACGACCAGAGCGACTCTGAGGCTTGCGCGTGGGTTGGAACCTGCTGGATGGCGAGCATCACTCCAGAACTGACTCTTTCATTGTATGACGAGATGGCGGCTACTTATCCGGATCAGCAGCTTTGTCTGGGGATCGCCGCGGTCATTGCAGGCGAGCGATGCATTCAGTGGGTGGATCGCGCGTCTAACCCCCAGAAATTGGAGGCGCACAGGGCTGGTGCGGTGCGCCTGCTGGAATCTGTCCGCGCGATTGCGCCGGATGTTCCACACATTCAAGCTTATGCGGATTTAGTCTTGGCCAGAGACTACATTAGAAGGAAGATGTGGGCAGAAGTGGTCACTGCTGCAGAACACGGTCTATCAGCGATGCCGGGCCCGTATCTGGATGAGTTCGCGGCCTCGCTTGGGGAAGCGTATCTCTATACTGGACAGTATGCGAAGGCGATAGATGCTTACTCACTCGTGACAAGTAAGGCGAACTACTCCGGTTGGATGTCGCCTGCAATGTGCGGCAGCGCGAATGCGATGGCCGGACAAGGCAGGCTGGCAGAGGCCGCACAATACTTTCTAATTGCAGCTACTCTGAGCAGCGCACCCGATTGGAGGATGCTGGCTGCTGAGGAAGCCGCGAACTGCAAGCTCTCGTTGGGAGATAAGCTGGGAGCGGCAGAAGCCCTTCGCCTAGCAGCACAAGAGCTAAAGGCTAACATGGAATCGGACAGGCCTCACCTACAGGAGACTTGGCCCGTGTATGCCGCGAAGCGCTTGTCCATCATTGAATCGCGCATTTCAGCTTTGGAAGAAAATCGGTAATGCCTAAGAAAGGAGAAAGGAATACCAATGAACAGACGCGTCGGTTACGTGCTTTTGGCGATGGCCTGCTTAATTATTATAGCTTGCAGGGCTGCTGATGCGCGTAAGTACGTTCCCTGTAAGGATGGAGTATGCGGATTTACAGTGGTTGCAAAGGTAGATGGTCAGCCCTATGACGGCAACCCGGTAGTTGTCTGCGTGTGCGAGTCACATACATTTAGCATAGACGCTGCGGACTGTGACTTCTATGCAGACCCTACCTGCGACCGTGTGCAGACTAATTTCTACTACCAGTGGAAACTAGGTAACGACGTCAAATGCACTAATTCGAGTTGGACTTACTCCTTTGAAGCGCCGGGGAGCTATACAGTACATTGGGCAGTAAGGGACCCAAAAGAGGGCGAGCCGGACTGGGAAGATGAAACCAACGATTACAAAGAAAAGGAGTGGGATTTCACAGGGACGATAGCAGTGGTTGCAGTGGAGGTCGCGAGCATAACCGGGCCGGAACCTTGTGCACTGTGTCAGAACAAGAATTATACCTTCAGCGCAACCACAAACCCAGAGGGGCATTGCGGTATAATAAAATGGTTGGCGCAAAATGGCGACCCGGACACACAAGAGGGAGGATGTAACTTCACTACCAAGTTCACCGAACTCGGTGACTGTAATGTTAAGGCATGTTGCGCAGATACCTCCCAGTGCGAATCCGTAACTAAATATATCGCTGAGCCCTGCGGCACCTCTGCTGCCGCGGTATGCAATAGTCCTACTGAGCAGGAAGGGTCGCTCCCTGAATGTCAGTGGGGGGAGACGTCTTACAGTCAGATAACTTTTGAGTGGGACGCTTGCCTGAATTGTGACTCTCATCATTGGAAGGTTCAAGTATTTGAGATGACACTGCAGCCCGCGACAACGTATGACTGGCATGGAAAGTGGGATGCAGAGGACCCAGCGCATAAGTACACTTGCGAGGCCGCTCAGTGTGTAACTACCTGGCTGCTATGGGCAGAATGGGGGCAGTCTGGCACCTGCGAGGCACCCTGTGTGCCCAAGAATTGCTGTAAGGTTCACGAACGTAGGCACGCATCGGATGCTTGTTCCATCTTTATGGATGAAGCCGGCGACGCCCTGTGGCTAATCAGCCAGCTTTGGCGAGATACGCAGGGAGAGTACAAAATATGTAACACTAACGAGGCATGGACAAGCTTCGAGCCCCAGGTAGGTAATATTATTGTGGACATGCTTTGTAACATCCGCGATCGGATGGACGAGATAGGTGAACAAAATGCCAATGGTGACATGGCAGAGTGTTTGCACCTGCTACTCGAAGATATTTGCGACCACCTAGACCCTGGAACATGCGATGCGTGCCCGTAGTCCAAGAGGTGAGTACAGAAGGAGGGTGTTGTAATGAGAAACCAATATCGATTGCTCGCTTTGGTCATACTGTGTTGCCTGGCTGCCGGGGTTTCCGCCGGTGGCAGCGCAGAGATACGCGAAAAGGCAACTCTGCCCCCGGCCCTAGAGGGAGTGGATACGTCCGCCGTCGTACAGATGCTCCAAGATAAGCGTCCCGCATATCGGGCGCAGGCAGCATGGGAATTGGGGCGCCGGAAAGCGATGGATGCAGTAACCCCACTTCGCACTTTACTAAATGACGGTGATACTATCGTGAGGCTGCGAGCTGCTGTCGCGTTAGAAGAACTGGGGGATAAGAGCGGTCTGCAGGTACTGCGTGAGCTGCTGACATCACGCGACATATTGCCGCAAACAGCCCTTAAGGCTGTGCAGGTGCTTGCCAGACACGGCGATGAGGTTGGCATGGCGCTTGCGAAATCAGAGCTCGCGAGTCCCCGATTCACCCACCGCATGGCGGCTCTCTCGGCTCTTAACGCCTCCAAAAACGAGGAGACAGCATATGCGGCTCTCCAGATTGGTTTAAGGGATAAGGAAAGGCTGGTGCAGGCAGTCGCGATAAACCTTCTTGAGAAGAGAGCTACTAGGCGCGGGGTGGATCTTCTGTCCAGCCTCCTCTCTGATCCAGACTATTCACTGCGCGGGATGGCGGTACGAGCTATTGGCCGGACAAGACTATGGGATGCAGTACCCGTATTGCTGGATGCGCTGGCTAATCCCGACCGTTGGGTTCGATACAGTGCCGCCGGAAGTCTTAATATTATAACTGGACGTGATCGTCCCATACTCCAAGCGCTCAGTGCAGACCGTGCCGGGGATCTAGAACGCGAATGGCGCGAGTGGTGGGAGGCGAACAAGGATAAGCGTCCATCGGCGCTAACGCAAAAAGAGCCCGACCGGGACACGAAGGCTAAACCATAAGCTTAGATCGCTGGACTTTGTCGCGCAAGCTTTGCGACCTCTCAGGACCGGTGAGAGTATACGCAGGGTCAAAGAAACGGGCCGGGATGCTTCATCCCGGCCCGTTTCTTTGGTGGTTTCCACATCAAGATGGGTACAGATGCGTGCTACTCGCACCGCTGGCGTGAACACTCAGAGCGTCCGCTTTGTATAATGATAATAATACTTGAAGATTGCGCCGTGCTATCCACTCGACCATCGAGTCAGGGACGTAAACCGGCAAAACCTGGCCGCTCCGAGGAAAGATCAGGTCCACACGCCTTCTGTCTTGCATCGGCCCTCACCTGCCTTTCCTTCCAATCTTCAATTGGCAAGCCCCCTCCACGGGCTTATGAAATCTCACCTCTATATTTAAGATGCAGAGTCGGTCGAACGGTGTTCCACGTTCACTAGCCCATTCTCCCACGCTCCAACGTCTATGTCAACTGGTGAAATTACCAGTTTTCCATTTCGGATATACCTTGTTTATGCTATCTCTGAAACCCGCGATGCAAGGTGATCAGCGCCACTTCCGGCGGGCATATGAACCGAGGGTTAAGCAGACCGGACGCCACGCCGCGATTCACATATACATGCAAGCCTCGCACATCCCGCTTTAATGCCCTGGACAACGCCTCCGGCCCGTAATAGCCACCGGAGATTCCAAGACGATACCGGCAGTGCAGCCAGAGCGGCCCGATAACCGGGATTCGAACCTGCCCGCCGTGCGTGTGACCAACGAGAATCAGATCCACCGGCCGGCCAGCCGCCTTCACCAGGATATCCGGCGAGTGCGCGAGAAGGAGCTTGAACCCCCCTTCAGCCAGCCCGGACATCGCACGGTCTACGTCATCCAACCCTAGAAAGGGATCGTCTACTCCTATTATAGACAGATTCTCTCCGTTTGGCAAGAGGGTAATGGAACTATTCTGCAAGATGTGTATGCCTGCTTGCTCCAATTCGCCGATACACTCTGAGATGGATATCGCGGACTTGTAGTCGCCGTTGCCGGGCACAGCGAAAATGCCGAGCTTGGGAGCGAAAGCGCCCAGCACCCGACGCAGGACCTCCTTTCCCGCCGGCGCGTTGAGCAGATCGCCGGTGATAGCGCACAGATCCGCCTGGATGCCCGAAAGCAGCTCGCTCAGCTTCCTCTCCAGCCTGCCGTATTGCGATGTGTGCGTGTCCGATAGATGGCAAATCTTGAAACCATCCAGGGATTCCGGCAGCCCTTCGATGTGAATATCAACCCTGCTGAGCTGAATCCGGTAGGGCTCGATAAGAAATCCGTAGACTACCAGGCCCAAGACAGCTAACGCCGCCACCAGGCCGAGTATGTTAACCACGTCCAACCTGCTTATCTCCCGCTGGGTATACCCTAACCTCCGTCTTGCTGTTTGCGTGCGAGCAAGAACACGGTCAGGCCGAATGGGAAGCTCACATTCCATATCAGCCGAGACTCGATCTTCATCAAAGCCCCCAGTATGCAGTTCGCAGGTTCAGGCACACGAAAAAGGTCGCTCCCTGCTCCCGATCTCCTCCGCAGAAACCGATATGCCATGGCAGGCAGGAAGACGCTCGTCACGGTGTAGGACAGCCTGCGAACGGTGAAGCCCGCCCGGCGCACTTTCCCCCCCAGATCGGCCGCCGAATATCTTCGACGGTGGCCGAGAGCCTCGTCATGGCGGCTCCAGGCCCATTGATAGGCGGGAACCGTCATCAGCAGATGGCCGCCGGGCTTGCAAACCCGATAGATCTCCTTCAGCGCCTGCTCGTCGTCTTCCAAATGCTCCAGCAGGTCAAGAGCCACGATCAGATCGAAGGCAGCACTCTTAAAAGGAGCTCGCTCGACGAGAGCCACGCAGCCCATGACCCGGTCGCCGGACTCCGGAGCGAAGGCTTCAGGCAAGACATCCAGGCCGATCACCGTCCCGGCCTTGCTCAGCTCTCCGCGCGCAAATCCCGTGCCGCATCCGGCGTCGAGGATAAGCACATCCCGAAGGCCGAGCCTCTCGACCAGATTGCGAAGCAGGTGACGCCGCCCGCGGAACCACCAATGGGTCTCCTCGAGCGCCCGCATTTTTGAAAACTCATCCAGCCTCATCTCGAGCATGCCTCGGTAAGTTGCGATGACGCACGCGAATCCTGAACAGATCGAGGAACATACGCATACCATCGCGGAGGAGCTTCACCTTTGATCCCGGCTTGTGGCACCAATGCACGGGCGCCTCCTTGATGCGAAAGCCAAGCCTCTGGGCCACATGGAGAGCCTCGATATCGAAGCTGAAGCCGTTCAACGAGCATAGAGGAAATACGCTGTGCGCTGCCTCCCTGCGGATGAGCTTGAATCCGCACTGCGTGTCGTGTATCCCACGGACGGCCACAGCGCGCACGAGGAGGTTGAACATGCGGCCGGCGAACTCCCTGTAGAGCGGCTGGCGCTCCACCAGATGAGAGTCTCGGAGCGGCCTGGACGCGATGACTATATCCGCGCCTTCCCCGAGAAAGCGCCGGAATCGGTCCAGCTCTTCGATCGGGGTTGCGAGATCAGCGTCGCAGATCAGTATATGCTCACCCTCCGCCTCCAGAACCCCCCTGCGGACGGCGTGTCCCTTGCCATGATTCACAGAAAAGTGGAGGACTTTGAGCCATTCATGCCGCGAAGCGAATTCGCGGCATATCTCCAGCGTGCCGTCCGTGCTGCCATCATCAACGACCAGCGCCTCGTATGTATACGTCCGGGCGCCAAGGTAATCCGCTATCCTGTCGAGCGATATGGCGATCCGCTTTGCCTCATTATACGCGGGGATGACTATGGAAAGATATGGTATGCGAGTCTCTTTCTGCAAGATGTCCACCCGGGATGCCCTGAGTCCGGCAGCCCATTTTACCAGAGGCAAATCGCGGCTCAAGCAATCCGTGAAATTATAATCTCTGCGCCTGGGTGAGTCAAGCCAATCAGCTCCATGCGCTCGCAGCCGGGATTCGAGGGCGACTTGCCCCAGCAACGGTTTTCGAATATAATTATAATTGAGATGAATGGGCCTCGCTGGCAACAAATGCCTGCAGGGAACCGTTCGGCAGCGGCCGCCGTATAGTAAGATAGCGGTGAGGAGCAGGAGATGGTAGAGCTCAGCGATACAGTGAGCGTGGCCTGCCAGACCGAAGATAGGAGGTTCTTCGACGAGCTGGTCCATAGGTACCACAAGCAGGCCTACAACGTGGCATACCGCATGACGGGAAACCACGCGGATGCGGAGGACCTAACCCAGGACACCTTCCTGAAAGCATATCGCTTCTTTGGCAACTACAAGCGCGATATGCCCTTCGACAACTGGCTCTACCGCATCATGTCGAACATCTTCATTGATTGGCTTCGCCGCCGCCCGAAGGTTAGCATCCGCTCTCTCGACGAGCCGGTTCGACAAGAGGAGGGCGAAACCGCCTTGGACCTCCCCGACTCCACCGAAGGCCCGGAAACCCTCGCGCTGTCGAGCGAACTGGACGCGGAGATGCAGGCCGCCCTGGATACCCTGTCGGAGGATTTCCGGCTCACGGTGATCCTGTCCGATATCGAAGGGCTGTCGTACGAGGAGATAAGCGATGTCATGGGGTGCTCCATCGGGACTGTTCGGTCAAGGCTTCACAGGGGTAGAAAGTTACTTAGAGAAAAGCTGAGACCGTATCTCGAATGAGCATACTGTATGGAGGGGTAGCCATGAACTGCCACAAGGTCCAGAGTCTGATGTCTGCATACGTAGATTGCGAGCTTTCCGGTCTGGAGATGCTCGTTGTCCGCCAGCATTTGAGCGGGTGCGGCGAGTGCAACTCGGAATTCGAGTCTCTGCTCGGCGTTAAGAAGGCCCTGGGAAACCTGTGTGCAAAGCACCCCGCGAGCGACCTGGCAGGCCGGATATGCCTGCGGCTGGATCAGGTGTCCGCCCCGAAAGGCAATCGGATCCCCGGGGCCTTACAAGAGCGCCTGACGATCTTTCCGGCCGGGCTGAGGTGGGCGGCCGCGGGCGTTGGCGTGTTTACTCTGCTACTGATGCTCAGAGCGGGCCAGATGAGCACGAACCCGCCTATGTTCATGCATCCCCCCTCCTACGGCCAAACCTCTGGAATAGCCAGCCAGGGGTCGGTACGCTTGACTCCGGGAGTTTCTGCGGCGGGCTTTGTACTCTTCGGCGCGGCTCCACCGACCACATCGGCAAGACAGCCCTGGGGGTTGCCGAAGGAGCCCGAGAGCATATTCGGCGGCACGGACCTGGTGCTAACCAGCTATCCTCGGTAGCACGGCTGGGCTTCTCAACGGCGCGGATAGATGGAAATCTCCCAGCTCTTCGCAAAATCCATATCTGAAACCGTTGTGCCGGACCCGCGTGGGAACAGCACAATCGCTATAAGGGCCGAACTAAGTGCATACTTAACCAGGAGGTAGCTGAACGTGGACAGAATGAAAACACTCCTTTCAGGGCGCGCAGGTTTGGTTCTGCTCATAGCCCTGAGCATGGCGCTCGGGATGTCGCTCGCGGCCAACTTCTCCGGCCGCGATGCCGCGTATGCGGTTGACCAGAAAACCACGATTCAACAACACCGCGCAGTCCTACACCAGCTTCAGGATGCCTTCACATCCATCGTCGAAGAGGTGCTCCCATCGGTAGTCAGCATCACCGTCACCCGCACCGTCGAAACCGGGGCAGCGATGGACTTCGAAGACCTCTTCAAGGGCTTCCCCTTCCCCATCCCGCGCCCGGAGACCCCGGAGAAGCAGCCATATAAAAGCTGCGGCTCGGGCGTCATCGTTCGCAGCGACGGCTATATACTCACAAATGACCATGTCGTCGGTGGCGCTGAGAAGGTAACAGTTACGCTAAAGGATGGCCGCGAGTTCGAGGGCGCAGTCTCTCGCGACCCCAGAAGCGACCTTGCCATCGTCAAAATAGACGCAAAGAAC